>JGI24540J26637_10001454_pt1 | contig 10391 bp, 15 predicted proteins | sample NorSeaMetagenome_FD_26637 | JGI IMG/M metagenome (IMG submission 26637) | reverse complement strand
CCCCCCCACCTAACACCCCACCCGCCAACCCACTCCGCAGCATGCCTTCTATCACAAGCCCCTCTTCAAGAATACTCACACCTATAAGTATGGAAAGAGCCATCAGGAGGACGAGCGGCATCGTCGGATAAAGGAGGAAGTGGAGGATCTTCAACGAATGAGACAAGAGGAGCTGCATGCATTTCTACCATGGGAGTCCGAGGCTGGAATGGTTGCAAGGAACGCCAAGGCTGTGAATCTCCCCCCTCTCCCCCGTGCCTTGATGTCATCGCTCTATGGGAAGGGCGACAAAGGAGAAGAAGATAAGCGCGAACTCGACCTCGATGTGAATCTATTCAGCTTAGCGAAGGAGGGAAGGGGGGAAGGAAAAAGTGAAGATGGCGAAGCAGAGTTCGTGAGGATGCCAGGTGGCGAATCCATATTGAGGGTCAAGCAGATTTTGAAAATGTGGAGGATGCGCCAGTTGTTAAAGGCCTGGATGAGGTGGTATAAATTTTCCTTCACTGGGAGTAGCGCAGGCACTGATGGTGGGATGGTGAGTGGAATGAGGATGGGTTGTAATCCAAGACAAAGGAAGCGACGAGGAGGGTATCGCCAGCCTCGTGGTTCGAACAGTACAAGTTCATGCGGTCTGCTCCGTCCATTTTAATCACTCAAAGCTTGAATCCTCCTCCGTTTTTTCTCATCGCTCCACCCTTCTACCACTCCCCAGGACGCCATCTGGGACGCTATGGATTCTTCGGAGACGGTCAAGCAGGTGATCTCCGACGCCGAACAGACCAAAAAGGATCTGACCGTCGCCCTTGATGTTATTGACAAGTTGCAGCAGGAGAATTCTGCCCTTTCACACCAGGTGAAGAACCTCTTGCTCCAGACCTTCGGGCTCAAGACGGCGGCCATAACGGTCATCAAGAACTCAACGACAGGTGGCGCGGCAAAAAAGAGCGTTTCAAGAGGCCGTCTAGCATCTAGTAAATACTAGTCTGGTTTTCATTGCAAGAATTCTGATAGTTTTAGTTGTCCTCCATATCGCCCTCCGGGACAGGATCCTTCATGTTTAGGTATGACTCGTCGAAGAAGTGTAAGCGAACGTAACCATCCTCTGCCCCACTGGCGTAACTCCTGCCGTCTGGGTTGATGGCGATGGCATTGATGGGTCCGAAGTGACCTTTGACAATACCGAACTGGGGGCGACGAGCAAAGCGACGAGTGGAAGGTTGTTAGTTATAATGGACGGTATGCTGGTGTCGCTTCGCTCAAGCCTTCCGTCCTTCACTCCTCGCTCCCCCTCACCTCCTCCTCGTACACCAGATGGAAAAATTTAGTCTCAAACTTTCCCGCCCTTCCGCTTGTGGTAGTCACACTCATTGCCTCCTGGCCTCCACCCAACAAGATGTGCTCCTTTGTAGGGCTAATCACAGCGTCATTCACGGGCCTGTCAGTCTTGTAAGTCTTGAGGTGCTCCAGTCTGATGGCGTCGTAGAGCTTGGAGGAAAAGTCCGCAGAGCTCGTAATGAAGAGGGTCTTTTCCTTGTTGAAGCTCACCCTGTTGATCTTCTTTAGGTGAGGCTGGATGCTGTTCTTGACGGTGCCATTCTCAACGTCGTAAAGGCGGATAGAGCCATCGTCAAAGGTGATGAAGAGGGCGGAGTTCAAACCAAGGAAGGCAACATTGGTGGCCTTGATGTTATTCTCCTTAGGAAGCTCGATCTCCAGCCTAGGAGTCAAATTGTAGGACTGCAATGAGGGCGGGGAGGGAGGAAATGAAGCGAGGAGTTGACGGTTGTTGGTTAGTTATATTGGTAGGCGGCATGTTACTTTTGCTGTCGCTTCGCGCCGGCCGTCACTAAGCTCCTTGCTCCCCTCGCTCCGCCTCACCTCTACGGGGGCCTTCTCAGGCACAGTGTAGATGGAAATCAAGGCATCGTTATCCATGAAAGGATCAGAAATTGTGGCGAACTCATTTGAACCCTCGGCCCACGCCACGCCGCGCACAGGACCGCGGTGGGGGAAAGACTTCAGCTCCTCCCCAGTCTCAACATTCCAAAGCTTGCAAGTCGCGTCGGCAGAGGCAGTCAAAAGCCTCGTTGAGGGCTTATTACAGTCCATATCCCAGACAGCTCCCTGGTGTCCATTGTACGTACCAATCCTGAAGGTCGTGAGCGAGGGGGAAAGTGAGATTTGAGCACGACCGTCGAACCCCACCCGTTTGCGCAATGCCAAAAATCCCTCCAAGGCTCTCTACGATAAACAATTTGCAAACCCAAGGGATCCCGAGACCAAGAAATAGACAAATCAACCGAAAAAAGACCATCGTCGCCCCTATGAACAAAAAACCCTACCTCTCTCCACTCTCCGAGTTCCACACCGTGGGCAAGTTATCCTTTGATGCCGTGAACAAGAGGTCACCCTCGTAGTTGTAGTTTACAAAAGTCAGCGACCTTTCGTGTCCCTTAAGTAAGATTGGCCTCATAACGTTTTCACTGGTTTGGTTTTGGTTTGCCTCATGTTGGTGCCATTTTATCTTTTTCCATCAGGATGCCACGTAAAGCGGCTACGACAGCCTCTGCCGGCCCTAAGCTGCCTCAGGGTGATATAAATACCTTCATTAGAACACAATTTGATTCCTATCAGCGCCAGTCATCCTCCAAAAGCAATAATACTGGTAGGTCGTTCGAAGTGTTTTGGTTATTGGGTCAAATAATTTCATCATAAGCCGCTAACACTCATTTTTTTTTATCCGCAGCGATTTGCATAGCAAAGGATCTTGCCTCAGAGAGGTTCGATGGGGAGGAGGACGTCCAAAAGTCTGTAAAAGATTCCTTGACCTTCATCCTCGATCTTGCCCTGTCCTGCCCCAAGGCTGAGGAGCAGAGTTCGAAGGTGAGCGCCTCGTCTCCCCCCCCTTTTTTCTCTAGTGTCTAGTCTCAGGACCTTAAACCCCCCCCTCATTACCACTTATCTCACCTCCCAGAATGTTACTGTCCTCATGGTTGCGCTTTGTTCTCAAACTGGGTCCGAAATCCTCCCCGACCTTCATTTCCTCCTGTACCGCGCGATTCTTCGCTTGGAATGCAAGGACGACAGTGTGAGATCTCGTTCGATGGCCTTGGTTGGCAGTGTGATCGAGAGGATGGGTGAGGTTGACGAAGGTGAGATTGCACGGGAGCGGGCTGGAACGAAGCGACAGCAAAAGGAATATAATGCACATCCACATTACTAACTACATCTTGCCCGTCGCTTCGCTCCTCGTGCTCCTCGCAGATGGTGTGATTGAGGATGAGGTCTTTGCTCTAGTTCGAGAAGCATTGCTTCCACGTCTTTCTGACAAGAGCATTGCGGTGCGCAACGCCGCCGTCAAGTCCAGCGCTCTATTGCAGGATCCTGGGGACTCCCCCTCTGGAAACCCGGATGATGCCCTGACTAACCAGCTGATGTACATTTGCACTCACGATTCTTCCCCCATCGTCCGCGCCTCGGCTGTCAACGCCATCATCGTCACGCGCTTCACCCTCCCCACATTTATATGCCGCATCCGCGATACCTCCTCAACTGTCCGTATTTCTGCCCTGAACGTGCTTAAGGATCAGGTAGATGTGAGGCTGATGACTGACCTCGAGCGTGTCGTAGCATTGCGTTCCGGCCTGACCCCTCGATGTGAGACCACCTACCTCGCCGCGAGCAAGATGCTCTGCTGCGGATGGTTAAAGAGTCTGGGTTATTCCGTCCTCAACCTCCTAAAGTTGCTTGATGTCGCCAACAGTGAGAATGTTTGCGAAATAGCTACCAAGGCAATCATCTCGGCCTCGAACAACAACTCCCTGAGGGACCTGTCCATCAACGATCGGGCCGCCTACAACGCTGCACTCGAAAATTGGTGAGATTAGACGAGGAGCGAAGGACGGGAATGCTGGAGCAAAGCGACAGCTATTGCTAAATTCTAACATCTCTCTCCCTCGCTTCACTCGCAACCCCTTGTTCGTCGCTTTGCCCCTCGTAGCATTCCTCTCGGCCTTCTCACTATCCAATCATCTCTCCTTCTTCGCGTGAAGATTGATAGGATCAAGGAAGACGCCAGGATCCCCGCAAATCACAAGCAGGAACTTGTCGACGAGCTCATGCCCGACACCCCAGTCATTTGCTCTTCCATCCAGAAGCATCTCAACAACTTCATCCAGAATACGTTGAACGACACCACCAATTCCGACAATGATGAGGGCGACGACGACAGCTTCATCTGCCTGCAGCTTCTGAAGATGGCTAGGCACGCAGATTGGAGTGATGAGTCCGGTCGCCGTCAACTCCTAGAGCTCCTCCACAGCATGCTCTGCTCCTCTGACACCCCTGACGAGCTTGTTGAACCTTGCATCCGCGCAATGGCGAGCGCCCACAAAAGCGAGTCAGAGTACGTCGAGCGTATAAACGAAGTCATCAACATTCTGGGTGACTACGACGCGGAGGATGAAAATATGGACGCATCAGAGGCCGCCTTCAGGCAGCTCAGAATCGTCTCAATCGTCGGTGTCGTCCTAGAGTACACCACCCGCAGCCTCTCCGACGAATTTATCGCTCAGTTCAGCGACCAGATCCTGCCAGCAATTATCTCTCAGGATGAAATGGTGAGGGAGGCTGGGGTGTGTTGCCTGGGCAAGTACTCCCTCCTCGGCCAGAATGCCGCCGAAGAGAACCGCCCGCTTTTGCTGGGAATAGCAGCAAACAAGAAGGAGGGGAAGGCGACCAGGGCTCAGGCTCTCATTGCCATGAGCGACCTCGCGATGCTTTGGGACGGCATGACTGACGAGGTTGACTGCATGGACCTTCTTTCCGAGGAGCTCATCAGGACTTCCCTCCCTTCCCTTCTCCTCGATATTCTCAACAACGAGTCCCCTGGTCTTGTGGTTGTCGCCGGAGAGATTTGTTCCAAGTTAATAATGATGGGGCGCATACAGGACACTGAGATCCTCGCCAAACTCCTTGTCATCTACTTTGACCCTCTCTTCAACATCTTCTCTTCCAGCGCCCCGGCCGGAGACGACGAAGAGGATGGTAGGGTCACTACCAAGAGTGTCGCACAAGCGTGCAAGAAACAGCTTTCGGCCGACACGGAGGACGCCACAATTGTCGGATCCCCCATCAGGCTGCAGCAGATTTTGAGCCTGTTCTTCAACACAATCAGCGTTGTAACGAGAGGCAAGTCGCCCATTATGGGAGAATCCACGAAAGATGTGCTGCGTCTCGTCACGGAGGGGTGGAAGGCTGGCGGGGGGACAAGGGGCGGTTCGAAGAAAAAGCTCAAGGCAGCAGACAAAATTCCCCTCGACAAGGTTCTTACATTTATGGGCAATGTGGGCAACGTGCACGGGATGGTTGCGATTGAGGTTGCCACATTCCTTGAGAACTCTCACGAGCACAGCATTGAGTCGACTACCCTGAGGGACTGCACCAACGCTCTCTCGAAAATGCAAATCGACAACAAGGCCGACGCGGTTGTTCTAAGGGAGCTCGTCCTTGGGGTCGAGGATCTCCTGGATGTATTCGGAGCCAACAAGACCGTGATGAAGAACTGGGCGAAGTTCGTTGGTGCCATTGACGATGCAATGAAGAACTTAAAGGAGAACGACCATATGGCAAAGGGGGGGAAGACGACACTCGTTACCTTGGAGGACGGGAGAGAGGTATCAGCGGAAGAGGTACCAGCGGAAGAGGTACCATCGGAAAGGGCAGTCCTTTCTCCGCTCCGCGAGGTCCAAGCTTGATCATGATAAGCTTTGCAAGTGTGGAAACTCTTTCCTTTTATTCTATTCTATTCTATTATTTTCTTTTTCTATTTTACGAGAGCCTCATTCATACCACCACTATCCTCATCCCCTGCGAACAGCTTGAAAAATATGCTCTTGAACGGCAAATACCTTCCAACCTTCTTCATGTATACTTCTTCGTACTTCGGATACTTCTTAATTGTGATGAGCTCAGTCATCCACCCCGATCCTTGGAAGAGACTGATGAGGAGAATGAAACCAAGAATGGAATAGTTGAAGGGGGACCCCGTTGCTGAGACGCCAAAAAGATAGTAGCAAACCCAGATGGACTGCTCAGACGCATAGTTAGGCTTGCGAAGGATAGCATAGAGTCCCGACTGCTTGAAACCATCTGCGTACTCGCCAGTTAACTGAATATTGGCGCCCTTGCGGCGGTACTTCTCTGTCTGGAACGCGTACTGCTGGTTGTCAGCGATCGACTCAATCAGGACGAAGGTGAGGAAAAGAACAGCAGCAACAAAGTCAAGAGGCTTCAGAGGGACGGAGTTTGGGCAGACTCCAGAGGACGATTCTGCGATGAGCGAAGCGACGAGTAGGGGGAATTAGTTTATCGTATAGAGCAGCACTAGACAGTTCGCTACTTTCGCTGCCTTCGCTCCTTGTCAATTGTCACCTCCACAGCACTCGTTGCTCTTAAGAACGCTCCACGCGACGAGGGCGGGAGTGGCCGTGAGCCAGAGGAGGAGATTTTGGTAAAACGAAATGAAGGTGAGGTTGAAAATCAACCAAGGTATGGGTTTGTCTAGTGTAGTGAAACCTGGAATAATACCCTGGCGGAGGGCAGGCCAACGGTAGTCTTCCTCTCCACCCCACAGCGGCCAAGTGTAACCGCCACGACGGTTGAAGTTCCAAGTCAGACGGACACCCCAGATAGTGGAAACAACAGTCATGAGAATCAGACGTGGATCCGATGGGGCGTCAAGAAAGACGATCCACGTGTAGAGAAAAGGGGCGATACTGTGAGACAATGGCGTCAAGGGGCGTGCGATGAGAGAAGCGAAAGGCAAGAAGGATTAGGAAAGGGATGGGAAATCGGGAGAGGATATAATGAGGGACGAGAAATACATCGTTAGAGGAGAGGTGCATCTTGATGGGAATATATACCCCACAGCAAACCCCATCTCACCTCCAAATCTTATCGACCTGTGAAGCGTTGCCAGTTATAGTGGAAACAATAAAACACACAGTCGAGAGTCCAAGCATAGTGACAAAAGAAGTTACGTGAGGGTCCGAAAAACCAGACCAGTCACTCAATGACGAGATAAGAACTGCGAGGGTGCATGAATCCCACAACGACATTGTCCACAAAAATCTTTAAATTTGTGGACCACCGAAATGAGTCATCTTTGGAGCTAGCTGACGAAAGATGGGTAAGGAGACGATAAACGTTCGTTTGGTTTAGGTTGTAAGAGAATTCCATATGTAAGTGGTTATTATGTCGAATCGTGGTCCGGAATCGTCACGTGCACTGGTGCGCTCATACTTCTTCTTCTCGTTCTGTCAAAGTTCTTGAGCGAGTGTTCCCTTGTTAACGCTGTCATACCCTTGAATTCGGCCTTGGTCAGAGCTTGTGACTTTTTGTGCTGATGAAGGTTGGCGTTGACGAGGGACCCGTCAAGGAGGCCCATTGTTGTGAGGAAAACTGCCTCAATCTTCTCTGTTGTTGACGGGAACATTTCGGCCCAGGTTCCTGATGAAAGGCCAACGAGGCCAATGCGAGCTATGCAGTCCACGAAGGTTTCAAAGTTCAATCCCGCCCGGGGGTGGGTGGAGGCGTCGGCGATTTGTGTTGAGTCCCTCCACATCTCTTTCGCACCCTTACTCCATATTCTTTTCTTGTTCTTCATCTTGAGGATCTCGTGCGGGGCTAGCACAGTCATGGTGAAGACTATCTGGACTTCCAAATTATCTGTGAAAAGGTAGCTCTCTCCGGCCCGGGTGTGCATCTTCCTATTACCCTGAGATGAGCGAAGCGGAGAGCGGGGCGAGGAACGAAGCGACGAGAAGTGGTTTGCTAGTTATTGCGTTATGATGTACAAGATCGCCGCTTCGCTCCTCCAGCCCTCCGCCCTCCGCCCTCACTCAATCTCACCTTCCCATCGCGCCTCGGGGTGATGTTGAAATCGTGGCAGAAGAAGAGAAAGCCCTCCCAGCTCATGTACGGTCCACCAAGGAGGAAGTCATCCATGTCCAGTTCCCTCCCGTCGAGCGCCACATATGTGCCAGTTTTGGTTTGCGCATGAACCGCATTTCCACGAACGTAAGATTTGAAAATTTTGTTGAGGGACGTGACAATCTGGTGAGCGTGATTGAGTTCCGAGGCTATCATGAAGTCCTTTGAATTGTCAAGCTGAAGGTGGGGCGAGTGCAAGGGGAAGGGCGAAGCAAAGTGACGAGTGGAGGAGGTGATGTTTGTTAAGTGGGTAGGTAGGCTTTTGCTGTCGCTTCGCTAAAGCCGGAGCCACGCTCCTCGTCCTTTCTCACCTTCATGAGCCTCCTAATTCTCTCTACCCTGTGGGCCAGGGTTAGGGTGGCCGTGCTTACTGCTCCAACTCTCGACTTCCTCCTATTGAATCGGTTGAATTTTTCGAATTGCGTCGAATTCCTGCGAGGAGCGAAGGGGTGCGAGCGAAGCGAGCGCGGGAAAGAAGGGTTGTTAGTTATGGTAGGTGGTATGTTGCTTTTGCTGTCGCTTCCCTCCAGCCGTCCTTCGCTCCAGCCCCCCGCCCTCACCTGTTCCCATCGTCGTTCTCCTCCTCCATGAGTGAATTCAAGTCGCAGTACTTCCTGCCCGATTTCGTCTCCTTATTATCTTTGTGTGTCGAAAGATAAACCTCCAACATTGAAACATGGTGCCGAAGGACCTGCAGCATTTCTATTTGTGAGTGTTTCAAGTCTTCATGAGAAATCGCATTGTACTTCTCCGCCAACAGAAGGACCTTCTTCCCGCACACCCAAGCGTCCATCGGCATGGAAGAAAGATCGTGGAGTGCCATGCTCATCTTGAGAGTAAGCTGGATTTTCAACTCGTTTGTGGGGACAAGAACGTCATCGCAAATGTCCATGGCCTCCTCGTACAAATCCAAGGTCTTTATCACTGTGCTATTGAAGTGATCCTGGGAAGCGGATGGGAAAGGGGGGGGGTTGAGGTTGGAGGCCGCGACATTCGGGGCCTTGTTGGTGTGACTCTTCTCACCTCGTCAAATTCAGGTGCTGACATCATTGCGAACGCCAAATTAAAGAGCTGATCGCCCTGAATCTTCTTATACAAAGTGAACTCGTATATTTCCTCGGCATTCGTCGTCGTCTCATCCCAATCCATCCCAACCCTTCCTCTCAGGAACTTGCCCGTTATAAAGGAAAGTGTCTCATCTGCTGACTTCGTCAGTTCTGAAATGTGAGATTCAACAAGGGAGCGATTTGAATACTTAGACGTCGTCCGAGACTCGTGATGATCGTTATGGGTCCTTGGTTCAGAAGGTAGCAAATTTCTTGTTGATCGGAGGTGTTTGTTCATGGGAGACTTTAGGGACCTCGAAGGAGTCGGTGAAGTGGACACCAAAAGTCGAGGCCTAGACGATGAAGGCGACAGAGAGGGGAGCGGCATGAATGGAGGGGGGGACTGGTAAAGTCCGATTTCTTTGCTTTCACTCTTTACAAGCAAACAACTGCTTTTGAGTTTTTTTCAATCTTCGTATTTTAATAAATAGAAGGCAGAAATCGACGAATTGTCGAGCAGAGACGTGGTGTCAACAGGAGTAAATTAGAGGCGCGGCTTTGCAAGCGTTAAAGAATAAAAAGGGACCGACGGCCTCCCTAAAAAATGCCTAAACGGGACTATCCAAGATCTTCTGCCCCTCGTTGCTTCTCTCACACATCTAAAATTAGTATAACGTTACCTCCATCCTTTCTTGATTCTCACTATCAACGAAGAGTACTTTTTTTACCGAAGAGCATCGATGGCTTGTTGGGGTGTTTTATGTTGGATGACTTTGCGGACCTAATACATCATTGCCCCCTTTCTCATAGGCCCAAGGGTGATAATATCAGTCCTCCCGAAGGCTTATCGACTTTGTTTACTACTTCCAAGGAGGGTGCAACAGGGAAGAAATTCGGCAGAGGAAGCGAGGGATATTTGCAGGGATACTCCTTCGTCGTCAGTAATTCAGATAGGTTAGGGGACGCATCTCTACCCAGCGTCCTTTCTCGCGCGATTGGGAAACTCGTAGGGGTGCCAGGTTGCTACTCTCAGGTCTACTGCACGCCGCCATTTGGGGCCAAGGCAGCGGTTGGAATGCACAACGACGACAGGGACGTTTTCGTAGTGCAGGCGCTGGGGAAGAAGCAGTGGTATGCTTACGATAACGACAGAACAGGAATCGGAGGCTACGAGAGGTGGCCAGACTTCAAGGGGCAGCTCGGTAAGGATGGACGGGACTTTGAGGTGGACACGGAGGGTGCGAGGGCGAACGAAATGAACGGGAGGGAGATCGAGGAGGGGGATGTGCTTTACATACCGCGGGGCGGAGTTCACTGGGCAGCAAATAGTGGGGAACAGGCGAGGTGAGGGGG
>JGI24540J26637_10001453_pt1 | contig 10393 bp, 10 predicted proteins | sample NorSeaMetagenome_FD_26637 | JGI IMG/M metagenome (IMG submission 26637) | reverse complement strand
GCAACCCGCTACGCGTCCTCCGCCACCTGGTCGCCCTGTTTATCCCCCAACTACGAATCCCCAAACGAACCCCCCAACGAACCAGCCTTTGAAGTTACGGAATGGTCACCCTTTGACTCCTCCTCCCTTACCTCAATGTCCTCGCCTATTCCCGAAGAACGCAACAGGGATGATATGACGAAGGGGGGAATTATCACCTTCCGACTGAGACAGAATTCTAACGGCGACGACAGTGAGCTATATGAGGCTGCACAGCTCGCAGTGGAAAATTTCGTCCTGACACAAACCTCCCACCGTCTCAAACTAAACGACAATAGAGGACTCATTCTGAATGTAATAGACTAAGAAAATAATCTAGCGCAAACATCGCCTGTTCTATTTACATCCATCTCACTACAAATACTGAGTCGATTCCGTCTTGCACAGTTCCATCAAATATCAAATATCCGTCGTCGTCAAAGCTCACTTCCTCAATTATTTCCCCTCCAACGCTAACCCGCACGTCCTCTTCAGGCCCTGAAAGTCCTCCAATGTACGCCCTTACCCTATCCCTCTCCCCCCCTGCCACCAAGGAGAAGACCAACTCATTGTCGTCGCTCTTGGCTTTCCGCACATAGACATTTTCGTCACCTTCGATGGCCTCGACTTTCTCAAGCCATCCTCGTCCTTCTCTCCTTTCCAGCAATGCAACTCCGGCCTCGTTGTGCAAGCTCGCCATTGTAAGGTTCGTCGTTACCATGCTCATTCCGAGCTGCGTCGTTGTAAACACGTCGAGTCCGTAGTCTGAAGAATAGTAAAACATCTTGCCCTTGACTGCAACTTTGCCCTGCTGCTCGAACCTTTGCAAGACCTCCTTGCTCCTCTCCTCGCCGTCGCCATCTCCAACGACAGCTTCGACAACACTGAACATGGCTGAGGCAATATCCCAGTCCTCCTCCCCTGCCAGCACCTTGCACCGCTCGTCCTGAAGTTGCCCCCCGCTCCATCCCTTATGGTCCCGTATCAAATCCCTCCCTCGCTTAAGGACGTAGTTTGACGTTGGAAGGCCTGAAATGTCGTCCTCCGCCCAAGATTGCAAGTAAGCAAGTACCCAAACATCATGAGCGGCGCAGCTAACGGGGATCCCAAAGTCTGGAATGCCGCTGTGCCGGGGAGTCATCTGGGCGATCTCAAAAAGTCGCTCTCCCCACGGCATTGAGCCTGCGGGCATGTCCCAGCCTTTTTGGAGGTTCTCGTTGAAAAGGTAATGCTGCCAATTTTGTCTTATGGATGTGTGTTTCTCGTCGCTGGTAGAGTCAAGGGCGTCAATGAGATGAAGAGCGGCCTGGAGATGTGATTGGCATGATGGATAAACGTTTCCGGGCTCGCAAGTGATCCCACCACCGAAGGTTTCGGCTTGACTAAGGGCTTGTGTCTCGAGCCTGTATAGAAGTCGGTCAAGGGTATACTGCGCGGAGCCAAGAGTGAACGTGAGCACATCTTCGGCCGCTTCAGGGGATGGGGCGAAGAGCCGCACAAGAGCCCCAACATGAGCCAGGTGGCCCGAGTACATAATATTGCCGTAATAAACAGGATCAGGGCATCGTATCGCGTCGCCCCCGCGCCAGGCTGCGTTGAGGTCGCACATTGAGGTGTTGTGATTCTCGCAATATGTAGTCAAGAAGAATGGGGCGCAGTCGCCCTTTTGATCCCAGTAAGACCACACTTCTTCTCGCGTCATTAACTCAAATATGGTAGATAGAAGGTTGAAAGTAGGCCCAGTGTGGGCTGGAGTGTGTGTGTGGGTCCTGGCAGCTGCTGCATATGCCGTAAAAGCGAGAGAATATCTGTAGGATGGCATCCCACGTTGTGTTGGTAAGTTACCGGTATTGTTCTTCTTATAAATGCCGGGGAAGTCCCCATCCGCCTTGGAATCGCTCACGAGCGACTCAAGCCAAGCAAATATGGCCAGCTGCTTGTCGGACAAGCCCATGCCAAGGTTGAGTTCAGTGCCATCAAGACCTTGCTGGAAATGAAGGGATGCCCGGCTCGCGAGGGGGACGATGGCGAGAAGGAGGCATATTAGCTTGAGCATTTCTGAGGATGAGGGGGGAAGCAGTAGCAGTGACAGTAATGAGTTTCCTTCCATCAATCCAATTTCTGTTAGTTAGGAGTTAAGGTCCCATAAGAGGACTACCGTTGTAAATTACTACTGTTGTTGCCGTTCGTCTCCCAAACCTTTCTTCTTTTAAGTTCATCCATAACTTTCATTCATCGATGTTGGCCATCTGTTAGGGTGAATAATGCAGAGGCTGCGCTTCATCGCAATCAAAACTGCAGTTACACGCATGATGTCATACCTTATTCTGACTGTTCGAATAAAAAAAATCACCTGGGAGAGATTAGAGGCACTTGTACGCCAGAAGGCTTCTGTGTATGTAACGAGTGCTACACTGGAACGTCAGACTGGATAAATTTGGAAGGTCTCGATTGTCAGGTGCAATTGCAATATACGACCGTTTATTATCCCCCGTGTAATTTTGCGCTCGTCGCTACTATCGTTTACCTGTGGCATTTTTCAGTTGGATTAAGGGTCTTTTGGAAAACATATTCAAGGAGTAAATTGAAGGACAAGACGTTTAAGGCTCAGCTGGCAAAGCCTCTCAACCAAGATGTCGCTGCTTCTTTCACCTCAAACTTTCCGGTGCTTATAATGGCTACAGTGAAGTTCTTTTCACCAAACACCCTCATGGTTGATCCTTCCGCCAACCATATCTTCTTCACAATCACCTTCCTGTTCCTAGGTGCAGAATGGTTGTCTTACTCCTTCTTCTTTCTGTCGCTGGTGGAACCAATTGCCAAAGGACTGCACAACCAATCGAAGAGGAACAACATAAATTTCATCCTTGATATCTCAAGATATCTGAAACGAATACCAATTGCAGACTTTTTTATACGGATATTCTTCATTATTCTCCCAGCGCTTGTTGGTTTCTGGACTAATAACCAAAATCTCACTATCGTGGTATTTACCTTTGTCCACTTATACTCAAGGTTAAAGTATGTGATATTTTTTGCGTTATATGGGAGGCTTCTCCATCTTTCAAGTTGTATGGTACGTAGCGGTATTTCAAGGGCCACTTCGTCGACCGGTTCAACAGCAGAGAAAAAGTTATTAGTCTTCAAAAAGAAGATCAAGATAGCAGCAATTATATTGTCTTTATGCTCAGTTTACATTGAATTTGACGTTGCGGGCTTTCTGTTTATTTATAATCCAAAGCAACTCTTCGGTCGTTTTCCAGTTCAGTTCATATGGTTTTGGATTCTCCAGGCCTTTTTTTGGACGTTCATTCTTGACTTCCTTACCTTGAGACTTTCTGTCTTAAGTTCGGGAGTCAAAAGGGGGGACATAACGCAAGTAATACAATAACAACAACCAGTTCAGGACGCATAGTGCGTGAAAATTACTCTTTTCAATGCGAGAATCCACTGAGAGATTCACATGCAAAGAAGGTTGAGCTTGCTAAAATTAAGGAATAGTTTTGAAGCCACATAAGAGCCTTGTTTTTTACGCCCCATAACCCCCCCCACCTATCTCTCGAAGTCGTCGACCGCCTTCTGGTACCTCGCAATGTCCTGCTTCGCCTTCATTCTCTTGTAGAATTGGCATGCGCAACCGTCTCCTGTGCACATGACGTCCTGCAGGACGGCACCGTGAATCCTCTGAGCTGCTGTCCAGAGCTTGGCGTACTGGACTTCTGCGCATCGGAGCTCTGTGAGCTTGGATTGGTAGATTTCGTTCTCCCTCGGGATGCAGTGCTGGCACAGGTTCCCGGTGTTCTTGGGTATGAGGGCCTTGCAGCCGACGCAGGCCTCCTTTTTCACAGCAAAGCTCATGAGACTTCCCTTGGTGCTCTTTGGTGTGGCGATGAAGATCTTCCTCGTGTGGTCGCCCTTAAGGAGCTCTCCCTCAACATTGTCTATGACTGGCTCGAAAATTCTGGTCAACGGCTTACTAAGCTGGTTCGATAGGTACCAAGCACAGTCGATCGGTATGTTGTTCTCCAGCGCGTAGAGAGGATCTTCGCTCTTGGTGAAGGTCTGGGCCCCCTTGGGACCCTGAACGATGACGTACGGGATCCTATCCCCCATCTGTGGGGCGGCGGCCCCGTCCCTCTTCTTCAGCCTCGCAGCGAGCTCGACGTGCGCTGCCTTAATCTTGTAGTCCTCCGGCTTTCCCCCTAGTCCCAATGCGTACTCCGCTCCCTTGTTCAGCGACTTGGTGATGACAAGCTTGCTGATGTCCATCTTGTTCTGAAGCAAGTCGCTGATCTGCTTCTTGACGTAAGATATGGCACCCTTGGTGTCCCTGTCGATGATGATCTTGTTCAAGGATGTCTGGATCACGTCCCTCACGAGCTGACAGTTGTCCCTCCTAACCGTTTCCAAACCCTTGCAGTCCATATAGTCGGGCTTATCAACGTTTGTCCACATCAAACCTGCGTACCTCTTCTTGTTCATGAGCAGGTAAGGATAGTAAACCTTTTCAAACTCAAGAAGGATGGGGTTGGGGAATAGTTTCGACGACTTCTCGGCCGCTTCCTCGCTCAACTTAAAGACCTCGTTCATGTCCTGGTTCCCGAACTTCACCATCACGGAATCGGTATCTCCGTAGACAACGATAGCGTCATGCTCATAGCCATTCGCCTTGGTGTAATTGGTCTCGACAAACTCCTTGGTCTTCTCGAGGAGTTGACGTCCGAAGTTGGTCACAGAGGAAGCAATGGGCATGCAGGGTAGCTGTCCGACCGCAGCTCCGGTGAATCCGTACACGGAGTTGGCCGACACCTTGAGGGCGAGCTGCCTTCCGTTCTGGACGGCCTTCTCGAACTCATTGGGGGCGTTCTTCATGTCCTTCTTGGCCTGCTTACGGGCCGCGAGGAGCTCGCCGAGAATCGTGGGCAGAATGCCCTTCTTCGTCTCCGCGGAGACAAAGGTGCCGTTGGGGTTCTTGACGTACTGGTCGGGTTTGAGATCCTTGACGTCAATGGGGGTGCAGAGGGTGGAGTAGCATAGGTTGTAGGCCTGCATGATGGAAGGGTAAAGAGACGCGAAATCGAGGGTGGAGATGGGGGTAGTGTAGAACTTCTTGATGGGATCGAGGACGGTAGCGCCCTCGTAGGCGACCCCGTCAGTGTTCCTGCGATGAGCGAAGCGAATAGCAGGGCGAGGAGAAAATCGGCGAGTGGAAGGTTGTTAGTTATGCAGGAAGGCGGTATAATGCTTTTCCTGTCGTTTCTCTCCAGCTGTCCTTCGCTCCTCGTCCAATCTCACCTTCCCTTGGGAAGGTCGGGAACACAAAGGTTGACCTCCTGGCACTTCCTGAGAATCATACTGAAGACCTTGATCTGCTGACCCCTACTGATGAGGAAGGACACTGGCACGCCGGTTACGCGGGCCATCTCGACGTAGTTGATGAGGACCGACAGCTTGTCCATGAGCTGCTGAGGAAGCATGGCATCCTTGACGCAGTAGACGGCGAGGCGGTGGCGATCCTCGTCGGAGCCGTTCTGGAGGTCGGAGATGATGGAGTGGTGAACGTCCTCCTTCTGCTGGCCGAGGAATTCGGCGCACACTGCATTTAGGGAGTAAGAGGAGAGCTTGTGGTTACGCTGCATGTAGGGGAGCATGTCGAAGACGACACGGCCCTCGATGGTCGTGTCGACGTTGTTGCGCTTTCCAAAGGCGGCGGACTGGAAGGTGGAATCCTTCATCTTGGCCGCACTGCGATGAGCGAAGCGACGAGTGGAAGGTTGTTAGTTATGTAGGAAGGCGGTATATGCGAGGAGCCAAGCGACGAGCTGACAGGTTGCGAGCGAGGCGAGCGCAAGGTAGAAGAGCTCTTTTTGAATAGCCTTATCGGTATGCTCTTGTCGTTCCGCTCCAAGGTGCCGTCGTTATGTAGGAAGGCGGTATAATGCTTTTGCTGTCGCTTCGCTCCAGCTGTCCTTCGCTCCTTGTCCAATCTCACCTTCCCCTGACCCTGCCCCAAAGTTTGAAGGGGTTCATGTTAGCCCCCCCCCTGTTCTTTCCGAGGGCCTCCGCACGATTGAGGAGGTAGGGGATGTCGAAGTTCTGGACGTTGTATCCGGTGATGATGTCGACGTCGATCTCCTGGAGGAAGGAGCGCCACTTGAGGAGGAGTTCCTCCTGCGAAGCAAGGAGCGAAGCGACGAGTGAAAGGTTGTTAGTTATGTGGAAATGTGGTAATATATTCTTTTGCTGTCGCTTCGCTCAAGCCGCTCCTCGTCCGATCTCACCTCCTTCTCTGACGTAATGACCTGGGTACCAACGATTGGGAGGCATCCCTTGAGGGTGAAGACGTTCTTGACGACGGGCTCCTTCTGGCCGTAGACGCTGACGACGTTGGCGATCTGGATGACGGGGTCCTTCTCGGCCTCAGGGAAGTAACCCTTCCTGCCCTGACACTCAATGTCGAAGGAGAGGACGCGGAGGGGGGCGATCTTGTTCCACTCCCCGACGGACTCCCTGGAGATGATCTCCTTATAGGAAATGTCAATCTCGAGCTGGCAGTGGGTCTTCTTCTGAGACTCGGGGCGGAGGGCGTAAGAGCCACCGGGGAGAGACAGCCATCCGGCACCTCCAATTTTCTGGTCGATCATGTAACGAAGAACGAAGGGGACGTTGGACTCGAAAGGCTGGCACGTGGTGGTCTCCACCATGCCCGGCAGCTTGATCCCCTCGTTCATGATCCTCTTGAGGGTAGGTACCATGGAAGGCATTGAGACGTAAACCTGGAAGAAGCGGGTGTGGGTCGTGGAGTAACCCATGATCGACTTGCGGTCCTCGATGAACTTAACCCCGTGGCAGAACATCTTGTACTGTCCGGGGTTGTTTCGGGTTCCGTTCTTGAGGCGCTCGTTCAGGGTGTCCCTGAGAATGGTGCGAGCGAAGCGAGTGTGGGAAGCGTTGTTAGTTATGCGGGTAGGCGAGGAGCGAGCGGCGGCGAGGCGAGTAGGTGGTATGGTGCTTACCTGAGCCTCTCCATGTTAGCGGGGCTGCGAGAGGGCGGGGGGGGAAGGAGGAGTGGAGGGTGAAGTGTTAGTTACAACCGTAGGAGGAAATGCTGTTGTGTGCCTTCGCTTCGCGCTCCCTGCGCCGCCTCACCTGTTCTCAAACTCCTTGGGAGCGGCAAAGAGAGCATAGGGGGTGAAGCCGTGAACGTAGAGAGCCGCAGAGTTGCCCTTGTCGGTGGTACCGAACACACGAATGACTGGAACAGGACCGACGTTCGATCCAAGCACCTTGGCACCGGCCTTGGGGTTGCGGGTAAGGGGCTGACCAGAGGTCATGTCAATGTCAAGCCACTGAATATTGACATCTAGGGAAGTGGTGGTGAGAGAGGGAATGGGAGACGATAGCGTTATTAGTACGGTTCGGCGGTATATTTTCCACCTTCATTAACCCAAACCGGAACTCCCTCCACCTTGGGCTCCCACCTTACCTTCCTTCATTGGATCAAAGTTGCCAACATCAGGACGACCCCAACGTTGCTTAACAGAAGTATCAATAGAAGGTTCAGATGATCCACCTATATCATTTTCTGCCATAATATTCTCATCATAATCAGCCATTTCATCCTAAGGAGGGCACGGCGGGAGAAGAAGGGTTAGGGGTTAGGTGGGATTAAGGGGGGAGGAGGGGAAGTTGAACTTACTTCTGGGTTTGATTGCATATAACCATCGTCATTGCCGCCGCCGCGAAGGCGAAGACGCTTGGTGGGTGGAGGTTGGGACATGAAGGTTAAAATAAATAGTACAATTGTTAGAAAACTTTATCAAAATCAGACTCATATAGTCTGATACACGATCCCGCAAGATTGAGTTCCGCCTTCAACTTCTCAGCGAAAGGGACCAGTTTAGCCTTGGCGACTGCCTTCTTCCCCAATTTTCTACTCATTACAATGTTATGCCCCTCGTCCTTCGCCTTCGCGTAAACGGCCACCTTCGTCTCCTTTATGTGCGCTGCCATGCGACGCTTGAAGGCGTTAGCCCTGTTGTTGTAATCCCTCCTTTTCTCCTCTGCGATGCCTCACTTGTGCTCTCCCCACTCCTCCGTTACCATCGAGTTCTTCGTTGCCTTCTTCTTCGCCAGCAGGTTAGCCCTCTGTACAAGGATACGCCTGTTTTTCTCATCACTTGAAAGCTTCGGGAGGGCCCTTGAGTTGACGATGCCCCTGATAAATCTCGGGATCCTCTTGATGTTTATGGCGAAGGCCTCAGAGGCGTAAACGTGGATGGGTACATTCGTGACAGCTGGCCTGATTCGCTGTGTCCAAACCCTGCCCGCGTAGAATTCTGTGAAGGTGAGGGGTGCTCCAATCTGCAATATCACGAGCGAAGCGACGAGCGAAAGGGCGTGTTGGAAGTTATCGGGTGTGTAGACTAGCAACGTGCTGTCAGCACGAACCGTAAAACTCACCTCCCTCCCTCCGCTGGCTGGAATGGAGAAATTCCAGAAATTGTCCCGCAGTCGTTGCTCCTGATCGTCAAGGTCAATAAGTATCATTGCAGCGCGGTTGCCGTATGACCAGAAGTGGTGGAGATGGTGACGATATGCAAGGTCTCCGCCGTGAGTGTGGTCGAGCTGTCCACGCTCGTAAGGCTCGTGACCCTGTCGACCCAATTGGCGTACTTTTCAACCCCGCCCCGGTCGAAAGATTTCGGGGGGGGGATGGTTGGTGCTATTTGCACCGTAGGAGGAGGCAGGGAGAGAGGGAGAGGGTACGATGGGGCCGGGGCATCGAAAAATGAGGGCGAGGAGTCGACAGAGGCTAGCATCAACGGGAAGGGGAGGAGCAAGTGGGGGAGGTCACATTTTGGGGTTTCGACCAAGGGAGCAGGGCAGGAGAGATTTTGGACAGCGAGAGGAGAAAGGGAGGTTATTGTATTGTTTATGTGGTAGGGTAGAGACGCGGTCCTATGATGAGTTGTTCTGTGGTGTTTTGGTGCTCATTGGTTTGGGGGGAAATTTAGTGAAAGGGGGGTGGAGATGTCTTTTAGGCGCGTCAATATCCCTTTAGTATGTTTCCCTCTCCCCTTCTTCTCATCAACCTCAAATGAACTCATCATTTTGCCCTTCCTGTCACCACAAAACTATCCCCTCAATTATGTTGTCTTGTATATCTATATGTTCTTTCCGTGCCCTGACCACCACCATACAATCTTAGGCTAGCCGTCAAATGTCGAATAAGTCCATAATCGTGAGTAGATCAAAAATTGAATGCAGACTGCACATAGCCGTCGGCTCTTTGGTCCCTAACTTTACTCCATTACGCTCACATTACTCTTACTAACCACCCCTTCTCCTATTTGTCCCCCTTTTCTCATTAATTGTTCCAAATTCCAGATATAAGTAATTATAGCTCTGGAGACGTTCACGTCCATGCCGTCTCTAAATCTTGGCTTACTGAGCCCCCTACCTTCCTCGATACCCTCAACTTGAACGCCCATTATTCCGCGTGTGACATTCCCGCCGAACTCCACGACAGACAGGAGGTAAGACTAAATTTATCATCATAAACTTCGACCCTCCATTCCTCACCCACCCCCACACCCTCCCTCCCAGTCTTCTCACTGCCACTTCTCCGCATTCGTTGACGATCATTGGCTGCTTGCCTGTGAACTTGGCTCCAGTTGTGTCTTCACCTTTGATCTCTCAACCTCCCCCCCCCATATCACAAGAGTCAGGAAGTTTGTTCTTTTCGCAATAATATTGAGGGTATCATGATATATAAACGAAGGGAAGGGAGGGGGGAGTGGGGGGGTGGTAACTATAGCTATGGACGGGTATAGGTAATTAAGTACGTTAGTTATCGCCAGTACCTGAAAATCTGACAAAGTCATTTGAGACTTTCATAATTTCGCAATAATAAGTCACTATAAACGATTACGATTACGCCGTCATTCCAGATCAACAACATGTTAGCTTTTCACATCCTTTTTACCCTAATAGTCTTCCTCGTCCAAATCCTCTTCCTTACTCGATTCCGCAAACAAGCCTTCTTCCACAGGCACCACTACGCCGTCCACCATCCTCCCATGCACAACGCATGCCTCCCCATAGGTGCTGTGCACATTATACACGTACCCATTCTCGCTCTTCCTCAAACCCCAACAAACTGCCAAGTTCGCCTCTATCACCAGTCCCCTCCTAACTGCCTCCCTAATCTCCCCCTCAATCACCGCCCTCTCCCCATCCACGACCGCCCCCCAATGCTGCATGTTCCTCCTATTGCTATCCATCCTAATCGCCCTCAACTCCAACCCCACCTCCAACAACTTCTCCTTACTCGCCTCCCTCAAGACTCCTTTTCCGACCTTCACTCCAAGCG
>JGI24540J26637_10001451_pt1 | contig 10420 bp, 3 predicted proteins | sample NorSeaMetagenome_FD_26637 | JGI IMG/M metagenome (IMG submission 26637) | reverse complement strand
GATGGCAACCTCACCCGATGGGAGAGGGATGTCAAACGCATCGAGAAAGAGATCATATCCCACTTCACATCGGGTATGCACTCCACCTCGACACACACACCCAATGAGTCGATCCCCCTAAGTCTCCCCAAACAACTGGGTAAGGACAAAGGAGTATCTCTCATTAAGGTGACCCTCGGATATGCGAAAACCCACCTCGTGGACTACGCAGATATCATACCATACCTTGAACGTGTGGCCCTTGATAAAGATATGAAGACTGGCTTACACTATGAGCCACCTTCCATACACGATGGTTACAAGGGTGTGAACCCTGTGTGTCGACACAAGTATTCGAGCCAGTCTCTTATGCTATACAATCAGTTCGCTAAAGAACTGAAACACGATATNGGGATAATTGAGCGTACTCAGAGTCGCTTCGAGGTAGGCAAGTATGCCAAATCCGAGAAGGACCAACGTATAGCTTACCCCAATGATGGTGTGTATCTCTTCTTCGCACTCATATGCNTATATGAGCCTGCCTCATCCACACACTCTGGCCGTCTCACCAAGGCCATATATGGGAGCGATAAATATTTCACTCCCAAGAACGACCTTGTTAGCGTTGCCACGATGGTAAAGCAACAACTAGTTCAGTGTAATAATGCTGCCATAAAGTTGATATGGGGCTTGAGTGGTAAGCTTATCATTGATAGGCTACACACAGTACCACAGTACTCATCACTGTATGACAAGTACCTTGATGGTGGTGATGACCCTGACTACTGTAACACTCACCTTGACAAACTCCTCACTGAGATCATACGCATTGCGAAGGGCAGGCCTGACCATACAAGGGATGCGATGCAGGCACATGATGCATCCATGTATGATGATCAGGAGGACCTTTATGATGATCAGGGCCATGCATTCGAGGCATACATGCATGAGGAGGAGGGCTTTGACCACATCGAGGAACAGTGCAGGGATTATCGAGGAGGAAAAGCTTGAGGCCATGTGGAGCAGGGGCAGGCCACAGGAGCGCTCATACGGAGGCAAAGGCAAAGGCAAAGGCCGAGGCCGTAGTGGTGGCTTTTACCCCCGATCCCCTGCTGCAGGTCAAGGTGCTGCGAGGCACTTTGGTCGAGCCACTGCAAGCATGCCTTATCGCAGGGCATACAGTGCAGATGCGAGACCAGCTAGACCAGAGCAGGGGAAATGCCATGCTAAGGGGTGTAAGGCTCAGGGCTTAGCACAGAGTAAGACCCTGTGCTTGTCATGCATAGGCAAGGGTAAGCGTAACGGTAAGCTCACCATGTACTGTGGTAAGGAGCAACTGTTTAGGCGCCCTGATGCTCCCCAAGCACATGATGCTCATATTGATGATGATGATGCATATGCAGCAGAGATAGCAGCATCATATGATGATGATGCTGACGTTGACATGAATGATTATGAGGCATTCATGGCCAATGCTGCTAAGGCATATGTAGGGAAGAAACGCTCTCCACGTCGCTCTGCTGCAGGCCCAGCAGCCAAACAGCAGAGACCTCAGGGCATGCGAGCCATGCTTGCAGATGCCATCGCCGCACAGGATGAAGGGATGTTCTCACCCCCTTCNCAGGCGTACGAGGAGCAGCACATGTAGGGGTGGCTCGAGGGGAGTGGCTTTTGGAGCATGTTTAAGCATGATGTCCCTGTTGCCACATCTCATACTGTATGTGACATGGACACCCATGATGCCATATCCTTCATCGAGGATCATGCTTTGGCCACAACCCTCGACCCCCCATCAGAGCCTCTATACACATGGAGTGACTCATTCATCGACCCTACTGCACGTCCCACTAACATAGATGACCTTGAGAGAGCCCTCATGAGCTTTTCACTCACTCCTCAAGAGCATATGGACGGCCTTACATATTCAAAACTATATGATATATCCAACTCATCATCTAGGCGAACCCCATTTCACCCTACTACCCCCACAGTCGATCATCATAACGGCATCAAGTTACAATTTAACCTTGCCAAAGCGTACTGTGATAGGGATGATAGGTTTGCCACTGACATGCATGAATGGCGTAACATGCATGATGTACATACCTGCAGGCAGCGCTGTAGGAAGGTAATGCCAAGCTACTCTGTAGCTGTCCTTTCTGCAGGTGGCTGTATATGTACAATAGGCTCCATCAGATCGGGATTCACTCCCATCTGGGGCACTGAGACTGACCCTGACAAGCAGGTGATGTGGGAAGATTTAACCACGACCCCATGTCTAGGTGACACCTTTCAGGTGGACTTCTCACAACAACGCACCCCTGTATATATGTCCTCAGGTCAAAACTGCGAGGCATACTCAGGTTCAGGACCCAGGTCCAAAAACCTCCCTGCAGGCGAGCACCACAAAACAGGTTGGATGTTTGTGGCTCAAACCTCTAAAATCCTTATCTCACAGCCCCACTCCATTAAACTGGAGATGTCTGAAGGTGCTAACCACACTAACGGAGGTGCTGAGATTGAAAAGGTAATGAATGCGCTGTCACCCATGTATTATCTGTTTCTGTGTCGCAGTTTGCCGACATGGAAGTACGGGGACGGCTCCAACAGGAAGCGCTTGTTTATAATAGGCTTCCACAGAAAGAAGTGTGGCGAGCGTGCGTCACATTTCAGATTTCCTGCTGCTGTATGTACTGCAGGATATCACCCTATTGCTGCAGACTATGCTGTACCAGACCAACTGGTGCCACAGGATTATTGGGTCAGGGAGCCACCTGGTGAGGTTCAGAGGCTTCCCTGGAGGGACCCAGCAGTAGGGGAGCTCCATAAGATAGGGTTCGTAGTGAGCAATAGTGAGATGGGTCCCCCACAGCGTCCGTATGCATTGTACTCATGGCTTGGCATATGGAACACGCAGGTCACCACCAATGGTGGAGGACGTAGACCCCCCCTCACTTGTAAGTATGAGGCTCACACACCCATCACATGGACACGTATGACTGTACCACTCGAGAGTGTTCGAGTGCAGGGCCTGCCTGATGACTACTTGACATGGTTCCGTAGCCTCCCTGGGTGTAGGGATGATAACATGCTGCGCTCATGTGTCAACTCTGGCATTCCCCTGTGCACATCTGTGTCCATAGACAGTGCAGTACATGCCATGTTGCTCGAGTGTGGTGTCCCCTTCGACNTCACACCAGATACCATGCCGTCTGAGCATGCATTCCTAGCTAGAGATAAGATAGAGGCCATTGACAAGTTTTGTCAGACGCGTCTCCCCTCATGGCTAGGACCAGAGTATAAGATCAGACGTATCACCCTTGATACAGGTGCCACAAACACCTTCTTATACACTGATGTTGAACCCTTTATGATCAACTCTAGACCCTCCAATGCCACCATAGGCACTGCAACCAAGGGCGCACCACGCATGCGTACCTCACGACAGGGAGCCCTGCCCTGCCTTGTATATAACATGGCAGGGTATGATAACGTTGCCCCTGTAACACCATTCATGATGCCTCATACAACATCTGTACCTGAATTGTCTAAGGAACTCCTTTCCCCTGACGAATTCTTTAGGTATGGGAAATTTAATATCCTATTACGCCAACCTGACTACGAGGGAGGTGTATCAGAGTTGTATAGGGAAGCCAAGCCTGGTGTCCCTGAGGCCCGTATCCCATTGCTGTATGATTGGATAGGGTCTGGAGGGTGGCACATGTTTTACATGCCATCCAGAGGTATGTCAAAAGCTGATGAGAGGGCATTAGCTAGGCATATAGGGAATGTTCTGCAGTATCAGGACAAGGGCACTGTAGAGAGGTGGAGAGACACCCACATGAATGACGAGCAGGCTCAGGCCATGCACGCGTTCTTGGTTGAGCACGAATGTGTGCAGGAATTCAAGGTCTCTCCACACCTGCGTGGGGAAGACGACCCGATCGCTGGCAGCAGCGATGAGGCCGAGGGTTCGAGGGGACTGAACCCAACAGAGCAACCCCCTCCCAAACCCACCCTGAACCACCCCTCTCTACACACCCCAACGACAAACGCCACTGACACTGGCACAACCAACAATTATTTATCTGACCCTTCAAGCCAGGGTTCAGAAGTATGCACACCATGCAAGGGTACACCTAGGCTGTCAGGGGTACCATGGTTGCCGCATGGGGACAGGTTCATAGAGGTCATACAAGATGACCCAGACCCTGACCCTACCCTCACACAAAACACACGTCATCAGTCAGACGTTCAGTGTGAGCCGTGTCAAACGAGGCCTCTGCCTCGGGTTAGAGGGGACCATCCCACGATCCCAGAGATCCCTAACCCTAAAGCACTCCCAACCGGTAACCTAATGCATCACCCATGCATGGCTGAGATCAGGGGTGCCACAGCACGCATCTCTAAGAGGGGCATTAACCGCATGTCATTTGTCGACAAACACAACCACTTTTGTCACATGGGTTCAAATCCCAAGTGTCCCATTTGCAAAATGGCTGGTGGAGCCATGCGCAAGATATACAAAAAGGTTGACCCCTATAAGGAGATAAGACCAGGCTACCTGTGGACAATGGACATTTTGACCCCTGACGTACAGAGCCTTGAGGGTAGTCTATACGAGATCGTCTTAATGGACGTAGCCTCAGAGACCCTCGAGGGAATTCCAATTCATTCTCGTGACCAAGTTTACGACGCAATAGAAGAATTCATCTCTGACTTGAGAGGCAACCCAATTTACGATGACTTACCATACCCTATAGTGTCAGTCATTAGCACTGACAATGCTGGGGAATGGGGTTACGAAAACGCCAAATGGCAAACAATGGCAAAACGTGTAAGAGTCAGAATGAGGTATGGCTGCCCTGACCGTAAGGAAGAGGTAGCTAGGGGAGAGAGAGCTGTCGGTCTATTTGAGGTTCTCCTCAAAGCCACGCTCATGGAACGCAACCTGCCACCATCCTGGTGGGAGCGTGCCAGTCTCGATGTCATTTTCTGCTGGGGATATTTCGCAAAAATCAACTATCACCCTGCTGTTCCAATTGACGGTGACCGACCCAGACCGAGGGAAATCCTGACACGAGGGTTCGTATCACGAGTTCTGTGTGACAAACGCCTAGGGGAATATGTCCCCGTTGGCAGTCCTGCACTAGTCCATGACATACATGTCAAGGGCTCACACATAGGACCTAAGACAAGATGGTGTGTAGCAACAGGGATGTTTGATGATCAACCTATATGGTGGGATCCCATCATCAACTCCAAGAGTAGGTCCAAAAGTTATGTGTCGTACACATTAGGACCAGGGATGAACTACACCCACTTCCTACGACTACCACCCTTGCCCTCAACCCGTCGTCGCTGTGCGACAGAGATTGACTGTGTCAGCCCCGACCTCATCTTACACCTCCCTGATTGCATAGCTCCTGGCCAACTGAGAACTGCCCCTGAGATGATTGAGACAAAGCAACCCAAGTCTGATGACCCTCGCCTACCTATCATCCACCCCACTCTGCGTGATGACCACATACCCTTGCCACAGGGTAGATCCACTATAGGACCAGAGTTGATTGATAGTGAGGGCAGGCACTACAGGGTTGACAAAACCACAGGGGTACTCAGGCCCGTAGCTGCACCTCCCACCCCCACACCCACTATAATACACGGTGATGCTGAACGCAGATCCATTAGTGACATAGTGAAGGGTGAAACCTTTGAGGATGACATCAGGGATGCCTGTGAGATATCATCAGAATACCAGGATATCGCCTATTCTGAGGTGCTCCCCAAGGCAGCCAAGAAAGCTGCCGACAAGACTGAAGAGCACGAAGAAATGGTATGCACTCTAGAAAGCCTGTGGGAGCACAGGGTTGGGTGGAGGAACCACCCAGCTGAGATAAAGCCTGTGAGAAACAGGGTTGGNGTGGNGGAACCACCCAGCTGAGGAAGAGGGGGTATTTACCCCAAGCAACGTGGTTGTACCCACGGGGCGCCTTATGGACGCATAAGGTTGAGAGTTGGAGAATCGCGGGGGGGGAGCCCTCTGCGCGGTGGGGGGAGCCTCATCGTTACACAATGTAGGCCCGTCGGTCAACATTTTACTAATTTTCAATTTTTTATGAAAAATTTCCTTATCCGGACGATCAATATCTCCACGGTCAAACATGCAGGACCAAATCTGAGCATGTAGTTAGATCCGCAGTAAAATTCTGCACGCACATGTAATTTTCAGGTTTTATCCCATGGAGCAATAAAATGTTCGGNTAGGAAAACTGTGGAGTTATCAATGGAGTTCAATGGAGTCAATGGAGTTCAATGGAGTTCATTGGAGTTCAATGGAGACCTCAATGGAGTCCAAACTTCCTGTGGAGATGGGGTCAAATATGTGTTCCCCACACACCTAATATAATTATATTACCCTATGTTGTAATATATTCTCAGGCGATAAGTGCAGAGCCAGAAGTCATACCAGCACAGTCCAGTGCTGAGGACGCTGGTGACGAGACTGAGGTTAAGGTTGCACAGGCTAAGGGTAAGAAGAGAGGGAAATCCAAACCCTCCCCTACCCTTAACACCACCTCACCTGCACTGTCCATACCCACACCCAAATCCAATACACGCAGTACACGTCTAACATCCTTTGACGACACTGTACGGGGTATTGCTGAGGGTTCGGAGGGTGTATACGAGTACGAGGGTCGTAAACCCCTCAACACTAACGAGTGGTGTGATCTGTGGGAACCCTGTTACATTGAGTTGACCACAAACCCTGAGTCGACCCTGATGTTTGATGAGGCTGACGCCATTGACAGTGCACCCAAGGCATACACTGTCACTCAGCCTGTATCATTCTCCCACGTGTGTAAGCACCACGGTATCCCCTTCGAGTTCCATGACTCCTACCACCTATGGCTGACCCTCCACACCGACATTGATGTCGATGACATGCCACGTGGACGCAGTAAGGTAGCTGTGGGTACAGTATTCCCCAGGCCTACAGGCTCATCATGGCGTGATGTGATAGCACAGCGCATGAACAACATGGATGAGCATGAGCGTGCTAGGAGTGAGAAGGACCTGACTGAGGCAGCCCTTCAAGCCACCCTGAACCAAATCCGCATGGAAGCCTGCCTTGGTAACAAAAACCTCCCCTCATACAAACGCATGAATAAGGCGAGGGAAAAGGCTAAGGCTGTTAGGGAGAAGGCTGTCGCTCAGGGTCAGATGCCTCCCCCTAAGAACACGCTCGAGGCATGGACACATCCGACCATGGGGCATGACTGGGTTGACGCCTCATACGACGAGTGGGAAGGGTTGACAAAGCTAGGGGTCATTAAGCATGGATACACCATGGATGAACTCCGTAACGCTGACATCCCTCCCCCCATTAACCTGTCGGTCGGTTTCGTGATCAAAACGAAAAACAACATTTTCGAACGCTGTAAGGTTAGGTGTTGTCTAGCCGGTCACTCTGGTAATGTCAAACAAGGAGTCCATTACGACAAAACATTTGCCGCATCACCCAACCAACATTCAATGCGACTCATGCAAGCTTTACTTGTCAAACATAAATGGAAACGACGCTCTTTTGACATCACACAAGCCTACCTACACGCTGATCTGGATAAAGACAGATACATATCTGTAAAATATCCACCAGGATTCGAACAGTACAAAACAGATAAAGAGGGTAATCACATAGTAGACTCACATGGTCGCTTAATCCCTCTGTACTGTGTCATAGCCAAAAACATTTATGGCTTACCGTCCGGTTCTAGAAATTGGAACAAACACCGTGACGAATTCATCCTTGACACCTACAACAAGGACGTAACAATTAACACTGACACCACATCCATTACATATCGATGGTCATGTCACCGATGTCTTATGGACCCATGTCTATTTCGCTTCAAGCGATCTATTGTCACACGTGATGGATCCCTATCATCGACCGTCACTGCCATTGCCCTTATCTACACAGATGATGTTGATATGATTGGCGATGATGACGACATGATGAAGTACGTACGTGACACCATGGATGAAAAATGGGGTGTGCGTGATGTGTCAAGTGACAATGTACTCGGAGTGCAACGCACTTTGAATGACGATGGTGATGAAGTGACCCTCACCATGTCTCACTATGTAGACACCATAGTAGCCCTATTTGAGGACCACCTCCCATCTAAGGTAAAGGAGACTCCGTTTCCCGATACCGTGTTCTTATCCAAGGATGATAAGAGCGTAACTGATGAGGAGGCTAAAAGGGTGCTAGCTAGGGGTTATCAAAAGGCGATGGGTTGTCTTTTGTGGGCCGCTAGGAATGTCTTTTGTTGTTGCATGGTGGGAGTGAGCATGCTTTGCCGTGTCATGTCTAGACCTAGCGAGCTAGCATGGAGTTCGGCCATGCACATGGTAGCATGGCTTAGGGACCACAAGTCACTTGGTCTCCGCTTCTCACATAAGGGTAATGCATCACCTATTGCTTTTGTTGATGCTTCAAACAAACCCGACCCATCCGATGGCAAGGCCCAATACGGATACAACATCACATACCATGGAGGCCCCATCATTTTCCTGAGCAAAAAGCTCAATCATGTTGGCCTCAATGCATTCCATAATGAATACATGGCGATGTGCGAGTGTGCGAAGGCGATAGTTTGGCTTAGGCAACTACTCGCCGAGTTAGGGGAGCATGAGAGCATAGAGCATCCTACTCTGTGCTACGGTGATAATAATGCCGCCCTCTCNCTAACCGTAGAAGACTTCGTGTCTACCGGTAACCAGTACGTATACTTACCTTACCACTTTAACAAGGAAGTGTCTAAGCTAGGGTACGTAGTGTTCGCACCTAAAAAGTCGGAGTTTAATCTAGCCGACGTCTTCACTAAACCTGTAACTCGAGGTGTACTTACCAAGTTACTTGACTACTTATGTGGTTACAAGNTAATTACCACTGACGTAGTACGTGAAGGTCTCTGATTAATAAGACGTCATAACCCTATCCATTATCTCAAGTAGAATGGAAGGCGATTAGACGCCGAAGGATTCAAGATCTTTCGAAGTTGAAAACAGGACGTTCTGGGGTCAGTAGAACTGATCCAGAACAGGCACCGGGTTATCAGATATATGTATATAGAGTCTAGTATATCATAGCGCCACAGAAGCGGTAGCACCGGGCAAGAGCTCTTAGAAGTCGGATAACATCCGCAGGGTGCCCACTGTGAGCTGCTTAGATATACGTCTGCTTCTCATGCCATCAGTTCAATTCCTACTGTTGACTAACACTCCTGAATTTGCTGAAGCCGACAATTACTTGACTGCTTGAGGGGACCACTTCATCAGTGTTTCCAATTTTGGAACGTCCAAGGTACCAAAATAGCTCATAGTCGGAATTGTCAACTCCGGAGGGTGTGCCAGCAGTGCAAGTCCGAATTGGGAACTGACAGCGCAGCGAGAGAACTAGAACCGCATCTGATAATTAATATGCAATTGCAATTGAGCCCGCAACGCGTGAGCCATGTAAGTGCATATAGTCCGGGGGCCTGAATAGATTTGTCCTGGATAGGCCAATGGCAGCCGCAGCTGCTCCCATGGGTCTTGCCGGGCATGGCGCCGCCGGGCTTTCCAGCTTACTGCACGAGGGACTGTCTAGGGCGATAGAGCTAGCCGGGAAGCTAGAGATAGCCACGGACAGGTCCGAGATTAGCTCGCGCGAGTCTACAGTTCAGACAGTTATGGGCACAGGGCACGGGGTAACTAGGGAAGTCACCCACGGCCATGAACTGCGACTTGCGATTGAGCGATCCGCCGCCTCTGATCCCGAACTTGATCGCGCGATCTTCTGCAGGCTCCCAGGTTATCCTAACAGGAGCAGGGAGCGAGATGCAGCGGTGGATAGCATAGCAAGCTTCTCACAGCATGTTGCATTGCATGCCAGGAAGGAAAGCAGCGAAGCGATGAGCGAAGCGATAACAGCATTGCATGCTCACATCACTGACATGAAAGCTCATCTCACTCAACTCACCGATACCCTCACACATACCTTCGATGGTGTGTCACATATTGCCAAGGATGCATCCTCCCAAGATGTCATCACTGGCAAGCGTATCGAGGCCAAACTCCGATTCACATCGGACGAGGCATTCATTGTAAGTAAACGAAAGTTTACTAATGATATTGAGTCACGTGTTACGAGTACACATACTCGTAAGCTCGAGCTGGAACAACAGCAGAGCTGGAATGTAGTGCCCGACCCCATGGTCGAAGCACAGATAAAGGCGTTAGATGGCAACCTCACCCGATGGGAGAGGGATGTCAAACGCATCGAGAAAGAGATCATATCCCACTTCACATCGGGTATGCACTCCACCTCGACACACACACCCAATGAGTCGATCCCCCTAAGTCTCCCCAAACAACTGGGTAAGGACAAAGG
>JGI24540J26637_10001449_pt1 | contig 10433 bp, 15 predicted proteins | sample NorSeaMetagenome_FD_26637 | JGI IMG/M metagenome (IMG submission 26637) | reverse complement strand
CCCCACTGCTGTCCCCCCCTCCCCCTCCCCCTCCCCCTCCAAAGGAGAAACGCCCCATGCCGTATCCGTAGCCCATGCCCCCTCGCGAAGAACCCTTGAGCTGTAAGGAGTACTTGCCCTCGGCGCCAGAGGGGGTAAAGTTCTCTTTCAACAGCGAGAGCATCCTTTTGCAAGGTCTAACGTTCTGCGTGACTACCGTGTAGGCGTCGCCAATGGAGTCTATCACTCTCCTAATGTCCTCCTCATCGAGCTTTGTATTCGCCCCATATTCCGCCACAAGCTCGTTGGCGCTTTCGCGTTTCTTCGCCACGCGACGCTGAATTTCTTCGCGAGAGAGCTTGTCCCCCGACTTGTCAGTCTCCATCACGGGTTTGACGGCATCTATGAGCCTCGAATCCTTGAGCAATTCCTCGGCCCCCCCCTCCTCCAAAAATGGGTTCACCATCTTGAGCTCCTTCCAGAGCCCGAATCCCAGGCCCCTGCTTACATTCGATGACTGTGAGTCCTGAAGGAGGTACATTAACTTTCCATAAGTGTCTCGCATCGACGCGGGGTTCAGGATCTTGTTACGCCTGCCAATCTCAAATATCTCTGAAAGGAGCTCCTGGTTTTCGCTGGGGTCCACCTTGGCAGCTTCTTTCATTTCAGCGTTAAGACCGGAGCGGGAAGAATCTCCAGCTCCACACAAGCCCAGCCCCGTCGAGATTGCGCAACACTCTAGTATACCGTCAACAATTCTTCCAGCCTTGTTCCTCCTACTAACTATGTCCACATTATCCGTGTACTCTGAAACTGACAATGACGATAGGAGCACGTTGAGAAGAATTCTGAGTTCAAGCGAAAAGAGTGGTAAAGGGGTGAGATGCGAGGGGGAAAGAGCTGGTGACGAAGTAGGTGTTGTGCTTGTTCAAGGACTCTACCGCTCAAAACTATGTATGTGATCGAAATAAACCTAACATATACGCTCCGTAGTAGCCCATGAATCACGCAGTCGTAAGTATTATGCTATAAAACCATCATTCCACCACCCGGCCGGGGAGGACGGAATTGAAATTCTGGCACTTCCGATGCATTACTCCTCACCTCTCTCGCTCGCTCAGTCTCAAGGGTACATCCCTGCAGAATTTTTGGATACCCCGCCCCCCTACGAGTTCATTTAACTCATCCATCTGAGCAACAATTTTTGCTCCATTTTGGAAAATCCAGTTACTGAACTGGAGAACATTTTTCCGACGAATCGTCATATAGCAGTAATGCTTTAAATCTTAGGGTTGTCTCTAACGACTAATTTGGCGATGCCTAAGGACATGGAACCCCTTTTTCTCACTACAGGCACAGGGGATGTTCAAGAGGAATCCAAGGTTCATTGCTGCAAGCGCCCGTGCTGCAAATTTTGTTGCAAGTGTTGCTCGCCCCGTTGTGGGTTTCTTGGTCTTCTTGGGTTCCTGGCATTGGTTGGCTTGTTCTTTGTTGGACCCAGGCTGGGTCCATCAAAGTTTGGCGAATCCTGGATGGTATCAGAGGGTTCCCCTCCGATGGTAATATCACACGGTGACTGTCCATGCCTACCAGAGCCGGCAAATAGCATGCTTTGGTTCGAGTGCGCTAGTGGGCTGGGTGTAGACGCTATAGAGTTCGATTTACAGATTACAGAGGGTGAGGCGGAGCGAGGAGCGAAGCAACGGGAGAAACGAAGCGACGGCAACAGCAAGCTGTGTAACTATGCTCCTCCCATATTCTGCACAATGACTAACCACCTTTTGCTCGTCGCTTTGCTGCTCCTTGTCGTCGCAGATGACGTGCTTATTGCGTTCCACGATCGTGATTGGGAGAAGCTCACGAATGCCACTGGGCTGGTGAGAGAAACGACGTTCGCAGAGATGGAGAAGAGTGTCGACGTGAGCGAGAGCTATGAGGAATACAATGGCAGGTTGATTTCACCTCCTTCCATTGAATCCATCTTTCAGCGGTTCGCACCGACGACGGTGCTTTTTAATGTGGAAATTAAGACGGTAGTCGAGGACAAGGAAATAGTGGCAGAGCTGCTATGCGGTCTGCTGGAAGATTACGGTTTGGAGGGCAGGATGCTTGTTGCAAGTTTTGACTCTGAGAGCTTGATAGCTCTTAGGAAACGATGTGGAGATAAAGTTGCAACAAGTGGCTCGGCGGAAGAAACGGAGAAGGCCCTGATCCCAATCTTACTGGGGCTCGATCACTGGTGGTTCCAGCCGGGGTTTCTGAGTGTCCTTCAGCTGCCTGTCGAGGGGGCGGGGTTCGACCTAACGGACAAAAAGATAATCGATCGTGTGCATGCACATGGTATGGCGGTGCAGTATTGGGTTATCAACGATGAGGAAGTCATGAAGAAGATAATACTTAACGGCGCTGATGGAATACTCACAGATGAGGTCGACAAGTTGAGGGGGGTGCTTGAGGAATTGGGATATGACGCTCCGGAGAGCGAATAAAATTTATTTCATCTAGAATAGGATCAGGCCATCATCCTTTGTAACTTGTCAAAGCACAACTCCTTTCCTTCAATTTTGTATATTTTAAAGAAGAATAAAGCGCCCATTATACATAGTTCTACCACCTATTTAATTGAATTTATTGTAAGCCGCCCAGAACTGTCACAGTAAACACCCTTCAAAACCGGCTTCCATTGTTGTTGAGGTTCTTTCATGAGAAAACACGACTACTTTCGGTATACTGGGAAGCAGAGTGGGCCAAGAGGACCCAGAAGAAAGCAAGCAAAGGGAAATGCGAATAAGTCAACAAAAGAGAGAAAAACTGACCAAGCGTCAGAAGGGCAACAAGGGACAACAAGAAAGTCAAACCCGAACGTGACACCTACAACCCCTGCGGGTGCTTCTGGTTATATTGAAACGTGTTCGTGGGTCTACTTTGCCATCACTTTCGTGGGGTCGCTCGTTTGGCCCCTTATAGCTTTGGCTGGAGCAATCACTGGTGATCCAGTCTATCGTCAATACTTCTCGTGGCTCGCGTACCCTATTGGGCTATTTTCTACTGTATGTGGCTCGTTGATGCGCCCGAAGGATGAGTCGCTGGTTTATAAGGCCCTGCTTCATACTATGCTATTCTCGTTCGCGTGTTTGTTCGACTTAATAGGTGAGATTGGACGAAGGACTCGATTTTCATGCCTTATCCTCAAGAGAGGATCGTAGCGACGACCGTATACTGCATAGCACTATAACTAACCACCTTCTACTCGTCGCTTCGCTCCTCGCCATCCCTCATCCCAACCCTTTTGCGATTCGCTTGGCTCACCGCAGTGCTCCTTGGGATAAGTGCCAGCATTTCCAACATTATGGTGGCAATTTTTCGTGCAGGGTTGGGTTGTTTCGCTGTGTGGTTCGTTCTCTTTATAAGGTCAAGTATCGCTTCGCTGTCGCCACGCGATCTGTCACGATTCCTGACAGACAAGCTGTTTGTTCCAGGGACGAGTATAGCAGGAACCGTCCTCTTCTTCTCCCTCGATCCCATCCGCTGTTGGCTCGAAATGAATGATACAGGAGATACAATGACGGAAGATGCAACAGAGAAATGCAACAGGACTCTTATCAGCCAGAGTTGGCTCGGGATCCTACTAGTCGTTTATTTCTCATCGACACTAGCCATGTCTATATTTTCTCCTTCCCTATTGATACAACACAGCGTGAGCATGAGGAAGATTGCCATGGGAGATCTGACAAAAAAAGAATTTCTCAAGAGCTCGACACTTACATTTGCGTTCACCTGCGGTTTCTTTCTTTTCGCCAACTTCGGCGCTAGAACTGATTTTGGGGGTGTCAAGGAACTTAGCATCACGATTGCCGTGGGGGTTCTGGGAGTTGCATCGTTGCTAGTGCTCACAGGAGCAGAATTTTTTCTGATTTGGAGAGGGCTTGGACTAGATAGAGTTTCACGAAACTCGACGCGACTGAGATCGTTCAGTAAAATTCCTCAACTCCCCGCAGAGCCACCCGTTTTGGAGATTATCTGGGGTTTCTCCCTAACAGGTATCGTGGGAACACTCTCCGTCCTCGTGCTCGCTGTCTGTTATTGCCTCACTAATGACGACACGTATAGTGTGATCTCGATGTGTATCTTCCCAATTTGTGCCCTTTTGTATATTGTGGCCTTCCTGTCCAAGCCACGACGAACTGACGGGCCGTATATGCTGTTCTTCTTCGCCAACTTTGGGAGTTTCGTGGCTTCCGAAATTCCATTACTGATATTGCAGTGGCGTCTTGGTAATCGAAAAGTTCTCTTTACTACGGGTCTCAGGGTCGTCGTATGGAGTTTGCTCCTGAAGTACGGTATAAAATTTAGAGCCCAGGTTGCGGCTCTCAGTGATGATGCATTGTCAAGATTTTTGCTCGAGAATGTCTTAAAGAATGCTACCGCTACCATAACTCCCATCCTCTTTGTCACCTTCAAGACCCTGAACTGTGTCATGGAAAACGCGAGCTTTGAAGCATGTCAAAACTCGGCGCTTTGTTCCTCCTTTATATCGGTTTACGTGGTAAGTATAATGCTAATACGGACTACGGTCGGAGCCATGAAGAAAGAAAACAGACTGCGAAGCACCATAAACTGGGAACGACTCGCTGTCCTCGACCTGGTTTGGAGAGAGGTGAGACGGAGCGAGGAGCGAAGGACGGCTGGAGCAAAGCGACAGCAAAAGCATTATACCGCCTATATAACTAACAACCTTCAACTCGTCGCTTCGCTCCTCGCCTTCCCCATTATTCCAATCCATTTTGCGATTCGCTTCGTTCATCGCAGATGTGCCAGCTCATCCTCACCACGTTCACACTGTTCTGTGGGATNTTCCTCTTTGCGAGCATCGAGAACGAATCATCCTCTACGTTTGCCCTCTACGTCGTAGGTCTCTCGGGTTGCGTAGCCATAGGACTCGTCTTTCTAAGCAACATTGTAACTCTTCTTACAGAGGTTAAGAATGAGAATGAGGATGATGGCGAAGGTAAAAGTGAGGACAATGATGAAGACACAGAAGCCAGAACCCTAGTTTCTGAAATCCACGGTTTCTGGATTGTGCTAATATTGATAGTCCATTTGGTGTACATGGGAACTTGGATCGCTTTTGCGATAAATCCAACGAGTGGGACTCAACTTTTGGGGGTTTTGATACTTCCGATGGGCGCCGTATTATACGTTCTCAGCGTGTTCATGAAGCCGCTCAGGAGAGACAAAGCGTACATGCGATTTTTAAGGGCGCATTTATACCAGTACGCTGTGATTCCCCAGGTCAGGCGGAGGATGGGAGGAGCGAAGCGACAACCGTATCTGCTACAGCACGATTAACAACTACCTTCTGCTTGTCGCTTCGCTCGTCACAGTGCGCTGCTGCATTGGGACAGTATAGACGTGGAGAGGAAGGTTGGTGGATGGTTTCCGGATTTGCGTTGTGCAATGCATTCGCGAATCGGGTCGTATTCAGTTTGGGGTGTCGACTGAGATTGAGGTGAGGCAGGGCGACGGCGACTGGAGCGAAGCGACAGCAACGCATCGCTTAATCATTTAACTAACATTATCGCAGCCTCTCCAAACTTTCACCTGAGGAGTTGTCGGAATATCTCGTTCGGACGCTCCTCTACTCTGGGTCGTCTGCAACTGTACCCATTATTTTCTTCGCCTTCGAAAGCATCAGCTGCATGATGGAATATCCTGGCGACAGTGATATGTGCTCGAACACAAGTGGGGCGACAATGTGGCTGAGCATGTACTTAATGCTCTTAATGGGTCACTCGATATTCAAAAAGAGTGTCCCTAGGGAAGTTAGAGAGAGGGTTGACATAACGAAGGAAGCTCTCACTGCATTCAACCTGGACACCAAGCAAGGAGTCCAGGCGCTAATGGTAGGGTTTACGGCGCTCATGAGCATTCCCCTCCTCTCCTCCGTGGGCGTCCCTAGCAAACCGAATGGGATAAACTTCATTTGTGGCGCGCTCGGCGGGATGATGCTCGCTGCAGCCGTGATGCTCGAGATGATATTTCTGATCCGGGAAGCACGCGAAAATCCAGCAGAAAGCAAGGGGGGGCTAGAAACATTCAATCTCGGGGGATCGAGGCGAGTTTCGTGGTGTAAAGACGATGCATCTCCGGCCCTAGCAATATCAAGCCTCGTTTGAGAATAATGATATAGTTTGAGAATAATGACAATCTTTAAACCCTTCTGTTTTATTTAGGCCGTTTGAGAATAATGAAATAGTTTGAGAAGAATGATAATCTTTAAACCCTTCTGTTTTAGTTAGGCCTTCCCCTCTTTTTCCAGCTCGCAAAATATCATAGGTTCAGAGCGTAGCATCTGCTCGACGTAAAACTCGCTAAGCTCCAAGGGGTAAACGCCCATAAGTCCCTTGCCCCCTTTCTGAGCCGCATAGAACACCTCGATGCTCTGTTTCTTGTCAAGATCGTCGACAACATCAACCATCCTCTCGACAACGTGCTGTGGGAAGGGACGAGGAGCGAAGCGACGAGTAGGGGTTATTAGTTATAGAACTGTGTGTACGTTGTGTTGCTATCACCTCGCTCCAGCCCGCCCTTGTCCAGTCTCACCTCCTCAACATATTCCTCATCACCAATCAGGAGCACCTTGTAGCGAGGTGCATCCTCTGTCTCGACCTCACCCCTCGTCTTGGGCTCCGCTACTTTGGCCTTTGGGGCGGCCGGTCCAGGCGCCACCGTCTTTGACTTTAATGTTACCTTCTGCTTAAGGGCAGGGCCGGCGGGTGCCGCAAAGAGGTGGGTGGAGGATTGTGACCGAGATGGAGTGGGGACGAACGCGAACGCATCTGGGAGTTCGGCGAAGAAGATGGTGGGGGAGGTCAATGAGCTTAAATCAGTGGGTGAAGTTCAGCGACATCGGGCCTCGGGATGGAAGAGGAGGAGAAGAAATGACTATTTTAAGGATATTTTAACTTTAAAACTGTGACTGTTGAGCTTACCTGTCTGTGTAAGGGCGAGAAGAAGTATAGTGAGAAGTAACACGGAATTCATTTAGAAGGAAATTGGATATTGAGCAAAATTGTTTGGTGAGTTGTCCATGTGCATTGATTGGTGTTGACTTGGTTTGGAAAGCGTGAAATGATGTGTGATTGGCGCAGGTATCAGGGTAATTTTCCGTCTATTTTCCTCCTTTTGGTTGGAATCCAGCACTTCGACTTGAGCCGACGACTTCGCATGAGGAGATGTTAGTGGTTTATGGTTTAAATGGGAGTATTTAGGGATCATTGCCTTTAATCTTCGTCATAAGACTCGTGCCTGTGTTAGAAATTGGGGAGATTGAAGAGTTGAATCTTTTGTGGGAGGGGCGAGCCTTCGTCTAGGTCGTTGGGTGTATTTGTCAAAGGAATCAAGACAGATTGGGTAGTGGGCCATTCTAACTCTCCCTTCTTTGCCGGAGATGCAGGTTTCGCTAGTATGAAATCCTCGTTACTAGTCACAATCCTCCTCTCAACCGCCACTGCCTTTTCCCCCGCCTTTGCACCCCGTGCGTCAAGACTGGGAAGCCTCCGTATGTCCACTGAAGGAGCGGGTGGAGAGGGTGATGGGATGTATTCAGTCTACGACGACATCGGCTTCAAACAGGAGGAGATGGCTATCGGGCTTAGGTAAGGGGAGGGGGGTTGCGAAGGGCAAGGGGCGAGGAGCGAGGAGCGAAGCGACGAGCAGATGGGTGGTTAGTTAGTTGTAGTTGTAGTTGTGACTGACATATTACTTTGCTGCTCCAGCCTCCCTTCGCTCACTCCATTAACACCCCCTTTTGCTCACCTCCCTTGCCTTGTAGCCCCCTCAAGGTGATGGAGCACCTCGGGACCAAGGACGACCTCGTGGCGAAGTTCCTCAAGGACAATAAGAAGTTCGACGAGGCGAGGGCGGAGGAGGAGGTCATGAAATTCATGATGGACAGGGAGATGGTCGAAAAGTACATTGCATGGGAGATCAAGAAGTTGGAACCTGACTTCCAGCGCAATGCCAGGGAGGAGGTGAGGGGGGGGAGCGAGGAGCGAGGAGCGAGGAGAGAAGCGACGAGTTGAAGGGGTTGAGTTTGATATGTCAATGGTTCCCTGGCAATAGGCTGGAGCGAAGTTACAGCCAATCACTAAACCCTGCTCCTCACTCACTTCACTCACCACAGAACTTCAGCGACCCCGGGGTCGTGGGGCTTTACGCCGCGTGGCTGGTGGGAGGGGCGGGATTGGCGTACTTCAAGAACGTAATCGCAGCGCCAAAGTACGCGAGTGGAGAGTGGGAGGCAATCCACATTCACCTGCCAAACTGGATGCCAGGACAAAGTTAAGGAGGAGTGTGTGAATGGGTTCACAGCAGTTGGTTGTAAGTGCGAAATATTATATTTGAAGCAAAAAATTGGCGCGTTTCGCTGTAAACCTAGTTAGTGTACACGCACTAATCCACAAACAAACCTTAATCGGGCACCGCTACACCATCCACCAACCTCCTGTACACAACGCAACGCTGACCATACGTAACATGCTTATCATAAACGTCCCCATTCTCCCTCTTCCCCAAAGCCCACAAATCATCATGGTTCGCCTCCGTCACACACACCCTCCTAACTGCCTCCCTAATCCCCCCCTGGATACCTCCCCCTCGTCGTCCTCGATCACGCTCCAATAATCCATGCTGTGCTCATTGTTATCAATCCTTAACACCTTCAACTCCAACCCTGCCTCCAACAGCTTCGTCTTACTCGCCTCCCTCAAGTCGCCCTTCCCCACCTTCACCCCGAGCTTGAAAGAGAGAATAAGCTTTGCCACATCGCGCCCCGGTCCCGCTACAAAGGCCCCTATCGGATCGTCCATTGATGCTCTCATCTTGGAGCATGTAATTGGTGTGTTACAAAGCCTGATCATTACCATCGCGCTCTTGTAGTACTCCCTTTTGTCGTCCATCTTCTTGCGCCACTTCATGAACCTTGTGATCCCGACGGTAGGGTCGTTCCAATCGCCCCAGCCAGACTAATCTCTGATGTCAAGGTCAAAGCTTACAGAAGCTGCAAGGACTTCGAGAGAGAGAGAGACCAAAGGAACGCTCCCGGCTTAAATACTATATCGGGACTGGAGAGCACGTGGCGGAGATAAAACGCCCCCCTCAAAAGCATCCTCTCCCACCTCTTCAATGAAGGGGGCCGTGAACTTGACTAAATTGCTGCACAAAGAAGACGCTTGACTCCCAATCTTCCTAACCGATCGATCGCTCACCACAACATGCACCCTCGCCGTCGCCAACTCCTCCCTCTCGTCCGTCCTGTAAATCCCCTTCACCTCCTCCTTCACCCTCTTCCAATCCCCCTCGAAATCCGTCACCTCGACAAACGCCTCTGGTAATTTCTCGTAACCTTGCACAATAGATCCTTATTCATCGCTCGTAGAAGGCGTAGTGGTAGTCAATCCACTCATAATTTTCACTCCCACTGAGAGTCGACGGCCCAAAGCTGATAACTTTCCCCCTAAAGTCGATGCGCCCCAATAAATTACTATAAACGATATAAAATGAGTCTCGAATAGTGAAAGGAAAGAGAATAGAAACGTTTAATACGAGTTGAGAGAGAGACAGGAGCTCAAAAATTTGGCAAAAATCGATAAAGTTATTTTAAGATCATAATCAAACTTAAATATCTTTTCAAATACAAAATGTTCTGAAACGATATTAATGTACTCAAAAATACCTCAATATTTATTATGAAAAATCGTTAAGTTTGACCAATCAAAAAAGTATATAAATGACATAATAGTAATATAATTCAATATATTTATGATTCATATTTGTATATAGAATAATATAGAACAAAAACTAAATAATCATGAATTATTAAACCTAAAAAATAATCAAGAAAATATACATTACACATTTATATCTAAAATGGAAATATTTAATCATATATAAATTCTAAAATTTATCCATTGAAATATAAATATGCAGATAAAAGGCCGAAAAAATCGCCAAAAATTTGGCAGCCAAAATAAAGCTTACGGCCACTTTTGTGTGATACTAACCAATTCCAGCCCCGACTGTCACAATTTTCCTTCCTCTCGTAACCTTTTTTGCCCTGCTGTCCCTTACCCTGGGGCTGCAACCCCTCCTTTTTCGTAGGCCCGTCGTTCGTCAAGTGTCAAAACACCTCCATTCATCTTCCGGTATGGATTTTAAGTGGTACGACGAGCCTGTTGACTCAACACAGTCCATAGCCCGCAGACTTCTCTCCTCCCAGTCACCTCCCTTTGCAGTGGCAGCATCATCCCAGACATCTGGGAAGGGAACATCACATCGTGAGTGGTTTAGGTGAGAATCGACCGACGGAGTCGTCGAGCATCGTTGAAATCCCTAACGCCCTCCCCCCCTCCCACCTCCCCTCCCCCATCCCCCCACGTCCCCTAGTCCTCAGG
>JGI24540J26637_10001448_pt1 | contig 10434 bp, 8 predicted proteins | sample NorSeaMetagenome_FD_26637 | JGI IMG/M metagenome (IMG submission 26637) | reverse complement strand
CCCCATGCAAAGATCTCCCCCAAGTCAGTTAGCGCGAACATGACGTTGTCGCTCACAGCCACTTCCTTCGTCCTCCTACCCCACAGCGCGCAGGTGTTCACAGCCGCGTTGATGCCATGAAAGGCCGATGTCGCCGCCTCGACCCTAGGATCTTCTATGCCCATTGCCCCCGCGTCCATCTCAGGTTCAGGCATCTGCCCCCCTTCTCCCTTGCCCTTCTTGCCCTGGTCAATCTGCCCCGGCCTGACCCTTCTGAACCAAAGCTCGGCCATCTGGTCGAAGCCATCCTGCTGGTAGCTCTTTGTTGACATATCCTTTTTGACGAAGCCATCAAACTGATCAAAGGTTCCACCCCCGAACACATACACCTGCCCGGCTGTGTCCAGGGCGGACCTCAGCTCGACCTCGGCCCTCCTCTTTGCCTTTGCAATGAACTTTCCCTTGCTCGTGATGATGGCCTGCCACTTCCTCCACCTGTCAGCCTCTGCAAGGGCCATCCTCTCCTTCTCCTCCTCCTCGTCTAAAATATGTTCCAGCATCTTCATGAGCTGGTTCTTCGTGGCAAACTTTGGGATCGCAATCCCTCTGTCTAGAAGTTCCTTCTTTGTGTTGCCGACCCTCAGCCAAACCTGCTTGAACTCGTGGTAGTCAATGAAACCAGACCCATCTGTGTCGTACTTGAGGAAGAGCTCCTCCTGCTTCTCATCGCTGACTGTCAACCCGAGATACTCGAGGACGAAGAAAAATTCGTCCTCGTCAATTTGCCCCGTTCCGTCCTCGTCAAACATTTCAAAGGCGTCCAGAGGCGTGAGAAGGGCATTGGGGGCAAAGCCTGCGACGAAGATACAGGTTTTAGTCAAGGACTCACGGGCACTAAGAGGGCCGCCGAAGCAACAACTTACCGACCGGGTTTCCACTGTCAGGATCACACGCAAAAAGGGCAATCTTGAACTCTTCGAAATCAATCTCCCCACTTCCATCGGCGTCGCACATTCTGAAGTACTTTAGCATCTTGGGGACACTCATCTTGATCCCCAGGCGAGGCAACATGGCCCTGAACTCCTCGAAACTGATATTTCCACTCCCATCAGTGTCAAATTCCTTGAACACATCTGCAGGATCCATCTTGGCAAGGTTTCCGATCAAGTCCGCCCGCTCATCATTGTTGGCGACCCCATCATTGCCCCCCTCCTCATCATGATCCTCGTCACTGACATCACTGTCGCCGTCTCCTATTACAGTTCTCGCAGACTGAGCAGTCAAGTTGGCCTGAGCGCTCTCTCCTCCTCCCCTGACGTCCGGGGTCTACAAGCGAAGGGTTAGCGACGAGGTAACCGACACAAACAAACGAGGAGAAGAAAGATAAACACTAGGCACTCACCATTCCCCTACCAGGGACACCCCTCGCCCCAGCGGCAGGATCGAACTTGTCTTCAGCATTTTTGACTGAGGACTTAATGGAATTTGCAGCATCATTTGTCTCATTCGTGGACAGCCTCGCCAAGGCTCCCGACATCGTTGTTTATCCCGTTGACTTGCGAGTCAAGAAAGGGGACACAATTTTAACCTTCTGCACACAACAGCTTTCCACAAACTTGGAGCACTTAATCTCCCCCCCTCGTACTCCAACTGCGCCAATTTTTTATTGGAGACCCTTTCCGTCCCTTCGATTATGACTAACCTCGATGGTTCCCGCTTCCACCACTCGAAAAGGCGAACTCCTGGCACAACGGCCTCCACGACTTGCATTTGGTCCTGTGAGATGTGTGGTTACAAGTTCAATAAGGACCACGCGGTGAAATGCAAGACTTGTCGGTACAAGGCCCCGGTGACTCAATTCAGCGTGAAGGTGAATGGGAACCACTACTTGACTGCTGTGTATTCGGCCAGGCCTCCACAGAAGGTTGAGCTGATGAGGGCGTTCAATCCCTTGATGGGCACATCCATCGAGGCCGTTTTGGACGGTACAGGCGACGTACCCCTCCAATCTAGGATAATACGCACCTTCATTAGAGAAATTGGCGCAACACAGGAGATAAGGGATGAAATTGTTGACAAATGCAGCATAGTCTTGAGGGTCGACTACCCTCTCCCCCCCGAAATTGCGGAAGAGCACGAGAGTGCCGAGATATTGGCCGAAAAAATCGCACACTTTGACTACAGCGATGCGTCAGCGGAGGAGGATGAGGTCGGAAGTGTTGTTGACGTTGACTCCGTTGCCTCCACCTCTGAAATGGTAGATAGAGATTTGGACGCATTGGACGAATCCGGTGCTTTTGTTGGGATTGTTACTGGCGGCGAGAGCGAGATCATGTCCCAAGTTGGATTTAATGAAAGCGGTCTTCCTCGGAGTGCTGGCAGCGCTGGGAAGTTGATTGGTTCAAGAACAAACACCGCCGCATCTTTCGCCTCCATCATGACAGAAGAGGATTCGATGGATTCGGTGCATCCCAACTCTCATCACAAGAGACACCGTCACCGTCACCATCACCACCACCAAAAGAAGAAGCGGAAGAAGAAGGACAGAGGGAAGCTCGACTTGTTTGAGCAGGTAATGGAGAACGGAAAGGGCTTAGTTTACGATCCCTCCATCGGCCAGTTCAGCGATAGAAAGGGTATCACCAGACGGAAGTCGTTGTCCCCGGAGCAGATAAAGAATCTACACGGGGTGAACGACCACTTCAATTACGTCAAGTTTATGAAGCGAGAGAAGGACGCCATGACGATGAAGATGGGATTTTTGCTGAAGGAGGCCGAAGAGAAGGCCCACCACCACGGCCATTCAGGCAACCTCACCAATGAGGAAATGGCAAAGAAAATCATGTCGCAAGGGAGCGTCCTCGAGAGCAGCCTGATCAAGAAGTGCGCCCTCTGCGAGGTGGAAAGGGCACCCTGGAACCTTCCAGGGCGGGTTCCTTTCAAGGCAGTCGCAGACTGGCGGAGAGGTCGCGGAGCTGCCTTCCCCAAGAACGACCGTCGCCTGGCTCAGTCCCGCATGTACGAGCCTGTACAGCTCTGTCTTTTCTGCACACAATTTTTCACCGCGGACTTTTCAGACTACGTCGAGTACCACCTTGGTTCTACAGGAATCAAAGACAAGGCCCTCGAAGTCGAGGATACTAGCGGAAGGAAGAACGAGCTCAACCCCGACATCACCAGGAGCCTCCAGGATTACTCAGAGAGAAAGGTTGTGAAGCAGGACTTCATCCGTCCTTCCTCCGCTTTCCTCCAGGAAATGGAACTCGACGCCCTCAGAGACAAAAAGTACCTGCCAAAGTTGATGAGCAACATGGGAGTGTCACTGGCCAGGGCTGTGCTCCCAGAAAACGCCCCCAAGCAGCTCTTCGTCCCGACAACGCAACACGGTGGACTTGGTTCAAGTTTGAGGAGGAAAAAGAGAGCCAACGGAAGATCCGGAATGAGCAAGAGTGGCCCATTGAAGCTCAAATCCCTTTGGCATGGGGGCAAGAACGTGAGCCGACGCGAGCTTCTCGTTGGTCAGCTACAAGAAAGCCAAGAGGCCCTATCTCCATTGTCGAAAAGCGCTAACCTGCGCAACGCGTTTGAGAATTCCGAGAAGAACCTGAGACAGTCTGGCATCAACCTCGCTGTCAAGCCCAACCTCAAGAGGGGAGGAAGGAAAAAGAGGAAGAAGGGCAACTCGTCGCAGCCCGCAAACACACATAGCAAGCTCGAAGCCATACTAGCAGACGACGACGAGCCCGAAACTCAGCGGGAGAATGTTAGGCCGAACAACAATAGAAGAGCAGGCAGGGGAGAGGGTGGAAGGAGGCGAGAGAAGCCACCCCCTCAGGTTAGCGCGTACAAGCAGTCCATGAAGAAAGCGTCCTCCGTGTATGTGTAACGAAGCAATTCGCATTGAAAATTTTAGCGCTCATTTCTTCTTGTTATTTTTATGTTCTGCTCATTTCCCCCCTTGCTATGGTTGCAAAGGCAAAGTTGCACCTTACCCTACTATCGGGACACGACCGCCAACCTGTTTTCTCATCGACATCTCCGGGGTATAAATCCACGACGACAATAACTTTCTTTGAAGGATCCCAAGCCTCTGAGATCTCCAACGCCCTGAAGGACACCATCCATGCTCTCAAACTAACGTCTCCTCTGTCACCGCGTCCGATTGACAGCCCTTCAAATCCGTTAGAAAATTGCTCCTCGCCATCTGATGTCTCATTTGTACTGGAGGACCCAAAAGATGGGTCCTTCGTTGCCATCACCGCTTCCATGCCCTCGAACATGAACCTAAATTGTCTTCTTCTACCACATTCACCTTCACAACACACAACTGTGTCTCCACTTATGTCCTTCTCGTCTCCATCGTCTCGTAATACCGCACTTGGAGCTGCAACTTCTGGAAACACCAACAGTAGCGCCCTTAGAGCTTCTATAGTCAAGGTGAGGCGCTGACAACTTCGTTCCCACCGCGCGCCCCTCTTCTCACTCAAAACTCGCGTTTCCTTTCACAGTTTGAGAGGATCAACGCTCATCTTGCCAACGAAAGGACGTGGCTTGCATGGATTCGTACCTCTGTAAGTATTCTGGGTTGCGCGTTTTCATTCCTGAGCCTAGCGGACAAGGCCGATCCGAGCGTTGATTGGATATGCATCGGGTTAGGGTGCGGTTTCATAACCCTCACCCTTGTCACTTTTGGAACGGGGTGGAAGAGGTACAAGAAGGTCAAGACTCTCCTCTCGAGGAGCATGGACGACATCAACGAGAACTTCGAGCGTTTAGGAGTGGGACACCAGAGTCGATTCCTGGGGGTTCTCATACTTCTGACGGCAATCCTTTACTACATAGGCGGGCCAACCGAGATGCTTTGGGACGGAGATTAGAAATAATTTTTGGTTTTATTAGCAAATCGTGAGACTTTTTAGCCTTTCCCCATTTCCCCATAATTAGAGCAGCTTGGTGGTCGCCGACTCAATCTTCTTCGAAATGTCGCCTACTGTCCTGTCGAGCTCCTCAGCGATCTCCTTCTGAAGATCCCCGCTCAGTGTGTTCCAGAGGCTAATCAAGTCCCCATCTACGACCTTCTTGGCCGGGAAGAACATGCCCCTCCACTTTCCAAAGTCCCTCCCAACCGGTCTCCCCGCCTTTTTCCTAAGTTCTGCCTGGAGGCCATGGAAAAACTCAATGTCGTCCTTAGTCACGAGGGGCAGGAGGGCTCCAATCTTCCCCGTTATGGTGACGTAAACGATGGCCTCTGCTCCTCCCTGGACCAAGCTCGCCTTCTTAACGCTCGTAACAATCTCCCCCACATGATACTGGCAGAGGGTGCTGAATTGCGCCCCGACCTTTCTCCCCCAAAGTCCCACGTCGTCCACCACTACGCTCTCCTCAACAGCGTTCTTGGGGCTCCTAAGCACGAAAACGTTTCCGAATCTGTCCGAAGCGCAGACGGTGTCGATGTCCAAGACGCACATGGAAACGATGCTGCGGGGCATGATGTCCTCGCACACCAAGTTCATGACCTGCCTGCCGGGGTCGAACTTAAAAATTTGGACACTGCTGCACATGTCCCCGACGTAGATCCTGTCCCCCGCGCACGCCACACACTTGACGACGGTCTTGGACACATTCTTTTCACATTTTCTCAGCAGCTGCTTCTTTCCCATGTCGTAGAGCCTTAGCATTCCCCCAACCCCCACGAGGAGTTTGTTCTGGAACTGCGTCATGGAGAGAACAGCGCCACCGACCTTGGTGGAGTGGAGGAGGGAAAGGCGGTTGTTCACGACGCGGTAGACGTTGACGTAGTGCTCCTCAGCCTTGACGGGGCGGAACTGGAGTGCCTTGGACACACCGACGGCCAGGAGGACCTCCCCAAGCTGGGAGGCGAACTGAACTGCGCAGCAGGAGAGGGCCGCCTCGTTTTCTGAGAGTTCCAGCAGGTCGACAGTCGAGGCTGTCTTGGGGTCTAGGAGGCGGAGGCAGGATCCCCAGGATCCCTTGGAGGCGGGGATAGGACCGCGGACTGTCGTGGTGGTCTCCGCCGACTCCTCAGACTCCTCGTCGTCGCTGTCATCTACGTCCATGCCGTCATCAGCACCCTGCTTCTTGGATCCAACACCACCGTAAGTGGAAGCCTTGTGCGCCTCGGAGTGATCGTTGGCATCAGCCTCCACGACAGCAATCTTGCCGCTGATCAAGCAGGTCTGTCTCGGGGTGTACCTCAGGGGCACCACGGTCTCGTTGAAGACGCTCTCGATGTTCTCTATGGTGAGAATGTGGAGCGTGCTTCCGGCGGTGGCGATTATACCCTCGTTTATGATCTCGGAGGAGAACCCACAAACATGATCGAGGGTTGTGTAACTGAGGGGGGTCGTGGTGAGACTCCCGGTGCTGTTGGATACGAAGGAGAGCCAAGGCCTCGATGACAGGAGGAGGGAGCATATCTGCAATGAGCGAAGCGAATCGCAAAAGGGGTTGGGATGATGGGTGAGAATTATTTCAGTGGTCGAGAAGGGGGTGCGTCTTATACGTAAGTACGGGCGTGTGCAATTTTCGTCCCCAACGCTCCTCGTTCGATCTTACCTTTCCATCGATGGTAACTCTGGTGGCCTCAACCTTCTTGGCGCCGAGGAACCTTTTAGTGGGGTTCCCGGAAAGCGCCCCGGTGTTGCTGTCGATCATGGTCTGCTGCATAATGCCGTTATCTGTACCTACATTGAGGACCTTGTCCACGGTTCCCTTGTCGTTAGCCATGTCAACGACGCAGATGGAAGAAGGTCTGCCCTGAACGACCGCCGACGACCTGCTGGCGAGGTAGTCCTGGGGGGAGAGGGAAAGCACCCTGATGGTATCGTCGACACCTCCAAGGACCGCAAACATGGAACGGTTCCTACCCTTGGGAATGACCCCTACGTCAACGCAAGTGATCTCAACGTTAAGCTCCTTGGTGACCTTCTCCGCCAAGTTCATCGACTCGTCGAGCTCGAAATAGCAGATCTCACCGACTTGGGACTCGAATGCTATCATGACCTGGTTTGTGTTGCAGCTTGCGAACTCAATCTTCTTAAGTCCGGGGCACTGCCAGTCCTTGAAGTTCTTGCCGTCGGCCTTGATGTGGCGGACGCCGTTGGGGTGAACCTGGACCATCCCACCATCCGAAAGCTTGCTGCATGCGATGGTGGGTGCGTCAGTGACGAGGGCAGTGTCCGAGACCTCCTCTACAGACTCTCCCACCGAGAGGACAAGGGTGGCGTCCTTGAAGGAAACGACGATGTACTTGTCGTCTTCATCTTCGCCTTTGATAGCGAAGAGGGCGGAGGGGGTACCGGGAAGGTCGGAGACAGCGAGCTGGTTGATGGCAGCCCCGTGGCGGAGGACACGGACGGAGGAGCGAGGACCGCGACCGCAGAGGGTGTACATCTGGGGGGATACCTCGCTTCCGGTGTACTCTCCAACGAGAAGGCCGGTGGTCGCAGCGATGGAGTTGATCGTGTCGACCATCCTCATGTTGGAAAGGGTTGTGGAGGGAGTGAAGGTGGGAGCGTGCTTGGAGGCATTCGCAGTGTTGTAGGCGCCGCTCTCGATGAGCTTTGCAGTCTTGGCCGAGTCCATCTCCACAGCTCCCGGGAGGTCGATAATGGAGGGGTTGAGCTGGTACAGCATGTGGTCCCCGAACTCCGCTGCAAGGAAGAGGAGTCCCATCTTCGTCACGTTGAGGGAGACAGCAAGGGGAAGAGTGTCGACGAGTTGCGCGCGTAGTTCCGTGACGGTGTCGTCGGAGAAGTCGACGGAGATCTTGTAGGCGTCCCCAAGCTCTGTCTGGCAGATGGCAAAGAACTTGTTCTTCTTCTGCTTGTGCACCGTGACTGAGGTGATCATGACGGGCGAGTCGTCGGGGTGGTGTGCTCTGCGCGGCAGTAGTACGCTGACGTCCTTATCGGCCTGGGACTCGTCGTGGTAGGATATGTAATCCTCACCGCAAACGAGCACCCCCGAGGGTCCGTCAGATCCTCCGGGGAGAGAGGCGAGGAGGTAGGCCTTGCGAGCTACCGTCTTGGTCCAGCGACGAGTGACATGGTTCAAACCAAGGTCAAGCTGGAGGGCGCGAGCGTGGGAAGGGGTGAGGTTGTTAGTTATGCTGATGGACGGTATAATGCTTTGCTATCACTTCGCACCAGCCCTCACCTCGTAGTAAGTCAGCTGCTTGGTGGCATTCTCAGCCGCCTCCTTGGTCCCCTCAGCGTCAGCCTCCGCGTACGATAGCTCAAGGGCAGCAAAGACAGGGTTGTCAAACCCCACGTCCACGGCCTTCACGTCGAACGTTATGGTAGAACTCTTGTGGGCCTCGAGGGGGGAGGATATGGTGGTTCTCCCGGCGTTATCCCTGTTCATTACGTAAACTAGCTTCTGCTTCTCAACGGCTGCTACCATGATGGCGCGGCCCTTGGGCTCTGCAGTAACGTACTGACCAGGGACGACGCGGCGGACCCCGGTCTTACCAAACTTCTCACACTGGACCTGGACCATAGCAAAGTTACCGGACTTGCCCTCGAAACTGAAGAGGGTGATTGCACCAGAGTCTGTACCCACGACAATCTAAGAAGGAGAGGGGGGTAGGTGGTGAAGGGAGGGGTTAGTTGTTTGATGGATGGGCCATGTTTACAACAATTATTTTTGAATAAACTAACCTGATCCCTCTTCGATCCCTGTACCCTGTAATTATCGATCGAGCGGATGGTAGAGAAAGTCTTATTTGAGGATAGAAGCTTAATTGCACCTGTCTCAGCATCTGATGTATACAGTTCAATAACTCCTCCAGGTTTTGCAAATACAAACTCCGCTCCTATGAAGAGAAATAGGGTAAGTAAGGGTGTTCGGGATCGACGGGTCCCAAGTGAATGTACAATATTGAGCGTTATAGATAATATAAAGTAATATATCCTACATGTAGTGATATATATCATTATACGCTATACAAAAACTTACCTAATCCTTTCTTAAAATCTCTAGAATAGTCTCCATTCAGTGATTTTATACACGCACTGCTCGACTGCAGGGAGATGTCAAATAAATCCATTATTAAACAGTTTTATCAAATATCCGTGAAAATTAAGATTATACAGAGTATAGAGTTCCTATAAATGTATTCGAAATAACTCTAACGTAAAAGTAAAGTGGTTGGTTGGAATGAGAGAGACCCCCAAATTAATCATGATGTTAACTTTCTATTGCGTTTTTTTTTCATTTACTCTACTAACGAGACTAACTAACGGATTCCGCGTCTACATAAGACGCCCGACAATCCACAAAAGAACCAGTACCAGAATACCAGGGACGACAGCACACATTTCTTCCCTATTTTCTCAACAATCAAATAATGACAACGATAACGATGATAACATTACCAATTTTACCCAGAGGGGAATAAAGGAGCGCTCGCAATCGAGTATGAGAAAGACTATAAACATGTCCTCGATTGACTTGCTCGAGGCATTACGAAAGTGGGGTGTTGGAGGTGGGGGTGTTGGGGACGACGAGGAGGCCATGGGGGGTGGCGAGGGCGTAGTAAGCGCGGTCGGAGGCGTAGAGTCTGGGGTTGTGGTGGGAGGCGACGAGGATAAGGTTGGGGAAAGCAAGCAGGCTGTTGGTACTCCAAGCAAACAGAGAATATCGGCGTTCTCGGAACTCGTTAACGTCGACGAGCTCCTTCTTGGGAACGCGGGGGACAAGGTCGATGGGGGAAGGATGGGGGAGGGGGAGGGAAGGGAGAAATTGACTTCACCCTTGCCATCCTTCAAGAGCGTCAAGGTACTGGGACTCGATAAAGAGGTGAGATAGACGGAGCGACGGTTCATTGTAGATTTTTTTCTCCTTCCCCCATCCTCACAGCCTCTCCTCACCCCTTCCCAGCTGGGTTCTTGGAGCAACTTTGTTTCCTCCTTGACCCCCCCCGAAACAACCTTCGGGAACATTGAATTCAGCGACAGCATAGGCGACGCAGCGGCAACCGAGAAGGTACTAAAGGACATGACCAAGAACCTTGAGTCATTCGTGAACGAGTATTCCACCTCCAAGATAATCCAGTCCATAATAGCCCAGACCACAAAGACCATCATGAGCAACAAGGGAGGGCTAAAGGCGGCGAGCGAGAACATCATAGCGACGGCAGAGAAACTCGCGCTGGAGCAGGGTCTGGACATGTCAGACGCAGCCTCCAAGGCCCGAGCTACAGCAAAGTACACGGCCGAGCTCGTGGAGCTCGCGAACTCGGTTTCGGAGAACGGGTACTACCCGACGGACGATCCGGAACGGCAGGGGTTGTTCCAGAACTTTGATGTGGCGCAGGTGTACGAGTTTGAAGAGGCTGTACAGAGGGGAAAGCAATTCTCAGAGCTAGGTAAGCAATAGAGACGCTTAGGGGAGCTCAAGTAATCGCTAACCTCTCCTCCCCCCCTGTCCCCC
>JGI24540J26637_10001446_pt1 | contig 10438 bp, 7 predicted proteins | sample NorSeaMetagenome_FD_26637 | JGI IMG/M metagenome (IMG submission 26637) | reverse complement strand
AGAATCATTTCAAACAAGCCTGACCCAAGTGGATTTTCCTATAAAATTTCCACAGATATAGGTTCGACTAGCGGCGAATTACGTCAGCGCTACAACGCGATGGTGAATTTTCCCATAAACGAAAATGCTGCTGTGCGTCTGGTTGCTTTCGCAGCTGAAGACGACGGTTGGGTCAATAACCTCAGCTCTGGCACCAACCCAACCAATAATGTTACAAACATGGGATTGCGGGCGCTACTTGGCTGGCAAGTGAGTGATCGGTTTAATGCCAGTTTCTCATACATATTTCAAGAGACCGAAATAGACGATGGATCGACAATCAATCCGGCTCTGGGTGAAAACTCCAGAACTGGCTACGCCAAAGACAGCTCCGAAATTGAGATGTCTATGTTGAATATGACGCTTGAGTACGATCTTGGTTTTGCCACTCTCACCTCCTCGACTAATTTTTCTGAGAATGATGCGGCCATGGAAGCAGATTTGAGCCCAATACTGGGCGGCATGTTCCCGTGGCTACTTCACCGTGAGCCCGATGATGAGGCTTTTGCTCAGGAGATTCGTCTGGTGTCCAATTCAGATTCTCGACTGGACTGGGTTGTAGGTGGGTTCTTACTTGACCGACAAACTGACTCAGCGCAGGTNTTTTATTTCCCGCAGTCATGGATAGATGCCAGAGGAGGCGGTTCAATTGATGGCGCCATTACCACAATGGGGGTTGATCACGCTTGGATTTATGGCGGCGCCGTCCAATATGAGTATAAGGAGAGCGCATTCTTTGGGGAGCTCGGCTACCAGCTGACAGATACCATCAAAGCGACGGTGGGCTTCAGAACTGGTGACATGGAAAACAGTAACTCGCGCCCAGGCGGCGGTTCCTCGTCGCTGGGCGGGGTTCTTGGCCCGGTTGTTTTTGGGGGGGGAAGTTCCTTTACACCTGTGCCTTACACCGCGGCGTCATACGAGCCAGGTAAAACCAGCAGTAACAACGTGAAGTTATCTTTGGCGTGGCAGTTTAACGATAACGTGAATTTTTATGCGACCGCCTCGGAGGGCTTCAGAAGTAACGAAATCAATCGCGCCGGCTTTTTACCTGGCCTTGACGGTCAGCTGGGTTCTAGTCGCTTAAACCCCGACTCAACCGTTGTGATTCAACAGGTTTCCAGCCCAGATAGTCTTTGGAACTACGAGGTTGGCATGAAGGCGCAATGGGATTCAGTCACAGCAAACCTTTCAATCTACAAGATGGTCTGGGAGGATATTCAATTGAGTGCCATGCGCCCAGGAGAACCCGATCAATTCATTACCAATGCGGGTGAGGCCGAATCCGATGGGATAGAACTCGAGATATTAGCCGATATCGGGGGCAACTTGGAGCTTGGGGTCAATGTTGCGGTGCAGGACGCTAGAATTACTCAATTAAGTGAACAAGAGGCTATTTTGACAGGCGCAGAGATGGGCTCTTCTCTTGTCTCGCCAGATCTGCAGCTCTCTGGACATTTCAAGTACACTGTGCCCCTAGATAGTGGCAATGAAGCGTTTGCTCGCTTGGGCTACAGTTACACTGATGAGTTACCCAATGGGTTTCCAAATACTGTCGGCACCCCGGGCACACTGAATCCGTTTTATGCGGAAACCGATGCTTGGTCTAAGGTGGATTTCAGCTTAGGTTGGACGTCTGATAAGTGGTCGGTGGCGCTTTACGGAGAGAACATATTGGATAACGATGACTCCACATTTATCATGCAGCAGAATTTTTTCGCCAACAAGCACATGACACCGCGGCCGCGGACTTTTGGTATTAGGGTATCGATGAATCCCTGATTCGTTTCAAATGGGGGCTGGTGCACTTTGTGTGGCGAGCCCCATCACCTTATTGGCAGCCCGATTCCTAAATTGCTTCGCATCTAGCAGCTTATGCATTGATAGTTTGTGTTGGGGTGGGTTCTTCCTCGCAGCGAAACAAGACTGTTGTTTGCGGCGCGGGTGAAGTCGATGCAGATACAAGTCAGTTCACATTGGTAGGCGACGAGTGAGGGGAGTATCAAAGTCAGTGCGACTTGGTCGACGCGCCGTTAGGAACTCCACTGGAGCTAGTGGCCGCATTAGACGCTGATGGTTGCTCGTGTATTATGCCGCACGTTTTAGGCTTGGTTGACGTGTCACTTTGAGGCTTAGGGCATTTAAACTCTGGGAGCGCTGTGCACTCCAATGCATTGCAGTGGCGCTTTGATGAGAGCTCGCACTTGGCACACTGACTGATTAATAGCCTCTCGAGTGACATGCCTTATTCACTCTATCTCGGCTTTGCGTCGATTGCGAAGCGACGGTAGATCACCAGTCAAACGGCGAAAAGACCCAGCCTCAAGCCCTTGCCAATGCTAAACAAGAAACGCCACCTTTTGGGTGGCGTTTCTTGTTATAGTAATCGATAATTTGCTAGGGATAGGATTTAAAATTGAAACTTAAGAGGGGTCAATGATTAAATGGATATTAGGCAGTTAAAGCACTTTGTCGCGGTGGTGGAGACCGGAACGGCCCATGCGGCGGCAGATGATCAACATATCTCGCAACCGGGACTGAGCAGCAGTATAAAGAGGCTGGAGAACCAGTTGGGTGTCTCACTTTTTGAGCGACGAGGTCGAGGCATGGTTCTAAATGCCAGGGGCAGAGACTTTTATCCTCATGCCAAACGAACAATTGAACACCTTCGACTTGCTCAAGCCGAGCTAAAAGTCAGTGGCGCCAGAATTCGGATTGCTCTTGGTGATATAAGATCAAGTGATTTTATTAGTAAATTAACGACTAACCTAAGTGAGGTCTATCCTTCAATTGCNGTGGAATTTTATGAATCGCACTATGAAAGTNTTTTCTCAGATTTAGAGGAAGGCATTGTTGATATCGCCTTTGCCAGTATTCCTGCAAATGGNAAAATACCGTCCTCACTACTTTCTAAATTGATGACTCGTAGTCACTTTGGTGTTTTCTGTGCGGCAGATCATCCATTGGGGAAACTTGACCGCCAGATAATAGGTGATGACCTGCAGGCCTACCCCTGGATGTACAATACTAAAGCGCCAGCAATTACGCCTCATTATCCAAGGTTAAAAGAGAGCCCTGGTATCGTAAAAAGTAAACTAAAAATTGTGGCTATAGATTCGTTGCATATGGGCAAAGAGCTAGTAATTAATTCACATTGCCTCTGTCATACGCCAGAGCTTGCGATGACCGTAGAGTTAGGTAGGGGAAAAGTAATAAAACTTAATGTGCCAACAAAACAAATTAGCACTGACATAATGGGATTGCGGCATCGGGATATTAGATCTTCTCTGCTGGATCAGGTTTTTTCTCTAGCTGCGAAGTGCTTTAGTTAAAAACTCCCTATGAAAATATAATTCTGAATGGTGTTGGGTAGTTTTGAGGATTCAACTTCTAGTTACAATTTCTTGATGAGGGTTAATCAAAGGTGTTCGATTCTACTGCGCTAGCAGATGCTTTTTTCCATGCTTTTTACTCTAACACATGGCGGATCGAAGACTCATCTGTAGACGGTCTATCCGTCTTGGAATCCTATCAAATTCAGAATCTTGTATGCGAGAAAAGAATAGGGCTAGGGGAGAGCGTGGTTGGGTATAAGGTAGGATGCACAAGCCATGCGATTCGCTCTCAATTTGGTATCAGTGAGCCTATTTCAGGGCGATTATTTGCTCCCCATGTTCAGGGTGAAGGCATGCCTATTGATCGGATGGCCTATGCTAATTGTGCCATTGAGCCAGAAATGGTTTTCACTATGGGTTGTGATCTCTTTGGCAGCGACTTCTCTGATCAAGAGTTAATTGAGGCGATTGACCATGTTAGCCCTGGCATTGAGCTGCATAACTACAGGTTCTGGCATCAGCCTCCAAGCCTGCAAGAGCTTATCTGCTCTGGGGGTATTCATGCGGGTCTAATAGTGGGCAATAGGAAGGTGTCTGCAGATGCGCTCAATTTTAAGCATGAAGCTTTTTCTGTGTATCAGGATAAAAAGCTGATCACATCGGCCCCCGCCAGTGAGATTATGGGAGGACCTGTTGAATCCTTGCGCTGGCTAGTTAATTCGCTCTCTAGCAGCGGAGAGGGGCTAAAAAGCGGCTCTATGGTGATTCCAGGGTCACCGACAGAACTAATCGAAATTAACCATGACTCTGAGATACAGGTAGTTATTGAGAATCTGGGTCAGGTAAGTGCAACATTTCATTCCTAGTTGATAATGTCGTTGGTCACAGTTTTATACAGTCCATCGCGCAGTATTATTTCGAACCCAGATTAGAACTCATATTAGAACAATGAATTATGCTGACCCCCGTCAATAACAATATTCTGCCCAACGATATAGCGCGACAATGGACTGCATAGAAGAGCGGCCATGGGGGCCATATCATCGGCATTGGCTGCGAAGCCTGCAGGGATTTTGTTATGTTGTTGGAAGTGCTCGGTAATAACATCATTATCTAGCTCAAGACCAAATGCCTTGGCGTAAGCGGCAGTATTTTCCTCTGAGCCCTCTGTCGCAAACATCCCCGGCAATATGTTATTAATATTCACGCCGTACTGCGCTATCTCTCGGGAGACGCTGGCAGTGTAATTAATTAGAGCCGATCGAGCAGGCCCGGACATCAGGCGCCAGATCATTGGATTTTTAGCCGAGAATGTTGCGATATTTAACAGCCTGCCCCAGCCTTTTTCTTTCATCTGAGGAATATAGTGGCGCATAATTTCAATGGGGCCTAGTAGCGTAGTCTCTATTGACTCCCGCCACATTTCAGGCGTGACCTGAAGAAAGTCTCCATTGGGATCTGGTGGTTTGATGGTAATGGCGACATATCGGGGTCTGGGCAGGCCGCAAATAATATTGCCCGGCCCTCATCGGTTGATGAATCAGCAACGATGGGTGTTACTGTAGTCGCGTATGTTTGCGAAATTTCTTTTGCGGCCTTTATCAGCCTTTCTTCACGCCGCGCCGATATATAGAGCTCAACACCGGCTTCAGCTAATCGTTCAGCAGTAGCTCGTCCCATGCCAGCGCTACCGCCAGCCATCAGTGCTTTTTTTCCTGCAATTCTAAGGTCCAATCTCTTCTCCTTTGTATAAATTAGCGACTAAATATAACCACATCAAAAATGCCTTTTGATCCATCACTAAGGGCATCAGCGCTGGACTTAAAGTCAGTTGATCAGGTTTTACCCTTTCTCAATTGCCGTTGAATTTCGTCAGCGATACGCCATAGACGATCCTGGCCCCAGAGAGCGAGCAGCTCAGTGCCGTCGGCGTTGAGAAGCCTAAAGCTTGGTGTCCCCCAGATGCCGGCGTCATAGAGACATAGTCTATTCTCTTCTAACATACGCTCTCCCTCTGGATCACCCAGTCGAGCTCTGGCTTGGTGCCAGTCCAAACCAGCCTGTTCGACAACTTTACGCAGTCCTCTGGTATTGTTGGTGTTGATGCCATTAACAAATGCACAGGCGTAGAATGCGCTCATCAGCTCGGCTGCTTTACCTTGCTCAGTAGCCCAGGGTAAAAGGGAACAGCAGAGCCTGACTGGCTCGCCGACTGGATCATAGATATTGCCAAAGGGTACACCGGCAACACGAGCCTCACGTCCGGTATCCCAAAAGATATAGGGACCTTTGATGGCTGTAGTTGGAACGCCCCTCATTACCATAGGCAGAACGGGTCGAAGCACCAGTGCAACGCGAGTTGCTTTGGCCAGCGCGACGGTTCGATCAAACACAATTGAACTGTAAGGGCTNCGCAGGGTTGGGAAAAACTCCAGCGTCAGCGTGCCATTGTCTCGCAGCGGGCCAGCAGGTGTTTCCGGTCTGGGCGCTATTAGGGGTTGTCCAAGCTGACTATCTGCATTCAGCTCAGCAAGACGTGTTTCAAGATGATAGAGCCGGTCAACACCCCAGTACCATTCGCCTGCATAATAAAACATGGCGCCTGAATAATGTTTTAGCTGCGCCCGTCTCGCATTGCCTATGGCAATTTTCTCGGCAACTTCATGCGATGCTAGCGAACCATATTGCTTGTCCAGAGTCTGTAAATTTTTCTTGTCATCCGACCACAGCGCCTGACCTACCTGTGCAGCGCAGGCTACAAAGTGATCACTGTCCTGGGCAGACAGGATGGCGTTAGCCGCCTGTGATAGCTGTCTGTCGGGAGGGTCCGAGCGCTGTGCAAATGCCAGGCCGTAATAGTCGGCAATTTGATGGGCGTCATAGCGCGATAACTTCATCAGCATATCAAGTTCCGGGGCGTTATCTCCCGGCGGCTCGCTGACTAAATAACAGCTGAGTTCGATATTGTAGCGGGCCACAAAAGCCTGCAAAATCTGTGCGGCCAGATGGCTGTAGGGATCATCGACATAGTGGAAATACTCGACTCTGTGAGGCGATTTTTCCTGCACTCTTTTCTTTTCCTCCTTGATACGCCTTTTATCAGTGCCAGCGAAGCTGACATAATTCTTTAGCATCTGCGATGCTATCCAGCGTTTGTAAGGTGGTGGGTCCATGGTAGATACGCCACCCTGCTCTTTGAATCGTGCCATTTGTGACAACTCCCTCGTATTATTTTAAATAGGTTTGCCAGATTTATGCGTCAGTATCGATTAATTCCCAGTGCTGAGTGAAGTGCTGCAGCACCTCCTGCAGCTGGCTGCCAAAATCATCTTGGCCATTGGTATCATTAGCCTCAAGCATGACTTTAATACCAAGACGTTTGTCATCGGCAATATGAATCATAAATTCCGTTTCGGAAAATGCAGCTTTTAATGCTGTGTTAAAAGCGGCTTTTATAGCTCTTTTCCTGAGTTCTGGTTTGTATATTTTGCCTACAGCGGTCACAGGCAGAACATCACAGATAGTCACATCGAACCGGTGCAGCTGCTCGTTCGCTAACATGATCACGGGCGAAAGCTTTTAATTCTACTTCACTGGCGGTGGCTCCCGCTACTAACTGTACAAAGGCTACCGGAACCTCTCCTGAGTGGGTGTCAGGGCGACCTACGGCGGCTGCTACTTCGACCGAAGGGTGAGCCGCGAGTGCGTCCTCAGTGACCAGAGGATCGATATTATGGCCGCCGCGAATAATCAAGTCCTTGGCGCGTCCCACCAGCCAGAGATAGCCCTCTTCATCCAATCGACCCATATCACCACTATTAAATAGATCATTTTCGGGCCATACAGACAGATTAGCCTCTTGCTGCTTATAGCCGGGAAAAGTACTTATTCCTGAGTGCAGAATCGCGCCTATTTCGTTAGTGTCACAATCTTTAATTATATTGCCACTGTCATCAATATCGGCGATTCTAATGTTCTGGTAGGGGATACGCATACCCACTGATCCAATCTTACGATCACCAAAAAAATAATGCGTCGTTGCCACGGCGATGGTCTCTGTCATGCCGTAGCCTTCCATAATGTCCGCGCCAGTGCGTTGGGCAAAACTTTCCAGCAAGCTCACGGGCATAGGGGCCGCGCCGCAGCCGCAATTGAGAAGGCTGGAGGTATCAAAATTATCAATGGGTCTTTCCAGCAAAGTGGCATAAATTGTGGGGACAGCTGCAAAGAAGGTGATGCTGTATTGTTCAATCAGGCGCCAGAAATCTTCAATAAGCTGCGGATTGCGAAAGCCATTAGGGCCGGCAAGAATGACTTCTCCAGCTCCCAGAATTGCATTTAAAGCGGTGACGAACGCTGCATTCACATGGAACAGGGGCAGGGTGCAGAGAATTTTGTCACAGTCTGAGAAACCATTACTGGTTTTTCCTCGTGGCCCCGTCAGCTGCATTTGGCAAACGTTAAGTACCTGCATACGATGCGTGTGTTGCGCAAGTTTAGGCGCTCCTGTGGTACCCCCAGTGTGAAAATATGAGGCTATTTCATTTCCGGTTATTGGGCGATCGAATATCAGTCGATCGGCCGGTTGTTGGCCTGTCACTTGATGCCAGCTCAGACCATCCTGAGCAACACTTGCGCCAACCGTGATGATGGAATTTAGGCTGGGAACTGCTTCTTTCGCCAGCATTGCTTTGCGCCAAAGTTCTTCGCCTCCCGGCTCTGTTGGTGAAAGAGTTACAAGGATTCGAGCATTTGCCGATCTAGCGATGCTAGCGATATGCTCAACTTCTAAATAGGGATTGATGGGGGCAGCGATACCAGCTATTTGTGCGCCCCAAAGGCCAAACAGTAACTGCGGGACGTTGGGTAGCAAAAAAATAACTGATTGATCTGCTTGTAACCCCAAATCATAGAATAGATTGGCGGCCCGATTAACTTCCTGTTGGTACTGGAGATAGCTCCAGCGGATTGGCTTATCGGATGCGCTGCCATTTGGTAAATAGGTTAGCGCTACTTCGTCAGGGAAGAACAAGCTTGTGAGCGCCAGCGCATCGCGAGGAGACTGGCAGGGAAATCGCTCGTCAGCCGGTATTTGCTCGATTTTTTCAATATCCTTGTTGTTGCGGAGGAATTCCGGATCACTCGTAAAACGACGTATAAAGTGTTCCCTCAGCTCAGTCCGGTTATGGGGCATTATTGATCCTTAATCCATATTTAAAAAGTTAACAGTATTCCGCTCAATGGTTGGCAATACAGAGTTTGCGAGACTGCATGAAACGCGAGCTAGGTTCACTAGTCTATAAAGATTTGGATATTAAATGATAAGAGACTGTTATTCTCAGATAGCTAGTCAGCTTGATCATTCATGGACTTAGGGACTATTTTGATAGAGGACTTGAGCGGCTGGCGCTAAATTTTATAAAGCTAGCTGGTCAATGGTGACAGTCCAGTGTGCTATGGCCAAGGCCCAACAGATAAGTGTATTGACCTCGATAGTTGCTTTAAGGCCTCGGCAATTTTATATAACTGGAGAATATTTTTTCGACATCGTCAATAACACTTAGACTTTCAGCTAATAGAGTATTGTTAAAATCGAGGATATTTTTAGCAGTGTCCAAACCAGCACTTCGTTTCATAGCAACTTCATTACCTGACCACAGCATGCAGGCTACCAGGCGTGGTAGCCGATCAATTTTTGGGTCCATCTCAAAATCTTGTGCCAGGTGTTCTGCCAATAAATCTTCATAACCCGAATAAACAACAAGCAGGTAATTATCGTTTAATAGAGAAGAGGCTGAACGAACTTGTTCCTGTTTATAGGTACCAATGCCAAGATCAGTAAGGTATGAAACAGTGTGTTCAATCCATTCTCGCCAAATTACGAAGGTGGATTGGCTTGGGAATTTCTCTTCAAAATTTGTTCTACAGTCTTTTACCACTATCTCAGCTGAGGCTATTGCAAGCTCTTCCTTGGTTTTGAAATGTTTGTAAAGTGTCTGTACATGCACCCCAGCATGGCTGGCAACATCGTTAAGAGTGGTACTCATATGGCCATTGCGAGAAAAGAGAGTTGCTGCTGCCACCACTAGTTTTTCGCGATTCAGGTTTTTCTTGCGGGTACGTTTAGGGTATTGAACCGGCATAACATCAGTCTCTTTAGGGTGCACGACAATCTCAGATACAACCAAGAGACTTCCAATCAGATCTTAGTTTCTGTTCTTTTTTGTTCTTCTTAATTACTTTCAACAGCTAATTGCGGTTTTTGCTAGTCGCGAAAAAACTGTCATTTCCCCATTATATTAGCTTTGTTTGTCGATGGGAAACATCTTCATTAGCGGGACGCATTAGCATAGATAACTGCGTTTTAGTTTTATATAGTTTACTATACTCAACTAAAAAATGTACGCGCGCTTAAAGATGGTCACTCCCTTGCTTGAAAATCATAATGAATATGAATCTGTGCGACCCGCTGATGTAGGATTTCTGCTGCTCCTTACCTTACTCAATGTTATTAGCTATATCGATCGCCAGATGATCGCCAGTTTTGCAAATTGGATTGTCCCTGAGTTAGGGCTGAGCAATTTTGAGTTTGGCCTGGTGACTGGAATTGCGTTCCTNTTTTTTTATGCAATCGGTGGCCTGTTTATGGGGGTAGTTGCCGATCGTGTTAATCGTACTCGCCTGATTGCTTTTGGTCTTGGGCTCTGGAGTCTTCTCACCATATTTTCTGGTGCAGCGAGGAGTTTGGTCACGCTAGTGGTGCCGCGGATGTTTATAGGTGTTGGAGAATCCATTTTAACGCCAGCCTCGCTTTCATTGTTAGGCGATAGATTTCCGGTCAGATGGCAAGGTTTGGTAGTGGGTATTTATGGAATGGGCGTGTCCATTGGCTTGGCGGCTAGTTTATTTATTGTCGCCTATGTGGAGCCCTGGTTAGGCTGGAGAGGGTGCTTTTACGCCCTAGGCGCCATTGGGTTGCTTCTGGCTTTATTGATGCTTTTTCTCAGAGAGACGCCCAGAAAAGTCATTGCGCCGGAGTCAGCAGCTGCAGATCAGAGCTTCTC
>JGI24540J26637_10001445_pt1 | contig 10442 bp, 7 predicted proteins | sample NorSeaMetagenome_FD_26637 | JGI IMG/M metagenome (IMG submission 26637) | reverse complement strand
CATTATCGAAAAGAACCGAATAATCCAAATCAATTACGTCATCAACTATCGCTTCCCAATCTAAATATCTATGTAAAAATGATTCAGAATCGTATTCACCTGTATCTTCATAACAGTTTTTGATATAAGTTTCCATATGGTCTTCATCAATAATTGTATCAAATGTTTGTATTTGTAACCAATTTCGAAAAGCTAATACATCAGGAACAGGGTCTTCTTCGTTTTCTCTTAACCCTTCCCTATCAAAGAACTTCTCTAATTCGCCGTCTTCTTCTAAAATCAGAGTTAAGTAATTAATAAGTTCTTCTCTATCAATAACATTTTTATCCATAATAGAATGATTAATATTCGTATCTGATTCAATAAGAGACATATTTACTTTTTTAAAATATTTTTTATTTTAAAATTCAATTTTAATTTTTATAATTTCATATATTAATTTATTACTTAGATTTATTTAAAAAATTTTATAGTTACGAGTTTAATTGTGGATAACTTCTTTGTTCGTAAGCAAAAGAAGAATCAGTATTATAATAAACATTAAATACTTTTTTACTTAAATTTTTAATTGAAAAAAAACAATCAATCCAATAATCGTTGTCATTTTCTTCTTTGTTATAGTAATAAGTAATTTTATATGTTTTGTCTTCATCAATATCACACTTCTTGAAAAATTTTCCCATTATCATTACTTTTAATGTTTCCCCGTCAATCACTCCATAACTCTCTTTCCAATCTTCAACATATTTACTAAAATCCTTTGCTTTATTAAGATATTCATCTTCTTCATCTTCTTCATCTTCTTCTTCATCGTCTTCATCTTCTTCTTCATCGTCTTCCTCTTCTTCTTCTTCTTCCTCTTCTTCTTCTTTTAAACTTTCTAAAATTTCTTCAGAGTTAAAAAATTCATTTAATTCTCTTAAACTTTTATAATGACTATCTTTCAATTCGTCCAATGGAATATTATCTGGGTTAGAATCAGCATCGGATTCAAATTTTTCTTCCGAAAGATAAGTTGAAGTTTCTGGGTTTTCAGAAACATAATTCCGTTCGTCTTTAATCAAATCTGTGTAAAGTTTATTAAAAGATTTTTTAACGATTTGTTTTTCTTTCATATAGGACATAAGAACTACAAAATCATCAAAGGTCATGTTTTCATATTCTTTCTTCATATCAATAAGAGACATATTTACTTTTTTAAAATATTTTTTATTTTAAAATTCAAATTTAATTTTTATAATTTCAGGATAAAGAAAATCCTTTAGACCCTAAATAGAAATCAGGACACCAGTGTAATGTGTATATAGTAATTATATAAACACAACACACTGGTGTCCCCTTTTGTGAAATTATAAATTTAATTTCTCTTTTTCAATAATCTTTTATGTGTTTTTTCATGATCTTTTAATTGTAATACATCAAATAAATCTTTAATATTTTCTTCTGATAATAATTTTTCAATATCGTTATTTATTAATGATTCATTTACACTTTCAATTGACTCTATTATTTTACCATTATGTATTAGTTTAAAATCTTTTGTAGTAATTTTTTTACCTTTAACAGTTTTTCTTTTTTTATTAACATTTTCTAACTTACAAAAATTAAGAGAGTTAGTAAAAACACTTTTAATTAACCTTTCAAAATCATTAATGGTTATTTCTTTGTCTTTATCTTTTCTTCTATCTTTTAATCCCATATCTAATTTAAAATTTTCATATTCGTGTTTTGCCTCTTCATAAAATTCATCCATTTTCTCTTGTGGAATAATAGTCTCTGTATCGTTCATATGATTCAATCCTAATTTTTTACACGTATAAATAACTCTACGTAATTTAATTAAATCACTCGAGTGTAATTCAGCAAAAGTCATTTTATCCCATCGTTTTTCAACAAGATCACTCAATGTAATTTTACCATCTAATAACATTTTCTCATATCTTAAAGATTTAATATATTTTTTTCCGTTAAATTGAGTCTTCCATATACTATAAGCAAGAGCAACAACTGGTAATTTAATGTCTCTATATCCAGTAGAAGTATTTCCAGTATAAATGCTTGTAAACCAAAATCTATCTAATTCATCTCTCTCACTATCTGTTAATTTTCTAATTAATTTTATTTTTTCTAATTCACTAACTCTATATTGATTCGGCGTATTATCTACTAAATCTCTAATTATATCAGTAATTTTAACATCAGATTTTAATTTATCATCATACATAACATCTTTGGAGGAGGACATTTCTACTATATCATAGTTACATTCTGTTAAATATCTTTTCATTAGTTTTTCAGAGTTTTTTATACTTAATTGTTTTTCTAAATAATTATGAAGATATAAATTAGTTATAACTTCTGGACTTTTTTCAAAACTTTTATATTGTTCTTTGTAAAATTTTAGTTTAGTCTCCATCTGTTCTTTTTGATTTTTTAAATTTATAGGATATCCCTGTAACCAAGATGCTTTATCATTTTCAACTTTAACATAAATTTCATTATCAATAAGATTTCTAACTCTATAATGTGCTTGTATAGAATCACTTACATTATTCCCACTGCTACTTGAAAAGTCTAAAAGACATGTATTAAAATGTTCTTTATCTTGATTACATCCAACAGTAATAGTACTTGTCGTACTTACTAAATTATATTTCGTCCATTCTTCATTTAAATCATCAGGAATCTTAGTATCTTTTCTTCCAGAGTAAAACATAGATTTATATTTTTCTCCTAAAGTTTTTTCATAAAATTCTTGTTTTACTCTAATAGAATTAAACATATAAACATTTTTATCTTCTTCTAATAATTCTTTTAATTTCAAATACATACTATCATTAATATAAATATGGTCTCTAAAACTCAAGTTTTGTTTTATACAATTTTCTTTTATAGCCTTTTTTACTTCGGGGTCTATATTAGGAAGTATATAAGCATTTCTTTTATCTAAATTTGTTTTATAATCATAAACAAAAATCGGCATTTTTAAATCTGTAAAATAGTTTAGGGCTTTACTTCCAAGAAACGCATCAGCAACTACTACCTGTTTTGAATAATTAATCATTCTAATAAATTCAAAAACATTATTATTTACATTTTCCCCATTTGTTCTTGATAAATGACTAATAAGATTCGCATTAATCTCATCAATAATTAATAAGTCAGGGGTAAAACTACTTAAATAATGTAAAGATTCCATACTACAAACAACTTTATTACAAAAATTAAGACCTTTTAAACTTTTAGATTTTTTTCTATAATCTAAATAACTAACAAATTTATCTGTTGTTTTTATTTTACTGTTATATTCAGAAGTAATATTTTTAGTAAATGTGATTCTTGGTGATAAGATTAAAACTTTCGCATTATCTCCTAAGTTACTTACATATCTAATTAAACTGCTCGTTTTTCCTCTACCTAATCCGGCTTTTATACCTATACATCTATAACCTTCTGGAAACTCAATATCTTTAACCCATTTTACATCTTTATTTATCTTTTGAACTTTAACATATTTATTATTATTCATTTCAAAAAGACTATTAATTTGTTTATTAACCATCCGTTCATTAATTCGATCTAAATAATTCTGTTCTTCTTCTTTTCTTCTGGATTTTTCTTTGTTTTTAATATCTTTATATCTTTTACAATAATCATCTTTTAATTTTTTTGTAATATAACCAAAATGTTTATTATAATCTTTATTTTGTCTGGCAAGATAATGTAACGATTTTATTGTAATCTGTTGATATTCGTAATTAAGAAGATGTAGTAATTTTCCTTCTTCATCAATATCATCTATATGACGATATAATTCTTTAATAATATCGTAATAATAAATCTTTTCTTTTTCATCTTTACAACATCCCCAAACTCCAAAAATCAAATTTCTCCAATTCTCATATCCTAACCTATTAGGAAATTCTTTATCACAAATAGAAGAGTATTCTTCTTCAATACTATCAATAATAAGATTAACTAAAATTTTTAATTCATCATCTTTTACATTTAATAAATCTATTTCTTCTTTTGTTAATGGTTTAGAAGGTTTCTTTTCGTCTACAAAAGATGGATAATAAAGAGATTGACTCTTTTGTAATTCTGGTTCTAAATAAGTAGCAAAGAATTTATTTTTATGACAAGTTTTACTCTTGTAATTAAATGTAGACAATCTTACACCTTTTCTTTCTGGTTGACCGAATTTATGATTATTAATCATTCTTAATAATCTATTTTTAGAATAAACAGATATATCAACATCAACAGGTCTATTATAATCTAAACAAAAATCTCTAAATTTTCTTACAAAAGATTTTAAATGTGTATGATTATTTTTAAATTTCATTCCATTTCTAATATAGATATGTAATGATGCTTTTTTATTATTAGGGTCAGGTGTAGACACAACATAAAAATCACTATCGTTTACTGGATAAGAACCAAATTCATCTTCAATTTCTATTCCAAATTCTATTCTCGCATCAATAAAATTTCTTAATATTTCATCATCAGATAAAGGATTTCCTTCTTCATTACAAAAAATAGGATTAGTATAATATCCATCAATATCATAATATTCAATACAATCGCCATCTTTAATTAATTCATAAAAATTAGCTCTATAATCTTTTCCTTCGTTTAATCTCCAATTAAAAAAGTCTTCATGATTTTTAAATCCGCCGTAAGTATTGGTTTTTTTTCCATTTCTTAATTCTTCTTCTACACATACAAAAAAGTTTTTATCTGTATTATTGTCAAAACATTTCTGTTGAGAGCCTTTACCCATATAAAATATCATTTGATTATTATCAAGATTTTTATTTTCTGCCATTGTTGTCATTTTATTTATATAACAAGATTTTATTTTTTAAATATCAATTTTTATTTGTTTAATAAATAAAAATTACAATTATACATTTTTTTCAGATTCTGCTTTTTTTCTTTTATTTGCTCTATATTTTCTCATATAGATCTTCATCATTTCTCTCCGTTTTACTTTATTCTCTTCATTTTTCAAATAATCTTTTTGATACGCATTATTATAAGCTCTTGTTTTTTCAATATTTTTTGCTCTGTAAGTTTTATGGTATTCATTATATTCTTGGGTTTTCGTAACGAATGCCATTTATTTATTTATATAATGATATATTTTAAATATCAATTTTATTTTTAAAAAAATAAAATATTAAATTAGACTTCTTTCAGTTTCTCAAGATTTTTTTTCTTAAGTCTGCTTGCTCTTACTCGCTCTCTACATAATTCAAGATTTTTTACTCTGTATTCAGAAACCCTTTTATTATGTTTTGTTCTTCCATCATCTTTAGTATCAAAATAATTTATCATATATTTATTATTTCGTCCTCTTCTTTTTTCCAAAGTTTCATCTTTATATTTTGTAGGACGTCCAATAGGACCCTTCTCTTCCTCTTCTTTTTTAGTTTTTTGTATTACATCAATATGGATATTATGTAAAAATACAAATCGTTTATGTTTTCTTGATTCTATATGTTTATGAAAATGTTTTACAGTTTTACCACAAACACAAGTAATACCCTCTTTATATACTTTATCTAACATAATAACTATATCATTATTCATCATTTTTTTCTGTTCTCCAATAATAGGTGAATCATCTTTTTTGATTAATGTGATATCTTGAAAAATTTTGTCTGTCATTTATAATTTCTTTCTTTTCTTTAAGTAAATATTTTATAATTTCAATTTTATTTTTTAATTATTAAAAAAAATCTTGATACAAATAAAGATGTTGTGATATTTTGTATAATTTCACCACCGCATCTTTAAAAAAAAGATAATAAATAAAATTATACAACTAACATTACTATGTTGCCATAAAGATTTTTGAGTCCATTTCAAATTTTCTTTTTTTTTTAATAAGTACAAAGAGCATTTTTTTTAGTATTTTATATAAATTATATATAAAATCCAAATTATTTTTTAACATATTCTAACGCTGTTTTCAAACTATGTCCGGCGTTCTTCGCAATCTCCTCACGATAATTAAGACTATAGTTTTTATCTTGAAAATGTGTCTCATAAATATGCCTCCATGTATTTGATGTAATGTCTTTATCAGTAATCACCTCAAATAGTTTTCTTATGTGTTTACTAAAACTATCAGCACTATGAATCTTTCCATTTCTTTTTGAAAATAACAAATCATTATTTTTTATTTTTTTATCTCTAACATAATTCATAATTGTATTATACAATTTTGTAGGTATCTTCTTTGTTACATCTTCGTAATTTTGAGATTTACTTCTAAAGAACTGGAAACTACTTGGTAATCCATATTTATTTATATTAAGATAATTGTAATTAAAATCCTTTTTTCCCGACTTATGTAATTTCATTTTGTAATAATCTTGTAATCTTCTTGGAAAATAAATGACGAATTTCATTAACAACTCATCTTTGTCAGTTAATAAACTTTTATTTTTATTAAATAATGCGATCACCTTATTATGACTAATCCAGTTTTTTTGTTGTTTCTCAGTCTTCTTATTCTCTTTGATTTCTACTTTATTCTTCTTCAAGTATTTCCCCATTTCACTTTCATATATTTTTACATCTTTTTCTGTTTCCGGAAATGACCGAAGTATATTAATAACAGCCCAAATATGGTCTTTCGGGTTCTTATAGAATTTCAATATCTCAAGAGTCTTTTTTTCATTTAATAATAATGCGATATTACTACCATTAAATATTTTTCGATCTTTTTTATATATTTGTTTTACTTTTTTAATATATTGAACTAACGACCGCATTGATGTTTTAGTTTTCCTGTTTTTATTCATACGATTGATTAATTTCTGCTCTGTATAAGTAAGACTATCAAACAGTTTTTTATCATCACTTAGAATATTTTTCGACTCAACTGGTAACGGTCCTTTGATTTTTTTAATCTCATCTGTTGATAAAGGATTTAAATTAGATTTAGGTCTAATAATAGCACCCTTTTCTTTCAATCTTAATGCTTGTCTTTGTTGAGATGCGACTTTTCTGATTTTATCTTCAGCCTTTTTCTTAGCATTTATTCTTGAGATTGACTTATCATTTGTCATAATCTCATCTGTTAAATTACTAAGTTTTTTAGCACGAGTTTTTCTTGTTCGTAAAACATATTTTGATTCAGACATTATTTTATTATAATCAATAAAATAATTTAAAATAAATTTCAATTTTCTAATCCTTCTTAANTTTAATATTCTTCTTAATCTTGAAACCCCTTCTGTATTCAAGTCGTTTCTTAATAAGTGCGTCTCTGTATTTATTCTCATTTAATTGGAATGAATCCATCTTCAATCTTCTCTAAAAAACATTTTTTAAAATTCAATTTTATTTATAATTTTAAATAATTTTCAGTCCGTTATTCATAAATAAAAAAAATTTAAAAAAATATTTACTATTATAAACAATGAGTGATTATACAACCGANCAAATAGAAAGTATGGGTATTTCTGCGATGAAAAAACTCGTAAGAAAAGAAAGCCTAAAAATCCCTGGATATTATGATTATTCAAGTTCTGATAAAAGTGAATTAGCAGAAAAAATTATAACTAAGTTAATAATACAACAAAAAATTAAAGGTAAATCTGATGAAGATAATGAAGAAGAGATGAAGTATGATAGAGAAGGAGAACCTCTATCTCAGGAATCCGTTAGAGAAAAAAGAATTTTAGAATTAACAGAAGCTGAAGAGATTCAAGCTGATAATAGTTTGGATAAATATATACCTGAAAAACGTGGGTCCGGAAAACAAACACTGACACGAATGGATTTACCTTCTTCTCAAACAATGTCTGGATTTATGGACGCAGTAAAAACTGGAATGCCTAATATCTCAACAGGAGATTTACAAAAAGCAAAAAATGCCTATCAAACTGTAAAAAAAGTATACGATCAGAATGACGGTAATGTTGGAAAAACTATGTCAGCTCTTGCTTTGAATTATGTTCCTGAGTTAAAAATGCTTCAATCAATTGGAGAAAATATCCCTTATTTTGGTATTGATAGTGAAGAGAAATACCAAGACCTTAAAAAGAGAATGTCAGGACAACCTACTGCTCTCGGCGGCGGCTCGGAGGCTTTTTTCAAATCAGTGGGACAACTTTTACTAAATCCCGCAAGTACTATTAGATTAGCAGGGGACGGAATTGAATATTTAGCCGAAGAAACATATGATTTATTCACTAAAAATAAAGAAGCAGATAAAACTAAAGCCGAACGAGCTGTAGATACAGGCGGAAACCAAGCAAGAAATTTATCACAAAAAAGAATTGGAGATTTAGAAAAAACTGTTGAAAAAGAGAAAAGATTAGCAGATGCGAAAGGTCTAGAATATAAACCTGATGATACAACAACAACATCTACTACTTCTTTAAGAAAACCACAAACATCTGATTTTCAAGTATCTCTTGGTTCTGATACAACCGTTTTAGACACATCCGCATACAATAAAGCAACAAAAAAATACGAAGAAGATAAAAGACGAACTTTAAGAAGTAAAGATACAGCAGTCGATAGGACTGATTTTAGATTAAGAGATGATTTAGCTCAATATGTTGATAGTATTTTAGAATCACATAAAGCATCAGTTAAAAGTGGTAAATCTTCAATGTCTGATGAAGAACTTGAAGATTTAATTGATATTTCAGAATCATTAAGAGATAAAGATGTTGAAATTACATACAGAAATTTAGCACAAATTAAAGGAGATATAGATTCTAATGTGGATAAAACTATTTTAGATTCTGAAAATGTTAAAATTAAAAGAGGTGCTTTTGATTACCTTGAAGATACAATGTTAAAAGGTCAATCGAAAGGTGAAGCTGATTTACGAGTTGATAAAGGAGATGATTACAATGAAATTATTGATACAAAAAGACAAAGAGATGAACAAATAGAAGAACAAAAAATTGATGATTTTAATCGTGAAGTAATAACATCTCGTGCTGAATTGACATCTAATGGTTATGTCAATACTGATAACCATGGTAGAAGTGAATTAAGACCTCGTATTCCTTACGGTAATACAGATGCGGAATTATTTCCTACACAAAAACAAACAGATTTTTCTAATGATTTTGTAAATACGATGTCTATGTGGCCTCAATTAGAAACACAAGATAATAAACTAACTAATATCTTATTTCAACGCAGACAAGACCAACAAAAAATAAGATATGGAAAGACATTTGCTGTTCCTAATCAACAAGATAGAGATTTACAAGAACCTGATGAAAGAACAATATTTCCTAATATTTCTAATAAAAAACAAAATAGGTCTTATAATCAAAAACGAAACAAAGAAATTAAATATTATAATGATTTGAATAGAACTCCTGAATCTTTTATCAGATTATCTAATAGAGAATTAATCCCTGTTTTTGCTCCTAAATCTGAAAGTGAATTAATGATAGCTCCTGAATTATTACAATTTCCTTTTACACAGATAGAACCTGGACAAGATACATCAATTTCTTTAAAGAAAGAAAAACAACTTATGCCAAATAGATTTCCAGAAAGAGTTTTACGAGGTTATGGTAACAACTCTCTTCCTCCAGCTATTAGACCTTCAAGAAAATTTAACCCTTGGATGAATCAAAATTACATAGAATAAAATTAGTTAAAAATTATATTGATATTAATAAATAATGAAACGAAATAATGAAAAAAATGATCCTTATGCGATTAAATCATTTGAAACAAATAAAGATAAAGATAGAAAAAAAATAAGATGTTGTGAGTTAGAAATTTTTCCTAAACGATTAGAACAATTAGGTTGTTTGTTAGTCGGGAGGACTGGATGTGGGAAATCAAATCTTTTACAACATATATTAACTTCTGAAATGTTATTAAAAGATGCATTTAAACCAAAAAATATGTTTTTATATTCAGCTTGCAAACCTGATAGTAATTTGATAAAGAATTTAAAATTAATAAAAAAGAATGTAAAATCAGAATGGAATGAAGAAACAGTAAAAAAGCATTTAGAACAAATTGAATCAGTTGTTGAACAACAAGGATTTGAAAATGCACCTAATACTTGCCTTATATTTGACGATGTCTTACAAAAACGCAAATTCTTAAAATCATCTACTATGAGTAATATAGCGAGCGCCCACAGACATTATAAATTAAGCTATTTTATACTCTCTCAATATTTTCGCGGAGTTCATTGTACTATAAGGACTAACGCTTCGGTATTAATATTCTTTGCTGCTTCTGATATAGAAGTTAATAAAGTAGCAGAAGAGTTTTGTCCTGCTAAAATGACCAAGAAAAGATTTACACAATTAATTGATTATGCAACAGAAGAACCTTATTCGTTTCTTATGATTAATACAAGGGCACCTCGTGGAAAACAGATTAGAAAAAAATTCAATACAATAATTTTTTGAAAATATTTTAAATTTTAT
>JGI24540J26637_10001434_pt1 | contig 10475 bp, 11 predicted proteins | sample NorSeaMetagenome_FD_26637 | JGI IMG/M metagenome (IMG submission 26637) | reverse complement strand
TTTTTTTCCTTTTTTTTTTTGCAAATATATCAAATTTTTATCTATCTATGATGTAGAAGTTTGTTTAATAATTTTGCACTTTTGTTTTTATGAATTTTTCTTCAATTTTAGTTAAATGGTATGATATAAATAAAAGAGATCTTCCTTGGAGAAAAACTAATGATCCATATAAGATTTGGCTTTCAGAGATTATACTTCAACAAACTCGTGTAGATCAGGGTTTATCTTATTATAATAAATTTGTTTTATATTATCCNAAAATTTATGATTTAGCTAAAGCTAGCGAAGANGAAGTTCTCAAGCTTTGGCAAGGTCTTGGGTATTATTCTAGAGCAAGAAATTTGCATTTTACTGCTAAATTTATTTGTGATAATTATGATAGCGTATTTCCAGAAACTCATAAAGAATTACTTTTGTTAAAAGGCATCGGTCTTTATACAGCTTCTGCTATTTCTTCATTTGCATTCAATTTAAAATATGCAGTTGTTGATGGTAATGTTATTAGAGTTTTAAGTAGAATTTATGGTGTTTATTCTTTTTATGACTCTAGTATTGGAAAAAAAGATTTTTTAAAATTAGCTGAACAGAAATTACCTATTAAAAATTCTGATACACATAATCAAGCAATAATGGAGTTTGGAGCATTAGTATGCAAGCCTAAAAAGCCAAACTGTTTAGATTGTATTTTTAATGAAAAATGTTATGCTTTTAATAATTCTAAAATTCATATTTTACCTAGAAAAATTAATAAGATAAAGGTTGTGAGTAGGTATTTGCATTTTTTAATTATTTATCATTTAGATAATATATTTTTAATAAAAAAGAAAAAAGGTATTTGGTCGGGCTTATATGAATTTCCTTTTATTGAATACTCTCAAATGCTAGACAATGATGATGTCTTAATTAGTGAAGAGTGGGTTAGTTTTTTTACTAACCACAAAGTGAGTGTTAATTTAGTATCTCCGCTTATTATTCATAAACTATCACATCAAAAATTACATGTTAAATTTTGGCATTTAAGATGTGATTCATTAGAGCTTAAAGATTATGATTCTATAAAAATTACTAAGCTACATGAATTTCCAGTTTCACGTTTAATGGATATTTATTTGTCTGACAATAATATTTGTTAGTTTTTCTCTACATTTGTTATGTAATATTAAAAAAGATATGTCAGGAATTAATAAAGTTATTCTTATTGGAAATTTAGGTAAAGACCCAGAAGTTAGATATCTAGATAATGGAGTAGCTGTAGCTAATATTTCTTTAGCAACTACTGAAAATTATAAAAATAAAGAAGGTGAAAAGGTTAGTCAAACAGAATGGCATGATGTTGTTTTATGGAGAGGTCTAGCTGAAGTTGCAGAAAAGTATTTAAAAAAAGGTGCAAGNNTTTATATNGAAGGAAAAATNCGTACTAGTAAATGGGTTGATAAAGATGAAAATAATAGGTATAAAACTGAAATAATGGCAGATAAGATGAACATGTTAAGTAAATCATCTAATGAGACAGCTTTAAACATCAATGAAGATGATCTTCCTTTTTAATTTAATTATTGCCATTTGAAAGAAGATCCTTTACCCATTATTTTAAATCTTTTGTATCAAATAAATGTTGATATATTACATTTAGAAAACCTTATTGTTTTTTGTATGATTTTAGTTTTATTAGTTTTTTCTGCTTTAATTTCTGGAGCTGAGGTTTCTTATTTCTCACTTACTATGTCTGATTTAGAAAGTTTAAAGGAAAACAAATTAATAATTAAATTGTTAAAATTTCCCAACTCATTATTAGCAACAATACTTATTGTAAATAATTTTATTAATGTTGCGATTATAATTTTATCTTCTTATTTAACTACTATTTCAATAGTTTTTGCTGAAAATTCTGTTTTAGAATTTATTTTTCAAGTTGTAATTATCACATGTCTACTTGTTTTGTTTGGAGAGATAACACCAAAGGTTTATGCAAATCATAATGCCATTAAGTTTAGTTTGTGGATGGCTAAGCCATTAACATTTTTAAATAAAGCTTTATATCCAATTAGTTTTTTATTAGTCTCTACTACATCCATTATAGAAAATAGACTGAAAAGAAAGGAGTTAGACGTTAATATTGATGAAATTTCTAAAGCTTTAGATTTAACTGATCAAGAAAATAAAAGTAAAGAAGGAAAGATATTAAGAAGTATTGTAGAATTTGGTGATACTGATGTAAAAGAAATCATGAAATCTAGAGTTGATGTTATCGCTATTGATAAAAGCACAAAGTTTTCAGATTTATTAAAACTTATTGTTTCATCTGGATATTCTCGAATTCCTGTTTATGATGGGCAGTTTGACAATGTTCTAGGTATATTATATATTAAGGATTTAATTCCATATTTATCTAAAAGTGATAGTTTTAAGTGGCTTGATTTATGTCGAGCGCCTTTTTTTGTTCCAGAAAATAAAATGATCAATGATTTACTTAAAGAGTTTCAAGCAAAGAAAAATCATATTGCAATAGTTGTAGATGAATATGGAGGAGCCTCGGGCATTGTAACGCTTGAAGATGTTCTAGAGGAGATTGTTGGTGAGATTAATGACGAGTTTGATGATGATCATAATAATTATTCAAAATTAGATGATAAGAATTTTGTTTTTGAAGGTAAGATATTACTAATTGATTTCTTAAAGGTTATTAATTACGAGTTAGACTATTTTGATGATTTAAAGGGTGAGTCAGATTCTTTAGCNGGCTTAATATTAGAGCATGAAGGAAGNATCCCTAAAATTGGAGATGTNATTATTATAAAATCATTTACTTTTCAAATTGAATCTGTTGATCTTAGAAGAATCAAAAGAATAAAAGTTACATTATATGAGAGTTAGCATTATATTTTGTGTTTTTCTTTCTTTCATTTTCTTTTCTTGTAAATCAGACTATACCCCAAAACCTAAGGCTTATTTTAAGATTAATTTTCCTCAGAAAAAATATGTAATTCTTGATAATGAAAAAATAGATTTTTCTTTTAAATATCCAATTTATTCTGAAATAGATATAAAGTCAAATAATAAATTTATAGATATACATTTTCCAGAATTTCATGGGACATTACATTTAACATATGTTAATTTAAAAGGCAATCTTTCTTCTCATATTGAGCAGTCAAGATCATTAGCTTACAAGCATAATAATCAGGCAGATGCCATTAGCGAGCAGGTATTTATTAGTTCAATAGATAATGTCTATGGAATGTTATATGATTATTCAGGTATCACTGCAACATCATCTCAGTTTTATTTAACTGATAGTATAAATCATTTCTTTCGAGGTTCATTTTATTTTAATACAGAAATTAATGATTCAATTGCTCCAATTAATATTTTTATAAAAGAAGACATTAGGTTTCTGATAGAGTCCTTAAGATGGAAATAATTTTTTAATGCAGAGTAGCTATTTTACAAGATATTTCTATTTATTTTTTCTTTCTTTAATTTGGGGAAGTTCATTTATATTAATGAAGAAAAGTTTAGTTGTGTATTCTTATGATCAAGTAGCTGCACTTAGACTTTTTATTACATTTATTGTATTGCTTCCTTTTGTATTTAGAGGCTTAAAGAAAATCCAAAGAAAACATATTTATCCTCTGTTAATTGCATCGCTTTTTGGAAGTGGTATTCCTGCGTTTTTATTTACTCTAGCTCAAACTTATTTAAACAGCTCATTTGTTGGGATTCTAAATTCACTGACTCCATTGTTTACATTTATTATAGGTGCATGTGTTTTTAAATTTAAGGTTTTGAGATCTAATCTTATTGGAATTTTTATTGGATTACTTGGTGCTTTATTTTTGTCTCTTAATTCTTTTCAAGGAAGTTTAGAGATTAATAATTATGCATATTTAGTTGTTTTAGCTTCTGTTTTATATGCGATTAGTGCTAATGTAATAAAGAATTATTTGAGTGATTTAGAGCCATTAGTAATCACAGCTTTAATTTTTGTGTTTATTGGTCCTTTATCTGGTTTTTATGTTTTACAAACTGATTTTTTAGAGTTATATCATCTGGATAAAGGTTTAGAATCATTAATTTATATCATAATACTTGCTGTTGTTTGTACAGCTTTGGCAGGTGTTATTTTTAATAAATTAATTAAGATTGCATCACCAGTTTTTGCTACATCTGTTACTTATTTAATTCCAATAGTTGCTCTTTTCTGGGGNTTTATAGATGGTGAGAATTTACTGTTGCAGTATTTTTTAGGCGTAATTTTTATTTTATCTGGGGTTTATTTAGTTAATAAGAAAGTAGCTTAATCATCTTATTATTACTTTTTTTTCCACTGAATGATCATCGTATATGTAGAGGTATATTGCTGGTGAAAATATTGACTTGTCTCGACCTAAAACATCTATAATTTTTACTAATTTCTTTTGTTGAGAAGGATTGTCATTAATAGATGTATTGTTATCCCATAAATTTATGTTATCTAAAAAAAGATTATTTTCATATTGGTTAATATTTCTAAATTTAATAGCAAAATCATCTTGGTTTGTGTAATCTGAAAGATCAATAACTTCAGAATTCCAATCATTATTATTGTTTGGTGTCCAGCTAAATCCATTATATGGAGGAGTTGTNGTTGTAAGGTTTAATCCAGATTTTTCCCATTTTAATTGCCAGGTATTTCCACAGTCTTCTGAAATGTATATTTTTAATGTATCTGACCAGTTTTGAGCTGATAAAGGATTTGTCCAAAGACTATAAGCATAATCAAATGTTAAATAAATACTTGAGAAATCTGTTAAATCTAAAGTTGGTAATACTAANTCATCATATTCGCCATTTGCAGAGTATTCTGCATTATTGATATAAATTGAGGAGCTGCTATTNTATCCGGCAGTATTTGTTAGTTCCCATGTGTCAGCTCCATCATTATTTATGATTGTCCAGCTAGGTAATCCNCTTTGAAAATTTTCACTTAGCGGTGCTGATCCAGCTGCACAAAAACATGCTGCAAGGCAGGTATTTTCATCTGCATAGTTTCCATTTCCATTTAAAGGGTCTATACAGTTTCCATTTATGCAATTCCATGAAGGTATTGGTGGAGTTGTATTGCATAAGTTTTGGTTTAGTAAATTTGAGCGATACTGATTAATTGCTGATATCATTCTTGCTTTTTGTCCTAAAGTAAAGAGGTTCATACACCCATCATTTGTATAGTCCATGTAATTCATAAACATATCTCCGCTACTNTTTGATGTGCCACAACTATTAGNNTTATGTGGAAACGCTGGACAGTTATAGTTTTCTTCTTCTTGAGTTGGAGTGTCATTTACATTGTCATTTCCACAATTACCTCCATTTCCCCAGATATGATCTAAATTTAACCAATGACCTACCTCGTGAGTACATGTTCTTCCCTTATTATACGGACCTTGTACAGTACCTAGGGTTCCAAAATATTTATATCCAATTACAACTCCATCATCTGGATTATTAAAACTTGATGGAGGGGTAGCGTATCCTAATATACCTCCAGAAAGATCGCACACCCAAATATTTAAGTAATTATTTTGATTCCATGGGTTTATACCGCCTGTTGCTGTAGCCTTGACTGCATCAGATTGAATTGAAAATGATGCTTCACTTGTTTGTGTTCTTGTTATTCCGCTTGTGAAAGCTCCATTTGGATCAACGCTGGCTAAACAAAATTCAATCTCAGTATCTGCAGCAATACTTGTCCAAACAGATGGTGTCATTATAGCATCAATATTTGTTCTTCTAAAGTCAGCATTTAAAACATCGATTTGAGAAAAAATTTGCTGATCAGATATATTTTCTTGTGAGGTGTTCCAAACCACGTGCACAACTACTGGAATTGTAATTATAGACTTTAAGTCGTCTTTATAATTTTTCTCTATCCAGTTTATAGTTTGCTTATTAACTTGATTTCTTTTTTTTTGGTATTGAGGATATTTTTTATTTAAATTTTCAACATATTCATTAGTGTGGCACCTTGGTTGAGAGAAGCTAATAAAAGATAGTAGCAATAAAAGTATAATGAGATAGTTCTTCATTTCAATATTTTTTTACAAATATATGACTAAATTACATATAGATTTTTCTTATTTATTGTTAAGTAAATTAGATGTTTTTTAATAACAGTTTTTACTAAAAATATTTATGTTTAAGTTTATAAAAATTAATGTAATCAAAAAAAAGGAAAATATATTGCTGATTTCTTCTTGTTTTCTTACTTTTGCACACCATTTTTAAAAATAAATCTAATGTACGCAATAGTCGAGATAGCAGGACAGCAATTTAAAGTTGAGAAGGANCAGCAAATTTATGTTCATCGTTTAGATGCTGAGNAAGGCTCAAANGTGTCTTTTGATAAAGTTCTTTTATTAGATGATAATGGAAAAGTAGATATAGGTTTGCCTTCTGTAAAGGGAATGTCTGTAACAGCTAAGGTCATGGAGCATTTGAAAGGTGATAAGGTAATCGTGTTCAAAAAGAAACGAAGAAAAGGTTATAAAGTTAAGAATGGTCATAGACAATATTTAACTAAGATTGAAATTGAAAAAATTGGTAAAGCAAGTTCTACTAAGAAAGCAGTTTCAGAAGAAAAACCAGTAGCAGCTAAGAAGCCAGCAGCAGCTAAGAAGCCAGCAGCAGCTAAGAAGCCAGCAGCAGCTAAGAAGCCAGCAGCAGCTAAGAAGCCAGCAGCAGCTAAGAAGCCAGCAGCTAAGAAACCAGTAGCAAAAAAATAAATTATAATTAGTAAAACTTTAAATTATGGCACATAAAAAAGGAGCAGGTAGTACAAAAAATGGAAGAGATTCACAAAGTAAAAGATTAGGTGTGAAAATTTTTGGAAACCAAGCTGTTATAGCTGGTAATATTATTGTTCGCCAAAGAGGAACTGTTCATAATCCAGGAGTTAATGTTGGGATTGGAAAAGATCATACTCTGTTTGCTTTAACAGACGGAAAAGTAAAATTTACTAAAAAAAGAAATAATAGATCCTATGTTTCTGTAGAGGTTTAGGTCATAGTATTACTTTAAAGATTAAGAAACTCTTGAGTAATCAAGGGTTTTTTTTTTACTTTTGTTTAAAATAGAATAAATGTTACATATATCAGATTTACGAGATAACAAAAATATTATAATTGAAAAGCTTCTAATTAAGAATTTTAATGCTGAAGTTTTAATTAACTCGGCTATTGCAAAAGATAATCTCAGAAAATTAAACCAGCAAAAATCTGATGAGATACTAGCAAAATCAAATCAAATTGCTAGAGAAATTGGTGTCTTATATAAAAATGGTGAAACTCATAAGGCTAGTTTGTTAAAAGAACAATCTCTTCTGTTAAAGCAGGAGTCTAAAGATTTAAGTGTTTTTAAATTTCAGATTGAGAAAGAAATTAAAGATATTTTAGTACAAATTCCAAATACTCCACATCATTCTGTAAAAATAGGAAATTCGGATAAGGATAATGAAATTTTAAATGAAGTAGGTGTAATTCCTAAGCTTGATGAAAATGCAAAACCTCATTGGGAGCTTACTGAACAATATGATATAATAGATTTTAAATTAGGAAATAAAATAACTGGAGCAGGTTTCCCCGTTTATAAAGGAAAAGGAGCTAGACTACAAAGAGCACTTATTCAATATTTTCTTGATAAAAACATTAATGCTGGATATACAGAGTATATACCTCCACTTTTAGTTAATGAAGATTCTGGATTTGGTACAGGTGCATTGCCAGATAAAGAGGGGCAGATGTACCATGCTAAAGAAGATAATTTATATTTAATACCTACATCAGAAGTTCCTGTAACAAATTTTTTTAGAGATGTTATTGTAAAAGATTTTCCCATAAAATGTACAGCCTACACTCCATGCTTTAGAAGAGAAGCTGGGTCTTATGGAAAAGAAGTTAGAGGTCTTAATAGATTACATCAATTTGATAAAGTAGAAATTGTTCAAATTGAGCATCCTGATAAATCTTATGAAACTTTAGACAATATGGTTAAGCATGTATCTTCAATTCTTGATGAATTAGAATTGCCATATAGACTGTTAAGATTGTGTAGTGGCGATTTAAGCTTTACTTCTGCATTAACCTTTGATTTTGAGGTATATTCTGCTGGTCAAAAAAGATGGCTTGAAGTTAGTTCTGTCTCTAATTTTGAAAGTTTTCAGGCAAATAGATTAAAGCTTAGATATAANGATGAGAATGGTAAATCACAATTATGTCATACTTTAAATGGTAGTGCTCTTGCATTACCAAGAATTTATGCTTCTATTATTGAAAATAATCAGACAAAAGAGGGTATTGTAATTCCAAAAGTTCTTCAGCAATATACAGGATTTGATATAATATCATAAATGAGGATAATTTTTTTCTTTTTATTATTTACAGTTTCTTCTTATGCTCAAAATAATAATCAGAAAACTGCGTATCAATATTATGTCAATGGTGATTATGACAAGGCTATTGCAATTTATGAAGAGTTAAACTCGCGTCAACTCTCTACTAATATATATAGCACATATTTTATTTCATTATGTAATTTAGATAGGTTTTCAGAGGCAGAGAAATTAGCAAAGAAATTTTACACTAAATATCCAACTAGATTAAATTATTTAGNTGATATAATTATATCACAGATTAAACAGAAGAATGAAAAAAAATCTGATAATTATTTAAAAAAATTATTTAAAAAAATTTCTGGTAAAAATTCTCAAGTAGTACAGATAGCAAATAGATTTCAATCCTTTAGTATGTATCAAATTGCATTAGATATTTATGAAAAATCTCAAGCAATAAGTGGTGCTATTCAGTATGATCTTCAAATAGCTCAATTATATGCTCTTTTAGGAAAAGAAGAGCTAATGATTAAACAGTATTTTAATTTTTTACTAAGAAATCCAAATAAGAAGAAAGTTGTTTTTACAAGTATTCAGAGATTTCTAAATAATAATGGAATAAAAAATGAAAATAATTATTTGATTGTTAAAAAAGCACTATTAAAAACAAGTAAATTACATCCAGATCGTGCTGATTTTAATGAAATGTTAATTTGGTTTTTTATGCAGAACAAGCAATATAAATCTGCTCTTAATCATGTTGTTTCTTTAGATAGAAGATCAGGTAATTCCTTATCAAGTATTTATGATATTGGTGAAACCTTATTGGATTTAGAAAAATATCCATTATCCATTCAAGCTTTTGATTATATTATATCTAAAGGTTTTAAGTCAAATTTATATATCGATGCACATATTAATAAATTGTATGCTTTAACAAAAAGCATAAACGAGAATTCTGAAGATATTAAATCTATTGATCAAAAATATTCGCAAATTATTGATGAAGTAGGTGTAAATAGGTATAGTATATTGCTTGTATCCAATCATGCTCATTTTAAAGCTTTCTATTTAAATGATCTTACATCTGCGATAGATATTTTAGATGATGTAATGATAATGAGTACAATAGATAAATTAGATTTGGCAGAATGTAAAATACAGTATGCTGATATTATGTTGTTGTCAGGTAATATTTGGGATGCTCTATTATTTTATTCACAAGTAGAAAAAGATTTTAAGGAACATCCAATAGGTCATAAAGCTAAATTCAAGAGAGCTAAAATTGCATATTATCAAGGTGATTTTACTTGGGCCCAAGCTCAACTTGATGTTCTTAAGTCATCAACATCTAAACTTATTGCTAATGATGCTATGGATTTGTCTTTATTGATAACAGATAATTACGCATTAGATACTATTGACATACCTATGATTCAGTTTGCAAAAGCAGATCTTAAAGCTTTTCAGAAAAAATCTGATATCGCTTTGTTAACTTATGATTCAGTTTTAGTAAACTTTCAAGGTCATGACTTATCAGATGAGATTTATTACAGGAAAGCAAATATTTACTTATTAAATAATAATTTTGATTTGTATATTAAGATGTTAGAAATAATTATTGATCAGTTTTCATATGAAATATTAATTGATGATGCTTTATTTGATTTGGCGACTTTTTATGATGAGAAATTAAATAATAAAGAACAAGCAGCTAAGTATTATCAAGAGCTAATTCTAAATTTTAAAGGAAGTATATTTGTTGCTGAAGCTAGAGAAAGATTTAGGATCTTAAGAGGAGATAATTTAATTACTGAAAAATGATTATATATAATATTACAGCAAATGTTAGCTTAGAGATAGTAGATAAATGGAATTCAGATTCAGGAATAACTTATGCAATTGCATATAAATGTAATAGTTTACAAGATTTACAGAAATATGAAATTTCATTTTCTAAGAATTTAAGAGTAGAGTATGATTTAAAATTTGCACAATCTGCGCCAACTTTTCGAACAATTATGGAAGTATTAGATGAGTTTTAGAATTATCTCAGAAAAGGATTATTTAATTTTTCTGAACCAATTGTTGTAGAAGGTCCATGTCCACA
>JGI24540J26637_10001431_pt1 | contig 10489 bp, 8 predicted proteins | sample NorSeaMetagenome_FD_26637 | JGI IMG/M metagenome (IMG submission 26637) | reverse complement strand
CCTCACCTCCTCCTCCTGCAAGGCGAGATTTTCCATCTCCTCCTTCTTCTTAAGCTCCCCCCTTGTCATTCTTCTTGACCGAGGCATTATAAATTCAATCCAAAGCACTTGCTTTGGAAAGCTGTTAATCCTTTCCAATTTTTGGGTCCAAATAATTGTTAACTAACCGGATTTCAGACGATCCGGTATCTTTTAACTGTATCAGTTTATAATCAATTTAACATCCCTAACATCCCTAACCTCTACGAACGATCATATCAAAACTAAGGACCAACTCTTCGGAGTCTGTCTCAGAGAATGTCACCAGATGATAAGGCACAGGGTACAAATCCGGAGTCATCTATACTGTACGTAGTATTAAATATCCATTTCCAAACTACTGAACATAATCCGTGCATTTGAAACTTGTTTTCCACCCCTCATATGCCTTCCTTGCTCCTCGGTCTCCTGCATGCCCCTTCCTCTCACCCTTTCTTGTTTTGATCTTCTCCCTCCCTCAGGATGGCGGCTCTCCAGTCAACGCTGGGGACAATTTCGTTGCTCCAAGAGTCGTCAATGCACCATAGTGACCTCGGTTCCAAGGGAAATTCGGATCTAATCCATCTCCTCAACGAAATAGATGGCAAGGTTGGGGACATGAAGCTCAAGTATGCTAAGCAGGTGAGGATGGAAAGACGGCCTGTGGACGGTTGATGGGCGAGAATTGAAGTGTTGGTTTAGTGAGGGCGTGCGTCTCGAACAGAGGTACCGGCAGGATGTGGCTTTCGATGCTCACATTGACGCTGCGAGCACGTCGCTTCGCTTCTCGCTTCGCCTCACTCCTCGCCTTGTTTCACTCCTCGCTCCGCCTCACCACCGCCCTCACCCCTTTGCGCCCCTCATCTTTCGCTCGACCCTGCAGCTTAAGAGAGAGAGCGACTTGCAGGTGAGATTGGACGAGGAGCAAAGCGACGAGTTGACAGCGCAATTACTAGCGGCAAAAACTGCCCGCGCTTTTACTTCCATAACAGGCGCTACTCCTCTGTAACCACTGCAATAATCCCCATCCCACACCCTAACCCTTTTCGCGATTCGCTTCGCTCATCGCAGTCGAAGCTTCACGAAGCCCACCACCACAGTCGCTCCAGAGCCGGTTCAGTCTCCGACTCCGAGGGTTCCAGCAGCCAGCCCGTCCATTCCGGCGTCGGCCAGCCTCCCAGGAGAAGGATGAGCATAACTGAAGAGGACGTCAGGATGGGCCTGGCATCGAGGGCACACAGGGTCAGGTGAGGGTGGGGGAGGAGCGAAGCGACGAGCTGTCATCGCAATTCCTAGCGCCACTCGCGTGCTTATCCGATATTTCCGCACCTAAACCTCGCCCTATCCTCCTCTTCACGCATTCTAAACCCCTCCGATCGTCGCTACGGTCCTCTCTGCTCGCTCATCATAGCATTGGAGTAAGGAGATCATCCGCCCGATCCGTTGTTTCACCAAACCAGGCAAGGGACCTCCAGAAGTTCGCTGCTAAGCGGGCCTCCAACCCAGCTGGCAACCTCGGAGGAACAAGAAAAACCTCAAACGCTGCTTCCAATTACGGAGGAGGATCTGCCGCTGCCAACTACGGCGGAGCTAAAAAACCCTCAAACCCTGCTTCCAATTACGGAGGATCTGCGGAGGTTCCAACCTCAAAATTCCGCACCCCTGGTTCTGGAGCAAAAGTTGCTCCCACCACGACCATCAACCCCGAAGCGCCCGAATTTCACGACTTCTCGTCAAGCCAGGGTGAACCTAAAGCGGCAACCCCCAAGAAGTCACCGGGAGTCTTCAGCATGGCCGGACCCCCTAGGCTGGAGGAAGTTGATACACCCGTTACCACCCCCAAGATCAAGGTGAGATCAGACGAGGAGCGAAGGAAGGCTGGAGTGAAGGAAGGCTGGATCGAAGTGACAGCATCATATCGCTCACCCACATAACTAACAACCTTCCACTCGTCACTTCGCTCCTCCTCTTCGCTCATCGCAGGGGGGTAAGGGAGGCAAGGGCTTCGCTTACTCCTCTCTAACCCCGACAAATAAATCAGCCAATACCAAGAAAAAGGGCTTTGGAATGTCTGGCCCCCCATCAGCGACGAAAGCGAAGGAACTCGAAAAACCGGCGAATCCAGGTGAGATTGGACGAGGAGCAAAGGATGTCTGGAGCGAAGCGACAGCAGCATACCGCCTACCACTATAACTAATAACGCTCTGCTCGTTGCTTCGCTCCTCGCCTCGCCCCGCTCTTCGCTTCGCTCATCGCAGAAACCTCTAGTGACACCACTGAGGGTGATAGCGACGGTACCGCTGGAAACGGGGGTACCCAACAACCTGCGGACAAGGAGAAGAAAAAAGAGCAGCCTGAACCCGCGACAAGCAACCCCAATCATGCCGATCCAAACTCTCAACAACAAAGCCCCGACCAAAGCCCCAAAATAGGAAAGAGGACCCCAAGGAACTCGAGAGATTCTCGGTTATCACCGAGTTTTCTTGGGAGAAGGACGATGTCTCCGAAATTGGGGCTGGGGAGAGGAGGTACCTTTCGGTCGACAGTGGGCTTCTCTAACACTGTGTCCGTCAAAACAGAGGACAGTATGGAGGCGCACCATGCCTCATCAAACCTCCTCAGAGACACGACATGGCAAACGAACACTGCAAACATCGGCGTTCCTCTCTTCGCCAAGGTCGACAAGGACAAGGTCCACGAGGCGCAGCTTGCCAAGGAGGAGCTGATGAGAGAGGAGAGGAAGAAAATGGCAAAGGAGGCTTTCAAGGTGATCGACGCCAACGGCGACGGTTTCCTGACGAAGCACGAGGTTCTGGCGGCCCTGAAGAAGATGAATGCCCAGGGGGTGAGCCTCATCCCCGCAACCATGGAAGCCGTCGAGAAAATGATGAGCGAGGTAGACGAAGACGGAGATGGACAGATAGACAAGGAAGAATTCGCGAATATGATGATTAGGACCCAGTCCATGATCGGACAGAAAGGAAACGGGGACGGTAGCCACCCCATAAATGGAAGGATGAGCGTCCTCGCGAGGAACGTTCTCCTTGCCCACGAGAGAGTTAGGGAGAAGGACAACACCATCGGTAGGGACTACTGGCTGATACACCCCCAGGACTGGAAGCACGCCTTTTGGGACGTCGTCGTTTCCCTCCTAATTATGATCACTGTCGTCACCATGCCCCTCGGATTGGGCTGGGAGTGCATCAATGCCAGTCTCTACGAGGTTAACCTTATAGTCGACACGCTCTTCATGTGTGACGTGGTGAAGAACTTCATCACCGGTTACGTAGATGACAATGAAAGTATCGTTATGGACAGGTACTTGGTTTTCAGGAATTACGTTTTTGGCTACTTTGTCATTGACATCGTCAGTAGCTTCCCTATTGATCCAATCTTGGACATTTACGGGGCGGGCGACGACAACTCCAACTGTGAGGGAGGGTTTACCAACTCAACTTCCACTGGCACCAATGCAGGATCTGAAATTGCCAAGGCCACCAAAGGTCTCAAGATGCTTAAGCTGCTACGCATGGCCAAGCTCTTCCGTCTCCTTCGTCTCTCTCGTGTTTTCAGGTACATCAAGATGGGCGTCGTATACTTAGAGGAGAAAGCGCACATCAGGATTAGCGACGGCTTCACCAAGTTGATCAAGCTCGCCATTGGCGTGTTGCTCATTTGCCACTGGATTGGAAGCTTCAACTTCATGATCTGCAGGCTCCACGACTTCCCCGAGGATAGCTGGGTGGTCAATGCCGACCTGGTTGGGGAGTCTCCTAGGACCCAATGGACCTGGAGTTTCTTTAAGGCCTTGGCGATGATGATTATGATTGGTTTCGAGACCCCTCCATTCACAAACGTCAACTGCGAGATTAGGAGCGACTGGTGCGGCATCGAGAATTGGATCACACTGGGTTGCCTATACATAGGAGCAGTTTTCTACTCGCTCCTCATTAGTAGCGTCGCCAGCATTTTGAACTCCGCCAACATGTCGAGCAGAATCTTCGAGGAGAAGCTAGGGAAGCTAGACGACTACATGAGGAGCCAAAAGCTTCCAGCTGCGCTCAGAGAGAAGGTGAAGGACCACTTCCACATGCAGCACTCTGACGGCAAGCTCTTTGACGAGGAAGAGATTCTTGGCAGTGTCACTCCTATCCTGAGGAGGGAAATTGTGTCCTACAAGAACAGGGAAATCTTGCTAAAGGTTCCCCTCCTTCAGACGACCGAAGAGAACCACGTGTTCGCGCGGGAGGTTTGCACTAAATTGAGGAGCGAAATCGTGTTCATGGACGAGACTGTAATTCGGGAAGACACCACTGGTAATGCAATGTTTTTCATCTCCAGCGGAGTTATTGAGATTTATCTCAACTCCGCTGCTGATTTGACATACGTTGCTGTTGGTGATGGCTGCTACTTTGGGGAGGTCTCGATCATTCTCAACTGCAAGAGGACGGCGTCGGCGAGAACAAAAACCCAGTGCCTACTTTACAGGTTGGACGCCCCCGACTTGAAGAAACTTCTTAACGACTTCGAGGATCAGAACGACTACATGCATCAGGTCGCAAAGGCACGCCAGAAGAGAATCGTCACCTACCTTGGATTGGACGACGAAGAGGACGACCGAGACGAAGACGACCAGGATGAGGAAGACGCCAAGACGGACTTGTTCGGAACGGACGCAGACGAAATGATGATAAGAAAAGACCAGGAGTTCGAGAAATATCGCGCGCATGCTAGGATAAGTGTCAGAGCAAGTCACCACAACAACGGCGATAACAGAACTCAATCAAAAAGGCACTCAGAAAGTGGTAGTGCGAGTGGCATCGAGTCGTTCAGGAACAGGGGCGAAGTGCAGAGGATAAGCAGGGCCAGGCACGATCTGGAGGAAAAGCGGTCACGTAGAAACACTCCCTCTACCCCAAAATTGGAGGATGAGGGGTCAGGTAACTCCGACAGCAACAACATGGACCACGTCATTGAAATGGCTTCGAGGGGGTCAGGTTCTGGAAGATAGTGTAAGATAGCTTTGATTTTAATATCAAACATTCATTAGCTGAATTTCTTTCTGCTGCCTGAGAAGAGGTTGCCATTCAAAGGAGTGTTCTTGGAGATCTTCTTGTTTTGTCTCTGTTTCCACGATTTCACCCCGCCCGATTCACTCTTCACCTGCACGTCACCAAACTTTCGCTTCACATACTTCCGGGTCTTGCTGTCGCTCATGACCTCATCAAGGAGCGTCTGCCTCCTCTCCGCCTTGGTCAGGCGGGAGGAGAAGAACTCCGCCCCGCTCTCCACTATCGTTCCCCGCTGGGCGAAGGGGCTGAACTCATCGCTGGTCTTGTAAAACTTCTTCGGGTCTAAGTAATTTCGCATCTTGATCACCTTGAGATCATCCTTGATGAGATCGGCGTTGCGCTGTTGTTTGTACGAGGACGTGGCGAAAGAGCCAGTGTAGGAAGGAATGTTGAACCAACCGGAACCGGCATCTGTCTTCTCCACCTTCTTCTTCTTTATCGCGGCCTTCATTATGTGGCCCGTAGGAGGAGCAAGGGGAGAGGAGGCAGCAAACTGAGGGTTATTTTTCAATGACGCAGCATTCTTCGAGAAATCATCGCCCTTTTTACCCTTGCTACTGTAATCTATGTACAGTTCAGGTGCCCCAGAAGAGACCGTAAGCGACATGGGAGCAGTGTAACCAGGAATGAGAAAGGTAAGCTCGTTGGAGGGGGCAGAAGTAGAAGTAGAAGAAGAAATTGAACCAAATTTAGCAAGTTTCGCCTTCACCGCACTCGCAGCAAGATTGATCGCAGATATAACCGCCTCGTCATCACTATCAGAGTCAGAATCATCATGATCGATTGATGGTGTGGGGGAGGGGGGTGCCTTGTTTACTACCTTTTTGGATTTTGTTGTCGTTAATTTTTTATTTTTAGATGAGGACTTTATTTTAGTTGTCATTTTCTTTGTCGAAGATGACCTCGTACTACGTGTAGAGGGCATTGATCAAATAAAGGATTTGGTGAAGAAACCCATTTTAGGATTTCTTAATGTAAGTATTTATTGTGCATGTAGGCTGCTCATACTTCATTTTGACATCATTTATTGAACGACACTTGTAATTTAGAAGCCCAATTCTTTTATTAACACTTTAGATTCCCCCACAACACAATCGCAGAGCTCTGATGATGCATGTTTTCACACCCATTTGTTTGGTACTCCTTCTTTTTGTTAGATTAACCAATGGACATATTGTTGAACTCAACGTGAACAACTTTGAGCACGACACACAAGCTACTACAGGTGCAACCACTGGGCACTGGTTGGTGTGCTTGACTGGGTGCAACAAGCACCACGAGTTACTAGACCGCTTGAGCGACGACGAAGAGGTCCAGGACATGGGGATCATCGTGGCTCAGTTGAAATGGAACCGTAAGATGGGAATAAGGTGAGAAAGGGCGAAGGGCAAGGGCAAAGGGCAAGGTCGAAGCGACAGCAACACAATGCAAGTACTATAACTAACAACCCCCTACTTGTCGTGTCGCCCCTCGCCGCCCCTTCTTCCTGTAGGTTCGACTACACCCCTTCCTCAAGAAGCAGGAACAATAACGGACTGATTGCTCTCTTCAAGCAGGGAAATATGTACTACTACAAAGTCGTCAGCTCCAAGGACATCGACGAGCAGATTCACCACTGCAAGGACTTCCTCCACGACCAGAGTGGCTCAGAGACCCGAGTCACCCCTCCAGAGCCAGGCAGCATGGATACGTGGGGCGGCCTGGTCACGGAATTAATCGAGTTCTACAAGAAGCTCCACGGGCCGCAGTTGCAGCTGTTCCACGCGGCCGGCGCGATATTGATGGCCTTTTGTATCTTTGTCATATTCTACGCCAACAGTACAGCTGCAATCAGCAGCGCAGAGACAATGAAAAAGAAGCAGTGATGAGCAGAATAGCTGAGAATAGCTATGACAGTGAACATATCATTTTAAGTATGAATCGCAACGATTACTTTTACAGCGGCAACCAACTCTCCATCCTCTTATATCCTCCTTCCCTGCACTACAACTGATTCTCCATGAGGCCTTCGGTTATGTGGGTACTTCTGCTTTCGTCAGAGGCAGCGAGATGACCCGTCAAGTTTTCGTTTGACACCATATCGAACTCCTTCTTCAAACCGAAAGCCGATATTTTAGTGTCGACGTTCTTCCTCCTGTAAGGTAGCGGTTGCGTCTCCCACTTGTCCCTCCGCAACGACGGACTCACGTAACAGTCGTCAATTATGCCATCGCTCTCGCTCATGGTTCCATCGCGAAGCTCCTCGAGGTCTATCGCCGTTGCAGCTGCGAGGGTCATGACCTTTGAAATGTTCACGAAGTGTTTGTTGATTTTGATCCTAACAATCACAGTGACGAGCACCATAGGGGCAAAGACTCCCGCGCATATTGGGTTCTTCTGGACGACCAAGTACCCGATCCACAAAACCTGAGTAACTATAAACGAAATCGGAAGTTGTTGGAGTCCCTGGAAGACGACCCTCCCACCTCCCTCGAACTTCTTGCCGCAAACGAAAAGAGTCAGGTACTTGTAGACCTTGCATGAGCACCAAAAGCTGATCGCCACAATCAGGGAGGCGAACGGGATCATGACGACGTAGGTAACACTAATCAATATCAGAAACGACATCATGGGAAGCATTCTGTTAACGTTCAAACCCTCAGGAAACATCCAAGCGTCGACCTTCCTCTGAGACGATCCCTTTTTGTTGCGCTTTAGACGAAGGAACAGCTTCCTGAGTAGCGACAGGAGAAGTGAAAGGTCGAGAAAATTCTTGCTTACGCGAATGATGGCGTAACTCAGAAAGAATGCGGCCTGATCTACCACTGCCTTGGAAGTCGCCTTCCAAAAGTCGGTGGGGGACCGAGAGAGGTCCGCCCAAGCTGTAGTGATACTACCTCCGATAATAATCGACAGGAAACCAACGAGCTGGTAAAGGTAGAAGAATTTAAACGTGTAAGCGTTGACCTGAGTGTAGGTTCGGAACCTGATGAAGAAGAATGCTCCGACCTTAATCAGGCCGTACGCAATTGACATGAAGACGATCCAAAGCGTCGGGGGCAAGAGGCCAGTGAACAGGGAGTATTGAATGGGATGAGTGTTCTTGTCAGGTGCCGAGATACCGATCCAGTCGACGGAATCCAAAGTTTCAGCGTTCTGGAAAGCTGAGACGACGACTGAGAAAGGGATCACAACCAGGAGCCCCCCCAACAAAATGGAGGAGTAGAGGTAATTCGCCATATTTTGTTTCGCTGTCGGCTGGTAGAAGTTCGCCCAGATGATGTCCTTCGCTTCGGGTGCCTCCTTTAACAACATTTTGTTGCCGTTGAATAGAACTGTGGATAGCGACACTTGACGTGCGGCTGCAGATTTGAACTTGACGAACCCAACGTCGAGGAAGTCTCCTACGCGCGTGTTGCTGTTGACGCTGCGATGAGCGAAGCGAATCGCGAAAAGGGTTGGAATGATGAGTGAGCATTTTCGCGGTGGTTTAGGAGAGGGCGCGTCTTGTACGGAAGTAAGTGCGTGTGCAGTTTTTGCCGCTTGCGATTGCGTTGTCAGCTCGTCGCTTCGCTCCTCGCTCTGCCTCACCTCTCAGCTTCCTCTTCAATCTCCTTATTCAAAGCCTCAATAACATTCAAATAGATATCGAGGGTTTTCTCAATCTTGCACTCATCCCCCTTCATGGCCTTCTCAGTGACCTCCGATGGCTGCTTGAGGTGGCGACGGGAAAGAGTCTGAAACGACTTGGACAGTTTCATATCAGACTTCGGGTTCCATCGAGTGAGGAAATAGCGTGGATTCTCCCGAAAGTACTGCTCCTTCGCAACAAGATCTTCGTGCTTCTTGAGTATAACAAGACGATCGGCAATCAGGGCATCCAATTTCGTGGTATCTGGGACGACCTCAGCAGAATCAACTTGGTCTCGAAACAGGGCGACGAACGTAGCTTTGATTGCCCCGGTTCCCAAGCCATTGAGCCTTTCCACGAGGACCGTCTTACGGAACGCCATTGCCTCCTCCTTGTTCCCGTGCTCGTCACCCCTGGCCAGGAACTTTAGGCGAAGGCTCACAAAGAACTCCCATTCGATCCAAAGCAGTCTCAAAGCGTAAATATAGAAGAGGATCGCAATCACATTCGCCGCCCACATTCTGCGACGAGCGAAGAAGCGAATCGTGAAAAGGGTTGGGACGAGGGATGAGGATTATTGTGGTGGTTATGGAGGGGGCACATCACTTCGCTCCTCGTCCGATCTCACCTTCTCGAGTTGACAGGGAGATGCTGAACTGTCACAGCTGCGAACGGAGCGCTTCCGTCTGGGTTCAAATCTGGTGGGTTGGGCTCTGTCGCGTAAATTGGAAAGAGGATGCATGCACTGAAGACGAAGGGGTAGAAGGAGATATTGAACCCGAAGCGTAGGTAGCGGAGAAAGGAGTAAGAGTCAAGTCCTATGAGACGAAAAAGCTCCGACTCCCTCGAACTCAATGCCAAAGTGTCCTCATTAGACAACGAAGTTCGAATAATGGGCGTGTAGAAACTTTTTTCGCCGACGCCATTGATTCCGGCACCTCTTTCTTCATCGGCTGGAGATGACTCGACAACATCACCTTGATTCACCCCTAACAAGTTACCGTTTGAGCGATGGAAGAAGATACGGAAGTGCCTACCGAAGTTCCTGAGACTGCTCTTGAAGACCTCATATAAGGAACACCTCCTGAAGGAGCGAAGTGACCAGCAAACGGTTATTAGCTACGCTCCACCCCTTTGCCCCCCGCTCCTCGATTCATCTCACCTGACTCCTCCTCCCTCATCAACTACGAAATGAAGCCAATCCAAGCCGTGCCAGCTCAAGGGCAACTTGGGACAACGACCCTGCATATTATCAAGGCGCCTGCGGTTACGCCCATCGTAAAGGAATGATGTATGCGAGACTCTCCTGAATACCTCAAATAATCCAATCAAAACTACAGTGAAACCGGCGGAGACAATGAGAGGCATTTTTAGTAGACTCCATGTGATGTTCGTAGCATTAATTGGAGCACTCATTGGGTAAGGTAGAGTCAAGCAGGCGAGAGGTAGGGAATTAGAAATTTAGAGTCAAATGAGCTCAAATTGAATTTTTTTCTGTGCGCACTTCGATCAGTCTTGAGAGAGAGTTGCTACCTGTAGAACGATTTCGTGACTATAGATTTCCCTAAGTGTCAAGAAGGGCAGAAAAGAGCCCGGTATGGATGTGTAGAGAAGAGCTACGCCGATTCTCTACCTAAGTTCAAAATTTCAGATAATTTCAGATAATTTTTTGGGTTGGTGAGGTGAAACTTAAAATATTACGTATACTTTTTCCGCGTACAACACACATACAAATATATAACATTACGCGCGCTTTCTTTAGAACAACTCTTCCTCGTCTCCTCCCCCG
>JGI24540J26637_10001428_pt1 | contig 10494 bp, 10 predicted proteins | sample NorSeaMetagenome_FD_26637 | JGI IMG/M metagenome (IMG submission 26637) | reverse complement strand
TGGCGTTAAACCCCGAGTACTTCTTTTTACATTAACGACATCTATTACTGTCGCTACCAACTCGTCTATAAAGTCGCCTGGTCCTATCTCGAATAGCTTGGACCACCTTTTTCTAAGCTATTTACCATGGTCTCTGAGAACCACTAATGACGGGGGCTTCAACATCGTAACGAAAGTCGTGTAGGTTGGAGAGAAATGGGCTTATGATCAAATATGTGGTTAAAAAATAGTCCCTCTGTCCCCGTTTTTTGTTCCCCGGCATATAAGCAGTGATTGTTGTAGAATTAGACTGCAGCGAGCTTTCCGAGGAGGTTAGCCGTTGTACTCTGGCCGCGCGGGAAACCCCTGTGAAAGCCATTGAGAACCACACGGAATGAGATATATCACCACCTACTAGACTAAAACTAACCCTTGGGTTTCCGTTTCAGCCCTTAATCGATGAGGGCTTGATAGGTCGTAACCTGCATCAACTCCCTCACTGGATAAGTGCCGTCTGGCAGCAATTGCGTATGTACGATACCTACTAATTGTTCCTCCAAATCGACCCAAAAATGCGTGGTGGCTGCTCCGCCCCAACCATACGTGCCAGGCGACACTGGCAAACCCGCTATTGCGGGGTTAGTGACAACGGAGCCGGTTATGCCAAAGCCTATTCCCCATGAACGCCCGCTACCCAACGTGGCCTGTAAACTGGTGAGCGGATCTTCACCGATTGCCGATGTCATATGATTCGACATCATAAATTCGACAGTTTTACGGCCAATCAACCGCTTACCCGCAAACTCACCGCGATTGGCTAACATTTGCGCAAACTGAAGATAATCTGGCACCGTGCCAACCAGACCAGAACCACCCATTTCTATTGACGGCGGATTTCGGTAAGGACTTGTGCTTGGGTCATCTAGTAAAGTTAAACCGCCATTTGGCGCCGCAGGAGAATAATTGGCTGCAAAACGCTCAAGCTTCGCCTCTGGCACATAAAAACCAGTGTCGTTCATTTGCAATGGGCCAAATATTCGCTGCTGTAGAAACTCGCCAAAGGACTTACCTGAAATCACCTCAACAAGTCGACCCAACACATCCATGCTGACACTGTAGTTCCACTGATCACCTGGCTGCGCGACTAGCGGCATTTTGCTGAGCTTTTCACTCCACTGGCGCAGTCCGGAGGAACCCATCGAATCCGCAGATGATGCCGCTGTCATGCCCTCTTCAGGCGAGTCAGCCAGCGATACCGAGCCAACTACCCCATTATCCCTATACATCGCACCTACAGTCGTTGGGAGGTAGTCATAGGTTAACCCAGAGGTATGCGTAAGAAGCTGATGAATAGTGATCGGGCGCGCTGGCTCAGTCATCATTTTGCCGTCTTGCATACCTATATAAACTTCCATTTCTGCAAACTCAGGAAGGTATTTTGATATTGGGTCATTGAGCAAGAAGTGCCCTTCTTCAAAAAGCATCATTACCGCAACGCCCGTTACAGGCTTAGACTGGGAATATAGTCGGAAAATCGTGTCCTTCTCCATCGGCAGAGCTCGCGCCACATCCCGCAGCCCACTGGCTTCAAAGTGAACCACGCGACCCCTGCGAGCTACTAGGGTCACTGTGCCAGGTATTTTCTGCTCTCTGATAAGCGATCGCATTGTTTCGCCAATATGTTCAAGGCGCTCAGTGGACATGCCCACGTGCTCAGCTTTGGTGAGCTTAATGTTTGCTGCCGCTGCGTTGCCTGTGGGCGCAAAAGAGCACGCAGAAAATATAACTACGGCCGTTAAAAAAGTAATTCTGATCATTAGAAACTCCCAGACACACAAAACGGAAGGCCAATGAACAACAAAAAACGCCATTTAACATGACTGATAAGTGGCGCAAAGGTGTCGCTCATGTGTTGGACGAAGCTTAGTTAAAGTGCTTGGTGACTGTTACCCCATAAGTGCGAGGTGGTCCGAATACGCGGGAGCCATTACCCAGCGCAAGATTGTCTGACATCTGTACCATGTATTCCTCGTCAGCGAGATTGCGGCCCCATGCGGTCACTTCCCAGTCTGCGCCGAAGTATGCAGATATCCGTGCATTAACTACCCAATAATCATCCGATTCCGAAAGTGGTAAGTTAAGAGAGTCGTGATATGCCTTACTCTGGAAACGGCCATCAACTGCAATAGAAGCCGGAATCGTGTCAGTGAGATTAAACGCATATTGCACTTCCACATTGGCCGAGAACTCAGGCGCATCTGGCTGTTCGTTGCCTTTCGGGATGACACCAGCACCGGCGACAAATGATTCCAGTTCGGTATCCAGGATACCAATACCCAACAAGGCTGACAGGCCATCAATAGACTGCGAGTTCCAGCGGCTCATTAGGTCAACACCGAAGATGGTTGCGCCTTTCACGTTACTCAAGCGACTGATTTGAACAGCGCCACTGCTATCATTAATGAAGGTTTGGACATCTTCATAATCATAGTAGAAGACACTCGCCTCATAGCTGAGCCCGTAGTCAGACAACTGGCCTTTCGCGCCAACTTCAAATGCCGTCAGTACTTCTGCATCATAAGGAATTAGTTGTTCGTCAGACGTCACCACGCCGGTGAAGAATCCGCCACTTTTGGTGCCTTGAGATGCGCTGGCATAAAGCAGTGCGGAATTCAGATTCCAGTTCAAGCCAATTTTCCAATCAACGCTGGTGTCATCAATTGAGTCGTCGACTTCAGCAAGCCGAACTGGACCCAAGCCTACTGGTGTGCCTGAAACGAAGCTGAATGGCGCTTCTGTGGCTAGATCGTCTGTGAACCCAAAGTTAGACTTGTCTTCGTCGGTGGCGCGTAAGCCGAGGATTAACGTCATGTCTTCGTTGAATGCCCATTCTATATTCGCAAAGATCGCTTTGGAGGTTGCTTCAATGTCAGCGGCCGAAAACGCCGTGGTGTTGAGTAAAGTTCGGAAGTCACCAGCGTAAGTTGTGCGTATTTTATCTTTGGAATAGAACGCGCCAATCTGCCAGACGACATTGCCCTTTTCGCCAGCCAATCGCAGTTCCTGGGAAAGCTGCTCGACCTCATCGGTATTGTTGAAATCCATTATCGGATCGGGGCTTGCGTCTACATCAGCAGCATAGAGTCGATCAAAATCAATGTAGCCGGTGACTGACGTCAACGTACCAAACGACAGGTCAGCATCGACTCGCAAGGTGGAGATAAACTGATCCAGTTCATAGTCGGGATCTATGGAGTAGGTTCCTGAATAAGGATCATCGCTGGGGTCGCTGTAACCAATAAAGTTGGAGCAACCTGGTTGTCCAGGACAGTTTGCTTCAGTAGGAGTTGGCACCGCGCCAAAATACTTGGGGATTCCCAATTCGCTGTCGGCATCCTGCTGTTCCAGTTTAAACAGTACCGTGGTCGTATCAGAAGGCATCCAGAGGAGCTGTCCACGGACCATGGTGATATCCCGTTCACCTACGTTGGTGCCACCATCGGTAAAGTAACCTTTATCCTGCTGGATACTTTTACCTGCGATTCTAATGGCCGCTGTATCGGATACTGGCACGTTAAACATTCCTTCTAGTTCCAGAGTATCGTAGTTTGCCGCCCCGAGACTTAAGCGACCACTTTGCTCATCACGGTTAGGTTTAGCCGTCACAATATTCAGTGCGCCAGCGGTTGAATTTCTGCCGTACAGTGTGCCTTGCGGGCCTTTCAGTACTTCCATTTGCTGCAAATCAAAAAAGTCTGAACTAAGCAATGCCAGAGAGCTCAATGACAATTCGTCAATGTATACTCCCGTTGCAGGGTTATTGGCAGCATTGAAATCATTCAAACCAACACCGCGCACGGTGATAATCGGCATGAGCCCCGGAATATTCTCCTTAACAGAAACGTTAGGGGCGAACATGCCAACATCAGTAATCATATTGAGTCGACGATCCCTGATTTCCTGTTCTCCGGCGACAGAAACACTAATACCAACGTCCATCAGGCTCTGGGAGCGTTTTTGTGCCGTAACGACAATCTCCTCAAGAACCCTCACCCCGTGCTCGGTCTTATTGCTTGCGGTATCTTGCGCAGTAGCTGTCCCACCGAATAATGCCGCCGCAACGGCCGCAATTAACCCAACTTTTTGCTTCATTGTTTTTCCCCTATTATCGGCTTCATCCGTATCATCGGCTTCATCCGTTTTTGAAATTCTCAGTACCACACCACGACTAAACTTTGCTGCCAGCCCGGTACCCGCTAGCAGGGCGTCGATACCTCTCTGCAGCGAATAGCTGCCCCTTAATGCGTCGGCGAACTTATCGCGAACCAAATCGTTCGAGAACACCAGCGTTAAGTCAGCCTGTTCAGCAAACTCGATGAGTGCGGTACTGACCAACTGCTGGGGAATATTGAAGTCGAACTCACGTTCGGTTGTTGTCGCTTGTGCTAAAACCTTTGAGCCAAAGCTCAGTAGCAACAGCGACAGACAGAGGGCTTGGATTCCGCCAGCAATGCGTTTTTTACGCGCTCGCATTGATGACGATCCAAATAGATTTTTCCATGAAGGGCTTATACATTTTTATCGACTGCTTAGCAATATGCGGCTCTCTTCGTCAAATTCGTGGTTAATATTTAAGTTTATTCTCAGCAGCTCCAACAATGTCTTCACATCCCCGGTTCGAAAGCGCCCGGTTATAACTACTGACTTCAAGCCTTCATCCAACAGAACAAATTCAACAGCGGTGTATCGTTCCACTTCTCGCAGCGCTTTTTCCAGAGGCTCGGAGCGAAAAATTAGACGCCCATCCTTCCAGGACAGCTTGACCTCTATATCGTCAGAGCTGACGATTTTTTTTGCGGCACTGGGATAACCTAACAACATCTCTTCACCGGCCGTCAGCGTATTGCCTGCTAATTGTGCTAAAACCGGCGGCTCTGCAAAGGAAGGGGTAGTGGCATCAGTACCGCTGGGCGATGGCGCAGAATCCGAGTGAATTCCGACAACGACCTTGCCCTCGGTTACCATTACCTCAACATAATGATCTTCGGTGATCTCGACGGTGAATTCGGTACCTTTGGCTTGTACGATCTGGTCAATCGCCAGGACTGATAAGGGACGTTCCTCTTTGGCAACTCGAACCAGAATTTCACCACGCGCAAGATGCAACACGCGCGCGGACGGCGTGTAGGCCAGGGACAGTTGGCTGTTCGTGTTCAATACTATTTCGCTGCCATCGGGCAGCAGCACTGTTTTTTGCTCGCCGATCGCCGTCTCGTAGGACGCGATTTGTGTCGATTTTATCGAGTTACTATTGAAACCGGTCCCTAGCCCCGACAGCAACAGGGTAGCGCATACCGCCAATACAACTAGGCTGGCAGCAATAGCCGGCCCTATCACCCATCGCCGATGACGAGCTGTGACCTGCTCCTGATGATTTCTAACTTCGAGAGGAAAGAAGTCGGCCAGGCGGGCGAGCGCATCGGTTTTATCCCATACTGCCGCAACTTCCAGCAGCACATCGTGATTCTTAGGGTTTTCATCTAACCATGCGTTAAAGGCTGCCTTGTCGTGTACGGTCAAGATGTCCTCGTCTAATTTCAATACCCAGCGACTGGCTGCTTCGAGACGCTCATCGTCACGAGAGATCGGTATTAGCGTATTCATAGTTCACCTCCGGGTCGTCTTCTAGACGACCCCGCATTGCTATTCCTTGAAGTTAAGTGCCTCCCAGCAGGTTGCTCTTGCCTGTCACGCATATACTGCACACATTTTTTGGTGCCGTTCACTATATGGGTTTCGACCGTTGCTTGCCCCAAACCCATCTCGGCCATGATTTCTTTCAGCGTATAGCCGTAGACTTTTTTCAAGATGAAGGCACGTCGACTCTGTTTGGGGAGTTCGCGTACAGCCTCGCAGAACAGCACAAATTCTTCATCAGACACCACCTGAGCGTAGGTCGAGTCAAGCTCCGAAGTTTGTATGCTGTCGATTTCATCGACCCCTTCAGTCAGCCGCGACTCCGCCCGCTTTATATGATCAAGCGCTAAGTTTTTTGCGGTACGAAACATAAAAGAATGCAGGTCGCGAATCGCACCCTTATTCTTGACCTGACACACGCGGACGTAAGTTTCCTGGACAATATCTTCGACATCCCTGGGGGGCACAATGCCCATTACAAGCCTAGCGAGCCGCCGCTGCAGGTTGATAAATACGTCCAAAAAATGATCCGATTCAGCCATTGTGTCTCCAACTCAGGGGGCAATTATGGTGGATTCCTTGAAACTTCCCAATCTAGTAAGACGATTCATTGTCGCATTTCCATGAACCTAGGCGGGAGAATTTTGAAACCGAGCAGTCGGACCACAATCAAGGCAATCAACAATTAATTTGGTAAGGAAACGACCACCCCTGGTAAGGTTACCGTTATACCACATCGCTCAACGACTTACTGGTAAGGAATTTGGTAAGGTACAATCTTAAACTCACTATACACCGCGAATTTTGTGGTAGTTAGCACTTACTATCTCGGTCTCATAATCGATCGGGATGAAGAGCGGGTAATTGGTATAAGATCCTCGGTACTGGCAGTTCATCTAGGCTGGGAAGATGTCTATTGAATACATGACAGCCTTCTATCCACTCAACTTCATGGCGCGCATCGTCCGGTATATCCTTAAATTTTACGCCCGCGGAGGTCTCTTTATGGGCTAGCTCATCTATGATTGGATCAATCTTTAAACGTGACATAACATTATCCTCTTTAGTGCTTTGCAACATGCGGGCGCACAATCTGGTTATCAAATGCCCAGCTTTTAGGGAAAGCCAACCCATAGAATGCAAAAAACCCAATCCAGCAATGCCAAATCGGGTTAGTTAGTCGAGATTGATCGACTGTCCGATTTAGCTGGTATTTATAAAGCACCCCGCAATCTGGATCAACTCGGTGCTGAGTCTAGATGATAACAAAATGTAAGTTTGAATCAACCCAATATAGCTAGAGTAATCTGGTATTAAAATTTACCTAGTCAACTCTCTCTTGCAAAATATCATTGAGCTTTTTCAGCTAACACGCAAAAAAATGCACCAAATGAGAGGCGGCTACGGCCATCTTTTCTATTTGTCTAAGACAGCCTATTTGTTCCAGATCGCCATTGCCTTGGAATTACATCCTAAAATGCAATCAGTTTGACTTGGACATTTTTCCGTCTAAATACAGGGCGACATCATACGAAGGGAAGAGGTATTTCTTGCCCTCCTTGATATGAGGAAGTTGTAACGTGCCATTATAAATCTGCTGGTAGAGTGACGTTTTCTTTACCTTCATTAATTCTGCAACGTCATCCATGTTCATAAAGACCCCATACCTATCCAGAAGTAGCTGCTCAAGCTTCATGAGGCTGAGCCGCTTGCTTTAGCTTCTAGTTCTTGCAGAGCACTTTGGACGATTTTTAAAAGTTGATTGTCGAATTCCCCTTTGTTTTTAAACCGCACAGCGTGAGCTCGAGCCTCGGCGTAGCTTAAATCGATTGAGGATGAGCTATCGTCTATGCTCAAGGTCACCCTGAATGTATCTCTTGAGCCAAAATTTTCACTGCTGCTATAAACTTCATCACTAGGTTTTCGCTCGGTCTTAATTCTCGGAATTCCATTAAACGCGAAGTTGTTAATCCTTAAGTCAGTCAGGCAAGCATCCGCTATTGAGCAGCTGATTTGGTTGTCGGTGAAGCAGCCCGTTTTGCCAAAATTGTATATCGTCATAGCTATATCCTTATTTTCTGAAGCGGCTGGGTTCATTGAACGAGGAGTCTATATCAATGGGTTGAATAGATAGCTCCNTAGCGATAGCGCAAATCAAAGAGTGGGTTGCCCTAGACCGAAAATGAAAAACTTGAGAAAGAAAATTTTGCTCAAAACCATATCTCTTAGCGAAATCGGTCTGAGTAGTCGTCGGTTTTATATGAGTATCCCATAGTTTTTTTATAGCTACAGCGATACGAGCGTCGTGGGAATGCAGCTTGATATCGGACATAAATTCGTTGCCTTATTAGTTAAATTATATAAGGCAGCCACGATAGCCCAGCTAATATCCTAGGAGGGGACACTTGGCGTAAGAAAAAAAGCTAAAATCGACATTTGGATAACGAAATATTATTAAAATCGACACTTGTGTATCCTGCCATATCCTGTTTCTGGTAATAATTGACTATTAACCATAATAGGTTTCGGCAGCCCTCATGATATATCTGCGGATGGTCTTAGGGTCGCCCTCCACTCCCATTCCATGTAATTTCAGGCATAAATTTTTTGGAAGATGCTTTCCGGGATTGGCTTTCAGTTCTCGCATCTCGTCCGAGGTTAAGAGTCCCTGCTTAATAAGCAAAACTTGAAGCATTTGGTAGCCCAACTGTTTTCTGTTGGACCAGTCATCTATAGGTTGACTAAGAAGCCCATATTGGCCAGGACGACTCTGATACCAGTATTCGCGGAGTCTATCGTTAGACTCATCGCAAAGCGGTTCCTCACGCTCGGAGGCAACTTTAAACATCTTTTCTAAAACACCAATAGCTTCTGATTTACTTGGGTCATCAGACACATGAAGCGGAAATCCAAGACTATCGCGTTTGTACAGTCCATGCTTCATGATATGCTTTCTTACACTGTGATAGTCCTGCTCTTTGTAAATACAAAGTTCTAGTGCCTTAAACTCTTCCATCGTCCATTCTCGATATTTTGACCATAGCTCAATATAACTAAAAACAGCGGTAACAAACAACAACAAGGGAGGCTTTATCTGTCTTTTTGAAGTCTCAAAAAATTTGACCCCATGGGGGTGTTTTTCGCGGGTAGGAATCCTAAGTTTTTAAGTAGATTAACTCTGCCTAAAGCTCAACACATTAGAAGCTGATTGTGTCTGCAGTGGTATTAGATGCTCATGTATCTTGAGAGAATCATCATAAAGTGTGCGCATCATTTTCGACTGACTAATCCCTTCAGAACCATATCGAAGAAGATGTTTACTGACGCTCCTCTCTGCGTCTGACCAACCCGCTATTGATGCGATACTTAGAACTGACACCCCCGCCTCTTGAGCATTGATTTTAAAGGTATGGCGTAATCCATGAGTCACCACTATCGGATTTCCCGTTACTCTGCGAATGATTTTCTTCAAGGTTGCACTGGGTGCTGACTCTGTAGTCTGGCGCAGCCACTCAATAGTGCTATCCAAATGCTCTCTTATCATGTCTAAACCTAAGACTATTGGAATAATGCGCTTACGGGCGTCCCTCTTGGTTTTGTTGGCAACCTTTATGTGAGGTAAATCGGAGTTAAGCCCGATATCATCAGGCTCAATTCGCTCTATCTCACTGACCATCATTCCTCCCTGCAAACAAAGCAACAAGGCAACGCCATACTTAGGTGCAATAGAGCCACCAGGTTTAAATATCTCGCTAACCAATGCAATCTGTGCAGAAGGCTCTAAAGGTAATCTTGTACTGACTTCAGAATGTGTAATCAGTGGTAGTTCAATATGCCAGCCGAATCTATGCTTCCTAGTGGCACGGCGAAAGCATGAGGCCACATCTGATAGCTCCCTTATGAGGCTCTGGCTTTTAACCTTACCCTCACGCTCAGCCACATAGGCATCCATACCATCGTTGATGTGTTGTAGCGTCAAAGGACCAATGGTGGTATCTCCGGCCAAACTAATCCAGCTGTTCCAGTAATTAAGTGCTTTACGCCCTCCCCTGGAATCCTTATCTATGTTTCTATATTCGACATATTCGTCCCATAGACCACTGAGTGTCTGAGGTTTCGCTTTGTCCTTTTCCAGTAATTTTTTGTAGGCTGCCCTGATAACCTTATCTTGGCTAGTAAGGGGCTTCTTGTCATACATCTTGTTTGAAATTGCTTCAATCTCAGGAATGACAATGTCAGCATAGTCTGAACCATCAAGCTGGAGTTGCACTCCATTCTCATGCTCTATCTTAGCCACATCAACGTCTTTAAATACCTTAATAAACTGCCCTGGCTCTAGCCTCCTTTTCCTCAAGAAATCGGTAGCCGCTTTATCTAGTTCCGATGCTGAGAGTGCATTAGGGTCAGAGTTACCTATGAGCAATTTAGTGCGTTCATAGGCTTCTTCTGCTTCAAAAGCTTTCTTTTGAATCTGTATTTTTGTTGCATTGTTTACAGATAACTTAAGAGGATGAGTGAATGTTTTGCGTCCACATACTTGCTGAAGACTTAGAGGAAAGTCTCTTTGATAATGGTATGTTCCTGACCTGGCCCTTATATACTTTGGAAGCTTCATTTATCCTATTCCTGTCATAACTTCTGTCATAACTTCTGTCATAACTTCTGTCATAACTTCTGTCATATAGTAAGCTACAAAAGCTATAAAGTGAACAATAACGGGGATTTCAGGCTATATTGCGAGTCCGGCCACTGGTACCAAGCATACTCTTAAGCCTCTGCAATCATTAGACTGCAGGGGCTTTTTTGTTCATGTGGTTG
>JGI24540J26637_10001427_pt1 | contig 10496 bp, 12 predicted proteins | sample NorSeaMetagenome_FD_26637 | JGI IMG/M metagenome (IMG submission 26637) | reverse complement strand
AGTGGGGGGGGGAGAGCGATGACCACGAAGGTGTGTGTGGGGGGGATAAGGATTTGGAGGGTTTTACAGGGGGGGAGGTACAAGTTAAGGGGAGGGGGAGGAAACTTAGCGAGAGCAAGAAAAAACGGAGGGCTAACAGATCTAGGTCACAGGAACAGGTGAGGATGGACGAGCGAGCCGTATACCAACATATGCAAATAACAGACAAACTCATGCTCGTCTCTTCGTTCCTTGCTCCTCGCTCCTCGCTCATCGCCAGTCTTCCTCCTCAACCACTAAACCTCCCTCCAAGGTGTCCAAGACAACCTCGACACCCATATCCCTAACGAATGCTTCCCCGTTCTCCAGCTTGACCCCCGCTCCCCCCTCCCCAACCCGTCATTCCCTGTCCCCCGATTTCACAATCTCCAACGTAACCCAACTCGCCACCTCCCGCTACAAGCGCATCCTCTCAACCGCCGTTAAATCACGCGTCGTGTCCATAGCCACAACGGGACTGGAAACAAACATGCTGAACGAGGTCAAAAAACTCGAGGGGTTGTTGGCTGACATGGGGGTCAAGGTTGTAATGCCGAGGCTCTTCTCCAACTCTGTCACTCTTTGTGTTGCGCCGAGGAAGCAGGATAAGGATAAGGCTAAGAAAGAGAAGAGGGATAAGAAGGAAGAGAAGGAAGAGAAGGAAGAGAAGGTAAAGAAGGAAGAGGTGAGGCAGAGCGAAGCGAAAGCAACACACCTCCGACCTAAAATATATACTAACGTAACAACTTTCTCCTCACCTCTCCTCTCCTCTCCCCGCTCCTCTCCTCCCCCCTCTCCACCACAGGACTTGTCGTCGGTTAACATTTGCGCCAAGAGGACCCTCAAGGTAATGAAGGCTCTGGTCAGCGGGATACCCATACTTACTATGGACTGGGTAGAGGAATGCGTTAGGATGGAAGGTGAGAGAAGGACGAGAAGCGACAGCAAAGGAACACATATACACTTACTTAACACCACCGCATTCACTCGTTGCTTCGCTTTTCGCCCCACTCGTCGCTTCACTCCTCATCACAGAGATCCTCCCTCCCTCCCCCCCTTACACCATAAATACCATACCAACAAAGGGTTCCGGACTTTCAAACGGGAAAGTGCTCGGCACCGGCAGCTATCTCGCCGCGAGTATAGCAGCTGCAAACATGGAGTTGGGCGCAGACAAGCGCAACGGCAACCTATTCTTGGGAACCTCCGTACATCTCCTTGGTGAGTGGTCCGGAGTCATAGGCAAGAACGACGTCACCCAGCTGCTAGTCGCAAGCGGCGCCCTGGTTCTGCAGGACCCCATATTAGCGGCGAGGTTGATCGAACAGAAGAAACTAAGATCCAGGCACGCCAAGGCCGTCGACAGGCTCATACTCGTATGCGACGATGCAAACACAGATGCGAAGTGCGGGCTTGATGGGGATTTACTCAAGGAAATTCAGAACTTGATTGGGACGGAGGTGAGAAGCGACAGCAAAACCCACCCTCCTATCAACTTACCTAACACCACCTCCTCCACTCGTCGCTTCGCTTCTCGCCCCACTCTCAGTTTTCCAACTTCGTCACTGTAGTTCACCAGGGGTGGCTTTTCGACGCGATAAGCTGCTACAAGCAGGAGCTTGACATTGGTAACTACCCACCGAAGGCTGAAAGGACCAGGTTCATGTTTGACTGCTTCAGCCATCTTTAAGGAACATGTAACGACTTCACAAAACAAAACAAACTACTTTCTTATTAGCAAAGCACCGAACGTGTCAACCTCCCCTAACGCTTCCCTGCCAACCTTCCTTTCTAGCATCCTCAAAACCCACTCGGTGTAAATATTCTCCCAAGCCACAAGTCCCAGCATAATAACGAATACTGTAACGACGCACGACAACCTCCCAAACTCAAAGAACCCCATGCAAAACAGCAAAACCGACGCAATGTACTCAGACACGATGCGCAGGTCGAATCTTGTGATTTCAACATATACATCAAACGCGGGCGTGTCGTACTTTACGCGCCTCAATAGCGCGGTCGACGTGATCGTAACGGCCGACGAGAAGCACAGTAATTTAACTACCGACTGCTCTACCTCGTCCGAGTCCAGGAGTAGTTTAAAGCTCGCTGCAGTGCACGTTACTGAACCCAGTATTAACGCATGGAGGGGAGCGTAGAGTACGAAGAACACCATCTCCCACGACGTTGGAAGCCGTTTTCGGGTTCGCTCTACGCCGCCTTCTATGGCGGTTACGCGGCAGGTGAACTCCTCGATGCTTGGACTGTCAATGTAGAGGTTCTTTAGGAGGAAACTGACAGGAGGAAGAATCGAGAGGGTAAGGGTCCAAGATAGGATTATTGTGAGGCAATCGAACCGTCGCCACTATTAAAAGTCTCACCTCATGCCCGTTACAAAGTAGGCCACTGTGTACTGTTCCGTGGTAGTAACACCTTCGATATCCCTATTCTCTTCGGTCAGCACACTGCTCATTATGCTCTCCCCGAGCACGAGGATGACCAATAGTCCCTGTCTCTCCCTGAAGTGGTTGAAATCGAACGCCACAATTTTCTCCTTGTTCTCCTCCTCCTCCTTCTCCCCCTCTGACTCATGACACGTCGTGATACCGCTTGATAGGTCAAGCTGCTTGCGGTTGGACGACTTGTGCCTCCAAATTTTCTGCGTGCACGTTCGGAGTACGACGTAGCTGAACACCTGTGCCGCGAACATGGCCTTGATGAGGTCGTCCTGTGACGAGATCGTCTCTGAGCAAGTGATCCAAATTACGCTTTCGATCAAGTTAGAAGCGCCGTTTGCCATTAAACCGTAGGAAACGGAAGATACGAAACCGTCCCTTTGAGAAAGGTAGTAAAGGCGCGCATAAATGATGCAGTCAACAATCCTAGCGGCGACGTACGATCTCATGAATCTCTTGTCGTCTTCAAGCGTGGGCTCCTCCACCACGCAGCTGCTCATCGTCAGGACGGCGACAAGCTTTACAAACAGCGTCACGTTCCGGAAAGGCGACGTTGTGCTAGCCTCGGTGAAATTGTAGATCAAATTAGTAGAGTGCCAAATGTACCTGGGGCGAGCAGCGCAGCGAACGAACGAATGCGATTAGTTTGTAACCTCATTCTGTTGTGCACGTGACAAGACTCATCGTTGCCTTAACTCGCCAGCGCAACAAGACTCGTCGTTGCCTTCACTCGCCAATTCTCACCAAAACCCAAACAAGCAAGATACAAAACGAAAGTCAAAGTGAACCTGGAGCAAAGAAGAGGGAGTAAGTTAGTAAAAAACCAACCCTTCCCTTTGAGCCATGCAATTCACCCTCACCTCATGATCGTGCCTCACATACTCTGAAAGTCTCGCCGTAGAGGACACTAACGCTAGATCGAAGAAAAGTTCCGAGAAACTTACAGCAACAGGCTCGGCCTTTTGCGACTGGTCTTGACTGCGTAGACCTGTGGAGGCCATCAATCAGTTACTCTGTTAACTGTCTCAGGGTGTTCGATCTATTTTTCTCGTGTAAAATTTCATTTTATGAGGACTGTATCATCATTTTTCGTTTTCTACCTTCTTGTGGCCGTCCTTTTGTTGATAGCATCAGCCCAGAAGCTAGTCAACTCTTACGGGCAACGTCTTCATGAAGATTCCAGAAGGAGGTAAGTGATGCCTTTGTGGGCTTTGTAAAGCTATTTCTAACCCTTTGGCGCAGCCTCCAAGACTACAGCGGCAGAGCAACATATTTGGGTGCAGGTACTGGGTCCCCACCCCGCAAAGGCCGCGGAATAGGCGGAGGAACAGGTTGAGGAACTGATACAGGAACAGGCACTGGAGGGGGGGCAGGCCTGGGTGGCAACACAGCCTCAACTCAATGCGCTGTGAAGACTGGCAGTTGTGGATTGAATGGTGGTTCCAACTCTGGCGCCGACCTCACCGAACTTGCCTACGACTCAGCCTCTGGCAAGTTCTCTGGTTCCATCATCACGAACCAGTGCAATGACTTTGTGAGGAGCTCTGGCCGAGGCGGCAACGTGAACTGCATTGAGCAGGTGAGGCGGAGCAAGGAGCAAAGCGGCAGCACTTAGAAGCGAAGCGACATCAAGAACAACATACCATACCGCCTCTCTTCAAGAAATTCCTCCATCTCGTCGCTTCGCTCCTCGCACATACTGCCTACCCACATAACTAACAACAATTTCTGCGCTCGCTTCGCTCGCGTCCGTTATCCCACCCTCAGACCATCCCCGTCACTACTGCGACGCCCCAGGCCATTCCAACTCGCGGCATGGGCGCCCTCACCATCTCCGGCGGAGTGAACATCTACTCTGCGTTCGAGGCTGGTTTCAACGACTGCGAAGTCAATGCAGCGCAATACGTCTGCAACGGAGCGTCGTGTGATGCTGGAATGGACGTTGGAACCTGCGAGGCCCACCTTGAACACTCCTGCACGGCGAGGCGAATACATTGAACATGGGCATGTTCATAGACAACTATGGAGGCCACGCCGATCCCTACCACATCCACACTGACCCCGTCTGTAACTGCAATGCGGAATCTGGCACCGGACACAGCGCGATCGTTGGCGTGGCCCTTGACGGCTACGGAATCTACGGTAAATTCGAATCCACTGACACCAGGCCCTGCGACCTAGACATCTGCCATGGGCACGTTGGTTTCGTGCCAGCTTCGACTACATACGTCGCCATAGGCTCTGCTAGCATCTACCACTACCACATCAGCGACTCGTCTTCTTATCCCTACACATGGACTTTGGGTTGCTACGGCGATCCCTCAACCCCCATGGACCTTGCCACATGCAATTCCCTTTACGACGGGTGTGGCAGTTCCGGAACAACCTCCACATTATCCACAGCTGAGCACCCAGTCGGCCTCGTAGTCAAACTTTGGTGCCCCTGCTTCGATGTCGTCGTACCTGACGAATGCTCGGGCTCGACGCCTGTGGTACCCCCAGCGGACGACTCGATGTCTGTGGGCGACGGCAAATCATTCTTCATTTCTGCCATGGTCGAGGAAGGGAACACCAAGGGAATTCAGCTATATAATCCATCCTCCGCAACCATCGATGTCAGCCAGTACAAGGTGAGGCGTAGCGTAGGACTCAGTGAACTAAGCGAATCGAGCAGCGACTTAGCACAACCACCGTCACTACTAACTAACCATTACATGCCGCTTCGCTCTTCCCACCGCGTCTCTCACCTGTGTTCCTCGCCATCACTTCACTAATTGCCCTGCTCAATTCAGATATACATAGGTGAGGGCACTGGTGGAATTACGTCTGCAACGAAAGAAATCGACCTTTGCCTGCACGATTACGAATCGGGCGAAACTTGCAGTTCCACCGAACTCCCAAGTGGAAAGTGACTTTGAAAAAAAAGCCAACTCGGATGGGGGGTTCTCAAGCAACATTCGTTTGCAGACGCTTATTGACAATGGGGAAACGTACGGCTTCACAAACTGGAAACTAAGTTCTATGACCGGAAAACGCTGGGTGATCCTTGGAAAAGATACCGAAATTGTTGACGTGTTTGGGACTTATCATTAAGAAGTGCACAAGCTCATACTGGAACAGGAGCAGACGGTAACCCAGTATCAATTGAAGATATGTCCACCAAGAGGGTCCCAACCGCTGTCCCCTCGCCCGGACGCTCCTCTTGGGATCCATCTGAATGGGTGCAAGTTGAAGACAAGACAGAAATCGACGCTAAAAACGCTGCAAACTTTCCATACTTCACGTATCACTTTCCCGACCTTTTCGAGTGCTCCGCAGACTCAGACTGCCTCCCCTGCATTGATAAGGCCAATGCCGATCCAACTGCTACTGGTCGTATAGACTGTAAAATTGAGATTAGCGCCACCCACGGCGCCGTTTGTGAAAACAGCAAATGCGTTACACGCAACGCTTGCTCCGTTGGGGTTAGCACTTGCTCATTATACAAAACCTGCACGCCCCGCACTGACGGCGACCACTCTTGCGATTGGTCATTTCCTGGTTTCCCTAACTGCATTCGCGATAACTGTGATCTGAGTGTCGTGCAACCGTTCCTCGCTGACTACTACCCCGCTTCAAGCTTGACCCCAACAATGAGCGAACAATGTGCAGCTATGGACGATTTAAAGGAGTGCACCTTGCGCCACTGCAAAGGTGTGACTTACAACATCATTGACGATGAACAAGGCGAGGTGGCCACAATCAACGCCAACGAAGATATCATTGGCGAACTCGACAAAAGAAAGCCGTGCTACTGCGATACCACTATGGCCGAATGCAAGCCAGCGTGTCAAGAAACTTGCAAGGATATGGAGTACAACAGGTTCTACAACGAAGGCAACTACGGAATTCTCGACTTGCCTTCAACTTTGCCAACCGGCTCGGACTATGATAAATACATGGACATAGGAGACTTTCAGGAGTGCATGGATAACGAGAAGACAATCAACTATAATCAGCCTGAAGGCACCAGTGGCATTTGCTCAAGTACCGACAGACAAAACAGTAAAGCTTTGAGGAACCCTCTTATTCAATGCTACTGTAACGGGCTGTGCGAAAACCCCTGCGACAGTGTTGATTGTGGCGACGGCGCAATGCTCATGCCAATATCTTCAGGGTACCAATGCGCTTGTAAATCTGGTATGACGGGCACCACTGTGGAAAACGCCCAAACCACATGTTCTGCTTGCCCCACCGGGAAAACAAGTAGCACGGTCGATCTAGGGGTTACCACTTGCATAGACTGTCCCACAGATTACACCTCAATTTCAGGCGAGCAAGGGTGCAACTACCCAACCTGTCTCACCGACAATTGCGACATCAACGTTTTGGCTTGGCCCGACCTCGAACCGGACTCCTCTCAAAAGGCAGATTTCTGTAAAGGCCTCAACGACTTTAAGACCTGCAACGACGCAACTGCTTCTACTTGCACTGACGCTGGAAAAACGACGATGGCAAGCAGAGCAGATTATTTCGGGGACTGTTTCTGCAACAATGGTAACTGTCCAACAACTTGGAGTTCCAATCCAACTCCCACCCTCCCCTCTCCCATCCTCCCTACGCCAACTACCTCCCCTACTTGTATCACGGACGCTAACTGCAATCTGGATGGTATCAATGGGAACTCTCCTGATACCCTATGTCCTATCGAAGAATTTGAGACGTGCATCACGAACTCGGCATGCACAACTGACATTAAAGACACATACCTGGAGATGTTCGCTTCTCAGAAAGCCTCCTGCCCAAGCGGTTGTCTTTCAGCATGCGACCTATTCGACAGTTCTGATGCCACCTCATTCATGCCCCCCACCGAGGCGTGCGCTAAACTCGAAGCTGCCGAGAACTGCGTTAGCGCCTCAACTTGCCCCGAAGCAGTCAAAACGCCTTACATCACATCGTACCAGGAGTCTCAGACAACAATGGATTGCGCCAGGGTTTTGTGCATGGCCGATTGCGATATGTTCGACATGTACTGTACGACTGCGACAAAGTTGATGCGCTGCCAATTTGCATCGAATCCTCTACGTGCCCACAAGCTGAAAAAGATACTAAACTCCAAGCAATATCAGCTGCAAAGTCCACTCTCAGCTGTCCCTGTGTAGCAACGAGCGACACTTCAGACGACGGATCTACGGGGAAGCTGTACTGCGTGAACAGGGGCGTAATTGGAGGTGCTTCTGGCATCACGGGGTCTTGCACCTGCACTTGCCCTAATGGTTACTCCGGCGCTGACTGCTTGACTGCCGATGCCTGCATAGCTATACTGAAAATCCCCTCTGACGACGGTGCCGATAGTAATTTCTACTGCATACACGGAGGGACGGCAGGAGGGACGACAGGATCCTGCTCTTGTTCTTGTCCCACAGGCTATAGCGGTGATCACTGTGGGTCAGCGAACAACTGCGTTGCTTCTATGGACAGCAACAAGGACGGATCAGACGGCTTCTTTTACTGTATCGACGGGGGCACTGCCGGGGGAACGATGGGAAAATGCAGCTGCGAATCTTGTACCACGGGGTATGGAGGGCCCAATTGCGAAGCAAGCGGGGGCTGCCAGGCATCTTCAATGCCCGAGAAGGACGGGGCTGACAGTAGTTTTTACTGTATCAACAACGGGAAAATCGGTGGGACGTCCGGGAGTTGCACTTGTACGTGCCCTGATGGGTATGAAGGGCTTAACTGCCAGACACCCAAAGATGTGTTGCAACTTCCAGTTCCTTCAACGACGGTACCGACGGTAACATTTTCTGTGATAATAGTGGAACTATCGGCGGGAAGACAGTATCTTGCTCTTGCTCATGCGCGGACGGGTATAGTGGCACAAACTGTGACACAGCTGATTCCTGTGTTGCAACAAGCACATCCACCGACAACGGCTCTGATCATAATTTCTTTTGCACTAACAGCGGCACAGTAGGAGGAACCACCGGCTCCTGCACCTGTACTTGCAGCTACGGCTTCAAAGGTCCCAATTGCGATCTAGCCCAAAGTTGTGTTCCAAGTAACATCAGTTCCAAGGATGGCAATGACGGCAAATTCTGGTGCATCAATGATGGAATCATCGGAGGAACGACGGGTGCTTGCACTTGCACGTGCCCGACTGTTTTCGCTGGCGCCAGCTGTCAAGATCAGGTAGCAAGTCCAACGTCTGCCCCAACATCTGCCCCAACATCTGCCCTTGTCGAAAAAAAGATTAAGGCACCATCCCCTTCTCCAAAGGAGACCCCGACTCCTGCGATCAAGCCCGCGACAGGCACAGTTTTTATCGTAAAGGCTGAGGTAGCGCTAACATTATCGAAAGAGAAGTGGGAAGAAAGCGGTGAGAAGTCCTTCAAGAAATCCATTGCGAAGTCTCTCGGTGTGGATCCACATGATGTCAAAATCCTTTCCGTGAGGGAGGTTTCTGCCAGGAGGATGCTCAAGTTCCTCACAGTGGCGACTAAGCTCAACGTGGACTTCCAGGTTGACGTGACTGAGATGGTGGCGGAGAACGAGAAGGCAAAACCCTACCTCACTGAGGAGGCCATCACCGAGGAAGTGGTAGCCGAGGTCAGCACTGTTATCAACGGAGACGACCTTGTGGAGGACTTCATAGAAGCCACTGGAGTCACAACAATGAGTGTAGAGGTCACTGTGGAACCTGTTACCGATATCATTGATATGGAAATTAAGATGAAAGAGGATTCAGAGGTGCATAACCAAGCTGGTGCTAGAGAATGGAAACACTTAGTTATTTGCACACCCGACAACATGGAGGACTGTGTACCGAAGCGTTCGAAGAACAGAGAATTTGAGATGCCGAGCGGATTTGGGGGAACCAAGGACAGCGAGTTCTCAGACGACCCTAGGGCATCTTCAATTTTTGTGGGCGTCAACCCCATGACCAACGCGAGTGGAAAAAATACAGTCGGGCGTCCCAACGATAACAAGAGAGCATACACGTTTACCGACAATGCCGAGGCGCTCAAGGACTTTAAAAACCCAACGACTACGATAGACAGAAACACAAGACTAATCTGAAGCAAGGATGGCGCGAGGCAGTGACGGAAGACGGGCACAAATACTATGTGAACGATTCAACAGAAGAAAGTTCGTGGACCTTCCCCTAAAATAGCGTTGGTTGGCTCATAAATATATTCGTTATTCTTTCTTAACCTGTAGCGTTTGCGATAAGTTCCTTCATCCGCAGGACCCCTGCATCCTCCCCCTTGCTAAGTTTCATCGTCGTGTAAGTCCTTTGAAGGGGCGACATCCTTTCTAGCTCATCATCATCCGGTACCCTGGTGGGAGTATACGAGAAGGAGTAACCCCGTTTCATCTCTGGGTCCAAGGGACTAAATAGGTGTCCCATGGAGTGCTCGTCGATGTTGTCTTTGCCCTCCTCTTCGTCTTCGTCTTCGTCGTCGTCTTTATCTCTGTTTCTATCCTGGTCCAACACCTCATTGTCTATTTCAGCCGAGGGATCCACAATGTCGTCAAAAGTGAACTCCCCGCCCTCACCCTTCCCTGGGGTAACATTGCTCTTTCTGATCGTTTCTTCTGAGCTGTGTGCAGGTCCGTAAGAATTCTCAAACTCGGGAGCAGTGAAAAAATCCTTGGGAGTAACGGGCGTGCTGGCCCTCTTCCTGTTCTTTGATGCCAGGGGACTTCGGAGGGGCGACGCCTCGTGAATTTCGAGATCAATTGTCTTCTCTTCATCCTCTCGAACCATACTGGGCACCCATGCTTCCTCCTCCATCTGCGTAGAGGCAGCTTGGAGGAGGGAATCCAACCTGGAAACAAAACTTGCCCTGTTGATGCCGGCCTTGTTCTTCCTTTCTACCCATTCCTTTTTCCTCGCTTCGAGCTTCTTCTCGCGGATACCGCCAAGTAGTTCAATCTTTCCCTTTCTTAAAAGCTCAGCCTGCCAAGCCTGCTTGCGTCCCGACTGCAGTTTTTTCTTTGCCTCCTGGATTCTCCTTTTCCGTTCCTTTTCCTCCTCCT
>JGI24540J26637_10001425_pt1 | contig 10502 bp, 7 predicted proteins | sample NorSeaMetagenome_FD_26637 | JGI IMG/M metagenome (IMG submission 26637) | reverse complement strand
CCCCAGGATGGTTTTCCCGACAAAATCCCAACACATGCCGGTTCCAGCCTTTTAATCTAAATTCTGTTAGTTGAATAACCCTAACCCCAAATAACCATAACCCTAACAGAGAGCGGTTGGAGAAGGTTGTCGGCGATTGAAGCATTATTCGGTAAGACTCGAATCCTTGCTTTTGCTTCGATGCGAGGAGGTATTCTCAACCGTTTGTTAGATGTTTTTGTCACTCCCTCTTGAATCCCAGAGATTCAAGAGCTGTGATGAGTGAAGCGAATCGCGAAATTGGTCAGGATGAGGGATTAGAATTGTTGCGGTGGTTACAGAGGTGGTGCGCCATGAACAGAAGTGGGAGCGCATGCAGCTTTTTTCCCAGCACAAAGGTTGTCAAGCTGTTTCTTCGCTCCTTGCTCTGCCCAGCCCTCCGCAGGTGTGAGCTGGTCACTTGGCTCCTCGTCCGATCTCACCTGTCCAAAGAGCCTCGAAGGCAGTTGAGTCCTGCGATAAGCGAAGCAAAAAAGGGTGAGAAGCGAGGCGACGATCAGCAGGCCCGCCTCAATTTGTCTCCTCATTTTTGGCCTCATTTTTGACAGTTTGCTCATTTTCCATCAGTCCCGAATTTGAACCCCTTTAACTTCTCGTCATGCTTCATCCTCCCGATGCAGCTGATCAGTCTTACGCAGAATCGTATGCTAGGTCTAAGAACCTTCCATTCCACATGCCAATGAGTCATTCTACCAAGGCTATCCTCACGGACCGGGGACAATATATGAACTATTTGGAGGCTCAGCTTGAGAGGGTGACAGCTTCGTTGCTTTCTCATGGGACATTGGAGAAACGGATTGTCGATGTGGATGAGACCGTCTCCAAACTTGATGATAGGATTCAATCCATTACCAAGGTTGCGAGGCTCTCGCAGGTGAGAAGATGAAAGTACCTTACTTTGCCCTCTTGTTCTTTCCAATCCTTCTGCTGTGCTAACCTGCTCCTCGTCTAACCTCCCCCAACATCCCCCCAGACATTTTCTGAGAGGTGGGGTGAGGACACAGCAACGTTAGTTTCAAGACTTACCGAGAGGGTTGCGGCCGTCGAGGGAATGGTGGGGGGGAATCAGTCTAGCAATGACGAGACAAAGTCGCTGATTCACAACGTGACGGAGCACGTGTCCTTCCTTGAGCGATTGAGGTTGGAGGCGACCAAGGCCTCGGAGGATAGGCTCCTCACGATGGAGGGCAAAGTGAACAAAATACAGACAGACAATATCGAGGCGACAGGAAAGTTTGTTTCCGTCGAAAAGCGCTTCGAGGAGATGGAAGCTGCCTTTGACGTCAAGATGGAGAAGGCTGATCTGGAGAATGACAGGAAGCTTGGACAGGTGAAGGCTGATCTGGAGTGCAAGTTGCAGCAAGTGCAGAGATCCATGGAGGTCAAGGTGTCGGAGCAGACTGCGGAGCTTGCTCGTCTCCGCCATGAGGCTAGTTTGATGGAGAACAGAATGTTGGCCGCCTTGGCCAAGCAAGCCAACGTGACGCAGGAGCAAATTCAAACGATCCACGAAGTCGTCCAGTCCTCTTCCGGCCACTTTTCCGCCCCCTCACATTCGAACCTCGTCGCCTCCAAGAAGTACAACCAATTTGGGAACTGGTATGAAGACGACGATGATGATGACCTCCAGCAGACCAACCAGTACCCTAGCAACAATGCAGCAACTGCTAATTTCTATGACGAGATCGAGGACCTCTACAAGGCTTTGCGGGAGCAGAAGAAGACTCTCAAGGAGCATGGGGTCATCCTGGAAAAGCACGACACTGCGGGGGCCGCAGTTGAGGAGGCAGTCGAGAAGGTCGCCGCTAACATGCACACCCTTGAGTTGTCGATGTCTACCATTGGAAAAAACTACTCGACAATGTCCGCCGCGCTTTCCAACAAAATTCTTTCCTGGCAGATGAACGTAATTGCAGACTTGGAGAAGAAGTTTGGCGAGGACATCCACTCGCTCAGCTCTGCGCAGGACAGCCTCGACTCGCGCTTAAACGCATTCCGAGAGACCGTCGACGGAAGGCTGACCGAAGTCAAGACGGAGGTGGAGAAGCAGCTGTCGTCCTCGGAGTCGTCTGCGGAGCAGGAGCTAAAGATGAGCAAGCTTGTTCGGCAAGGTGAGGTTGGACGGGAGGAGCGAAGGACGGGAGGTGCTTAGCGACGACTGTATACACGTATGCGCGACGGGTGTATACGTGCCGCCTATCTATCTGCCGCACAATAACTAACAGCCCACTGCTCGTCGTTTCGCTCATCCATCGCAGAGGTCGACACCCTGGAAGAGAAGCTCGTGAAGAATCAGGAGGATATGCTACTCTCGTCACAGCAAAAGCTCACCGACCAGCTCCACCACCAGTACAAGAAGCAAAAGAAGCACCTGAAGCAGCACCAGTTCGAGCAGACACCGTACTACGAGTCAGGAGCGGCCTTCCCCCAGGCTTCCAACGTTGTTGCTTCCACCAAGCAGATCAGTAGCAGGGGCGGTATGACTGCGAGGGACCTCAGGGCTGCCGACGAAACTTCGGACGACACGCCCTCTAGGCCAATCGATGAGAACTACAACATTGACAACAATCCCACCCTTCCCCTGCCCCTCCCCCAACCCGAGGTTGAGGACGAGCAGGCGAAGTTGAACCGAATGAGGCGCAAGGTTGAGCGGGAGAGGAGAAAAGAGGCGGCGCTTGAACAGTACGAAGATGTTGATAGCGACGAGAGTGTGGAGGATTTGTACAGGGAGGTGGTGGCTAGGCGAGGGAAGGATGGAAAACGGTGAGACTGGACGAGGAGCGTGAGCGAAGCAACCTACCAGATGCCCGCATAACTAACAACTTTTGCCCGTCGCTTCGCTCCTCTACCACCACCCAGAATTGTACCAAAGAAGGGGCGGAAGCCAAGCGCAAGCTCTGGTGTTGGATTGGTATTCCGCGGGAGAAAGTCTAAAATGAATTGGGTTCCGGCAAAGGTACGAGCTGCACGAGCAAAAATACCCCTCGCCAAGACGAGTTCTAACTAACCTTTCTTCGTTTCGTCACAGTCGGTGCCCACCAAGGCCGGAGAAAGGTCGATCTCCCCTTCAAGGGACATTCCCAAGCAGGTTTCGTACGAAAAGGCAATGCGCCCTTACACATCCGCCCAGCGGCTCGCCGGTATAGCCTCTACCACTGAGCCCACCACCGTGACATCAAAAGCCAGACATTCTGCCATTAGTTCCGCAGCGTCCGAACGTCAGAGCGAAATGTCGGGCTGAATAATTACATCACGTTGAACTAATAAAAAAGAGCAAAAACTATTCTCACGTCAATTATTCCTGTTGTTACATTGCGCGCGCGCTCCACCACGCTCCCTCTCTCAACTCCTCAGTTCTTCTTCCCCACAATCATGCTACCGCTCTTGTACACCTTCTCCCCTGCCAACAAGGCTGCCTCCGCCCATTTGGTGTTCTCAGTGACCTTGCTATTGAACTCGGGGAACATGACGCTAGGCTGGTCCTTGAGCTCAGCTGCCCACCATGGGTTAAGGACCTCGTTCATCACGATCTGTTTATCGGTTTGCCATAATAGGGCCTGTTCCTCTTTCGTGATTCCTGGAGTTTGCAACAAGTCCCAAGTGTGGTCAGTTGTGTTATACTTTTTCATTTCTTGAATGAGTTTCCTTGCCCTGATGAACTGCTCCTCCGGTGTCAGTCCGGCCTTCGACGGCTTCCTTCCTGCCGAAGAAGATGGCCTTGAGGACGACTGCTTCTCGGTTCCGGAGATGGAGAGGCCTGCCAAAGCCTTGTTGTCGGGTTGTTTCATGGTTCTGCCGCTGCTGCTTCCTGGCCTGCCCCCCCTGCTTCCCATCCTCCCCCTGCTGCTACCAGTCCTGCCCCTGCTGGAGCCTCTGCTCGAGCCCCTGCTACTCATACCGGTCCCTCCCCTGCTCCCCGTCCTCTCCGCCTTCCTCCTCTGAGCCCCAGCCAGCTCCTGCAGGTCGGCACTCGTGAGGACCGGCTTGACAGAAAGCATCCTTGAGTCGAAAGAAGGCGTATTAGACATCTTTTGCCGCGCCTGGTCCTTCTGGGGACTTCCGATGTCGGCGCGAGACTTGAACACGGCAGCCTTTGGGGGGCCCTTAGGCGGCAGGCCCCTCTTCGCCTGGTATTTGGAGGAGGGCGACATGTTCAGGGCTTCCTTCGCGAGCTTTTCCAGCCTCTCGATGTACTTCCTGCGCACATCCTGCGGCATGCCGCGGGGTGACACATAAGCCTTGCCGTTGGTGGCAGGCTCGGTTGCCCTTGCAGCGGCGACCTCCTCTTCCGCCTTCCTCGCGGTGAGCTGCTCCCTTAGGAGCGCTGCCTCCTCCTCTGCCAGCCTGAGCTGGGCGGCGAGCGCGTCCTCTCCCTCGACGCTTTTGGTGGCGGTGCCAACCAGGGGGAGCTTGGGAACAACAGGTCCTGCGCCCTCCCCCTGTCCCCCCTCCTCCCCCTCAAGGGGGTCCTCCGAGTTGAGGGCGGCTAAGAATGCGGCCATCTCCGCGTCATCTTCCAAACCAATAACAACCTCCTTCTTTTTGCCCAGGAGAAACTCCTCTGCAGAGACCTCCTCCTTGTCCCATCCCTCTTCGAGGTAAAAGTCCTCGGGGATCTCGCCCTTGTTCTTAAGGAAGTACTCGCAGTAAGCATCCCCAAGAGGCCTCGCCATTTCGGGAGGCTTCTCATTCATAATCTCCTCGATCAGCTTGGCCCTGTCCGGCACGGGGCCCAAACCATGCCTCTCCCTAGCGGAGTCCATGTTCATAGGCTTGTCGATTTCGCTCTGAAATGGTCCAATCTTGTACGGGGTGCACAGAACCAGAGCCTTCTCCAAATTGGTCCTTTCATTGGCGTACTCCTTCGGGTCCAACTTTACCCAGGGGCGAAGCTCCTCCTCCGGGATGAGCGAGGCCTCGTCGGCAGTCATTTGCGACATGGTATGCGGTGAATCGAGTCTCCCTTTACTGCTACTTGCTTAGATATAAACGCAACAGTTTATATTTCTCTATGCAATGTAACCCTTCTAACAACGGCAGAGCGAGGAGCTGAAAGGGCTGAGGCCTCCTCCTCCACTTTTGGGCGCTGAGGGACAGCGAAATATTACCTTTAGCGCGTCGGTCGTTGCTACCTGTGTTCGGCGTTCGTTCATATTTCACCTCCATCCTTCGAGAGGTCGAGGTGAGCCTTGGCAGGTAAGAGCTTTGAGCTTAAATAGCCCCTTCCCGCACCCCTCTTGGGGGCGCAAGCTTGTACCTTCTGTCACTTTTGCGTTTTTCATTTTTGATCCCATCGCTTACTAACCAATTCTTCTCCCTTGTGTTCTTATCGTTTTTGCATTCTGCGTCCCCTTAGTTCATTTTTTTGAGAAGTCGTGAGAAAGGTTCCGCAGAGCGGCAACCTTCTTGAGTCTTTCTCCGTCTTCCTCCAACCATGATGGCCGCTAGGGGGAATGCGGCCAAGAAGATGGCTGAGGAGAAGCGGAAAGAGGAAAAGGGCAAGAGGAAGTCCATGCAAGCAGATTCACTGATAACAGAGGAGGACTTGGTAGACCTGGCAAAGAGGGAGGTGAGGCTAACCTTCCGTTTTTCGAGAAGAAGAAGAAGAAGAAACCGGACCTCTCGGTTCGTCACTGCATCCCCTTACCTTTATGACTAACGCCCTTTTATGCGCTTGCAACCTTTTGCAGGCTGAGAAGAAACCTGACAAATGGCGTGACCCTGAACTCGCCAACAATGTGGTTTCGAGGGGATGGATGATGCTCTCCAAGAAAATTAGGGAGTACGCTTACGGCGAAAATTTCGGGGCCTTCATTTTGGTCTGTATCGTCGTGGCTGGAGTGCTCGTGGGCCTCCAAACCTACCCTGGAATGGAAACGAACCAGGGCGTCTTAACAACAGACAGCATAATTTTGTACATCTTCACAGCTGAGACTGGGCTCAAGATCCTCTCCGAAGGATTTGCCTTCCAAGCGTTCTGGATAGGGGGCGAGTGGAAATGGAACAACTTCGATTTTTTCATCGTCGTTGCTTGTTACCTTCCCGCAGATTTGTTCGCCGGTGGAGAACCTCCTGTCGCTCTCCTCCGCCTCCTCCGTCTCGCGCGTCTCGTGAAGATCTTCAAGAAGATTCCTCAGCTGCAAATGATTGTCATGGGATTGGCGGGCGGAATCAAGTCCATTGGCTACATCGTCATCCTCCTCCTCCTCGTATTTTACCTGTATGCGATTGTCGGTATCACCATTTTCCGAACAAACGACCCGTGGCACTATCGGGACCTTCAGACCACCATGCTCACCCTCTTCCGAGCTTCAACCCTAGAAGATTGGACGGACATAATGTACATCTCTATCTACGGCTGCGACCATTATGCCTCCAATTACGTCGGACCGGAGCTCTGGACGCCAGATAACAAAAATGATTGGTGCAGGACACCGGAGCAGTCCCAGTTCCTTTCACCCCTCTTCTGGGTGTCTTTCGTTGTTGTGTCGGCCCTTGTAATGCTCTCCCTCTTTATCGGAGCTGTGACCATGTCAATGACAGAGTCGATGGAGCAGATGAAGGAAGAGCAGGAGGAGGCAACCAGGCTGCGCATGAAGGAGAAACAAATGAAAAAGATGCAGGCACAGAAGGAGGAGGTGAGAAATGGCGTGAAGAAATGGCGAGAAGAAATGCCAAGCAGATGCAGTGAATCAAGTGGGCCGCATTAGGGCGTTCGGATTGTTCTTTCTAACTCTCTTTTGCCCCCTTGCTTCCTTTTCTTTTTGTTTCTCGCTCACACAGATGATCCGAAGAAACTCAACCCTCAAGCCTGAAGACATAAAAGGCGCCATTGTGAAAGAGGGTGGTGAGGAAAATAATTCCACCCAAAAGGGTGGAAAATTCAGTGTGGCTGGAGCTCTGGGCTTCGGATCGAACGAAGAGGAAAAGCAACAGGAACAGGCGAAAATGTCAAACTTACTCCTCAACGTCTGGGATGGCGTGGACCTCGACTCCCTCGTGAATAGTGTGAGAACCGACGTTTCCGATGGTTCGCCCGCGCGCATAACATGGTGGCACCTATCCCTCACCATGAGGGCTATTGCCGACGATAAGCGATTCCAGAACTTCATCATTATCGTCATCCTCGTTGCCGGCACAATGGTTGGGATCCAGACCGACAAGGAGTTCGATAAAGAGAACAAAGAAACCCTCGACTTTATAGATAACTGGATCTTGAACATTTTCATTGTCGAGGTTGTCATCAAGGTGGTGGCTGAGGATGTGTTCCCACTTCGCTTCTTCACGTCCGGCTGGAACTGCTTCGATTTTCTGATCGTCGTTGGCTCCCTTGCGCTCGCAGGGACGTCCTCAGGAGGCATGATGCAGATGCTTCGTCTCCTCCGCCTCCTGCGTGTTCTCAAGCTAGTCAAAGCCTTCCCTCAGTTGCAAGTCATCGTCAACGCACTGTTGATGGGCCTTTCGTCGATTGGTTTCATTGGAATCATCCTTCTCCTCGTGTTCTACATGTGCGCCATCCTGGGCATGATGATGTTCGCTGACAACGACCCCTGGCACTTTGGAAGCCTTCAAGTTGCCATGCTCACCCTCTTCCGAGCCTCAACCTTGGAGGACTGGACGGATCTCATGTACATCAACATGTATGGGTGTCACGTGTACGGGTACGGCGGTTGGATGGAGCCTCTTTGCACAACGCCTTACCCTCTTGGCGGAGGGACCTACTGGTCTGCAGGAGTTTTCTTCATCTTCTTCACTCTCGTCGGTGCCCTCGTCCTCCTTACCCTCTTCATTGGAGTGGTTACTACAAGCATGGACGAGGCGCAGGAGGCGCAGAACCAGGAGCAGGAGGTCCAAGAGAACATTAAGAAAATTCAGAAGAACGAGAACCTTGCAGATGAAGAGGTCGAAACCTTCCTCAAGGTTTTTTCGATGCTTGATCTGGACGGAGGGGGGACGATAGAGGAAGAAGAGCTTAGGGTTGGACTTCAGAGCGTGGGGAAGGACCCAACGGATGAAGAATTGCAGCAAATGATGCATGACGTGGACGAGGACGACAGCGGGGAGATCGACCCTGCGGAATTCGTTCAGTTCATGGTCAATATGAGAAATGAGGATAGGGAAAGGGCCGAAAAGGAGAAGGAGGCGGCGGCGAGGGGGGAAACGTTGGGATCGGACAACGGGATGAGCAGCGAATTCACGGGGGGGACAATGTCGCCCAATCAAAGTCTTTCGCCCATGAACCTCGGTGGCCACATGGGAATCCCAGCTCCTGTCGGCGGGAGGACGCTAACGAGCCTCCAGGTGTCCGCGCTCACTCCAATAAAGACAGCAGCGACAGTTGGGGTCGAGGCGAACTTCGGGCTGCCCGTGCTACAGAGCCCCACAAACGAAAACTGGCTAGAAATGAGTCTTGACATGGGCAGGAGCAAGCGAAAGCTCCCTTCCCTCAAGTCTTCGGCCAAGATAGGAATTTCAGGGTGAAGTAAATTTTGTCAGTAATAATAGCTTTGCTTTTATCCGTCTAAGAAGAAAACATATTTTTTAGTCTATTTCCTTCCGCAGCCCAAGGCCGCTCCCTAGGAAAAGGGAACCAGTGGTGTTGAGCTGTTTCCTAGCTTTCCTTCTGTTCTCAAGTTTGATGTGGAACGGGTCTGATTTCTTGCGACGATCGTCGTCGTCGATTTCAGATGTCGCAGGTGCTCCCATGCTGCTATCCAGGCTGCTACCGAAGCCAATGCCGTCGTTGCCATTGTTCGTTGAGATTGATAAATTGTTGAGGTTGTTGGTGTTTTCGTCGTGCAGAGACTGTGATTGAGAGCTCCTGGACCCGTCTCGACTCTTCTTCATAGCACTTGGCAGCCTTCCCCCATAGACTGGCGACGGCGCTGTTCCCGTGAGACCGTCAAAAACCTTGCTCTGTCCAAAGGTGACACTGGCGCTGTTCAATCTACCAGGGGATGTCCTTCCAAGTCCAACCTCACCGTCGGCATCCAAGAGGGACGTTCCAATGTTCGTTCTCTCCATTGGAGAAGGATGAATGGGGATGATGAACGCCTCGTCAAGTGTGATTGCATTGCTGGGTGTCCCGGGGGGTAGGAGCCGTCCCCGCCCTCTGCTACCCCCGCGAGTCGAATTCGCAGTCGATGACCTTCCTGTGGATGTAGCAGTGAAGACTCTTGAAAAATCTCGGTTTCGCACTGCCTGCGCTCGTCGTCGAATCCTGGCTAACGAGGTTGTCTCTGGTCTCGTCTTGCCGCTCTTTGCCCTCTCCATGCTCAAGCTAATGCCAGCGTGGCCGCTCGCTGCAGTGGATAGAGGCCGACTCCTGTGATGAGTGTAGCAACGAGTGGAAGATTGTTCGGTGTGTAAGAAGACGGCATAATGCTTTTGCTGTCGCTTCGCTCCAGCCGTCCTTCGCTCCACGCTCTGCCTCACCTCTCGCTGTGGGTTTGGGCGGTGGCCATAAGCTCTGTCGTGAGCCGGTGGCACTCCATCTCAAGGTCCTTTCGTATCTCCACATGGTGCGAAATTTTGTCGTCCCTCTTGAGAATCTCGTTTTTTAGACGTTGACTCTCGAGCTTCACAACCTCGATCTCTGCCAAACTCGAATTCAGCTCAACGTCATTCAAGGCAATGATCTTTGTTTGGCTCTTTACGGCAGCCTCCAAACCGCCAACCTTTGTTTCGAGAATGCTTGCCTTCTCAGTGACCTGAAACCTTGAAAATTCAGCAAGCCTTTCGTTCCTCTCACTTTGCTGCTTGGCAATCATGACCTTGTTCCTCTCGTGTATGTCCTGCATCCTCATGCTGCGCTCCTTCTGGAGGTCTGTGTACCCCTTTTCCGCCCTGAACTCGGCCTCGGAACGAAGCTGGGATGCGAGGCGGAGCGGAGTGGAGCGAAGCGATGAGCGAGCAGCAAAGAGATAAGCAAGGTTAGCTTTGAATGCAGAGCAAGCATATACGCCTCGCTCGCCCGTTCTGAAGGAGCTTACCTTTGTCTGGAGAAAAATGTCGTGCTTGACCTCGGTTAGCTCGTGCTCCATGATCCTTGCCCTCTTGACCTGCCCCTCTCTGGCAAGCTTGTCGTAGTGGAGGTCCGACTTCAATCTGTGAACCTGCTTCTCGGCCTCGGCCTGCGCGTGCCTCACCTCCTCGAAGGAGTGCTTCAGCTTCTTCTTCCCTTCACGTTCTATTCTCAAAGACTTTTCTGCCTGCTCCCTTAACCGATTAGCCTTATCCAACTCGGTCTTAAAGAATGATGCGTCACTCATCTGCGTCTTGAGTTCCTCCTCAAGCTTTGGAACCTTGACGGCCTCTCGCTGTAACTGCTCGATGAGCGACTTAAGCTGACCAATTTCAGCGTAGAGCTCGGCCTTTGAAGACATTGTTGAGTTAGGAGCTGGGCTGGACAGCTGGAGGGTGATTAGGGGGTCGGAGTGGATAAAGGTTGCAGGAAGAGGGGG
>JGI24540J26637_10001424_pt1 | contig 10502 bp, 5 predicted proteins | sample NorSeaMetagenome_FD_26637 | JGI IMG/M metagenome (IMG submission 26637) | reverse complement strand
CACCAGCCGCCTCATCGAGGGTATCCTCGAGGCGGGCCGCGAGGCGGGCCACGAGGTGTGCGGCGGCTCCATCTCCGGTATGTTCGGCCTCTTCTTCTGCGAGGGTCCCGTGAAGAACTTCCAGGATGCCACCAAGTCCGACACCGACAAGTTCGCCAGGTGGCACCGCGGCATGCTCGAGGAGGGTGTCTACCTTGCGCCCTCCCAGTACGAGGCTGGCTTCACCGGCCTCAAGCACACCGAGGAGGACATCGATTTCACCATCGCGGCGGCCAAGCGCGTCATGGCCCGCATCTAAGGAGGAAACGCCCGCTGTAGCTCTATAGAGAGGGAGAGAGAGATTCTTTTGCTAAACCAATTTGTTAATAACACAACCTATTAAAACTAACCCCCCCGAGCATCTCCCGTGCACGAGGACGAGAGGAGTTGGCGGCGACGGCCTTTTGCGGCGTGATGTGATGTTCCCACTTTTGTCCTCCGCCAGTGAACTTTACACCTTCGAAGGTAGCGGCTATTTACTCTCAAGCCCGCGCGCGCTCAGGAACCGGTGGGAGCTCGTCCTCAGGCGACTTTGGGTCGGACGGCGCTTCGATACTGGTCGATGGCTTTTCACTGCTCTTCCGCCGCCGCAGGGAGAACGACATCTTCTTGAACGACATCTTGTGCTTTCTCGCCGTGAATAACACCCTGCTCATCAAAGCGAAGAAGACGAGTATGACATAGATCATGAGCGGCGCGAAAAACTCATCCACGCCCAACGAATATGAGCCGAGGTCGACAACCTCCGCCACAGGGCACGGCGGCGACGGCATGTACGTGTCCTCGATGAGCGATCCCAGGAAGTAGTCCTTGTCCGCGATTTTCTTAGCCCAGTAGCTGATAGCGGAAGCGTACTCCTGACGCACGGGCTGCGAGCACCCTATGGGCATGACGGCTTCGCCAATCTTGAAGCCGCACGCGGCATCCAATGTATACTCCCCCGAGGACCACATCGTGTTGAACCTGCGGTCGATCATCAGCCCGAGGTCGCACTCGCCCTTCTCCAGATCCCTGAACACGTTGGTGGAGCTCGTGGATGCGTGGTAGAGGATCCTGTCCTTGTACAGTCGCTTCATCGTGGGCATCATCACCCCCGGGACGCACACCTTGCATTTGACCTGCTGACACTCGTCCAGCGTCGTGATACCTGTCTTCACCCTGTTGTCCTGCACCAGCCGCGCGGTCAGACTCGCGCTGTAGAACAGCAGGACGAACATGCAGAAGAGACTCCACGCCATCTTCACCAAGTTGAGCTCGTAAGCTCTGTTCGGCACCGGGTTACCTCTCATGTCGTACCCCGCCTGCACGTCCTGCGAGGTAAACTCCAGGAACGCCCCGAACGTGTACGCCGCCGATCCCTTGATCCACGCCATCGACTTTTGCGGTAAGGACATCTGACTGCGAGATATCGCCGGCAGATACTCCTTGTATCCGACCCTCAGCACGTTGTAAAAAAATCCAGTAGCCACGCACACCGCGAGGCAGGTCATCCAAAGCTCGATCGAGAACGGCGACCCAGCCATCGCGAGCTTGTGCGAGATCGTTTTCGGGTCGACTAACTGTTTGCGACTCAGTACCGAGAACGAGTCGGTCAGCGTGCCGGTGGTGAACGTCGTCATGGACAGTCGCTCCTCCGTGGTCCAGTAGTCGCCGACGCAGAGGTCCACGATGCCGTCGGCGACGTCCTGCGCGCACGCGGTGAACGACGACGAGTGAGCCCCCTTGCTCCCACCGCTCACCGGGCGCCAGTCCAGCGTGAAGTTGGCTTCTTTAGCGATCTCCTCATAGAAATCGATCCAAAGTCCCTTCACCTTGGCGCCAGCCGGAAGATCCGCGGGGGCGTAACTCGCCGCAGATTTAATTGGCTCGCCGGCCTCGTCCTCGATGTAGTGGTCAGGGTAGTAGTAAGGGATGGCGACCGCCGCCTTGAGGGTTTTGCCGTTGAGGAGGCTGTTGACGACCAGGTCGTCCCACTTGCTGGCGTCGCCACCGCACGTGTCGTACGAATAATACGCCTTCGACGCGCCATCGATGAGAGTGCTGGATTCCGCGAAACGCTTGGTTGAGCCCCGGCAGGTTACCGGGTCCACGAAACACCACGGCTCGGCGCAGTAGGCGGCGGGGGAAGACCCGTCACAGTATGGCTCGCGATTTTCGTCGTGCCTCGCGCAGCTCCCGAGACCGTACGTGTTGGCATAGCAGTGCACCTCGCCCCCGACGAGCACCTGGTTGCACGTGGAACCCCCCCCATCCGTGCCGAGTATCGGCCACGAGGCGGTCTGCAGGCACGGGCAAGACGGAGACTGCGCGGCTACTGGACGACACGCCACCAACACCAGCGTCGCGAAGACGGCGAGGGCGATTGACATGATCGCCGTGATCGTCTGCTGACGCGCGGGACGGAGTGTCGTTCAAAACCTTGAAATGTTCGTTGGCGGATCCAAGACGGAGAGTCACGAGTTGTATTTGATTCAGCTTTCGTTACATCGCACTCACTCGACGATCCCGGACGTCTCCTCGTCGTCCAACTCCGACAACAGCCGGGTGAGGAGCGGCTCGACGTGCGACCGAATCGTCCGGCTCGCGAGCACTAGCCTCGCCACCTCCCTCGCCTCCGCGCCGCTTTCAGCCGGGTCGGCGCCGCTCTGAGCCTTTCGAAGCAGCGCAGTGACCGACTTGGCGACCGCCGCCACGACGTCTGGCTCGGTCTGCGCGATCCTCCCCGCGCCTCCCGGTCCCGCACCGTTCCCACTGTCCGCCCCGAACGCAGCGGCGAGAGAGCCGCTGAAGAGTTCCTGCGAGTGTCCGTCCAGCGCTGTGACCGCCTTGCGCTTCAATTCCGCGAGAACCGGGGGTGGCAGGTCTTGCGCCACCTGCAGGAGCACGTCGCAGTATTTGCCGCAGCTCTCAGTGATGGCCCGACGAACCACCCGAACGGATTCTCCCTTTGGATCGGAGGATGATTTCTGTGACTTCCCGATGGACGATCGCGCCATCGCCTTCGTCGTCGACTCCACGGCCGCCGCCGCCGGTGACTCGGCATCCGCGTCAACCGCCTCATTCGCGGGAGTGGCGGCGTGCCCTCGCGTGCCGCCATCCATCTTCTGCTGCGCCGTGACGAACGAAGCGGGCGTCGCGGTGCTACCCCCGGTCACGTTCGTTCGTCTGGACTCGCCACCCCAGTCCTTGATCCCGCTCGCACNCCGCGGCGACGCGTCGAAGGATGCCCTGTACACAGCCTCTTCCTCGTACTCTTCGTCGTCGTAAGAGAACTCACCGTCGTCGTCNGCGTTATCCGGCCGCGTATCCCTGTACGCGCTCAGCATGAGCTTGAGGTAATAGTACGCCTCCATCGTAGCCTTGGGTGCCTCAGCGTACGGTTCCCCGGACGCCTCCGACTCGAGCGCGTCCCGTCTCTCGCGGAAGTAGTCGGTGACGAGCTGTCGCACAGCCTGGTAGAGGACACCGCCGCCGTTCTTGCCAAACACCGCGCGCGTGATGTTCTTAGCCCGTGTCTCCGTAAGCTCGATCGCGGAACACATGGGTGGCACGGGCATACCGGAGACGAAACGCTTATCCGCGCCCTTCGGAGCCATATGATCGTTTTGAGGCAGAGCTCGGGAACACTCCTGGAGCAGCGTCTGGCGGCAGTAGAGGAAGAACATGAGCTCCTCGTCGTCGTACCCTCGGTTGCAAAAGGCGCAAAATAAGTCGACGGAAGTGTGCAAACCTGCGAGATGGGAGAGATGGAGGAGGGAAAGATCGTTCAGACGGATGCCGCTGCGGCGGGTGGTCGGGAATTGTGAATTCGGTCCACACAATTCACGCGGTTAAATTTGGGAATCGTGGACGTACCCGCGCTCCTCGCCGCCTCGGCGTTGCACATCACCTCCCACGCCGCCTTCTCGGCGAGAGCCTTGACGCCGTACTGCCTCCCGCAGTAGCTCTGCACGTACTCCGGGAACGGGTGCGCGCCGATCAGCTCGTCGGCATCGTCCGGGTCGCCGCCCGCGATGTACTCGAGCTCGGCGACGTCGTGGGCATATCGACTATCGTACATCTCCTCGATGGTTTTGAGCAGCCAGGGCAGCGGGTGCTGCCTCGCCTGGGCGACGTGATCGAGGCTGAGGTTCTGCCACAGCGGATACCTCGCGCGAACGGCCTCGACGAGCGCCCTCGGGGGAGCGGGGTGGGGCATCGACGGCCCTGGTGTCCTCTGCGGCCTCTTGGGGGTCAGGCCGCGATTCCTGTCGGTGCGTATCATCATCGCGCCGGATGACTCACGCGAGGTGGATGCTGATCGTGAGCCGCGATGTCACGCGGGCGTGAAGATGCAAACCCGGCCACGCGCGCGTCACTATGCGCGCGGGAACAGGCTCGGGGCGCGCACGTGTTGCTGTTCCCGAATCGGGATTTGGTCGGACATTCTGCAGTCAGGTGAACCGACCGAAACTGCGAAAGAACCGTTGTTTCCGAGAAAACGGTAAAACACGCGCCGGGGTTTCAGCCGACTACGTCCAATACACACATCCAGGACGCACATCAGGAGGCACGGGCGCTCCGGTGCGCGCGCGTGTAGGAGGACACGGTAGACGCGGGCTAGTAGACGCGGGCTAGGCGCGGCCCGTGAACGGTCCCGGGTTCAGGGAAAATCGTTTGACCGAAGGAAAGGGCACCCGCGCACATCGGTTTTGGCGTCGCCAGAGGTCCCACGGCAACGGTTTGGCGACCATGGCGGGCCAACCCTCCGCGCCCAAGCGCACGGCCCAGCTGGAGCTAAACGCCGCAAACCTCGCGCAGCAGCGCCCGCAGCCGTTCGAGGCGCGCATGCCGCGTATCCGGGGCAAGGCTGGAGCCAAAGATCTCCTCCCGCTCGGCAGGGAAGGAGCTGTTTGTTCGCTATGTGGGATGGCGGGCCACGACGCGGAGGTGTGCGCGGACAGACCCGCGCCCAAGCTGACAGTCGATGTATCGGATCTAGACACGACGCAGGATAACCTCGAGGTGTCCATGTCGGACCTCCCCGACTCACCGTCCGCGCTGTTTCCCAAGCCAACCGCCGCGGAGATGCTCGCGAGGCGTAAGCAGTTCGAGGCTGAGGAGGCTGAGGCTGAGGCCAGGGAAGAGGCCAAAAGGAAAGCGCTGGATCCCGGGCCGAGGATGGACGGCGGCGGTGCGGAGGGCGGTGAACCTCCCCCAACAGAACCGAGGGTCATACCTCCGAAGCCCCCGCCGCCGAAGAAGTGGGGGGTGCCGCCGCCGCCAAAGGACAAACTTCCGCCTCGCAAGGAGCCCGCGCCGGCGCCGCCGCCTCCCGGCCNACCCAAGCCGTTCGGCACTCCCGATATGCGACTGGACAGGATGGATCTCACGACAAATCTCGCAGGGTTCGAGCAGGAGCGGGCGCGGATACGCGAGAAGGCTGTGCACGATCTCACGGAGGACGTGGTGGACACGGTGCTCTCCAAAGACGCAGCGGTGAACCTCACACGGGAGTCCATCGAGAACGTCATCGAGAAAGCCGCGGAGGAGCAAGCCGCCGAGCTCAAAAGGCAGCAGGCGGAGGCACTCGCGAAGCTGGGTGGAGGAGGGGACGACGCCGGACCGGCTGCGGGGTCTGGGCAGGCGCTCGTGCGTGAGACTCGCGCGAGCAAACCGCTGCCGGGCGTTCAGACTCACCACTCCACACTGCCAGGGTACCCGTCGACCGAGCCGTTAAAGCCCAAGCAAAAGTCCCGACAGCCAAACGTCACTGTCGATAAGGCCGATGCGGTTCGAGATATGGTGGACGAGGCCATCATCGGTACCATCGATGCCAACGCGTCGGATGAAAACGCGGTGCACGACTTGATGGCGACGGCACTCACCGGTTTGATCGAGGGACCGCCGCCCCCGGAGGAGGAATTCCCAGAGGAGGGCGGCAGGGTGGCGATGGAGGCGGCGATGCGGGATGCGGAGGAGCGGGCCGCGACGCTCAGAGTGCGTCTCGAGGATGCTAACCGCGAACACGTGAGGGAAAGGTCCGATCATTTCGCGAGGGTTGAGTCGCTGGTGATGGAACTCCACGAGGCTCGCGTGGAAGTCCAGGCGCGGACCGACGCGGCGACTGAGGCTGAGCTTCGAGAGCAAGAAGCTATCGCGGCGATCAATGCCCTGAAGGCTCAGTACGATGTTGAGCGACAGAACGCGAGGGAGGACGCCGAAGCTGTCAAGGTGGCGGCGCGAATGGCTTCTGAGGCTGTCGCGGAGGAGGCCAAACGGGCCAAGGACAAGCTCGAGGTCGTCTCGAGAAACGCCGAGCGCGACGCGGCGAGGGCGAAGGAGCAGATTGAAAACCTTAGAAGGCAGCTCGACGTCGCCGAGATCAAGGCGAAGAAGGCTGCGGACATCGCCACGGAGGCGCTCGCGGATGCCAAGGAGGACCTTGCGCACGCTCGAGAGGAGGTGAAGGAGCGGGCCAAGAAGGCTCGCGTCGCGGATAGCCGCTCGGAGGCTGCGGAGGAGAAGGCGAACAAGGCGGTCGCCCGGGCCGAGGCTGCGGAGGCGAGCGAACAGAGGCTGATGGCGCTTCAGAGGAGAACAAAGGAAGCGGCCAGCAGGAGAGAGGAGCTGGAGGAGGCCGCGTTGACGGCTGCTGCGACGGCGGTTGCCGCGGGTGCGTCCGTTTCGGCGCCAAAGACCAGAGCCGTCGGAACCGCCAGGCAATCCGTCCCGTCCAGGGCGAAACAAACCGCGAAGGAGGAGGCGGTCGACCCCGCTCTGGCTAAGGCGCGCGCATCCGCCGTGCGTGAGGCGGCTCAGGATCTCGAACGTCAGAAGGCAGCCGCGGCCAAGGCGGCTTCGGACGCCAAGAGACTTCAACGCAAGGCGATTGAGGCGGAGGAAGCCTCCGCGGCGGCGAGAGTCGTGACGGCGCCGCCGTACCTTAAGGGACTCTTCATCGCGTCCAGGGCGTTCATCTGCGCCGCACCGGAGGCTGCTGCTGAAGCCGAGGCGCTCGCGAACGAGCTCGATTCCCTCGGGTACCCCTCATCCACGCGCCCCGACGGAGTCGACGCGGCTCCGGCCCGGGCCAAGTCAGCGGCTGCCGTCGTCGTCCATGCATCCGCTGATGGAGACGCTGGATGCCAGACCGAGGTTGCCGCAGCAGTCGCCGCTGGGCGCCGAGTCGTCGCACTTTGCGATGGCCCTCCTCCAGCATGGCTCGGACCGGGAACCGTCGCGGTTGGTCCAGCTGACGGCGTGAAGGCTTTAATGAAGCTGCTCGGTCCGCCCGCGTCGCTTCTTGAACGGATCCCGGCGAGCTCCATCGCCGCCATCGCAGCCGCGGATGCAGGACCGGATCTCATGGGCCTCGCGGGTCTGACCTCTTTGCGTCTTTCTGACGCCTCGCCCGGCATGATCGACGCGGTGATTGACGTGATGAAAGAGCGCACGTGCACCATCGGCTCGTTGCTTGTTCCAGGCTGTGCGCCGGACGTCGCCGCGAGGGTCGCCTCGGCTGCGCTTGCCTGCGCATCGTGCCAGACTTTGTCATTCGGGGGCGCGACCCTGCCCCTCGGGGAGATTCGGAAGAAGGGCGAGTCGCTCGAGGCACTTGACCTCACCGCGGACGCCGGGGCGGAAGGAAACGGGCTCAGAGAAGCGGAGATTGCCGCGTTGAAAGCCGTCCTCGGCGAGGGCGACACCAAGCCCGGCGCGAACGTCACCAAGCTCGCGTTGCCTCCGCTCCTCTCCGCGAGCCAGACCAGGAAACTCGTGGAAGCCATCGGATGCAGAGCGCTGCCGTCCATCAACGGGGTACCGGCGTCTATGTCGGTGAAGGAGGGTGCGTCGCCCTACTCGCTTGACATCGCGGGCACGCCCTGCGGTGTTCCCGGCCTAGTGACACTCTTCGGCGCCGTGACCAAACTCGCAAAGGGAGACATCGCGACGCTGCGCCATCTGTCTCTCGGCGGGACCGCGTTGGGCCCGAAGGGTGGCATCGCCCTCGCGGAGATTCTCCGGCACGGATCGTGCGCGGGACTCGAGCGGCTGTCGCTTCCCGGCGCCGGACTCGGGCCCGAGGGCGTGGAGGCGGTTTGCGCGGCGTTGCCGATCAAGCTCCTCGCGCTCGATCTCGGATCCAACGGATGTGGAGACCAGGGCGCTAGGGCCGTCGGGGAAGCGTTGAAGCGTTGCCCGAACATGAAGCGGATTGGACTCGCGGCTAACGAGATCAACGAAACTGGGGCCAGATCGCTGGCTCCGTTCATCCGTGACCACGCGTGCCTCGAGGAGATCCACATCACGGGCAACCGCGTCGGCGATCGAGGATGCTCCGCGATTGCCCAGTCGGTTCGGTCGACGAATGCTCCGATCGTCAAGCTCGCGTTGAACGAGAACTTCAACATCACCGCGGCGGCTTGCAAGTCTCTGGCTCAATGCGTCGGATCGTCCCGGACGCTCCAGGAGCTCAATCTCAGCAAGGTCATGATCGGCGCGGAGGGTGCCAAGGCGCTCGCGACAGGCATCGCGGAATCACCCGCGCTGCGTGTTTTGGAACTCGGTTCGTGCAAACTGCGAGCTGACGGTGCCAAATTCATCGGGGAGGCTCTGGCGCGGAACCAGTCCCTCGAACGACTCGGTCTCTCGAGAAACTCGCTCGGGGACAAAGGCGTGTTCGATCTCGTCGCCGGTGGGCTGCAGAGTTCATCGACGCTACGGGAGCTTGATCTGCGCCACAACTCCATCGGCCCCGAGGGTGGGAAACGACTCGCGTCCATGCTTGAGCGCAAGAACTTCGTGCTAAAGAGTCTGGAGTTTGTGGGGAACAAGCTCGACGCGCTGGCAGAGTCGAAGTTGGTTGCCCTCACAGCTACGCTGAGGACACGACCATCTGCGCTCGGAGTTTCCAGGAAGGTGCTGAAGGTGGAGACGATTGTCGAGGGTGATGAAAACCAGGAGGGTCTAAACGTCGAAGTCCCGACTTAGGAGAGATGCTACTTGTAATAACACGTGAACACCGGGTCGCATTAGCTAGAGTTCTGGGGTACATCGACGCACGTGCACGCGCAACTAAAGCCGCCCCGCTCACGTGTTCGGCTTATCTCGTGACGCGCATGCACCGTCTCTTGTGTGGAAACGCGCCGACTCCAATTTTGTGCCGTGCTGAGAGGAAGCTGACTCCCGAATTTTTGAAACTCCTCAGATCTATCAGAGTGCCGAGCGCGGGGCTCGCGGCGACCCCGGGCGTGCGTTCGATGGTACCCTCAAAGCGGCGCAAGACGTCCGCCGTCTCTCAGCCGGCATCCGGAAACGCGAGCTCCGGTGTGCGAACCCGGCGTTCCGCGAGCGCACGGGGCGACCTGCCCGACGCCCCCGACGCAGATCTCGACGCCGAGCCCGAAGAGCTGGTGTGCCCCATCACGCGCACCGTGTTCCGCGACCCGGTGTTTGTGGTCGATTCGGGGCACACGTACGAGAGGAGCGCCATTCTGTCGCACTTCGAACGCAACGGGGCCAAGGAACCGCTCACGCGTCGCGCGCTGAGCAGCACGAAGGTGATGACGAACTGGGCGATGCGAAACGTGGTTCAGGCTTGGCTGGACAAGCACCCGGGCTTGACACCCGACGGATGGGACAGTCGCGAGCTTCTGGAGCCGTCGAAGGATGACGGGATCCAATCATCCGACGATGAGGGTGTCCTCCGGACATGGCGTGCGATGTGCCCTGAACTGCAGGAGAGGTGGCCGGAGGACAAGCAACCGGAGGATTGGTTAGGGGTGACGATGGAAAACGGCCGGGTGGTGGAGCTCGAGTTGGACGACTTTGGCCTGACTGGAGCTGTGGCGGCGGAGATCGCGCGCTTGAGTGCGCTCAGACTGTTGAACCTCGGTGGAAATCAGCTGGTGAGCGTGCCGGCGGAGATCGGGCTGCTTACCTCGCTGGAGGTGCTGTGGCTCAACGACAATCAGCTGACGAGCATGCCGGCGGAGATCTGGCAGCTCACGTCGCTGAGGGAGTTGGACCTCAGTGGCAATCAGCTGACGAGCTTGCCGGCGGAGATCGGGCAGCTCACGTCGCTGATGATGTTGGACCTCAGTGGCAATCAGCTGACGACAATGCCGGCTGCGATACGTGAGCTAAGAGCGGCGGGCTGCCGTGTGCTCGGCGTGACGTTGGACGAATAGACACAGCTCTCTTGTATGCGCGATAGTAGCTTGTAACATGTGAACGACGACTCCGTGAACGCACTAGCTAGAGTTGATCTTGGGTACATCGACGCACGTGCACGCGCGAGTAAAGCCGCCCCGCTGCAGGCGTGTTCGGCTTATCTCGTGACGCGCATGCTCCCCAAACCGAGTGCCTCCCTTTCCGGCGGGATTCGCAGGTCCCGTTCTGATGCGTTGCAGCCGGTTGTCGAGGGTTCTCTTGTGGTGCTTGGGGTATGCCTTAGGGTTACATGGTTCATCGAGGGTATA
>JGI24540J26637_10001417_pt1 | contig 10527 bp, 13 predicted proteins | sample NorSeaMetagenome_FD_26637 | JGI IMG/M metagenome (IMG submission 26637) | reverse complement strand
GGGGGGGGTGTTCGAGAGGGTCAAGGAGATTGTTGGCGGGATCGAGAGGGGATTCAAACAGAAATTGGGGGGGAGGGAAAACTCAACGAATGGAAACAGCAGCAGCAGCGCGGACGACCTCAACGACGTAACGCTAGATTCCCAGGGTGGCAACGGGGGAGGTTCGGGAAGCACTAACTACGGCGCTATTGAGTCCAACCTCTTCAGCGAGGAGGGGGGCACTAGGGGGCTGAGCTTGCTGAACAATGATTATCTCAGCGACGAGGGAGTAAGGAGGATGAGCTCGGCGATCAGGAACGCCAGCAGGGAGGAGGAGGACCTGATACAGCCCGGGGGGAGGGATAAACACAAGAGCTGCTTCAGGCGATTCGTCAACAAGCTAGGTGAGAATGGACGAGGAACGAGGCAGCGAACAAAGGCAGCGAGCTGCCTAGTGTTGCCCTATATACGATGAGCTAACCCACTTTACTCGTCGCTTCGCTGCTCATCGCAGGGGTGGACTTCTGCTACAGCATGGTGTCCCACATTCGTGACAAGTTCCAGTCCGTCGTCGTCGACAGCGTGTTCGCTCAGACCATGAGCTCCACGGGTTTCGTGACCTTCACCAATCTCCACACTGTGGCGATAGCGGGGGCTACCACTCTCAGCCACAAGGTTGACACGCTGGACACGCAGGTCGCGCCGGAACCGAGGGACATCAACTGGTCTAACTGCCACGTTTCCAAGCCCGTTAGACAGGCGCGGATGCAGACTGCTTCGGGGGGGATTATGCTCGGGGTACTTTTCTGGTCCATTCCTGTTTCGGTCATCCAGGCGATGGCCAAGGCGGAGGAAATGAGCAAGCTTCCCGGACTAGGATGGCTAGCGGAGGCAGGGAGTACGGACGAGGAGGAGAGGTGAGGAGGCAGGACAGGACAGGGCAGGGCAGTGAGCGTAGCGAGCTGCCTAATGCTGCTCTGTACCAATAGAGCTATAGAGCTATGAGCTATACCCGCTAACACCCTCCCCCCCTCCACCCCACCCCCCCTAGGACGAGGCTCTTCTGGGTCAATCTGCTGAACGGTTACCTCCCCGTTGTCACCCTCCTTGGACTTATCCAGCTCCTCCCTTTCCTGTTCCAGTGGGTCGCCACAGGATACGAGCTTAGGATAACCCACTCCGACATCCAGGCAAGCATAATGAAGCGCTTCTTCGTTTACCAGCTCGCCAACATTTACATCACCGTAACAGCAGGGTCCATATTCGAGAATCTAACTGCCATCCTCGACAACCCAGCGTCTGCGCTGCAGATCCTCAGCGACACAATACCTACGGTAGTTGGTTACTTCATGAGCCTCATCCTAACCAAGATCCTTGCTGGTTTGCCTGTCGTGCTGCTTAGGAGTGGGGCGCTTTTGAGGATGGGATTCTTGAGGCTTTGCTTCAGGGAGGCACACTTGACGCAGAGGGAACTCAACGAGGTCTACAGGCCGCAGGAGTTCTTGTACGGTTGGGAGTATCCGACGCAGGTAAGGTTTTGGAGTGTAAAGGCTGGAGCGAAACGACAGTGGCATGCTGCCACCACTATAACTAACCACCCTTCCCGCGCTCACTTCGCTCGCGCCCTCTTGCTCCTCGCCCCCAGCTTCTCGTCATTGTGATATGCTTCACGTACTCCGTAATCAGCCCCGTCATCCTCCTCGTGGGGGCCATCTACTTCTACCTTGCCATGGTGGTCTACAAGCTGCAGCTCCTTTACGTCTACACCCCCCAGTACGAGGGCGGCGGGGACCTCTTCCCCGCCGTCTGCCAGAGGACGCTGATCGGGCTCACCTGCGGGCAAGTCTCCCTCCTCGCATACCTCTTCATCAGGGTCAGCACCAAGGGATGGCAGCCCCTGGTCCTCGTACCCCTGCCCTTCTTCACCGTCTACACCATGCAAAAGCTCAGGGCAATGTACGACATTCCATCGCAGAGCCTCAGCCTCGAGAGGGCCGTCGTGCTCGACAGGAAGAACGAAAGGACGGGCAAGGGAAAGGAGATCATGGCAGGATTCGACAAGCACGCATACCGACAACCGCTCCTTGAACCAAGGAACCTACACATAGAACCGGAACCATATAGAACTGTAGGGTTGACTAACACCATCGAAGGAGAAGATGAAGTGGTGGTTGGGAACGGTGAAAGGGATGAAGTGTAAAGAATAGAATTTCCCCAAAAAATAACAACCGCTTCATACTCCTTCCCTTGCCCCCTTTGACTCCGAATACCTCATTTGGTTATTCTCCATTTTCGCAATCCCTAGAGGTGTCATGCCGTCCGCTCCTGACTTGTTGATCGCGGCTCCCTTCTCAACGAGATAGATTACAACTGCCTCATGACCGTACCCAGCTGCTACATGGAGAGGCGTCTATCCTTTGTTCGACATGCTGTTCATGCCTGCCCCGTGCTCCTCGATTAAAAACTTAGCCATCTTCAAATGCCCGTTCTGGCACGCATGGGAGAGCGGAGTCGCTCCGTTGTTGTTTGGCATGTCGACGGTTGCTTTCCCCCCCATAACCAGCCAACGAGCAACCTCCAAATGCCCCCACTCGCAAGCTAAGTACAGCGGTGTCGATCCATTGTCCAAAGACAAGTCCGCAGTGGCATTGCTTTCAATGAGAGCCTTAACTATTTCCAAGCTATTGTTCCCGGCTGCTCCAAAAAGCGGAGTGTAACCACCTTCCATGTGTTTGTCCGCCTCCACACCGCTCTCCAAGAGTATTTTCACTATCCCAAGCGGCCATTAGCTGACGCCGCGTAGAGAGATGTCGCTCCATCGTTATCCGCCTTGTCCACCTCCCCCTTGCCTCCTCCGTCTTGTCCACCTCCGCCTTCCCTTCCTCCACCAACCACTTAAAACCCTCCAATTTGCCCTGTTGAGACGCAACAAAGTGAGTAGTTGCTCCATAGTTCGTCGCCTTGTCCACCTCCGCCTGTCCCTCCTCCATCAAATACTTCACAACCTCGATGTGACCGTTCTGAGACGCCTCGTAGAGAAGAGTAACTCCTTTTTTACTCGCCTTGTCGACATCCGCCTTACCTTCCTCCACCAGCAACTTCACAACCTCCAAGTGACTCTGATAAAACGCAACAGAGAAAGAGGTTAATCCATTAAACGCCGGCTTGTTGGCATCGGCCTTGCTCTCCAAAAGCAACCTTACAATCTGTAAGTGAATCGTGAAAAGTGTAAGATTTATTTTTTTGCTAGTGAAAATGCTGCCATCTCCTCGCTTCATGTCAGATCTCACCTCCACGTGTTTAAACTGCACAGCAAAATTGAGAGCTGTAAAAATTTTATCCGCCTTGAATGCCATCTTGCTGTTTACCTTAAACCCGCGCTTGAGGAGCCTCTTGATGTCGTCGACCTTGCCGTTCTTTGCCGACTTGAACCAACTTTCGCAAATCGCCCTGTTGCACTCCTCTTTGTGCTCTTGCGATGTGATTAGCGAAGGGGTTAGAGTATTGAATATGCTTTCGCTCCTCGCCAATCTTACCTTCCAATGACCCTTCTGAAAGTATTTAGAGCATTATCGCGCGAGCTCGCAAAACGCGCACTTGCTGAAGTTCTTTTTGCCACTGCCGCCAACTTTACCGCAGTTCGAGCAAAGCTTCTTCATCCTCTCTGCCTCCGCTGCTGCCATGGCCGCCCTCGCAGCCTTCTTCCCTTTCTTCCTCATGTTAATTCCTTCAAACGATGCTGAGAGAAAGCTTCTTGCCCTCCTTTCAGGTCACTCCCCACCGAGATTCAAGCGTGAAATATGATAACTTTTTACCTAAAAATGATATGGCCCAATAAATTGCTATGGACGGTAGAAACTGGTTGCAAAATAGTGAGACGAAGGAGAATAGAAATATTCGATACGATTTGAGCGAGAGACAGGAGGTCGATTTTTGCCAAAGATTGTCGAAATTGACCTATTCCTAAACTACAAACTCCTCTTCATATCTATGCTTGACTATATGTATAACATATAGAAAATTATAAATACTCAAAAGTACCTCAAAATGTATTATAAAAGTCGTTAAATTTTAAGGTCAATAATATATATTAATGATAGTATAATAATATATTAAAAGATATATGTGATATATGAATATTCATAGAATAACCTAGTACACAATAATAATTTATCATAAATTTACAATACTCAAAAATACCAATTATTGTACACAAAATGCACAATATTCCAATCAAGATATAATTATATATAAATTAATATTTAAATATCCAATGAAACACAGATATGATCGGAATAGACACTTTTAAAATCGCTTTTTGTGAAAGTTTGATTTCAGTCCCTCTGTTCACCTGTGTGACGTACCCAATTATTTTCAGCGCACCGCCAAATTATGCCCGAGCTTCCTGAAGTAGAAACTTTCCGCCGTATGCTTTCTGGGATCCAAAACTCACCACTTATTTCCGTTGAGTCGCCCTCACCGGTCCCTCCCAAGAAATTCCCCGACGATGACGCATTAAAGTCGTTATTAGGTGTGACTATTGCCGTTACTGAGCGAAAGGTGAGAGAGATTGTCCAGAGCGGTCAGCCTGGCACCTTTCTCACCCTCCTTATTTGTCGCTTCTTGCCTCCTCCTCTTCCTTCTCGCCACAGGGAAAGCTGATACGCTTGGTCCTCTCAAACGGCTCGTACCTCTACATCCACCAGATGATGACAGGTGAGCAAGGAGCAGGGTGATATGGAAGACCTCATACTGCACAGCGCAAACAGCCTTAACCATCGCTTTGCTCCTCATCCCACAGGCCGCATATCTACTCCTTCTCGAGTTGTCGCTCTTGAATCTCTCAATAGTTCCTCCTACCCCCCACCCCACACCCACCTCATTCTCAAGACCTCCACCGCCGAGTGTGCCTGGTCTGACTCTCGACGTTTCGGCCAGGTGTTCCTGACTGATTCCGAGGATGCTTGGGAGTCACTGGCCCCCGACGCCCTTAGTATGTCTTCGCCTGAAATCCTCGTGGCGGCAGCCACAACGTTCCAGCAGCTCTCGAGTAAGGGCAAGGGAGCCAAGGAGTTGCTTCTCGATCAGAAAAGGTTTGTGAGCGGAATAGGCAACTGGATCGCCGACGAGATCATGTACCAGTGCGAGATACACCCTGACCAGAACTACCTCACGTTGGGTGAAGCCACCACATTGCTCAAGGCCGCCTGTGACATTTGCACGACCGCAATTCGGTGCAACGAGGAGAAAGAAGGTGGCGGTGATGAGGAGATGAACGCTTTCCCGGACGATTGGCTATTTCACTATCGCTGGGCGAAGAAAGCGACAGGGGCGAAGGACTCCAAGGGTCGCAACATATCCTTTCTGACGAGCGGTGGAAGGACCAGTGCGATTGTGGCTTTAATTCAGAAGAAGCAGGGCCGCAAGAGGGCAGCGGAGGAAGCCAAGACGGACAAAACTAAGACCAAGGCAAAATCAGCTCCTAAGAGCAAGGCGAAGCCATCAACAAAGGCAAACGCACCATCGAAAAGAAAGAGGTGAGGTCTCAAGCATAGCGACAGTAACTCATCTCCTGTTAAAACTTAGCGGCGGACTCTTTTTAATGCTCGTTTCTTATGATCATAATCACCCCCTTTTTACGAGCTTGTCCTAATCCTAAACCCCACCGATTCTTTTTGTGGTTTTATCTTTTTCTTGTTGTTCCGCGAACCCTTGTTCTAATTTTAATGGTATTTCTTTTTTATTGTGTTCGCCTTCGATTCCTATCTCTGCCCCTTTTCCCATATTTTTATTTCTTTTTCTTGTTGTTCCGCGAACCCCGTCTTTCCCGTAATTTTTCTGGTACTTCTTCTAATTGTGTTCGCGTTCGATTCCTATCTCTGCCCCTTTCCCCTCCTGAGGTCGCCAGTCAACTCAAGACAGGAGTTGGTGAACTCCAGCATCGGCTTAGGGTACAAGCCGCAGATCGATCGACAGTAGCCCCCAAAGAACTTTCCGAGGGTGAAGTTCTCGTTCAACTTTGCGGGGTGGCCACCCAAGACCATGGTGTCAACCTACAGCTTGGTGAGCAAAAAGAGGTAAATGGAGCGCATGAACGGGATCAGCCCGAAGAAGATGGCTTGGAGTTTCATCTCCACGTTCTTGCAGAAGGAGAGCTTGATTTCGAAGACGCGGAAGTTGTGGTTGAGACCAATCGGAGGTTCTTTCGTACACCTGATGTGCCCGTCAAGACACTTGTTCATCGCGCCTTTTTGGCCCCCCGAACACAACATGCTGTGATGAGCGAAGCGAATCGCAAATAGGGTTGGGATGGGGGACGAGGATTATTGCGTTGGCTACAGAGGGGGCGCACGTCGTGTCGTGTACGGAAATACAAGCGCGTGCGGTTTCGTCACTAGAGATGGCATTTCCAACTCATCGCTTCGCTCCCCGTCCAATCTCACCAGTAGTAGTTGTACATGTTGAAAGTAAGAGAGTTCTTCGTGGACGTTATCAGGAACCTGAAGTACGCATCCGAGAAGGTTGCCGTGAGCTCAACCCTTGCCCCCTTAATTCTCATCTGACTTACGAGTCCTCTTTTGCCAAAAGTCCCAAAAGGGTCCAGGAAGCCACGCTATCTCAAGGAGGCCTCCAAATGGGGTCAAACTGCCAAACTGGCCGATTAAATACCCGACCAAGTTTATCACGTTGCCGAAGACGAAGATGAAAATGATCGTGATGGTATTGTGGGACCGCGCAAAGACTGCAGCCTTACCGTCGGCCAGCGCACTGCTGCGAGTGCGCTCTCTTGCGGTCTGAAGCTTGATGTGCCTCTTCTTCCTATAGAGGAAGAACATTCCAACTCCTGCATGGAAGCACATACCGAGGGAAATATTCCCAAACCATACCGCCAAGGACAACTAAAAAATAGTTTGCATCTGAGTTGTTCAGAATATAAACCCCAAAGAAGTAGAAAGTCCGTTCCAAACACTAGATTTGTGTAGACAACGATCCAGTATGACTTCGACACGTAAGCAACTGCGATGAGCGAAGCGAATCGCGAAAGGGGTTGGGAGTATGGGTGAAAATTACTGAAGTACGACCGTGCGAGGTTTTCGCCGCTTTCGATTGCGTTGTCAGATCGTCGCTTCTCTCCTTATTAATTCTCACCTCCCTCAGCCTTTTTTTCTTTGTCGCTCATAGAAGATGATCTCTGCAGGTCCTCCTTGGAGAGGTTGAAGGACTTCACGACGTACACACTCATTATGAGCACGTAGGGCCAGAGGAAAAATATAGGAATTGCAATTGCCATGAGCCCACACGGCTTCACCTCCTCAATGCAGACTTCAAATCCACATCCATCATACGATTCTGGATCGAAGATCATCGTCTCTCCTGGAAACACCTTTTTGTAATTTGGACTCCTGCCTAACATGCCGAACCTATTGTAAGGGTCGCTCCCGAAGTTTAAGACGCAGTCGCCAAATGTACCGAAATCACATGACTTTGCCTTGATGATTCCAGCTGCGTGAGCAGTGAAAATAATTGGTTCGTCGTCGTAATGGTAATTGTAATCGTCGTAATCGTAGTAGCTGGAAAAGTATGCGTTGACACAATTTCCACTCAGGACCCCCTAGTGTTTCCCCTCAGTTGACGCAGTATAAGTTTCCATCAGAGCCGTCGTCGGATGGATTGGTTGTTGCAACGTATGTGCTAGGAATGTCAAAGCAGAACTCCGTCTGGCCGCCGCTACTGTCGTTCCACCCCCCCTCACAGGTTTCGGTGTGATCCTCACCGCTGCCATAGTCGTGGGTTCCCCTGATCCCCAATTCGTGTATGGCACCCGCAAACCCGAGTCACATTGAAGTTTGTTCCCTCTGAGCTAACGTCAGTCAATCCTACCCAGAAGCATTCATCATTCATTTCGCTTAGAAGCCACTGTTCCATTGTCAAGTCTTTGACAGTTACAACAGAGGTTCCAAATCGATTCTGACAGTAAGCAGAAGCATCGGTGTAAGACATTGTCTGTGAGAAACAGAGTGCACGGTCACAAGCGGACAGTGTTTGAATGTTTGGGTTATAGCAGTAGTCCCAGCTTGAGGTCCCAGTGCCTGCACAGCCTGGTACCGCTTCGGTGCCGTCTCTTTGAAAGCACTTGAGATCCCCAGCACTGTCTGAGTTGGAATCACAAGCACCTTGGCACATTTGTCCGTTGATCAACGCATAGTGATCCCAACCTGTAGTGTCTACGAGAAGCAAGCAACCAGAGCAAGAGTAGGCCGAGCCGCCGACGGTGCCGAACGTATCTAGAGCGTCGCCTGAGAGGAGTATGGAGGGAAGAGTGAGATTGGGGTAATATGAAGTGAGTTTTAGGGTAATGATGGGGTTCTATATACGATGCAAACCTTTCGCTGTAATCATCCGAGTCCGTAAATTTTATGCGTACTACCTACCCTTATCCGAGAGAATAATTGATAAATTAATAAAGCCATCCCTATTTGCTAACCGAAAAGGTTGTCGTTCTTTACCTTTTGACACCACTACACTTCTTACAGAACCACATTGCTTTCCTCTACTATGTAGCACTCGATGACGTCTCCCTCCTTGAAGTCCTTGTAGTCCCCCATACTCAACCCGCACTCGTCTCCTTTCTCCACAACCATGACCTCGTTCTTGAACTTCCTCAACGTTCCTCCCTCAACTCCTTCCTCCACTACCCCCTCCCCCCTCAGTACCCTGAACAATGTTTGGTTCCCGGCTCCGTCCTTCTCCAAGAAGATCTTCCCGTCCACAACCTTCCCTCCTGCTATGCTCTCTACGCCCCCCCTCTGCTTCGCCGATCCACTCAGAGTGAAAGTGGCCATAACATTTAGTTTCCCGAGGACCTTCTCCTCCTTGATTACGGGAAGGTACTTCCCCAGCACCTCCCTCGCGTCGTCCAACAAGCTATAAATGATGTCGTGCTTTCTAATCTCCACCCCATCCTCCTCCGCCTTCTTGTTGACATCATTGTCAGCTGCCTTGACGCCGAAGGCAAATACCACGCCTTCAGCCTCGCTCGCGAGGAAGACGTCGCGCTGTGTTACCGCCCCTATCCCTACGTGAACGATGTCGATCTCTATGTCCTCGTCCGTTTCCTTCTCAAGTTCCACCAAGCTTTGCTTAACTGCCTGCAGGGTGCCTTCACAGTCCGCCTTGATTATAACCGGGGCTCTTGAACCTTCCTCGAACGCCTCCTGGAGCGCTAGCCTGCGACGAGCAAAACGAGTTAGGTGAGATTAGACGAGGGGCGAAGGACTGTAGGAGCGTAGCGACGACCGTATACTGCATAGCTCTAAAACTAACAACCTTCTACTCGTCGCTTTGCTCCTTGCCACCCCTCATTTCAACGCTCATCGCGCCCACCCTCACCTCTCCGTATCATCCAAATCAGGAATGAACCTGCGCTTGTATTTCACCTCCATTTCCGTTCCCTGTTGGATAGATAGGTTCTTTGCCTCGATCCTTGTCTTGATCCTCGCCGCCCCCCCGGTAATCTCAAGGTGGACCTTCTTTGCCGACGCCCTGTCAACAGTTCTCGTCAACTTCTCCCCGTGCACCCTAAGTCTCCTCTCCGCAATCTGCGATGAGCAAAGCGACGAGTAAAAGGAGTTAGCGATGAGCACACTACTTGCGACTCGCTAGGTTCCTTCCGTCCTTCGCTCCTCGCCCCCCCCCTCACCTGTTTGGCCACCTGCTCGCTGCTGACCTTGACCAGTGTATCCCCCGCATTCGGGACGCCTCTCAGCCCGACAATTCTGACAGGAGTCGACGGACCGGCAACCTTCATCGCACTGGTCCCTCCCGCCTCTCTCATGATCTTCACCTTCCCCCCGTACACCCCGCTCAGAATGGCGTCACCAACTTCAAACTTCCCCCATCTGACAACACAGTCACACACGACCCCTAGCCCCTTATCTAACCTAGCATCTATTACAACGGCCTCGCCCGCCGCCTCCTTGTCCGCCTTAAGTTCCATCATTTCAGCCTGCAGCACCATGCTCTCAATGAGGGCGTCCACCCCCTCCCCAGTGATGCCGCTCACGGGGAGCATCTGCACGTCTCCCCCCATGCCTTCGACGTTTACCCCCTCAACACCTAGCTCCAGTCCGATTCTCTTTATTGCCTCATCCACATCGATCCCGGTCTTGTCAATTTTCGTCATTGCGACAATAATCCCCTGATTCCCCTGCTGTGCAATCTTGATAACCTCTCTAGTTTGCGCATTCACGCCATCGTCGGCCGCAATCACAAGGACTACAATGTCGGTAGCGTTGCCCCCGTTCTCCCTCATTGCACTGAACGCAGCGTGACCAGGAGTATCAAGGAAGCACACAGTTGACGCTAGGTTGGAATTGTCGTCAAGAAAGCTAGGGGGCACAGGAACAGTGAAGGCAGTGATGATTTGTGTGATGCCTCCAGCCTCAGTTCCAGCAACATCGTCGGCCCCAGAGTTCTTATTGGACGTCTTTGCCTTCTTCTTCTTTTTCTTTTTCCCCTTTCCCTTTGCCTCCACCCTCCCCCCCCCCC
>JGI24540J26637_10001414_pt1 | contig 10532 bp, 17 predicted proteins | sample NorSeaMetagenome_FD_26637 | JGI IMG/M metagenome (IMG submission 26637) | reverse complement strand
CTTCCCCTCCCCGATATTAATTTCTCTTATCCCCTAGCACCTCTCATCTCCACCCCCCCCCTTCCCTCGTCCTCCCCAACAACCATGGACATAACCTACAAGTCAAGATGGAAGGACGTAGAGAAGACCTCAAAGATGTTATCCAAGACGTCTTGCCCGGCCTCCACCGCGTTTAAGACGACGGGCGTGAAGGTCAACCCGAAGATAGCCAACACCATCGAGTACAAAATTAAGGTAAGGAGTAACGAAGGCAGTGAGAGCAGCGGCTTCCGAATGCTACGCTGCTCAATAATTAACCTCCTGTACTCGTCGCTTCACCCCTCGCCAACGTCGCTCATCTTAGGATGCCAATGTGAAGACAACGAAGAAGACATTAAGACCGCCGCCAGACAACACCAAGGCGCTGTACGCGCAGCCGCCGCTGGCGAGCAGGGGGGGCAAGAAAAATGTGATGAATCACCTCCTGGCTGAGTTCTCCGTTGCCTTTAGGGACCACTGCAAGTACACTCCTCACAACAACAAGAGGTCGTCGAATTCAAGGTGAGGTGGTGCGCGGGGCTGGAGCGAAGGACAGATGGAGCGATGCGACAACTAGTTGAATGACTAATATCTGTCTCCCCCTCTTCGCCCGCAAACCCCCTTGCTCCTCTTTCCGAATGCAGTTCCCCCCCCGTCTTTGTCCAGTCCCCAGAACTCCTCTCCATATTCCGGCAAATCGAGGACTCCTACGGCGGCCCCGTTGTGAGCACGAAAAAGCTCAAGGCCTGGATAAGGTCCACTGGATTCGACAAGACGCAGGCTATTAGTTACGCAGAGTTTATGAAAGTGAGGCCAAGCGAGGAGCGAAGGACTGTTGGAGCGAAGCGATAGCAAAAGTATTTGACCGCCTTCCCTCATAACTAACAACCTTCCACTCGTCGCCTCGCTCATTGCAGCTTTGCGCGCATGTAATTGATTTGAAGGATCCAATGCAAGCAGCTGCTAAATCAGTGACGAGCAACTCATTGAATGCGTCTGCCTCCCACACACAGGTGATCGGCAGTAACACGACGGGGGTAATGCGCCGAAGCGAGTCTGAGGCTTCCTGGGATGCTGTCCCTTATGAGAACTATGGGAAACTCACCAACCTAAAAAAGAACCAGACCCTAGCCCCCCCTCTCTCCAACTCTCAACCAACCCCGATCCCCTCTCCTAACACCAGCGGGTCTCCAATCGTCCTCGATGAAACTATGGGTCACTCTTCTACTAATAAGCCTTCCTCTCGGGCCCACACTCCCTACCTCATCACCCAGAGGAAGAGCGCGGCGGCTTCGCTCTTCGAATATGACCAAAATGCCCCCGATATGGGAGGACCGGTCAAGGTGGACCCAGATGAGATGGTGCAGCTTGTCAAGAAACAAAACAGGGACGCCAGGAGGAGAAGGCAGGAGGAGGAATTCAGGTGAGGGGGGGGCGAGGAGCCAAGGCTGGAGTGAAGGCTGGAGCGAAGCGACAGCAGCACTTAGAAGCGAAGCGATAATATGAACAACATACCATACCACCTCTCTTCAAGAAATTCCTTCAGCTCGTCGCTTCGCTCCTCGCACATACTACCTTTCTACATAACTTATAACCTTCCCCACTCGTCGCTTCGCTCATCATAGATTGAAGAATGCGAACCAGCCGCCTCCGCCTCGGTTGCCAATCGGGGACCGTCTTTTTGACGCCCAACTCCAATCTGTTTCCGTTGAGGGAGACCATTTGGTGAGGTCCTCTCAAGCGGAAATATTTAGGCGCACGCAGAGCCTCAAGACTGAACTTAGGGAGAAGGCGTCGCAGTCTCAGAAAATGCAATCTATGGCAAATGCGCTCAACGCAAAGCTTGCCGTAGTACTAACACAGATCACGGAGACAAAGTCCAAACAGCTTGCCAAGGAATACTTTGTTGACAAAATCAACCTTGTCTCTGACAGGAAGCAGGATTTGCAAACCTGCAAGTTGAAGAAAAAGGCAAAGGCTGACCGAACAATCCTTCAAAGGCGAAAGACTGCCCTGCTCGCAAAGACCGACGTCGATCAGGCGCTCATAAAAAGGCAGATTGCCCAGGATGCCATAATTGACGATCTCAAGAGGAGGAAGAGTGTCGTTCATAGATCGTCGGTATCATTTACTCCGTCGAACATACCTCCGAACGCTGACAAAAGCACCAGGCGGGCGGCAAAGAAGAAACACAATGATATGTTCAAGAAGTCTGTGGACAGCATGCTTGATGTTAAGGAGAGCAGGAAGGGCATGAAGACGGTCCTCTCCGCATCGCATATCCCCATTGACGGGAAGGAAATTTTCGAGGAGGAAGGAAGTCCACTGGGAAAGCTGTCTGCTTCTCCACATTTCGAAATGGATTCGAAGTTCTCCACTGGAACGACAGGGAGCAGCAGGTCCAAGAGCCGCGGAGAGCTCATGCCTCCCTCAATGTTTTCGGCGGAGAGAATATACGACAAAGGAAGAACAAGCCCGCCACAGGTGCCATTCGGGACTTCGGTGCCGAGAACGGCAGAGACGCCTGCTTCGATACTGAGAGAAATACGAAGCCCAGCAGCAAGGCAAGAGACAGCAGGAAAGTTAATATCCTCGCCAACGCCATGGTCATAATGAAGAATCATCCCTCGTGTTTTTATTTTATTGTTATACATATTTAGCATACGATTACGTGGGCGCCACCGACGCCCAAGTGTTCTACATTTTCTCGAAGGATGGAGCCATCAACCTTAATTTCAACAAACTCGAAACGATCGTCAGTGTCGCCAACCCCCAGCGTTCCGTGCTCGTTCCATCCGCAGCCGTATGGTTGTCCTGTTGAAGACATGACGACGGTGTATTCAGGCCCGCAGGCTGCCATTTTCAAAGTCTCTCCAAAGGGGAGGGGGATGGAAAGGAGGATGGGGGCGGATGATTTAGCGGCGGGGAGCTTCGCACCGAGTTGTCCGTGGTCGTTCCTACCCCAGCCATAAACCGAATTTATGGTGCTCACTGCGATGCAATGAGACCAACCAGAATCTATGTGGGTGATGGTGGCATCCACAGGCAGAGGGACGGGAATTGGCTGGGGAGACGAGGACATGGGAGGAGAGGAGGACCCCAACTGAAAGTGTCTATTGTCTCCGACAGCGAAGACGGTGCCATCGGAATCTAGCAAAACTGTGTGTCTCATGCCAAGCGCCACTTGAGTGAATGTTGTTGACGGGTGGGAGGGGTGGGCAAAAATTCCCGACTGTTTGTATTTATTACATCCCCAAACGTGCGCAACTCCATCGGAAGTGATGCACGCCGAAGTCTGAGGTCCGGCATATATGGAGGAGATGGAGGAAAGTGTTGGGGGGGGGGAACATTGGTCATTTGAGTTGGATCCAAAAGTCAGGAGCTGGTTGGAAGCGGTGAGAAGGAGAGTGTGGGCGTGGCCAAGGGCGGCGGCAACAATGCCAGTGGTTGGAGATGGAGGGAGCTGAGATGCTGCGTTGCTGTGATGAGCGCGAAGTGCGAAGCGACGAGTGGAAGGTTGTTAGCTTTTGCGCTTGCTATTGTGCTGTAGTCGTATACGGTCGTCGCTTCGCTTCTTCGCTCCTCGCTCCGCCTCACCTCCCAAATGCAAAGCACTGCTTGCTCTTGGTGATGACCACAGAGTGAGCTCCGCCGCAGTGAACTGAAAGGGGTTGAATTCTAGGGACGGCGGAGGTGCTCTGGGGGTGGGATGGTTGGGGTGGGGGGATGTAACCATGAAGAAGAATCGCCAACTCCCAGAGCCCGCGCGTTATCTGATCCCTATTGTCTTCGTCAAAAGGTCGTGTGGGGGGAGATGTCGACGAGGGGTTCTTGATCCCGCACTGTTCGTGGTCATTGTTCCCGACCCCGTAAGCAAAGAGAACGCCGGTGCTCTTCTCTTTTGCTTCGAGGAGGAATGACCGCAGTCTTGTCGAGAGTAACTTTGTGGCCGGGTCGCCGGGAAGGTCGGGAATCGAGGGCTTGTATTTCTGTTCCAGCGACATCAAAGCTTTGTCAAGATTCAGAATGTAGTCACCGTTCCAGCCAGAGGGGCCGACGGAGGACGCGAAAGTGTACACGGCATAGTCAATGTCGTACAGGATCCTGCGGTGTTGAGGAGCGAAGCGAGGGAGGGGCTGTTAGTTGTCGCTCTCAAGCCCTTCAGCCAGCCTCCCATCCTTCGCTCCTCGTCCATCTCACCTAGCCCAGAAGTTTCCGACCTTGGAGCGTGTAGCTTCGTCGGGAGTCGTCGATCCACGGTACAGGAGAGCAGACACGGTGGTGAGAGGCGCAGATGGATCGGAAGGGTCTGCGATGAGCGTACAGGAGAGGAGCGAAGCGACAACCGGAGGGTTTAGTATTGCGTGGAGAGGAGGATAGGGCGAAATTTAGGTACGGAAATATCAGATAAGCAGGCGAGTGGCGCTAGAAATTGCGTAGCCAGCTCGTCACTTCGCTCCTTCCCCCCCCTCACCTATCTTGAGAATCTGGACAATCTCCCTCTCATAACCACCCTTCTCCCTAACGTCCAGGTCAGCCAGAGTTTGCTTCTTCGAGGCAGCGGGGAGGAGGTAGAGAGACCCTACAACGCCGGTGGTTGAAGTGTGATACGGGATGGAAGTGGGAGGGGAGGGGGGGGAGAAGGTGGACTGAGTATCGAAGTAGGCCTGAAGTTCGTCAGTGCGCAGGAGATTACAAACACAGCCGTAACAGTCCTCGTAGCCCCGGTGATCCGTCGAATACTGCGCCCAGACTCGGACGAAGGAAGGATCGGAAAGGATGCCCTGGCAGACAGGGGCATCCTCAAAGTCAGGAGAGGGCTTCCAAATAAGAGATCCGTACCCGAAAATGTAAAGATCTTCGTCCTCAGAGAACGAAGACATAAAAATGGAGCGACGTCGGATCGATGTAGGAGCAATAAATGGAAAGGGAGCCGACCGATTAGCTAAGAAGAGCAAAGTAAGAAGGAGCTGCGCAAGGGTGGACGTGGATAAGGTCGGATAAAGAATTTTTGGTGTATTGGTGGTGCGGNCACGCGATTTGGTAGCGTATGAGTAAGATCAAGAGGTTGTAAACAGGTGCCAAGATCAATTTTTTACATTAAAAAAGCGATTTTTAAAGTGGTAATATCAGGCAAATTTGTGTTTCATTGAATACTTTAATATTTTATAAATGTTACAAATACTTAATAAAAATTAATCTCTATATTTTCTATTGTAATTGGTATTTTTGATTATTGTAAATTTATGATACTTTATTATATTGTACTTTGCTATTATTTATACATTTATGTATCAAATTTAATTTGTAAAATATTACTATATTATCATTTGTATCTATTTTGAAAGGTTCAAAATGGATAATTTCTTATAATGTATATTTATGTACTACAGAGTACAAAATATTATAATATGTGTTACATTTATTAAAAACTAAGTACTTGTAGATGTTTGTAATTAGGAATTGGTGATTTTTCAGTGAATTTTTCAAGAAAAGTTCAACAATCGTACTCCCCTGGTGCGGTCGCGTCAACAATTTGTCTCCCCTCGTTGCATTAAAAATACCGCTCATCACAGCATACAATATTGGTTCGTTATTTTCATTTCTTTCTCAATTGTAGCTGAATGTCGCTCTTGGTGGCTCTCTCCCCAATAAAGACTCCGACCCAACCCAACTCCCTTCCTTTTCCTCCGTCCCGCCTTCTTCTAGTTCGTTGCTGTTTCCATTTCCATTTAGCATCTCCAGACCATCAAAGTAGTGTTCCGGTAGATCATGGTGGAGTGCAATGGGGTTGAAGCAGTGGGGATGTTCCTCCTCGAGTCTCGCCCAGTTGTCTCTTATCCACTGTTTGTATTCTGCTTCGAACTTCTTCCTGTAGCTTCGCCTGTCCTCTGCAATGGCTAAAATTTGTTCGTCCTTTCCACTTTGGAACATAATCTCGTGGTTGTCGGGGCCCGAGATGTTCTTGTAGAACGTGCCTATGAACTTCCTGTCGATATTGTATAGGAACACGCAGACGAAGAAGAGCCACGCTCCAACCAAGGCAAGGAGGAAGTTGTACACCCCCGTCTTTTCCAATTTACCGTCGCTCTCAGGGTAGGAGGCGTCGTAGATTTCCAGGCACCCGAACGAGGACAACAGCGACCACACAAGCATAAAGAACCACGTCCTACCTCCCAGTTGGAACGGGTGTCGAAGGTGAGCCAGTGCAGAATAGTCCATGATGAGAACCTGCGATGAGTGAAGGGAATCGCAAAAGGGGGTTGAGATAAGGGATGGGGCGAGGAGCGAAGGGAAGAGTGGGGGGTCGTTAGTTGTAGTGCTATGTAGTATACAGGAGGAGCATAGCGATAGCGTGGAGCGAAGCGACGACCTATGGGTTCTTTTTTTGAAGAGAGATAGGTCGGGTCAAGTTATCCTCGCTGCGCTCCTCCCTGTTATAGTGCTACGGAGTATACGGTCGTCGCTAGACTCCTCGTCCAACCTCACCTCACCAAATCTTATAATTGCTGCAAAGATAATGCTCACCACGGGTGACTCTATATTGGGGAAGTAGTAGAAATCTCCGTGATATAGATGATTCAAAATGTTGTACCCGACCTCAATGCCAAAGTAAATAATCACGTAAGAGGAGGACACTGCAATGAGCGAAGTGAATCGTGAAAAGTTTTAGGCAAGGAGCGAGGCAAAGAGCGAAGCGACGAGTAAAGTGGGTCGCCTTGTCGTATATAGAGCAACATTAGGCGGCGAACGAGCCATATAGTCTTTTTGCGGCTCGCTACGCTCCCCGCACTCGCTGCCTTCGCTCCTCGCTTGACCTCACCTAGAGCAAGCAGGGACACCGAGATTGACTTCACGATAACTTGGATCATACTGACCGCGCTCATACACACAAACACAATGAACCTGTACCTCGGATTGTTCAAAATATAGCCGTATATGTGAGGCATTGAACTTCGTTCCTTGGGACCAATGTCCTTATCGTAGCTCACTATGGTAGTCGACAAGGCTATGGTAGAAGCTGAAAGCAGAATCGACACGGCCATGATGATGGGAATTTCCCCTCCCAGTCGAAGGAGTGCGTAGACCTGCACGCTGCACGCGGGCATTGCCTCAAAGAGGGTTTCACCCATCTTGGAGATCATGACTTCAGTGATTGCAGAGAAGATCTGACCTGGCTCCTGTTTTTGCCCGCTTGTGACTCTGTATGCATCCATAGCAGGTTTCAAGAACACAAACGAAAGGAGAACTTGCATCACAGCAGATCTCTTTGCATGATGCTTCATTTGGATGTTGTTGACGAATCCTGCGACGAAAGAAACAGGCGAAAAGGGGAAATAATGCGGTGAGTACGAGGAATCGGTATGTACTTCTGGTCAACCACCTCGAATTGACACGCAAGGCTCGCCTCCCTCGCCGCCAGCATTTTATCGTTTTGCTTCGACCCCAGCTCTGCCTAACTCACCAATGAGAGCATGCGCAATCACTGAGAGCATAACCATAGCAAGATTTGCGTACCCAAAGCCGCTCTGGTCGTTGTCAAAAAAATACTGGACCATGAGCAGGTCGCTCAGTGCATCTACAATTGATATGCAAGCACCAACGACGACCCTCGCCTTCACGCCCCATGAAACCTCATAAAACAAATGCTGAGCAAGATCCGAAATGGAAGATTCGAACCATGGATATTCTTGAGCAAGCTTTCCCAACGACGATGGGAATCTCAAGACCCACTCGTGAACTGCGATGAGTTGAAGGTTGTTAGTTACATGGGAAGGCGGTATATGCGAGGAGCGAAGCGAGCGCAGAAAAGGGTCCCCTTGAATAGCCGAATTGATATGCCGTTGTCGCTTCGCTCCAGCCGTCCCTCGCTCCAGCCGTCCTTAGTTCCTCGCCCAATCTCACCTCCTGGCAGCACGTAGGTGTTCGTCAAGAGAGATACAGACAGGGCTTTCCCTAGCTTCTCCGCGTCCTTAGTCGACAGCTTTTCGAGGGGAGAATCAATATCCTTAACGTAACTTAGTCCATTCGCAAGTATCATGCTCAGCATGTGGGGGAACCATGGGTAAATGTGAACAAATTCTTTCATGCTCTCGTATTCCGAGAGGACCCTTCTAGTGACATCAAATCGAGATTCACCGCCAGTTCTGTATCTCGAAGATAGGTACAGCTGCTCTACGAGTGACTCTCCATCATCCTTGGTGAAGTCCTTGAGAGGAACCTGCGAGGAGCGAAGCGAGAGGAACGGATGTTAGTCATAGGTATTATATGCAGTAAACTGTCGTCGCTTCGCTCCAGCCCTCCGCCATCTGCCCTCCCGTCCTTCGCTCTGCCTCACCCGAGCCTGATAGAAGTGACGAAGATTCCCCAACCTGTAGACGGTGTCCAATGCCACGGCACTTTCTTCCTTTGCGGACATTCTCTCGCCCTCGGAACATTGGCTGTAGCACGTAACCTTGGAAAAGTTGGCGCCCTCAGCCTTCTGGACTATGAAAACTTTGTAAACATTGATACGCTTGGCATTTGGGTAGTTCTCCGGCGACTGGTCTGGCGCGGGGTAGTTATCTTCACCATCAGGACTTCCAGCAGGAACGCTGGTGATGTAGATAAGTCCTTTGCGTTTCAGTATAAAGCAAACTAAGGGGGGGGGAGAGGTTTTGGTTAGATTGCAAGAAAAAACATCGCGACAAGTTCGTTTCGATCTTCTCACCCTTGTTGAGGCTATAGTACGTCTGGTTTCCGGTACGAGAAATATCACTTTTGTGCACGGACTGTGATAAGGAGGGGTAAGGCGAGGAGCAAAGCGACGGGTTGAAGCTTGTTAGTTATGTGGGAAGACGGAGTAATGCTTTTGCTGTCGCTTCGCTCCAGCCTTCGCTCTTCGTCCGATCTCACCTGTGTCACGAAGGTATTCCCGTCGCATGGGAAGACGAGGCGGCTAGTTTCGCTGAACGAGGAATTCCTACGAGTTCCATTAGCGTCTAAAAACGTCGAGCCTAAAGCCGGGTTCTTGAGATCTGGGAAAGAAGAAGGAGAAGCGAATCGCAAAAAGAGTAAGGGAGGTTAGCTTATCGCCTAGCGCACAGAGAAGCATTAGGCAGCTCGCTGCATATCGCTCGCAGCCTATCGCCCCCCCCCGCACACTTACTGGCGAATATTTTGGCAGAGACCAAGCGATAACTCGAATGGGCAGTGAAGCTCGTCATTGCCCAGTCTTTCCCGAGCAAGCCACCATCATCTTGGGCTTTCCTCAACCTGGAATTAGCGAACCAAGCGTGACCAGGTTGGGAAAGTTGTTGGTCATAGAGCGTCAGGCATCCGTCCTGCCACATCCAGCCCAGCCCTCCACCTTACCTCACTGAAATGTACTGGGAAAGTGAGTCTGCCTTTTCACCAATGTTATGATCATCATTCACCATCGATAGGACGGCGCGAACAATGATTTTCAGCTCTTCACTCGGTTCAGATGCGTTCTGGATGGAGGCGTAAACTTCCATCCCTTGAATGGTCTCTTGATCATGGTCTATAATAATACTCAAATCATGTCTTTTGGAGGCTGACGTCGGAGATTCTCCCTCGGTGAATTCACTAAAGGAACTTGAATACTGACTTAAATCATCTCCTGCATCGATAGGAGCGACCTTTGATGTTTTATCCTTCATTTCCTCTCAGGACTATGAAGCCGGTGTGGAGGGGGGAAATCTGTTGGGCAAGGAGGGGCTGAACTTCGCAGAAAAACGGTAATTCAGCTACACCAGAGGGACTTCGGTTGTGATTATACGTTTTTAATTAAAAGAATTTGACAGAAAAGAAATGAGAATCTACGTTAGTTTTCCCAATGTGTACCAACCTTGAATAACCTTCAAAAGAAAAGATCTAAAGACTTTAGACCTAAATCACATTTCAGGACAGGTAAGGATTCACACTTAGTTAGAACTCTGCACCAGTTCATCGTTGTCAAAAACCAGATCTAGATAATCTTGCAAAATTTGTATTAGATGCGATGAACAGTTTCTACTTGGATGACGCGCAAATTATAGAAATGAGATGTAGTAAACTTTTACTGAAAAAGAGGGTTGTTCTGAGGTTATTATAACCAAAATTGAATTGAATTCTGATTCTCTTTCTGAAAAAAATGATAGTTTCAGAACTTTCTTTCTATAGTACAACTAAACCATGGATTACCAGCAAACGAATTATGGAGAAGAAAATGACTATTTGCACAACCTTCGTAACGGAATTTTTTCATTTATGAGAAATACATTTGGACTTAACCCGGAATCCCTTCTTTTGACTCAACCTTCTTTTCTACCCACGAAAGTCGAAAGCATCTTTGTCGGCAAAAAAGGCAAATCTCAAATAGCTTCTACCTCACCGCACATCCTAACGTCCCCGTATCTTGCCACAACCAGAGCCTAATCCGTTATCTGAAGCCTCCGAATCTACCTCCAAACCTCTCCCTCCCCCCCTCCCATCCTCATGGTGAAGAACCCCCTCCCTCCAATGTCTACCAA
>JGI24540J26637_10001412_pt1 | contig 10556 bp, 1 predicted proteins | sample NorSeaMetagenome_FD_26637 | JGI IMG/M metagenome (IMG submission 26637) | reverse complement strand
AACTGCCGCGTAAAGTGACGTCAATGTCGTAAATGCGACAAAGCTGTCAAAATTGTCCGCGTCTTGCCCGTCGGCAATGCAATTGTAGTCCCTGCGATCGAATCCGTCTTCTGCTGGCTCCCTGCGCCTTTCCTTTCTTCTTTTGCGCGCGCTCCTTGCGCACAGCCCTTCCTTGGACCTTTGCTGTATTTCCCCTCTGTAATCTACGGTCAGCTGCTGCTGCTGCCCGCGCCTCGCTGCCCACGCTCTGCGGCCGCTTAGCTTTCGATTCCTCGGAGATTCCGAGAAGCGCCTTGCCCGACGCACACCTCTGGCGACGAGGTGCTGCGTATGCGTCGGGGGAAGGCTCGAGTCGAAGTTGGCTGCCAGGCCACCCCGTCGATTCTTCCTTGTACACTGCTCGAATTTCACGTTCCGATCGTGAGTTACTTTCTTGCCGCTAGCTTGCGCTAATACGGCTCTTTGCTCGCGCGTCCACCGCGCAGAGATTTGCTCGCGCGTCCACCGCGCAGAGCTGCAGCTGTTGCTGCTTAGTCCGGCGAAGTCCACTGAGCGGAAACTCAGGGCTTGTCACCTTTTACTTTACACCCTTTGGGTGTGGAATCTACCGGCTTCCTGCCGGCATCAGAGCAAGGGCTCGCATGCTCTCTGACTCCTTCATCACTTTGCTTTGGTTTGTTGCGAAGCAGCTTGCAGGGTAAACGCTAGCGCTTCCGGTCGAAACCTCGCTCGGACTTGATCTCAAGAGCACTTTCACGGGCGAAAATTACCCGTGCCCGACGCCGTAAGCGCCTCGCGGCAATCCCCTGCGGGGCCGCACAGACGGTGCTCGGGGCAAGTGCTTCCGCAGCCGCTCCCTCAGGAACGACCGCGCATCTTCTTGCTTTTTCGATGTTCAATTGGGTTTAGCTTACCTCTAAAACAAAGGTACCTAAACCACACTAATTCACTCCGGTGTCTTCTCCAAAACACCTTGGTTGGCTCTGGCCATCATGACCATTCCAGTTCGTGGGCATTCAATCCCCCCAAAGCCACTTCGTGGCAATAGGATCGATCTTAACTCCGCGAACTCCCGCCACTACACACTGCCTAGATAGCCCTCGAGCTACCTAGCGGCTCTCTAGATAACCCTCGAGCTACCCAGCATCGTGGCTGGAAGTGTCAACGGTTATACCGTGTAACGGTCGGGTGTAACCGCCGTAACGGAAGTGTAACCGCCGTAACGGTCACCCTATAATCGTAACACTCCCCCCACTTCTAGCCTACAGCGCTCCTCAGCACCCCTCCACCATGAAGTAGGCTGCGCCGGTCGCCACTTGGAAATCGTCTGACACATTCCCATATTGGGCGCTCTTGGTGCTCCTGCATAACTCCAGCAAGCGCTCGAACACAGCTGTTGACAACGGCTTGGTGAAGAGATCTGCTACGTTGGTGTCAGTAGGTGTATACCTAACGCGTACCACACGATCCTTGATCGCCTCCGACACAAACCGAAACCGCGTGTCGATGTGCTTGCATCTTCCAGCGCTCGATCCTGTTTGCTCCGCAATCAAGATCGCCGCCTTGTTGTCCTCCCAGATCAACGTGGCTTCCTTCTGCTCGTACCCGAGCTCCCCAATCAGGTTGCGGAGGTACTTGACTTCGCACACCTCGGCGCACAAGGCCACGTACTCCGACTCGCAACTGCTGAGAGTGACGATCGGCTGTAATCCGCTCTTCCACGACACAGGTCCACTGTTGATAAAGTTGATGTAACCGCCGTGCGATCGCCGCGTCATAGCATCTGCCGCGAACGACGCGTCCACTGCACCCACCAGGATGTTGGCCACACCACGTTCTATCTCCTCGTCCGAGGACCTCCACTCTAGGTAAAAGTCGTGCGTGGACATGAGATACATGATGACACGTTTCGCCGCGTCGATCACCTTCTTGCATGGCTTGGCGAGATACCGACTCAGCACGGAAACCGCGTAAGCTGTGTCGTATCGTAGCGCTACCGTTGCGTACCCGATCGATCCGATCAGGCTCCTCATCTCGGTCTTCATATCTTCGGTAGGCGGCACTTCAAAATCCGCCTCAACCAAATGAAATCCGGGCTCCATCGGCGTCTTATACTGCCGTGTCTCTGTCAACCCAAACCTCGCTGCGATCTTGGAGATGTACGATGACATGTTAGCGCGCCAGCTCCACTTGTCCTTCGACTGACTGAAGTTGACTGCTAGGAACCTGTCGAGAGTACCTTCTTTCGTGATCTTCCAAGTCTTCTGCAAGTGCTCGAAGAATCGATCACGCAGCTGAACGCTGGTCGTGCTACAGATGATATCATCGACGTAGCTCAGGAAAATCATTTCACGCCCCTCCGAGTCGGTGTACCGATAGATACATTGGTCCGACATCAACCGTTCGAACTTGGCGTATTCGACCCGGCTACTTTTCTTGCCCTTGGAGTCGGTCACTGTCGTAACTACTTTCTCCTTGAACTTCATGACCTCATCGCCAAGCTGCTTCATGAATGCTGCTCCTGAGAACTTGCACCCGTACACAGCCTTCGTGAGGCGTAAGACCCGATTGGCATAATCGCCAGCGTCTCCTGGCAGCCGAACGTACACTGCATGATCCTCGAGCTTCGTTCCTAAGAACGCACCCGATAAATCGAACGACTCCGTGACAAACTTCGGGTTGCATAGCGTTGCCAGAAGAGTTCTGATCGCGGCGAATCCTATCGTCGGCGAAAACGTATTCCACACCGTATCCACTCCTTCGGTTTGCCCTGCACCGTTCACCGCCAACCTAGACTTCCACTTCAGGAATTCCTCTCGATTGGTAGTCTTCGACAGCGCGTACTTACGCTTGTAGATCATGCGGCTCCGTAGAATCTTCACGCCTTCGCGTATGAGTTCATCCACTTGCTTGGGCGATTGCAGTACCCCGATATCCATCTCAATGAGCTGGCGCATCTCCGCTCCTGCACTCGCTAGGATTTCCTTCTTCTCAGGATGTGCGTCAAGCTCTTTAGGATTGTTGGGCTCATCATCGTAGATCGGCACCTTGCCGTCCGTCACGGGCACATGCAGCGTCCCAGGCTCATGCGTGCTAGTCAGCGCGCTCTGCACCAGCTCCGACATCGACTCCTCGTAGCGGTCGTAGGCATCATGCGCATGCAGCTCAGCTTTCGTCTGAATCGCTGCCCACAACTCCTCACGAGTCTCCAAATACAACGCCGCGACCTTGAGGGCCTCGACCCTCTCGGCTCGTGTGTTGCCACAGTCTTCGTCCAAGTCACCGTGCTGGGCGCCCATGATCAGCAGCTCCATCAACTGTTCGAAGTCGTATTCCTCCCTATCACCATCGTCGTAGTGAACCTTAAACAGCTGCCGTGGCGCAGCATAATTCACCACTTTCCCTTCGAAGTTCCTTGCTACTTCCTTTCCCTTCTTGTCAACAACTGTGAACGCCTTGCGCACGCGCCTCCCCACGAACCTGTCGTGCGGATGTGCTAGCGGCGTCCCCACCTGCTTCTCATTCTTGAAATCTCGTGGCACCGCGATCTTGTACTTCGAGCCAGCGTAGGCCTCCTCGAATATGTACTCATCCGCCAATGGCGTCACTTGATAATCTTCCGGTTTCTCAAAATTCACGACCTTGTTAGGGTCATCACACAAATCCATGGTCTCACCAGCGCGAGCGTCAGGTCCTCCGTCAAGCTTTCCGGAAGCAACCTGATACGGCTGCTTCTTTCCTTGACCAGTAAGTCGCTTACTGCCGCCGCCGCTGGCATTGCCTTTCGCCGCTGCCTTACGCGCAGCGCATACCTTCTCCCCGTCCTGCTTGGCGAAAATGACTCGCTCTTGCTCATCACGCCTCTGCTCCCGTATGGCCGCTACGTACGCCCTCTCGTAGAAATCGCGCGCCGTAGCTTCAGTCCCATCAGGTTCCTCTAATCCAATTAGCACCCTCTCGTCTCGTCCCAAAATGGCCGTTCCCTCCCTTTCAGGNCTGAACTCGGCCGGGTANACATCCGGTATAATCTTGACGTTGTTGGGCGAGGCATAGATAGTCTTGCCGTCCGTGACCAGGTGGTGATATACTCCAGTCTTGGCATCGACTTCCGGGCCTAGGTACAATCCGACAATCGCACGCACGCCAAAGCTTCCACTTTGCCCACGCGCCCGCCTCTGTTCCTCGGATAGAATGAGGTACGCCAACGATCCGAACGGTCCTAGCAGAATCTCCTGCAGCCTCGGTTTCTCACCAAAGTGCATCTCCCACGCCGTCATCGGTATCTTTGCGTCCTCTCCCTTACCATCCTTTCCATCAACGGTTACTATCTGATCTGTGTCGTCGGTAACCATGTTGACGATGTTGGTGACCGTGACTGCGAACTTCAAGGCATGATACCACCATCCGATGGCCATGCCTGCGCGCGCGATCATACACCTGGCCATAGTCTTCCAGGTGCGCCACCTTCTCTCGATCTTTCCATTACGCCATTGTGCGTATGCCTCCGTTACAGTAACCTTCGAGGACCTTCCGGCCCCTTTACCAGACATCCACGTCTTGGCCGACTCTGTATTCAACGTAGACTCGCCATCNATTTGTATCTCGCCTGGCATTCCGCCTAATCTCGAGAATATCTTGGCCATCCCTAGCAGCGCCTGAGCTCGAAATGCTAGTCCTAGGACTTCTGCGTAATCTTTGTCAGTGACTGCTGCCAAGGCAAAATGGTAATTGTGAAACACTGACGCTTCCCGAACGTATCCCAGTATGTCACAGTAGACCTTCGGCACCTCGCGTATCCACGCTGGCCTTTCAGTTTTCCCTCTCGGCATGCCTGGCATCGCAAGTTTNTTCTGTGCGCAGCTGTCGCAATGCGCGTCAGAACCCCCCTGGGACCCGACGACCACCTTCAGGATCCTCATAGTTTCGGCGCCTTCAATATGATCGATGGCATTGAAGATAGTCTTCAGCTCGAGATGACCGAATAGTTCGTGGATATACTTCTGCAACTTCTGTATGTCCTGCGACTGACCGGTATCAGCGAGCCTCAGCGCTGGTAACTTCAACCGAATTGGCTTTTTGAACCCGGCATCTTCACCTGCCTTCCTGACTTCTTTGGCGTACGCATCATCAGTCTTCTCTACCTTGACTTCCGTCTTGACATGAGTTTGGGCTTGATGTTTGTTGCCGTCAATGTCTCGGCTGCGTTTGGCTACCGTTTCTCCATCTATCCATTCCTTGGTAAGCTGGTTACTTTTTAGCACTTGCTTGCCAAACGACCAGGCTCTGCTCCCCCGACATTGAGCTGCAACTTCTCCAGCTTGAATCGACGTAGCATAAGCGATAGTCGGCTTTTCCTCTGCCTCAGCCTGGTACATCGTTGGTGTACCGCGGAAATGCGTGACGTGACGTTTGTCGTGGTGTAAAACCAGCGACTGTCTTACGCACCAAGCGCGCAACGCGATCGATGGCGCTGCCCTCACGTGCTCCACAATGAAGTGAAACCCGGTGAATGAATCCGTGACGAGCGGAATCGTGCGTTTTCCCGCCGTGATATATTGCGGTCGATCCTCATTGATGTCGAATCGACATCCGTTGCGCTCCATCGCTCCAGTCGACGCGATTGGGAAGCCCACGCCATTCTTGGTGTTGTAGCACTTCCCATATTGCATCGTGTTGTAGCAGCCTTGCGTATCCATAGTCGTAATGATGAGTTGACTTCGCAAGTTGCAGACTGTCGCTCCGACACCTGTGATATTCATCAGGCATTCCTCCGCGCATAAGACGTGTTCGGGTTCATCCGACACAAAGCAAGTTGACCCAGTATCCGCAAGCCAGTAGAGGATCCCAGGAACCTTCTTAGGCTTAAAGTCTTTGAGCACTTGTTGTAGGAATACTCCTCCGTCATCATCCATCAGCACGTGCGCTCGTACGATGTCGGCGAGTCTCATGCCTCGTAGCATGCTTGCCGTGGACATAGGCTCCCAGCTACGCCCGCGCGCGCCCGCAGGCGCCGGTCGGCTAGCATGTCTTCCCTTGAGTCCTGTACGCTCCCATTCTGCGCTTCGCTTTCTCGTTCTCTTCTGCCGCGTTACCGCGTTGGTGAACCACGAGGCTATTTGCCCACAGCATCCTGCCTCATCTGATTCATCAGAGTCGCAGTCAGCATCACCGGCGTGGTCGTCTAGAACTCGACATGAGGCTACCCTGCCCTGCGCTGCCGTAGCTTGCTTTCGCTGGGTAGTCGGTTCATCATCATCCCCGTCGTTTGCCGGCTTGATACAGGCTACGTGCGGCTCGTGTCGGTTTAGACAAATATCGCAAAGATGTTCGGTCTGTGCGTTTGAGACTCCGGCTGCTCGTGCTTCAACTCGCGTCTCAATCACGATCTGCTCCAGTGCCTCGNCCCCTGCTCGCGTTGCNGCNGCGATTCTATCNACCACATTCTGTGCAGTGCCGCCAGCACGTGTCTCCTCCTCGAATAGATCAAGNACGTTCTGTGCNGTGNTGATCGTNGGGTNGGCGTTCTCNTGCACCCTCCGCAGACTGGCACAANGAGCTTCTTGCCCGGGAATCATCGATAGTTCGGCGAGCACCCCGGCNATATCGCCTCGCACCCGCGTCACNATGTTGGCTATCTCCTGTGGNGCAGATAGCTCCGAAGCCGCTTCAGANTCATGTGACGCNTCGAGCATATCGTCTCCGTGTCCGTCTTCTGACTCCTCTTCATCCGAACTAGATTGCTCCAAATCTGGTGGCTCCTCCTCGTCCGAATCCGTACTGGTGTGGTGGGAATCATCCCCGAAATCCTCTGACGCATCCGACGTCTCGTCCTCTGGGTCTGATCCCCCACCATTCGTTGCTATCGGTACCACCGTATGGCTGCTCTCCGCCTCCGTGTGCGATTGCGCGGGTTCCTCCCCGCCAGCTGCCGTAGGGGTAAGATTCGCGCTCGGCGAACCCCCGTCAGCACCCCTGGAGTCAGACCCATCTAGTGAATCCGATTCCGGGACCCCAAGCTCTTCCCCCACGACCCCTAGCTGAGCCATGGTATATCGGCGATAGAAGTGCTCCGAAGTTTCAGCTTGTTTCAGCCTCTCCACGAGACCTGTTTCCTTCATTGACGTTACCCATTCGGTCACTGTTTGCCCTTGCAGCCCCAGCTGCTGCCAGATGTCGTCGAGGACGACGTCCGGCACCGATCCCGGCACAATACCGTTATCACAGTGATCTTTCGAGAATTGCGTGTTTGCCCAGAGCTCCCACAGAGCATCACGCTGATCGTAGGCGGCGGCAGCTTGCACTTCAGCCCAAACTCGCACCAACTTGCGTCTAGCTCGAGCNTTGTCGAACCTAGGCCGTTGTGCCCGCGCTGTGCCGGCGAAAACCGATCGCTTGCATCCGCCGCGCCTGGCCACGCCTACGCGCCGCTGGAAATCCTTGATCCAATCATCCTTTATCTCCTTGCGAGCTTCTAGCAGTGTCTGGCCGTCGTTCTGACGTGCTCGAATGCTAGACTGCACTTTCTCCCCTGCCCTCGTAGGCACAGGCTGAAAGTAGCTTTCGCCCGACTTGATGTAGCTCTCGCTACACACGTCATCCACCTGTAGTTCAAGCCATGCTGACAACGTGAAGGATGCCTTGCTCTGGAGAGCCTTCGCCAACCTTGGATGAGTCACCTCCTTCCCGAGCGAGCTCGGGCTGAGCGGGAACTCAGCAGAGGCTCGCTGAGCTTTCTTTACCCTCCGTTGGCAAATCTTGCGCCACTGAAGGCCCAGCGGCGCGTCGTCGTCACGTAGTCCGGCCAAGCGGGCGAAGACGGTGTGAGACACCTTCTCGTAGGGCACCACCGCTTCGCGGGGTTGTCTCGATCGCTCCNTCTTACGTGCTCGCTCAAGCTGACGCTTGTCATGCTGAGCGCGTCTCCTAACCTCATGCCCCCAGCGTGACTGGACTTCTGCTGCTGCCCTATCCAGTGAGCGTTGCTGCCTGGCAAGCCAGTCGCTTTTCCGATCAGCTGCCCATTTCGATACCTTCGGCGGCGGCTTATCGGGGGCCGCCACCAGTTCTACTGGTGCTATCGTCGCAGTGACCCTCGACAGCGACGCCTGCGTCGCGGATTGCGCTTTATCACGCGCCGCTTGCTTGCGCCTTCGATGATGTACGATGTCATCGCTCGTAAACACGAGATTAGCTTTCACCATCGCCCATCCGTCGAAGGTCCTCGCCACCAAAGGGTGAGTAACACGATTCGAAGTGACGAGACTCGGCATCGCCATCGCCCACACCATTGCCCATTCGTTGAAGGTCCTCCCCACCAAAGGGTGAGTGACACGAAGAGGCGGTACGGGCAGGTGATCAGGTCCTAGCCCGATCATCGCCCCTTGACCTTCCTCTTCCTGATTCATCGTCGTGTGCGTGAGTTCCATTGATGGAATCGTATCGCCCCTGACTCTCACATGAAGCATGTTGACATCGTTCGCATCCCCGCGGATATCAACATAAAATTGCCCAAAAATTGCCCACTGCCAGTGCTGCAGCCAAGCTACCCAGGCATCGATTTCATCGATACGCAAGGTCAAATATACGGGCTCCGGCGCCGCTTCGATGACCGACGTCGTCAGTTCTTCGAGACGCGCGATGGCTCCTCCTTGGCCGACTTCGCCTAACGAGTCTGGCCCAAACCCGAGCACCGATTCAGTATCGTCCTCGTCGGTGAGCCTAAGGTGGAGCATCTCCGGTGCGACCTTCACCAGTAGGGACATCAGATCTTCAACGGATTTGACATCCACATCGCTCTCGGCCGCAGCCGTGGTGCGCTCTTGCCTTTGGCCCCCGGGCTTCTTTGCCGGCGCGTGCTCCGAGCACTGATCCCTGAGCGGGATCACAGGCTTCTTGCAACCCTTTGTTGTGCACCTGATAGGCCTGACTGTATCTGCGTTTGCGTGATTCCATTTGCAGTCGGCCCCTTTCGCGCACGTCCTTCCTTGGACCGTGTTATCATAGCACGTCCCGAGCTCCATCCCCTTGGGGATGACGACCATGTGCCCCCCCGTGGTTCGAATCCGTTGAGACTCTCCGTGTTCCACCCGGAGATAGGTTGCTCCACTTGGTTGCTTGTTGCCTCCGCCATTACCTGGCGACGTCTGTTTGGCTACCATTGACTGCACGATGCCTTCGAGCGCCGTAGAAAACTGCTTCACTGCTTCCGGCGAGTGTGCCAGCGGCTCTCGAGCTCCAGCTTCAGCCGACTCGTCTTCTATCTTATTTACCGATTGACCTTTCTTCTGCCAAGGCGGGGCAGTGCGCCTGGCGCCCTTGCCCCTCCCNNACGCAGATGATTCCAGCGCTCGTACGATGGCATTGAGCTTCGCTACGCACGCATTTGCCGCAGTTCCTCCTGCTGACGTCTTGCTAAGCTCTTTGGTCGCGCTTTTCAGCAATGCTGTTTGCGGCACNAGCTCATCAAGAAGCCTNNTCATGTTCGCTGCAGTGAGGCACGGAACTTCGCTACCGTGCTTCTGCCCACATTCGGAGCAATTCGTTGCCGTGTCGACTCGAGCGAACAGCGTGAACTCCCCCTTTTGCTTGATATTGTTGGCTTGGGCGTGCGCCCCCTTGGTCATGGGCTGCTGGGCGTATAGCGCCTTATGGTTATCTCGTTGATAATCCATAAGACTACTTGCCCATGGCGGCATCTTGTGGACGAGCACTTGGTATTCGGCGGCAGCCTCATCCCACTCATCCCGAATCTTGAGCTTCTTCCTCCACTCCTCCTCCGAGCCTCCCTTGAGGCGCAGCATGACCGGCACGAGCAGCGCGTGCTGGAGCATAACCGGCGTAACTGGCCCGAAATCCAGCGCGAAGCTGTGTAAAGTCCTGCTCACTTCCTCAACGAAGTATTGGAAATTTCCCCGGAATCTTGACTTGTAGAACTTTGGAAGCTCCATAATCTCCTGAAGTCTGACCCATAGCATGTGCGCATCTACGTCAACCAGCTCTCGCTCAGCCATGCCGAATAGCAGGTAGCCCGCCATGGGCAGGTCCCTGGCGGTCTTCGCACCGTGCCCACCAGATGTCGTTCCTTCTACTTGATCTTTAATGGGGGCAGATAACGGCGCCGCGATGGCTGCCACCGCCGCGAATATCACAGCCTGGTCATCATGCCAGCTAGTGCCGAGTTGCCGTACGGCGTCGGGCTTGCCTGCTGCCACTCGAACCGCCTTTTCTTCCCTGAACATACGATGATGCTCGGCCATGATATCCTCGATGGTATGAAATCGGAAAAGGCTCGCGAGATGATCTCTCCCCACGTCTCGAAAGGCTACGCGAATAATCGTGATCATATGAGGTAGCCCCCCAAGGTTATCATGTGAGGTAGCCCCCCAAGGTTTTGGAATGCGGCCTTGGAATTGATTTTCCCTTTTAACGCCTTCGAGATTTTATCTTCCATCGTCGCACGTGCCGTTGGGGTAAGCCCAACTAGAGGTATTTCACCCCCAGTTTCACCTCCCGTGATGCTCATTGTCGAATCGCTTAACGCCGATATTTTGGCGCTC
>JGI24540J26637_10001411_pt1 | contig 10557 bp, 12 predicted proteins | sample NorSeaMetagenome_FD_26637 | JGI IMG/M metagenome (IMG submission 26637) | reverse complement strand
TTTTTCCGAAAAACTTTCTAAACTAGCTGATATATATATTAATGATGCGTTTGGAACTGCCCACAGGGCTCATGCCTCAACCTCTGTAATTACTCGTTTTTTTAAGAANAATTGTTTTNGTGGATTACTTTTAGAAAAAGAAATATCAAATTTAAATTTAATACTTAAGAACCCTAAAAGACCNTTCACTGCTATTATCGGAGGTGCGAAAATTAGTGGGAAAATTGAGATAATTCTTTCCCTCTTAGAGAAGGTAGATAAAATTATAATTGGTGGTGGCATGGCCTATACCTTTATAAAAGCAATGGGTGGTAATATTGGAAAATCTATTGTTGAAGAAGATAAGCTGATTTTAGCACAAAAAATAATAGAAGGAGCTAAAGAGAAAAATGTAGAGCTAATACTACCAATTGACTCTATCAATAGCTTGTTATTTAGTAATGAAGAAGAGTCTTCGTCTTCAGATATCTATAAAATACCTGAAGACAAAATGGGTTTAGATATTGGGAAAGATTCTATTTTACTTTTTGAAAAACACATACTCAAATCTAAAACTATACTTTGGAACGGTCCAATGGGAGTTTTTGAGTTTTCTAATTTTTGCAATGGCACCAAATCTATTGGGAAAGCAATATGTGTAAGCACCTTAAATGGGGCGTTTTCATTAATTGGAGGAGGAGATTCAATAGCAGCCTCTAAACTATTCGGGTTGTCTGAAGGGGTTAGTTATACATCTACTGGTGGAGGTGCTATGCTTGAATACATAGAAGGTAAGGAGCTTCCCGGAATCAAAGCTTTATCATAAACCTTTTTTAATCTTATTTGTTGCTTTCTTAGCTTTTTTCTCTATATCTNTAATAAAGTCCTGATGCTCTGTTATCTTAGGAGTTATTACAACAAGTATTCTTTCAAGCTGAGGTCTTAGTAANGAAGATTTATTAACCTCTTTTGGGATAACATCAATTTTTTGTTCGAAAAAAATTAAAACACTTAATAAAATAGCAATTTTTATACATCCAAATATTGCTCCAATAAGCTTGCTAATTATTCCAAGAGCAAGAGCATTAGTGATTTTTTCAATTATATGTCCTAGTATTTTTATAANAACTAGAGTTGTAAAAAAAACAAGGGCAAATGAAATTAAAGGAACAAGCCCCTTATATTCTTCCATTATTTTAACCAAATAGGATTCAAAATAAATTGAGAAATTTATTGCTATATACACACCGATAATTAAAGAAACTAATGATGTTATTTCTTTTACTATTCCTCTAGAAAACCCCTTTACAGTACCATAAACTAATGGTATGACTAAGGCTATATCGAGATAATTCATTTAGTAAAGNGTTTAATAATTTTTAAAAATTCTATTTTGAGTAACTTTCACTGTCTAGTGAAATAAGCTATTCTGTACTTATTCTTTAACTAAATAAGTCTTAGTTAACAATAATTGTTTTTCTAACCAATTCTTCTTTAACTAACTTTATTACACTTTCAGCAGTATAAACATAGTTGCCCGTAGTGTATTCAACGTCAACATTAAGAATAGCTTCGTTTACAAATTCAAATTCTACATCTCCATTAACACCAGTGTAGTCCATCTTATATACATTTGCTTCATTTCCTGCAGAATTAATTAGGCCTTGTTGAGATAAAATAACCTTACAACCTCCACTTGTAGCGTCAGAATCATATGCGGCTTGCCCATCTATTGTATTAATAGTAATTATTGCTTTAGTAGGGCTTTCTTCTTGGCATGATGATAGAAAAAAAGCGATTGAAACCGCTAATAAAAAACTGATTAAAGCTGATTTAAAATTTATATTTCCCATAAAAATTGTTTCTTTGTATTCTGTATAAAACAAATATACATAGAATAATAATAAAGTGAAAGAAAAGGTATCCAAAATAACGAATGAGGTTGATTCATTTTTACCTAAATCATTAGATGAAGTGGAAGTTTTTAGACTAAAATACCAAGCAAAAAACGGTCTTTTAAATAAATTATTTAATGATTTTAAAAATGTTGATGCAAAAGATAAAAAAGAGATTGGTCAGGCTATAAATAATTTAAAAATAAAAATAAAAGAAAAGATTTCTTCTTTTTCAGAGACAAAATCACAAGTTACAACTAAAGTAAATTTTGATCCAAGCAAGCCCATCAAAGACAGTAATTTAGGGTCTAGACACCCCTTGTCTTTAGTTGAGTCTGAAATTGTACGAGTTTTCTCATCAATAGGTTTTAATATTTCCGAAGGGCCTGAAATTGAAGATGACTGGCATAATTTTACTGCGCTAAACCTTCCAAAAGAACATCCTGCTAGAGATATGCAAGACACTTTTTTTATTCAAACTAATCCAGATATATTACTACGCACACATACCTCGTCAGTTCAAGTTAGGCACATGCAAAACAACCAACCTCCTATAAGAACAATTTCACCTGGAAGAGTATATAGAAATGAAGCTATCTCAGCAAGAGCACACTGTCTTTTTCATCAGGTTGAAGGCCTATATATAGATACTAATGTAACTTTTGCCGATCTAAAACAAACACTACTTTTTTTTGCAAAAGAGCTTTTTGGGGAGAAGTCTAAAATTAGACTTAGACCCTCCTACTTTCCNTTTACAGAACCCTCNGCTGAGGTTGATGTAAGCTGTAATATTTGCTCTGGAAAGGGTTGTANNGTTTGTAAGTATACTGGATATTTAGAAATTTTAGGATGCGGAATGATAGATCCTAACGTTTTGGATAACTGCGGGATTGATTCAAAAAAATATACCGGCTACGCTTTTGGAATGGGTATTGAGAGAATAGCGATGCTNAAATACAAGNTTAATGATCTTCGTTTATTTTATGAAAATGATATTAGGTTTTTAAGTCAGTTCTCTTCTGAGATATAAATACTACCGAAAATCCCAATTATAACTATCTAAACTCTCTACNGAACATCTTAAAAGATCTATAGAGGCTCTTACATCGTTCTTATCAACCATTTCTATTACTTGATGAATATGTCTAGTNGGTATTGAAACCGCTCCAGCNATAGANCCTCCTGGGTTCATTCTTTGTATTCCTGATGTGTCTGTTCCTCCAGCCGGAAGAATTTCTAATTGGGTTTTTATATTATTATTTTTTGCAACCTCTTTCATATAAGCCACCATTCTGTAATCACAAACCGTACTGGAGTCCATCACTTTTATACACGCACCTTCACCAAGTGCAGAAACCTGCTCTTGCTTAGTCGAGCCAGGAGTATCCCATGCGATAGTGGTGTCTAAACCAAAACCAAAATCAGGATTTATTAGCATTGAAGACACATTTGCGCCTCTAATTCCTATTTCTTCTTGAACAGTAAACACGCCATAAACATCATATGGGGGTGTTTTTTTCATCTCTTTAAACATTTCAATCAAAATAAAAACCGACACCCTATTGTCTAATGATTTACAATTTAAGCAATCTCCCATCTCAATCATCTTTCGTTCTCTTGTAATAGAATCACCTACAGAAATTAATTTATCTAGTTTCTTTTTTGTTAGACCNGTATCAATAAAGAAATCTTTTGTTGTTGGAACTTTTAGCCTGTCAGNTGCACTCATTAAATGAATTGGCTTACTCCCCATAACCCCAATAACATCTTTACTTCCATGTATAATCACTCTCTGAGCAGTAAGCGTTTTTGGGTCAAAACCTCCTANTGTATGAAAATAAACAAATCCTTTATCGTCAATATGNGTTACTATAAAGCCTATCTCATCCATATGAGCCCCTATCATTACTCTTTTTTTTTCTTTTCCTTTTTTTAAAGCAATAACATTACCCATATTGTCTATAGAAATTTCGTCAACATAGTTTTTAACTTCCTTTAAAACAATCTCTCTTACTCTGTTTTCGTGTCCAGGCGCTCCAGCAACCTCACAAAGCTGTGCTAATAATTTTTTATTTATCATAGTTTAATTTACTATACTTAGTTTAATCATATTTGTCATTCCCTTATCATTCGCAGGCATGCTTGCAAGGCTTATTACGGGGTCTCCTTTTTTTATTTGCTTATTTTTTTTAAGAATCTCTTTTGTTTCTTGAATAGTTTGATCTGTTGTTGCCCCTCTATCATAATAATAAGCCTGTACCCCCCACACAAGACTAAGCTTGTTTAATATTGAGTAGTTATTTGTAAAAGCATATACAAAAGCAGAAGGCCTAAAGCTTGATGTTTTAATAGCGTTATAGCCCGAATAAGTCATTGTTATTATAGCTTTAGCCTCAACTTGTTCAGAAATTTGAGTTGCGTGAGCACATATGGCGTCTGAAATTTTTCTTGGCTTATCGCCTGGATTTCCTTTTGAGTAGTTAAAATCNCTCTGAAAATTATAATCACTTACTTCTATGTCTCTAATAATGTTTCTCATTGTATCAACTGTTTGTAAAGGGAATTTACCAACAGATGTTTCTCCACTTAACATAACAGCATCAGCACCATCTATAACTGCATTTGCCACATCATTCACTTCAGCTCTTGTGGCTATAGCGTTTTCCGTCATGCTTTCAAGCATTTGNGTAGCAATAATAACTGGCTTAGCACACCTAACTGCTTTATAAACTATCATTTTTTGATATGCAGGAACCCTAAAAGCAGGAACCTCTACTCCTAAATCTCCTCTTGCAACCATTACCGCATCAGATACAGAAATAATTTCATCAATTGATTCTATTGCCTCTGGTTTTTCAATTTTTGAGATAACGCCTATCTTGCTATTCTTTTTCTTAATTATTCTTTTTAGTTTAAGAACATCTTCAGCCTCTCTAACAAAAGACAATGCTACCCAAGATATATTTTCACTTAAAATAAAATCTAAGTCTTCTAGGTCTTTTTTTGTCAAACAAGGCAATGATATTTTGGTATTTGGCAAGTTAACGCCCTTATAAGAACTAAGCATTCCTCCAAAAACGACCTTTGTTTTCACAAGACTTTTTTTATCTGTAGAAACAACATGAAGTCTTAGTTTTCCATCGTCTAATAAAACTATATCTTTTGGTTTTACGTCTTTAGCAAAGTTTTTATAATTTACAAAAACACCTTTTTTACTTAACTTATCAGTTGTAATAAAAAAATCCTCGCCTTTAATAATCTTTATCGGTTTTGATAAAGCTCCAATTCTAATTTTTGGTCCCTGAAGATCTGCAAGTATTGCCGTATGCACATCAAGCTCTTGATTTATGCTTTTAATTAAAGAAATAACCTCTCTAGCTTTCTCATGAGAAGTGTGTGAGAAGTTTATTCTACATACGTTTACGCCTTTTTGAATTATTTTTTTCAAAATTGGCCTTGTAGAAATAGCCGGACCAATAGTAGCAATAATTTTAGTTTTTCTAATCATTAAAAATAAATCTATGAACTTGTTTTTCTTTATTTAAATCTATTTCAAAAATCAACAAAATTTTAGAAACTTTATTCAAATTAGATATAAATTCTTGTTTTTCTTTTAACATTAACATTGGTTCGACTTTTATAAAAAAATTAATGTTCTTTTTTTTTGACAATAAAAATCCTTTTTTTGATTTATTCTCAACTAAAACATACTTCTGTTCTCCCTCATAATGAACAAAGCTTGTAAATTGTTCTTTTTCAGAAAGAACACAAGAATCCTGTCTAGCAAAACTCATTCCAAGTAAGTTATTGATGTGCCAACATAACTTATACCCCTTATCATGACTATTGATTGCTAAAACGCTAAACTCTAGATCATTTGTCTTTTCTAATAAATGTATTTCTTTCATCTATTTTCTCAAATATTTTCTTTGCAAGAGCCTGCTCTCCTGACTTGACAGAGCTAGACCAGTAGTTTTCAACAAGCTCTCCGTTTAGCAAAAAACCAATATTGTATTTTTTGTTATGATCAGGACCTAACGACTCTAGAACTATAAAATTAATGTTTTTATTCTGTATATTAGACCATGAAACAAGCTTGCTTTTAAAATCTGCTTTTATATTGTCATTTGTTCTTGGGCGGTCAATTATCTGTTTTTTAATAAATTTTTCTGTTTTTTCAATACCCTTATCAAGATATAAAGCTCCGATAATTGCCTCTAAGTAGTTTCCGTACATATTATGAGAAATATTTTTTACTTTATGCACAAAGAGCTTATCATCTAGCATCTCTTTTCCTATTTCATTAAGGTTTTTTCTGCTAATTATCAAAGATCTTTTATTAGATAAAACACCTTCGTCCTCTTCAGGATTTGAGTTATAAAGCACTTTAGAAACTACTGCGCTTAAAACAGCGTCTCCCAAAAACTCTAATCTTTCATTGTTTTTAAACTTATTGGAAGATTTATGTACAAGCGCTTGATTATACAGTTTTTTATTTTTTGGTCTGTAACCAGAGAGCTCTTCAAAAAAATTCTTTTTCTGTTTTTTAAAACAAAAAAGCCTATTTAAAAATTTATTAGAAATTATTCTGAAAACTTTTTAAACAAAACGGAGCCATTGTGCCCTCCAAAACCAAAAGTATTGCTGATTGCATATTTTACCTTCTTTTCCTCACTGATATTAAAAGTGAGGTTTAGTTTTTTATCAATTTTATCATCTCGCTCAAAATGATTAATTGTTGGAGGTATTATATTATTTTTTACAGACATTACGCATGCGATTGCTTCAATGACTCCTGCCGCGCCTAAAAGATGGCCCGTCATTGATTTAGTAGAGCTAATATTTAATTTATACGCGTGTTGCTTAAAAAGATCGGTGATTGCTTTTGTTTCTGCTATATCCCCAAGGGGAGTTGATGTTCCGTGAACATTAATATAGTCTATTTCATTAAGATTTATTGATGCCTCTTCAATAGCTGATGCCATAACTTTTTTAGCCCCCAAACCTTCTGGATGTGGCGCTGTTATGTGATATGCGTCAGCCGTCATCCCTCCTCCAACTAGCTCTGCATAGATTTTAGCTCCTCTTTTTTTAGCATGTTCATACTCTTCTAAAACCATTGCCCCACCTCCTTCTCCAAGAACAAACCCATCTCTATCTTTATCAAAAGGCCGTGATGCTGTTTTGGGGTCTTCATTTCTAGTTGAAAGAGCCATCATAGCATTGAAACCCCCGATTCCTGGCTCTAAAACACATGCTTCTGAGCCTCCGGCAATGAATATGTCAGACTTATTCCATTTTATATAATTATACGCATCTATTAAAGCATGGGTAGATGATGCGCATGCAGAAACTGTTGTAAAGTTTGGGCCTCTAAAACCATATTTAATAGATATATGTCCAGCAGGAATATCAGAAATTAACTTTGGTATGAAAAAGGGATTAAATCTTGGGGTTCCGTTTCCAGTTCCAAAATTTACGGATTCTGAATAAAAAGTGCTCATTCCACCAATTCCTGACCCCCAAATAACACCAGCTCTATCGCTATCAATCTTTTCTACAGACAAGCCCGAATCATTAAATGCTTGATCTGCTACGGTTACTGCAAATTGACAAAAACGATCTAACTTTCTAGCTTGTTTTCTATCAATAAAATCTGTTGGATTAAAGCCTTTTACTTCACAGGCAAATTTTGTTTTGAAATTTGTTGAGTCAAAAAGAGTAATTGGACCCGCCCCACTTTTTCCTTCTGTTAGGCCTTGCCAATATTCATTTAAATTATTGCCAATTGGAGTTAAGGCTCCAATTCCAGTAACAACAACTCTTCTTGTACTCATATATAATTACAGTGTCTCTTCAATAAAAGAAATAGCATCCTTTACGGTTGCAATATTTTCTGCTTTATCATCTGGTATTTGAATATCAAATTCCTTTTCAAACTCCATAATAAGCTCTACAGTATCTAAAGAATCTGCCCCTAAATCATTTGTAAAACTCGCATTGTCAGTAACCTCTCCCTCATCAACACCTAGCTTATCTATTATAATTGCTTTTACTTTTGTTGCTACATCAGACATGTCTATTTTTTTTAATTAATAATGTGCAAATTAAACTATAAAATGAAGATTGTGCAAACTTTATCTTTTTCTATTTTAACATCCATTTGTTTATTATATTTTTGGAGAAAAAGATTAATGTCTATTAACATCGCTGTATTTGCATCAGGAAAAGGAACAAACGCAGAAAAAATATGCTCTTTTTTTTCCAAATCTAATGATGTAAAAGTGAATTTAATTTGTTCGAACAATAAAGAGTCTAAGGTTTTTAATTTAGCTAAAAGCTTAGAAATTAGTTCTTATTTTATAGATGATTTTTCAAATGAAAACTCTGAAAAATTATATAGATTTCTTTTAGATAAAAAAATTGATTACATTGTTTTGGCAGGTTTTTTGCTAAAAATCCCTTCATTTATTATTAGTTTTTTTTCAAACAAGATAATAAACCTGCATCCTTCACTACTTCCTAAGTACGGGGGAAAAGGAATGTATGGTGCGAGGGTTCACAAAGAGGTTATTAGGAATAATGAAAAGGAGAGCGGAATAACAATTCATTATGTTAATGAAAATTATGACGAAGGAGCTGTAATATACCAACATAAGCAGCCAATATCTTTAGGTGAGACAGGTCTTACTCTATCAAAAAAAATTCAGGAACTTGAGCACTCCTATTATCCTTTAATAATTGAAAAGCTAATAAAAAACAATCTATAATGAGCGTTGTAATATATACAGATGGCTCGGCAAAAGGTAATCCTGGAAGGGGGGGGTATGGAGTTGTCTTGTTAGCTGGAAAGCACAGGAAAGAAATTTCTTGTGGATACAAGCTAACCACAAACAACAGGATGGAGCTACTAGCTGTTATTATTGGCTTAGAATCATTAACAAGAATTAATGAAGATGTAACTGTTGTTTCTGATTCAAAATATGTTGTTGATGCTGTAGAAAAAAAATGGGTTTTTAGTTGGGAAATTAAAAACTTTGCTAAAAAGAAGAATCCAGATCTTTGGATGCGTTTTTTAAAGATATATAGAAAACACAAAGTTTCTTTTATCTGGGTAAAAGGCCATGCAAATAATATAGAAAATGAAAGATGTGACTATTTGGCTGTTTCAGCATCAGAAAAACCTCCTCTTGATTCTGACACCTGGTATGAAAAATCTAAAGAAAAAAACACTCTCTTTTAAGAATTAATCTCAAATTTTGCAAGATTAACAAACTGCTGCAACCTCTCTGCAACATCTTTATCTGTAATTTCAGTTAATTTTTGTGTTCCAAATTTTTCTACACAAAACGAAGCCATCACCGATCCGTATATAACGGCGCTTTTCATATTTTCAAAAGAAGTGTCATTTGTTTTACTTAAATAACCTATAAAGCCGCCAGCAAAAGAATCTCCAGCTCCTGTAGGATCAAAAACATTTTCTAAAGGAAGCGCTGGTGCAGAAAACACTTTTCCTTCACCAAACAATAAAGCGCCATGCTCTCCTTTTTTAATAACTAAATATTTTGGTCCCATATTTTTAATCACTTTTGAAGCCTTGACTAGAGAGTTTTCTCCAGAAAGCTGCCTAGCCTCTTCATCGTTTATTGTCAACACATCAACATTTTTAAGCGCCTCTATTAAGTCTTCTAAACAATTATCCATCCAAAAATTCATGGTATCCAAAACAATAAGTTTTGGTCTTTTTTGCATTTGATCTAAAACTTTTTGCTGAACACTTGGAACGAGATTACCAAGCATTAAAAAATCACTATCTGAATATTCAGAGGGAACAATAGGGTTAAATGTTTCTAAAACATTAAGCTGAGTGTCTATTGTGTCTCTAGAGTTCATGTTGTTGTGATACCGTCCTGACCAAAAAAATGTTTTTTCTTCTTTTATAATTTGTAAACCCTTTGTGTCAACATGATGGTCTTCAAGCATTTTTATTGCATCTTGAGGGAAATCTCCTCCAACAACAGAAACTAAATTTAAATTTTTTGTAAAAAAAGAGGCTGCCAATGAGATATATGTTGCAGCGCCACCTACTATTTTGTCTGTTTTTCCAAATGGAGTTTCAATTGCGTCAAAAGCTACCGTACCCACTATTAAGTTTTTCATTCTTGTTTTTTGTACAAATATATTGCATAATTTATTGCTTTATGCTATTTTTGCTCGCTTTTAAAATCCTCCTTAGCTCAGCTGGTTAGAGCATCTGACTGTTAATCAGAGGGTCCTAGGTTCGAGTCCTAGAGGGGGAGCAATTATTAAAAGACCTCTATATTTTAACATAGAGGTCTTTTTTTGTTTATCTGCTTTAAATTTCGTAAAATTCACTTTAGTATAAAAGTATGTTATCGTAAGTTTAAACTACATCTGCAAATAAAATGAACCAACAAATTACAACCATTTCTTTTTTTAAATTTTCATCGTTAAAAAATAAAATTTGGGGTTTTGTAATGATGTTACTTGCCCATAACGAGTTATATAAAGTTAGAGGGCTTTCATTTTATCGGCTAATGGGTAGTGGTAAAGGAAAGGGTTTTAATCCATTGCCTGATTGGTCTGTATACAGCCTAATACAAGTTTGGGAGTCTGAAGAAGTCGCAAATAAATATTTTAGCTCTTCAACTTTAATTAAAAA
>JGI24540J26637_10001410_pt1 | contig 10560 bp, 5 predicted proteins | sample NorSeaMetagenome_FD_26637 | JGI IMG/M metagenome (IMG submission 26637) | reverse complement strand
CCGCGGCGGCTAACGTCGCGGCTGCGGCGTCCACCGCAATCAACGCGGCGGCGGCGGCGGCGGGCGGCGCCGGGATCGGCGGCGCCATCGGCGGGTTCTCGTCCACGGTTCTCAAAGGAAAGGACGATTCGTCTTCGTCGAGCGTCGGTGCATCCGGCGACGGTTCATCTGACGGGACCCGGATGGGTTCCGGATCCTTCGACGAGGACGACGCGCTGACCGCCGCGGGACCCGAAGAGGCTCCGGGTACGTCGCGCGGGTTTAACATGTCGGTGACCAGTGACTTCATCGGCGCGGTTGGGTTTTACCGGCGAGGCGGCGTCGGGCAAGTTCGGTTCGGTCGCATCGTCGTCGAGAAGGGCGGCGGCGGGTACGTGCTGGAGTTGGCGACGATGGATCGGTTGGAGCGGGAGAACCCGGCACTCGCGATGCGGCTGCACAAGGTGATGGCGGGGACGCTGGCGAACCAGGTCATCTCCCGCAACAAGCTCATCACCCAGTACATCCGCTGACGACGTGCGAGCGCTCACTACTAGAAGGAACGAAGGTACTTTATTATCGGAATGAATCGTATTAGAGTTCATCAGACTACTGTTATTTGTTATTTTCACGCGACGGGCCCGATACCCGAGGTCAGCGCCTGCACCAGCCGCCTCGCCCCGCCCGGTATCGGGACCAGCTCGCTCGCCCACGCCACCTCCGCCGCGACGACGCGGACGCAAAAAGCCGCCAACTCACCGAAAATCGGATCCGTGAACAAGTCGAGGAACCAAGCCATCCAGTGGTAACACCGCGCGAAAAACACGTACGTTCGCATCGTCTCCCACGCCCGTGACGCGCACATCCCGCCGTTGATCGCGATGCTCGCCGGGTTGACACTCGAGCCGCACGTGTCTCGGACGTACAGAGTCGAAGACATGTCCATGGCGACGGCGATGAAAACCACGATGCCGGCCGCTTTGGTACTCGAACCGTTAGCCACGTAGTCCTTGGCGCGAGTCGCGAAGTTCGGAGGAACCTTGTCCCATCGCCTGTCCCCCGCGTAGGTCCACCGCCGTGGACGCGAGTGATCGAGCGAGTGCGCCGAGTCCGCGGAGTTCAACGGAGGCCCTCGGGCGATTTCCGGCGGCAGCGGCGATCTCGCCATCTCCCCGCGGCGTTCGTGCGCGAGCTCGTCGCGCCACCGATGGTCGACGACGACGCGACGGTTCGTCTCCTTGACCTCGAGCGCACGCATGCCCTTCTCGGTGACGTCGTCGAGGTGAAAACCGTGGTACCACCACGGGTACGGGTACATCGTACACGCGCTTCCCGCCGGCGGGATCAAACCGCCGTCCTCGTAGAGCGTGGAAGGCGGGTGCGCCTCGAAGAGGTCTTGCGCCGCGCGGAGTAGGTCATCCAGCCGCGCGAGCTCGACCCAGTCGCCGTCGTGCAACGCGTCGGCGCCTCCCTCGTGTTCATCGCCGAGCGTCGCGGTTAAGGAACTAGGTCCGGCTTCCGCGAACCCGAGGTCGGGGGTTTGAAGTCCCGACGGTGGCGCCGAGTTGTCGTCGGAGGTGTACCCGCGGGATCCACCCGTTCGATCGGACCGCGCGCTGACGTTGCTCTCGATCGACGCGTTTCGCACGTGTCGCGGCGGGAGCGGCGTCGGAGGTAGAGGCGCCGGTGAACGTGCCTTGGCGGGTAACCCAGAGGTCGTCGGTTCGAGTCCCGCCGTGGACGAACTCAATGAATTCAATCCGCCGGGGATTCCGTCCGACTCGCCACCGCTCCCCGTCTGTACCACGCCGCCCTTCTTACTTCCACTCTTTTTCATCTTCGGCCGTTTCCTCCACCACGCCTTCTTCTTCTTCGTCCCGCCCGGGGTGTCGCTCCCGTCTTTGTCGTTNCCACCGGCTCCCCCTTTGTCCCCGCTTTGCGCGCCCGCCATTCCTTCCATGACCACCGCGTGCTCCAGCTCGAGCTCACGGACCTCGTCCCGCGCGATGCGCAGCTTCTTCAGCCGCTGGAACATCTCCCAGTCGTGCTCGATCGCCATCAGCCGGTCCTTGATCCGCAACATCTCCGCGACGCCCACGTAGATGCTGAACAAGGGATGCGAGAGGAGAAAGGCGTCAATCAGCCGAGTCGCCCTGGCCAGCCTCGCGGCGTTGCGTCGCGCGCCCCCGACGCACCCCGCGGAGCTATCGTACCCCGGCATACCCTCCGGCACGTTCATGACGTCCAGGTCGGAGTGAACGTGCCACGTCATCAGCCACTCGATGCTGAAATGCGCCGGGATGTTGTGCTTGTGAAAAACCGCGTCGTGAAGTTGCGCGTCGGCTCGGCGAAGCAAAGGCGAGACGAGCTCCATGGCGTCCAACAGGTTGACCGGTGAGGATCGCGTGCTGTCGCGGAGGTGGTAGAGCGCCAGGCGTTCCAACGCCGCCGCGGCGAGCGCCTCGTCTTTGAGCACCACGAGCACCACCCCGGCGACGCTGTGAAAGCCCTGGAGGTAATTTATGCATCCCGGATTGGCGCCGTGTTGCGCGTGGACGGATCCTGCGACGACCCTTCGTAGGGATTCGCGCAGCTGCTGTCGTCGCGCCTCGCTCCATCCCTCGGTGAACGCCCAGAGTGATCGCTGAACGTCCGCTTCGATCGTCGCCGCGTCGTTCGGCGCCCTTCCTGGGCGTTCCAGCGCGCTGTCGTCCGAATTGTCACCTCCCCCGCCGGCCCCCCCGCGCGATGACGAGGCGCCCCCCCCGCCGTCGAGGAGCTGGCGCGCCGCTTCGATGTACGCCGCGCGATCTACGTACTCGCCCGCGTCTCGCCGTTCGCCTGGCTCGAGCCCGATCCCCAGCACGATCGGCCACGCGATGCGCCTCGTCTCGTCGTCGCCCATGCCCTTGCGCACGGCGACGTCCCGGAGGTGCTCCAAGTCCAGGTGCGTCAGGCCGCACTCAAAGTCGGGATCCAGGTGCCACTCCCACTCGATGCTCGTCTCCGCGTCGTGCCTTCGCTTCAGGTCCGCGTCCAGCTTCAGGTTGCTGACCGTCAGCCAGGTCGGGACGCGCTTCATGCCGCCGCCGGTGGACGACGACGACGACGCCGCGCCGCCCCGGGTCGCCATCGCACCCCGCGCGCCAATGGTTTGACCTCGTCTCTCTATCCGAGTCGACGTGGGTGCCTTCCGAGAATCTCGCTTCAGATGCGTTCAAACTTTCTCCCTCGGTGAACTTGGGGCGCGATAGCGTCGGGCGCCGGGCATCGCCGCCGATGGGGGGCGACGACTGGAGCTTCCTCGATGAGGAGTGCGCGAAGCTGGAGAAGAAGGGCGGGAAGAAGGGCGGCGGTGGTGGGAGGCGGCGCGGCGGTCAGGGCGACGGCGGCCACAGAGCGCGGGCTGTAGATGATGGCCTCAAAAACAACGACGGGAAAGTCGATGAGGGCGCCGGACTGGACGAATGGTCCGCTCTGGACGATGAGCTCGCGCGGATAGAGCGCAAGGGCAAGGGTGGCGGGGGAGACGTGACGCCGGCGAGGGAGGATCCGCGACGGGAGAGGCGGGATCCGTCCCCCACGTCCACAACCCCTCCATCGTCCCAGCGACCTCAACAACAACAGGAACCGCCGAAGAAGGAGATCCCACCACCGACCGAAGAGAACCCCGCCACGATCGCCGCGAAGATGGCAGAACGCGCCGCGAGGTTCGCGAACGACGCGTCCACTCGCGCGGAACACGCCGCGAGCAACGCGGCGGATCTCAAGTCCCGCCTAGGCCCGCCCACCCCGGCTCCGGCCAAGTCCAACAAGCCCATCACGACAGCCGAGGAGAGGGACACAGCTGTGAACGAACCTGACACAGCTGTGGTGGACGAGGACGAGCGGGTCCTCGCGGGGCACATGGTGGGCACGTGCGAGTCCATGTGCCCCGACGCCGAACGCGCCGACCGCGAACGCAATAGAGAGATCGAACTCTTCGAACGGATCGAACCGAACGATCCATCCGTCTCAAACGCACAGCTGTGCGTTAAAAAATTCAGCCGCATCGTGGATAACCCGCACTGTTCGTCCATACGAACACGCGCGGCGCTGGATAAGACGTGCGCGCACCTGTACGGGCTACTGGGCGGGCGGTGCGATTACCCCGACGGCGACGTTTCGCTGCTTAAGCGATCCAACTTTCTGTGGGACCGGCTGCGGTCGGTGCGGCAGGACATGGGATTGACGGGTCTCCTGTGCGGGGAGTGGGCGGCGACGCGGCTGGAGGAGATGGCGCGGTTCGCCATCGCGGCGGAGTATTTACTTTGCGAGAACGTCGCGACGTCGTCCAAACCTGACGGGCACAACTCGCACCTGCACATAGAGCAGCTCGGTAAGACGCTCACGACGCTAAACGCAGTCTACGATGAAACCGACGAAGGCGAACGGTCACCCTCCGAGAAATTCCAGCACAGGGCTGAGATGACGTGCTACTCCCTGCTGCTGCGTATGGACGACCACGGGCCGTTTCGCGCATCCGCGGCGCAGTTCCTACGAATCGTCCGGTCCGCGCCGGTTCATATCCAGCGATCGAACGAAGTGCAGTTCGCGCTGGACGTGAGGGCGGCGTACGCGGAGAACAACGCGCCGGCATTTTTCGCGTTGGTAAAATCAAAGCGGTGTTCCTACCTTCAGGCGTGTTTGCTCCACAAGTACTTCGACGCGTTGAGGCTCCGGTCGCTGGAGTGCGTCAACACCGTGATGAACAAGTCGCCGCTTCCGATGGAGACCGTGGCGAAGGACGTACTGTTCGAGGAGTCCGTCGACGTGGCTACACAGCTGTGCGAGAGTTGCGGGTTGTCGGTGACAAAAAACGAGGGTGAATCCGTTTTGCTACGCGTGAAGGAGAGCGGGTTTGTGGCGCCTGCGGTGGGTACGTCTGTGAGCCGACGGAGGGAACGGTGGGTCGAGCGCAAGGCGCCCGCGATCAAGAGCGCCAACATGTTCAGATGGCAGGCGCTAATCACGGGAAAGGTTGGCGTATGATGAGCGTAGAGAGCGAATACGTTTATTTCAAGGCTCAGTACGATCGGACATGGACCTCAACCTCCTCCTGGATCTCGCTCGACGCGGTGACGTCGCTCCGGCCGGTCACCTCCAACCGCAAGTTGCCCGTGTCCTGCATCCGCAGCGCCGCCATCTCCTTCTCCGCGGCGCGCTCCGTTTCCAGCCTCGCCTTTTGCCTTCGCAGCACCTCGGTCCTCTCGTTGACCACCATCAGGGTATTCCCGGTCCCGCCCGGTAAACTCTCGCGCATCACTTCGTCGTTGACGCTCACGCCGTCCAGGTACCGTTTCAACACCTCGCGCAGGTCCGCGTTCTCCTCCGCGAGCCGGCGCCTTTCGCCGTCAACCGCGCGGGTGTCCAAGAAAACTTTGTTGAACCGGTCGAAGAATCGGTTCATGTACTCGTACTCGTCAACCGGCGCCTCGGGCGCCTGAGGCATCGAGCCCCAGGAGGACATGGACCCCGGCCCGTGCTCGAACGTACCCTCCGCAGCGCTGCTCTCATTGCCGTTAGCGTTTTTAGCGTTTTCCTTTTCCTGTTCAGCAGCCCGTCTGGTTTCGAGTAGCCCCGGGTTGGCCTTTTCAAACTCTGCGTTTCTTCGAGCGAGCTCCTCCTTCGCCCACGCCTCCGCCTCTTGCGCGATTTCATCCATGCCCTCCGCAGCTTCCAGCCGCGCGTACGCCTCCGCGAGCGCGCGCTCCGTGTCGGTTTGAAACGCACCGGGCGCCGCCGCCGCGTACGGCCTGTTCGTCACGTCGAACGGGTTGATCTTCTCCTGTTCCGTCTCGAGTTTTCGAGCCATCTCGGCGAGTTTTAAAATCTTCTCCGCCTTCGCGATCTTGGCGTCGACGGACTTGGAAGCCTCCGCGGACGCCTCCACGAGCGCGTGCAAGCGTCCGCGCTCGACGTCCCGCGACTCCCGCATCTTCCGCGTGAGCTCGCGGTAGTGCCGCGTCATGTTTTCCTTTTCTTTGCGCAGCGTCTCGTTGCGTTCTTTCCATTCCGTCTCAGTCGCCTTAGCCTTGGCTTTTAGGAACGCGAGCTGCTCCTGCGTGCGATCGATGCGACGCATGCGCTTCTCGATCGTCCCCGCCGCGGACGCGTCCTTCGCGGCGAGGTCCTTGAACGACTCCGCGCGCGAGCCAGTCTCATCAACGTACTCGGAGTGCGCGTCTTCCATGGCTGCTTGAAGCGCCTCCACCGACGTTTCCAGTGTCAAGCGCAAGGCGTTGTAGTCCTCGCCGTTCCTGTTCTTGATCTCCTCGCGCGCCGTCTCGAAGTCGTTCTGCGCGCGTGCGGTGGCGTCCGCGTGCTCCCGCTCCATCGCGGCGATGAGCTCGTGCATGTCGTCGCGTCTGCGGGAGTGAGAGGCGTCGATGGACGCTCGCTCGTTTTGGAATTCCTGCGTCAACGAGCGTAGGTTTCGTCGAAACTCGTCGTCGAGGTGGCGGACGAGGCGGTGCTGGAGGTTGTTGAGGGCGTCCAGCTGTGCGGTGTGTGCTCTGAGGGATGCGCGGTGTTGCTCCTCCGCGGTGTCGATCTCGCGCGCCAGTCGTTCGATGGCGGCGTCCTTACGGTCGCAGGTGCGATCGTGCGCCTGCGATAGGATCTCGACGTCGCGCAGGAGCTCGTCCGCCTTGGCCTGGCGCATGATCTTGAGCCACTGGTGTTGCACGCGGCGCCGGGCGACCTTCGCGTTCTGCGCCTCGCGCTGCCGTGTCGCCTCCATCTCAGCCTGCTTGCGTCGAAGGTCGGCCATGAGAGCCTCCTCGGCCTTCATGGCTTCCTCTCGCGCCAGGAGCTGCTCCTCGTCGAGGTCCTCGTCGCCCGGCATCGTGCCGGTGGATTGCGGTTTGGGGTATCGACGATCCCGTCGCGGTGTCAACGCGGATGCCCCCCGGTCCGTGCGTGTCGTCGGGGGACGCGCCGCGACGTTCGTTGTGCCGCCCCCCGGCTGGCCTCGCGGCGAGGTCAAATTCGGCAATTGGCGCTCCCGTTTTGGATGATTTGCCCGTTTGAGAGGCGTGTCCGGGTGAACATCCGCCTCACTACTACCGAGTGAGGTGCACGCGCGCGTGAACCATGAGCGAGGGCTCGCCTCCGGTGTCGCCGAGCACCGACGGTCGCCCGGAGATGGGCTCCGGCGGCGGCGACGACGACGACGATCCCCTCGTCGGACCCTCGGGCGGAGGCCCGAACGTCCCAGGGGGCCGCCCAATGACGGGCTACGACTCGGACGGCGTGGACCTGACCGGCGGGGGTATGGACCCCGACCACCCGCTGCTGGCGCGCGCGCAGGCCGCGCTCCGCAAGCAGCTCGAGGATCGTAAGAGGGACGTGGAGGAGCGGATACGCGAGAAGGAAGCCGAGCTCAACGTGCGTCCCAGTCCGCGCCCGCGTACCCCCCCGCGCGTCTCATCCCAGACGCCGAATTCATCCCTCGTTGTCCCGATTTAGACCTCGTCGCCCCCCCATCCGACTGACCCACGTACCCGACTCCTAACCATCGCAGAAGGAGAAGAAGAGGCGCGAGGCCGTCGGCGTGGAGCTCTACGGCGTCCAGCAGAACCTCGGCAAGCTCCAGCAGCAGCTCGACCGCACCGTCGAGGACCAAGCATCCACCGCCCGCGCACGATCCGACGCGGAGAACGACCTCCGTCAGCTCCAGGAATGGCTCGAGAGCCGGTCCATGGACGCCAAGTCCCAGCGGCGGGATCACGACTCGCACCAGAAGGAACTCGACGACCTCAACGCCACCTTACGCCAAGTCGAGGCGTACAACGAGCAGATGAAGGGTGAGATCGCGACGACGCGAACCGCGACGTACGCCGCGGAAGAATCCGCGACGGCGCTGGAAAAAGAAAAGCTGGACCAAGACGTTCTCATCGACGTCCTATCAGAGAACCTCAAGCGCCTGCACCAGGCGCACGCGCTCGCGGAAGCTCAGCTCATCGCGCAGCGTAAAGAGACGGGCGCCGCGCGCGCCACACTCGAGGAGGCTGCGCGGGAGATGGAGGCGATCAACTACGAGAAGAAGCAGCTCGCGTCGCAATGGAAAACCTCGCTGGTGGGCATGGCGCGCCGCGACGAAGCGCTGCAGGCGACGCAGAACGCGCTGCGCACACAGGCGGAGGAGACCACGATGATCGAGGCGGAGACGTCCGCGTACAAGCGGCAGATCAAGGAGGCGGAAGGGACGAACGAGCAGCTCACGCAGCGACTGCGCAAGATGGAGGCNGAGGGGGAATTTCTTTCAAAAAACGTCGACGTCTGCCGCGAAAAGAAGGAACGGCTCATGGAGACGCACGCGCGCCTCACCGCTTCACTCGAGGAGACGGAATCGCACCTCGAGAAGGCGCACAGGGAGGCTAAGGCGCTGGACGACGAGACGAACAAGACGGAGAAGGAGATTGCGAAGACGACGGCGGAATCCCGCGAGCACGACGAGCGAATGCTGTCCAACCTCTCCGAACAAACCACCGTGGAGAANGGGGTGCAACGGACCATCGACGCCACGCGGGAGATCCGNGGGAAGATTCGGGACCAGGAGATGTACGTCACGACGTTGCAGAACGAGATTGCGAAGACGCGCGTGGATGTCTTGAACACGCAGGCTTCGCTGGCGACGCTTGACGAGACTCTCGTCGTCTTAGACTCTGAGCTCGCGGAGAAGAGCCGGACGGTGGACAAGTACGAGGCTGAGATCAAGCGACGCAACGACGACATCGCGAAGCGCGCGAGGGACGTGGATCGACTGAACAAGAAGCTCGAGGCGCTGTCCGGCGGGGATGACGACGGCGAGAATCTCGGCCCGATGGAGGCTACGATGAAGAACATGAACAAGGAGGTTGAACAGAAGGAGAAGGAGAACAAGGAGCTCCAGCGGCGTTGGGTGAACTGGCAGACGGAGCTCGTGACCGCGGTCAACGAGAACAACGAGCTCACGGAGAAGACCCAGCGGCTGAAGCAGGAGAAGACGCTGCTCTCCGCGCGGCGTAACCGGCTGGACCAGAACCTGCACCGACAAAAAGACGAATGCGGCCAACTCGCGAAAGCGATGGAGCGAATGCACCAGGACATGGTCCGCATCAACGCGCTGCGGGACAAAAACTCCAAACTCCACGACGCGCTCGTCACCGACAACTACGTCCTGGAGACTGAGATCGTCGGCGAGCTGAAGGACCTCGAGGTTGAGGCGGTGACGCTCGAATCTAAGATCGAGGCTCGAGCAGAGGAGAAGAAACGGGTCGTCGCGGAGGTTGTCGAGACGGAGCGCCAGATCATGCTCTGGGAACGTAAGATCCAGCTCGAGAAGGAGACGCAAGCCGCGTTGGACCCTGACGTGGGCGGGGATGTCGTGGGCGCCATGAAGAAAGAGATTGGCCGCATGGAGACCCGTCACGGCGAGCTCGTCAAGCGACAGGAGCGTCTGATGCAGGAGATGGAGAAGGCCATCTACAAGCGCGAGCTCATCACCACCAAGGCTATGCTCGCGGCGGCGGCGGGGAAGAACAACTCGCACGCCAACGCGGGCGCCGCGTCCAGGGGCCTCGCCAAGCAGGGTATCGTCCCGCCCGGCGCGAAAGGCCGCGCGCTTCGCAAGGAGGAGGCTACCAACGCCGGCGTCAAGCGAGCGTGCCAGGAGCTCAAGAAGAGTATCAAAAACACGGAACAGGACGCGGCGGAATTCGAACGCAACATCGTCGCGCTCGAGGAGGAACGCGCTTCCGCCGTGGACGAGATCGAGCAGACCGAGGCGGCGCTCCGGGAGCTTCGCGCGCGGGAGGAGGAGCTGAGGCTGGCGCACGAGGGTGTCGATCGCGAGCGGACCCGAGCCCGTCTGGAGGCGCAAAAGAACGAGCGCATGTTGACGCGGTTCGAGGAGTTGCGGCTCGGGACGTACGCGACCGCCGGGGACGAGGATGCGGTGCGGGCGGAGTTTGAAAAGGCGCGGCACAGGCGCGAGAAGCTGGTGGATGCCATCGGGGATATCTGCGCGGACGCGCCACATCTCGAGGCGCAACTGGGCCGGGCACTCACGCTCCTCTCCCTCTGATGAAATATTTTAATTTCAGCGACGAAGATGAAAATTAATCGCACCCATCTGCGCGTTCGTTCTCACCCCTCACGACTTCCCGGCGCTCGTGCCCCGCGTGTACAGCTCCAGGCACCGCGCGTGAATCCCGCTCGCGGCGACCAAGATTCCCCCCCCGCCGGGTTCGAACGCGCGAACCTCGTATTCCCCGTCGCCCAACTTTACCGCTCCGCCGTTTAAATCCGTCACCGCCGCGCCGGCTTCCACGCAGCACGCAATTCCAGCCGCGTGATCCCACACATGGCTCCGCTTCCCCTTCAGCGCGTAATCAGCCGGCGGGTGCTGCACGAATACCTGAGCGACGTTCAACGCCACCGCCGCGTATTTACACAGCGACCCGCACCCCATCCGGAACGAATCCGGCGACTGCGTTTCACCCCCAAACTTTCTCGAGCTCAGCGCGAGCCCGATGGGAAGCTCCGCCAAGTTTTCGT
>JGI24540J26637_10001405_pt1 | contig 10573 bp, 12 predicted proteins | sample NorSeaMetagenome_FD_26637 | JGI IMG/M metagenome (IMG submission 26637) | reverse complement strand
GTCGAGTGGCTTCCCCTCACGTTTGGCCTTTCGTTTCATCCTGCGATGAGCACAAGCCTATTGTTAGTTATGTGGGTAGGTACGCGACCGTCGATTTACCACAGCCGTCCTTCGCTCTTCACTCTACGCTCCGCCTCACCTGTCCTCGTATCTCTTTCGCTTCCCCTCCTCATGCTTTTTCTTTTCCAGTGCCTCCTTGGCTTTGGCAGCCTTGTCCGAATCAAACTGGAAAAGTGTCGGGTCCTTCTGGTAATCGCGGCATTTCAGGACGAGAGACCTGACTTTATCCGTAGTCTTGGAATTTATCACATCGTCAAAGAGCTGGAACTTTGTCAGGGGATCTTTGAGCATTCGTCGTGTGTGAAAGGCCACAGTCCTTATCGTTGCCGGAAACTCCTTGACAAGGTCCAAGTATTCAAGGGCAAGGTTGACCTTGTCCGACGCAACTGCCTTGAGGGAGTCCCGCTTGGCGGGGTCGGGAATAGCATCAACGAAAAGCGCCGGATTATTTAGGATTCCCTCGGCCGACATGACTCCATCAGCTCTTGTTAGCTCGAGGTTCGCGGTACAGTCGGAGAATGTGATGATGTTGCCGTTGGAGATTATGGGGAAGGATGGGAACTTCTCCTTGATGGTTTTGACTTGATCCAGCATTGCAGCGCCATCTCGGGCCGATGGGCCGCTCCGCTCAAAAGATGCTCGATAGCGCGCGTGAATAGCAACCAGAGATGCCCCTGCTGACTTGAGCTGTGACACCAGGGTTATGGTCTCTTGGACAGTGTCTAGGAGACGGATCTTCACAAAGACTGGAATGGAAACGGCTGCGACGGTCTTTCGAACGATGGACAAGACAAGGTCGCGATCATTGTCGTCGAGAAGATACGAGCCGTAGTGACCGACGTACGCAACCCTCTGAGGGCACCCAAGGTTGAGGTCAATGGCATCGCAGCTGCGATGAGCGAAGCGACGAGAAGGGGGATTAATTTACATGGATGTCAGCATGGTGCAGCTCGCTACGCTCCCTGCCTTAGCTCGTCGCTTCGCTCCTCGTCCGATCTCACCTCGACTCAACCAGCTTGGCGGCGGAAGCCATTTCATCGGGATTATTAGCACTGAAATGCGCGACTAGAGGACGGTCCGCGCCGTTAGTCTGGAACTGCTCCTCTCTGTAGGCCTCCTCTGCAGGAAGACAGAACCTAGCAGAGGAAATCATGGGAGTGTACGCGATTGATGCACCGTACTTTCTACATAGCAAACGAAACGGAAGCTCGGACGCACCGACCATGGGGGCCAATATGTAGCGAATATCAGGGAGGGCAGAGGGAGCCTGGACAGCCGCAGGGGCTTGAACAGACTTCTTTGACTTCTTCTTCTTCTTCGAGGGAGGTGCAGCAATTTCGGGAGAGGAAGGAGGTGATGCAGCACGCTTGGTATTTTCCGGGAGAGAAATTAAATCGTTTTCCTCAACCAACGTTCCATCCTGAAGGAACCCCATTAGGACATTTTGTGCCTTCGACTTCGAGGTCATCAACTTTTCCATCAACAGCTTCACCAATTTCTTCTGTTTACGCGGTTTCTTCAATAATTTTGGGCGAAGAAATTCCATATGGACCTCTAATGTTGAGTGTGATTTCGTGGGGAGGCAGAGATTGAGCAATAGATAAAATTGAGCAAACCTCTTAGAGCTTGGAAGCTGAAAATGACAATAAAACGCATCATTGCGTGCATCTTCTTAATACTATGCGCGAGCTGTGAGGGTTTTGTGAAGCTTCATGCCGCGATGAGAGCAAATATACAATACAAACAACCAAAACAGACAAAAAGAGACCACCTCAGGATCAGTGCAGAGGAAGAAAACAGTAATAACGAGTCTTCGGAACTCAAATGGAACGTTATCAAACAGACTCTGGATACGACCGGCATGGTTGACGTAGATGGAGAGTCTTCGATTTACTATGGTTTTCTGAAGCGCAAGTCAAGCAAGATTAATCCAAGAGCTATGTCAATGGAGACAGTTGAGTCACAGCTGATCAATCTGCCATCGGACGAGCGACTGCGTCGGTTCCAGGTGGGCGATATCGCGGTGATATCAGTGCTGCTCTTTTTTGCTCTCTCTTCTCCTCCAACACTTTTGTCCCCTTTCATTTCCCTTCCGTTCCTCTACCTTTCCCTTGGGTACGTTTTGAGCGGGAAGGAAGGCCTCTGAAACATCGGGCAAGCCGGAGTCGTCGATCTCGGTGGTGATAAAGGGATGGTATCCCTCATCGAGAATGGCAGATCTGAGCTTGCCCAGAAGCTTCAAGCCAAGGTTAATGATTTCAATACAAAGAATCTTGGTAACGCGTTCGCGCTGGGAGTTGGAATATCCGCGTTCCACGCGTTGAGATATTATGGGGGTGCAGTAGCAGACATTGGGGTGACGGTTCCCTTGATTGCCGGTTACGTGTACTGGAGTGGGACGGAAAAGGAGAAGCAGCAGTTGCTTAGATAGGGGAAGGGTTCTGGGGCGAGGGGCGAGGGGGGGAGAAGTATTGTTCTTTGGGTTATGTGGGGGCGAATGCTGAAATGACGAAAGGTTGCGAATGCAAGCTCTTTCTGACAAGCTTACCCTAAACCCTTGACCTGATGAATGAAACATGTTGTATTATATCATTCTATCTAATCTATTTTCCGAATTATTAACTATATACGTCATCTATCAACACGCCGCCCCAACCGATCTGCGTTATCGGATGGGTGACGTAGCAGTTCGGGCCGAGGTTCGGAAGAGTCACCATCCCGTCTCCCCTCTCGTTGTACTCCTTAATTAAAATTTCAACGTCAGGGAACGCTGTCACTTTTATTTCCTTGTCAAGATCCCTCTCGATCGAAGGAAATACCGAGCACAAGAGGCTTGCAGCGTGCCGGCCTATCCCATGAGATGCCGTGAGGCCAGTGCTTCGGATGGAGGCAATGGAAAGAAAGTTCTTCTGCGCATCGACGTGGAATTGATAGTCGCGTTCAGTGGTCGCAGGCCTCAGACCAGCGTAAGACCCGACAATCTTGACGTCCTTGAGATCTGGAACGCACTTTATCCCAGTCTCCTTGAGCATCTCGAGCGTTTCATTGTCGGTGGAAGCCACGTCCCGGTCATCGACGTCCTCAGCCGTTGGCCCGCACACCACATTCCCGTAGAGTGAACAGAAGACGAACACTCCCTTCGTCCTCTCCGTTGGGATGGGCTGAAGAGGCCGCTTAAGTAGGTCGTCCGTCTTCTCGAAGAGAGTGTACTGGCCTTTCCGCGGTTTGTTCTCGAAGGGAGCGGGGGAGGAGGAAAGGAGGGAGAACGTGGAGTCGCCATGGTTTCCTGTCGCCGAAATTACGTACTTGGCGGTCAATATATCACCTCCAGAGGAGGTCAGGGTCCAAACCTGGGGAGGGGTGTGGGGGGGGTGTTAGTGTATATTCCGCAGCATAAGACGGATTGCTGCCGCTACGATCCAGCCCAGCCGTCCATCCATCTGTTCGTCCGCCAAGGTCCGCCAAACTCTCACCTCCCCATTGAATGTTGCCACCTCAACCCTCCAGCTCGTCTTTATGGTCGCACCATTCTCAACCGCATGGGATGCGTAGGACATGGGAATCAACCATGGGTCAACGACGACCTCATTCTTTATGTGAAGGGAAGCCTTCACAGACTTGTTGATGTTCGGCTCCAACGCCAACGTCTCCGACGCAGTAAGAATCTCGTCGTCGTTGTCACCAGCCTCGAGACTGTGCTGCAAAATACCCTCCAGCTTAGCACTGCCTTCACCATCGTCCCCCCAGTCGCACACAAGAGATCCAACTGGACGTGAAGGCAGGTTGAAGATTCTATTATGAGTTCGCATCAAGGAGATGCTGTCGCGAACGCAAGCGCGTTCGAGGCTGAACAGATGAGCATCAACACCAGTGCAAGCGATTCCACTGTTGTGTCCTGAAGCATGGGAGCAAAGGTTCGACTCTGCCTCGACTACACACACAGGTTTCGAGGTCTTTGTGATGCACACAAGTTGCTTCAGACACGCCAGACCGACAACACCACCTCCTATGATAACGAATTCGTATGTGTCGGTTGAGGTCATTCAGTTCATTTGCTTACCTCCCTTACCCATTCCCCTTCCACTGTCAGGCTTTCAGGATGCACACAGCGTCGCTGTTGGTTTTCGTATGCTCGTGCTCATTGTCAGACTCCTTTCTAGTTCATCCTTCAACCCCTCCTTCTCTTCATGTATCCAAAACTTGTGTAAGCTCTACCGAAGGGGACGAAAGTGGATCAATAACAGAGGCATTTTTGAAGGTACGAATATTTTCTGACGTAAATCGTCTTTATCTCTCTCAGAATTACGCCATGAAATTCAATCTCACTAAAAATGATCCCTCCCTACAGGTTCCCTCTGACAATCATATTCGTTCCCTAAAGCTCCCTCCAACATCCCTTGATTACCTGTCTCGGTTCCGGCAGCTTTATTTCGCAATGGCCGCGAAAATCATCCACTCTCGTTTCCCGGGTTCCTCTCAGTCCTCCGTTGTGGCTCCTAAGAGCAAGGACGAACTTGAAGTCTTTGAGGACTGTAGGCAGAGCCTTGAAAGGGCCGGGTATGTTGAGGTCACCGACCGAGACCTAGAAATATGCGAGGCGTTGAATGCGGGGTATCTTCTTCGTCTTTCGTTGGCGCCTGATCTCAGTAACCTGGACAAGAACCTTCGAATTGAGTTCGTGGGTGAGGATGGGATTTCCGGCACCGGCGCCTCCTTATTCGGTGGAAAGGTTGTCATGTTCCGCCGGGGATACGGGACCGAGGTCACCGACAACAGGCGGCTAATTATTCCCAAGCTCGACTATCTCCAGGCTTCCCTCGTTCAGAAGAATGCGGCTACAGTATCGGACAAGGTGAGAGGGAGCGAAGCGATAGCAAAAGGAACATGCTGCCTGTCAAGATAGCTAACAACCTTCCTTTCGTCGCTTCGCAGCTCTCGGAAGTTCAGAACAAGCTCGACGGTTTCATGGTAGAGAAGAAGGAGGAGATAGCAATGAAACTCCAGTCTTCCGTTGAAGAATCTCCCCCCAACGAGGAAGCAAATACATACGCAGAACCTCCTCCTTTCCAATCAACTCTCTCCAGGAAGATCAAGGAATCCTCTATTGACACGGCCAGGAGGGTTCTCGACAACACAGACAGGGAACCGAAGAAGGTAAAACCAATCACTTTGAAAAGATACGGCAGCGGTTCCAACCCCCTCTCCGTCGACCCTTCTCGTGCCCTCGAGCCCTATCTTTGGGCTCCAGGCCCGGAAGACGGCGAGAAGGCCCCCAAAAACTCAGACTTCATCGCCCCCCGAGTTTCAATTTCCGACGTCGTTGATCTATTCAGTACTGGAGGCCGACGGAGGCTCATCAAGAGCCTCTTCAGCAAGTCCAAGCTTGTGGAGCCAACTTACCAGGAGCTCATTGTCATCCACAGGCCCGTCGTCCCTCCCTTGCGCCCTCCCCCCTTCTACAAGCGGATACCAAACTTCGTCTACAACCTCGCCGAGATTTTCAACGCGGACCAGAAGTTCCCCAAGAGATGGGAGCCTCCTCCGCCAGAGATCCAACAGGCTCAGATGAAGGTTTACACCGATGTGCCGATGGCCAACGTTCTCGCGTGCCTTCCCAAGTCCAAGCTCGTATTCCGGCCCGCAGACGCCTTGCGTCTGGACCTGATCTCGGCCCTTAGTGGCCTCGCCGTCTTTGCTACCCTAAGATTCGACAATCCAAAGTTTGACATCATTGCGATTGTCTCCGTTTCACTTTGGGCCCTCCGTCTCCTATTTCGGTACAGCAACAACTTAGCAAGGTACGACCTCCTTGTGAATAAGTTTTTGACGAGCAAGATTGCCAACAAGGGCATCCAGCAGGTACACGAGTTCCTGCTCAACCAGGAGGCCCTTGTGAAGGCCAGGAAGGCGGCATATATCTATGACTGGCTCATTGAGGACACAGACGTCGATGACCGGTACATCAACGAAGGCTTGGGCTTGCTCCAGGAGCTGAACATCGTTAACCAGCGGAGCAAGAATTTTGTGAGCAACAGCACTGTGGTGGATGAGGAATTGAAGGAGCGCTGGATGGGACTGTTTCGTTAAAGGGGGGTCGGGGTGGGGGAAGGTGGTACAAATTATGTGTATTATGTTTACTAACAAAACAAAGTAAACTTATTTGATCTTCATTTCTTCATTCACCTCGCCTTTCTTCGCTTCAAAAGACTCTCAGTTTGTTCGATTCTGCTCGTGTCCCTGTTTGAGTCGTAGAAGATCTCGACCCAGGCGTCCTTGTTGTAGTAAAGCGGCGACCCGAGTTTGACTGTGGAGCGAAGGTTCGCAACATAGTAAACCGAAGCGACAAGTTTGTGGACGATTGAAAGGGGCACGAAATAAGGGAGCTCCCAGAGTGTGACGATTGTGGTATCGTTGTGCATTTCACTGACTCGGTAACCTCCGATGAACATCGTGTAAGCTATGTAGAAGGGGTGAATAAGGAGAACTCCAGTGAACTGCTTCGCAAGTACTCCCAAAAGTCCAACTCGGAAGAGGTACGTGTCGCCCATCATCAGGAAAAGGACGAGGAAAGTCGAAATTTGAATCACAAGTTGCAGTCCAAACATGAGAACGAGGATATTCTTCGCATTCTCGGTGGTGTCATCCTTAACGAAGTCATCAAACTCGACCTGGGGGGATGGGGGAGGGTTCGAGATTGCGGGAGGGGGACAGGGTCAGCGAAGGAGACCCAATAACACAGGGTAGCACCAATAGGAGGAATGGGAGCGAGGAATGGACGTGGAATACCACGAAACCCCCCCAGTCCAAATTCCAAGTCCTACAAACCCTCGGCAACAGCCCCATTTCAATTTCAAAATCACTCACCGATGAGTTAAGCCCTAAATCGCAGAGCAGTAATATCACCATGATGAATACCTTCAACAAGAAAACTCTGTGCGACCCGCGCTCCTGGCGGTCCATCGCCTGCTGCAGGGGGAAAGAGGGCCCAGGGTCGAGGGTGAGGGTGAGGGGGTTTCATTGGGCAGGCAAGAGGAACATACATGAAAGAAGAAGAAGAAAAAGAAACAGGAAACCCATACTCACTTGTTCACCGGGTCCGGCCATTATTTAAACGATTCTGATTGGTGCTCAAGCCTTCTTTTGCCTTTGACCCCTCCCCCCTCCCACCTCCCTGCATACAAAATTTGTTGGTGGTTTTAGCGTTTACCTTCATCCGCGCCACTGATCCTGACCTCGGATATCATGGAGTCGCCAAGATCAGCTCTCAAGAGCTTCCAGACGTCCACCCTCCAACCAACCTCCCCCCTAATGGACGACTCTGCCTCAAACACCTCTGATTCCACTCTTGATGAGTATCCCGCGTCGAAAGAGTTGCAGACAAAACTCTCTAGTGTATCATCCGCCGTCAGCAGACTCGAAGGATCAATCATAAAAAGTCAGAAGGTGCTGGATGGCATGGATCATGGCGATGGAGGGAACAGGCCTGGTGAGATTGATGCTGCAACAGGCGAGCGGAGCGGTTTTCTAAGTGTTTCCCGATCGTTCCCGATGCTCTGTTCGTCGTGCTAATCCCCCTCCTCCCCTCTCCCCCCCAATAGAAGCGCAAGCAACCACTCTCCCTGCCAAGCAGAGGAATTTCACACCCTTCAAGAAAGGTAGACTACAGGCTGCTGCCGGGGCGTCTCCGGACAGCGGACAGAGCAGTAACAACCAGAGCTGCAGCATGGACGACGGCGACGCCGAAACTGAGAGGAGTTTCGTCATAACTCCCGAGAACAACAAGAAGTCAAATTCCTCAAACCCTTCCACAGACAAGCACACTCCTTACAGGAAGAGGACGGAAACCCCCAGGCTGGACTCTCTGCTCTTGAATCTTTCATCCGTCAAGAAGCAGAAGAAGATGACAAAGGATCAACCGAGGAGGACGGGAAAGACTACTGCGGCTGCGAGGTCCTCTCCCAGCAGGGCCACGTCCTCCTCGTCGTCGAGAGTTTCAGCGTCAGCGTCAGCCTCCATGCCAACAGCACAGCACGAGAGACTCAAGACCGATCTCAAGGCCGCGAACTCAAGCAACCTTCAACTGCAACAGAAGCTGGACGAGATGTCCTCCGCCGCCTCGGATGGAGCAAGGGAACAAGTCAAGGCCGAGCAGCAGGTTCGCAAGCTGGAGTCCGACCTCACCGAGGCAAGAGACAGATACGAGGAGAGCAAGCGGGCCATATACGAGGAGGTGGAGGAGCTCAAGGGTGAACTGAACGATTTATGGGGCAAGATGGAGAAGGACAACAGGAAGCAGGGCAAGGCTCTCACCAAGAAGGAGAGGAAGGTAGTAGTCTTGGAGGAGAACCTGGAAGAGATGACAGCAGCCATGGATTTCGCCGACCAGCAGGTGAACAACCTCACCAACCAGCTTTCGCAGTCCAAGGCCCAGGTGGCAACCCTTACCGCCAAGGTCGAGAGCCTCCAGAACCAACAGCTCATGTACGGGGGTGGGTACCAGCAGCAGCAACAGAACCAGTTCAACGCATCGCAACTTTCTGCCTCTATCCAGGAGGTGCACAGGCTGACGGGAGAGATGAACGGCCTAAAGAACAGCCTGGCACAGGTCAGGCAGCAGCTCGCCGATGCGACGAGCAAGGACTCAGCCCAGCAGGCCCGAATCCAGCAACAGCAGGCAGTCATCGGCGACCTGAACGGGAGGGTTAGCGAGTTGCAGAGCCAGAAGATGGACCTCAACTCAACTTTGTCAACGTTAAGGCATGAACACAGGGAGACGACCAACACTCTCAGGGTTACTGTGACAAAGTGCGAGGACCTTAGGTCGGAAAAGCACCACATCAAACTCGAGCTATCTACAATGAAGTCCAAGCTGAACGATCTAATTACCAAGACGGGGATGATTGTCGAGAGAGAAAAGATACAAGCAGGGGAGCTCGCCGGCTTCAAGGAGAGGGAGACGACAATGAGGAAAGAAATTGCCGGACTCGAGGCCGCCGTCAGGGAAAGAGAGAGAGAGAAGTCAGCTTGGCGGAGTACAAGCTAAAGGGAGGAGCGGGGGAGGTCGTTGAGCTCACCGAGGCCTGCCAGAAGTTGGACAAGGCGGCGAAGAAGCTGGAAGGGGAGCTGAAGGAGGTAGAGGAACAGGTAGAAAAGGAGAAGATCGACAGAGACAGGATTATGTGCATGAGGAACGAGGAGATGAAGCACTTCACCGAGGCGATGGGCTACTTCAAGGAGAGTTTAAGGGAGGTGGCCGAGAGCCAGCACCAGCAGACAATAATGAGCAATGCCTTCGGCCTCGAAAGCCACGAGTTGCGCGAACAAATAGCAAAGCTCCACCAAGAAAAGGCCTACATGAGGGAAAACGTTGAGGAGCTCGGGCAAGATGCGGAGGAGCTCATGAGGAATCCCATGTCTCCAGTTCTCCAGAACAAGAGGAAGGGCTGCACGACTCCCAAGAAAGTGAGTGGGTACGCAATGGGGAGTGTCCTCGGCACCCCCCTGACCACATCGAAGGTCATCGGGCACCTCGAGCAAACGGTGGCAAGGCTTCAGCAAAAGATTGGGGGCATGGAGGAGGAACAGGAGGAAGTGATTCGAAACCACGTCGAAGAGGGGGTCGAGGCAGAGACGGCGCGAATTACCGAGGAGATGAAGGCCGTAGTTGTCGACGACGAAAAAGTGAAGGAGAAGGAGAGGGAAATCTTTGAGTTGAGGGCCAAGGTTGCAAGGATGGAAGTTGAGATGGAGGGCAACGACATCCACGGTTCGAGCCACGGAGATAGAGTGGTCAGGAGCGCAGGGGCGTCCCCTGTCATCATGTTTTCGGGAGCCCCCCCCCGGGATGCAGGAGTTCACGAGCGGGCTCTTGCCCATGAGATGTTAGCGGAGAGGGTGAGAGAGCTTGAGGACCAACTCAAGGAAGTGGCAAGAGGAGGGAAGAAATATGTTGAAGAGGGGGAGGAGAGGAATTCTGACGAAGAGATTAGGGCTCTGACGGGCAGGATTGCCGGCCTGGAACAGACGGGGGAAGCAAAGAGGAGGGAGCTGGAGGAGCAGCAGCAAAGACACACGAGACAGCTGGAAGATATAGCAGCAAATAGGAAGGAGGAGTTCGCTATCGCGGATGGGCTTCACAAGGATGAACTGAGAAGGATCCAGGAGGCAAAGAATGCTTCGGATAGGGAGAGAACACTGCAGGCTGAAAGCTACAGCAGGCAGCAGGAGAAGCTCGTGAACCTCAGCATGGAACTCGGCACGGCGAAGGGCACGCTGGAGGCAATGAGAAGCGAACGAGACGGACTTAGGAAGGAGTTTGAGGTGGTCAAGGTTGGCTATGAGAAGCAGATTGGACAGTATATTGGAAGGGTGGAAGAGATTAAGAGGGAGGAGGGTAGGGCGCGAAGTGATGGGGCAGTGGACGGTGGTGGAGCTACCGCAGCGCTCTTGCAAGCAAAGTTGGAGATGCTTCAGCAAGAGAGGTCCTTCGGGGAGAAGAGGCTCGAGGACGAGA
>JGI24540J26637_10001403_pt1 | contig 10575 bp, 10 predicted proteins | sample NorSeaMetagenome_FD_26637 | JGI IMG/M metagenome (IMG submission 26637) | reverse complement strand
ATATCTTTTATTGAGATAAATTGGTAATCACCGTAGTTTTCATCAAAGCTATTCCAAACCCCATCAGGACCTAAGTAATACTCTTCGTTTGTTTGATTTATAAGTCCCATTTATTAAGATTTTTCTTGTTGGATTGTTTCGATTTCTTCAGCGTTAAAAGCATTGTAAAGATTAATGTCTTTAATCAATATACCCGCAAGTTCTAATATCTTTATTATAAGTTCAGGCTCTTCTGCTGGTGTTAATTCAAAGTTTATAGAATTAGTAGCGTCATACAGCGGTTCGTTAAAAACAATTTTGTATGCCCACTGCACCGTTGCAGGCTTTTTAATATAATTACAAGTTATAGCAGAAGTTAATTCTGCTGCACCATAAACATTAACGCCAGCTGCATCTGATGTGTACACAGGACGCGTATTTTTAGGTTTTGTTAGTGGAGATAGGTTTATGTATAGAAGTTCGTTTTTGTTGAGTCTCTCGGCTTCTATTAGCTCCGTAGATGCAACGCCAAAAGGATTGGTCGTTGTGTTTGCATACACCACAGTACCTAATCTATATAGATCAGCAGGTAATGCAAAAGAAGCAGCTCCATAAACTAGGGCTGCAGAATTTTCAAATGGACTTATTTTTTCATTTAGGATATTCAACATATCAGAATATTCGGTATCATTACCTGGTATTCTACTAAATTGATTTATATCATAAAAGTATTGTTCAAATAAATCAGATTGAGCTTGATTAGCAAACAAGTTAAACTCTTGAGCAGTTACATAGCCCCTTTGTTCTTTGTTAAGTATTGCAAGCACTCTTTGATAAACAGTGTTTATGCTTATTGCCATTTGTATGTTTTTTATTGTTTATAGTAAGTAAGCCGCCATTACAGCGGCCTAGCTACTATAATTAGTGACTTATAGTCTTTTAATTATGTTTTTGTAAACCTCCATGCCATCATCCGTTTTAAAGAATGCAGCTAATGCTGAATATGGATGTTCATCAAAAGGAACTGTCATTAATTTCCTTTTTGATTCTCCGAACGTAAATGTTCTTTGATCTTGTGATAGTTGTATAATACCATTTTGGGTAGCTTTAATTCCTACGTTTCTTAATTCAACGCTGTCATCGTTAGCTAATTCAATAAATAATAAAGGTTTCCTTTTTGCAAATATAAGCAAGTCTCTTTTCAACTCGCTGCTACTTAAATTATCTACTTCATTACCATACTCTACTCTTAAAATTCCCTCTGCTTGAGTTATGTCTAGCTCTTTGGCTAGCATTAGAGCTTCAATCTCCATGTTAATCCATTGCAGTTCATCTACAGACTCCTGTACTGGATTATACTCTTCATACAATGCATCTCTCGATGGATAATACAAAGACAACAGTTTTTGCAAACATTGATCTTCCTTAGGAACTCTTAACATACCATTCCTAAAAATAATACGACCTAATGTTGCCATTCCTTTTTGCTTATCTGCGAAAGGAGAATTCATATTAGTAGCGTACCTTAATTCTCTTTGAGTGTTTGTTTCTGGGTCAAAATACAATAATGGTTTTTTACCCGTATGCCTTGTGTTCATAGAATACACTAATGGTGAGTTATTACCTTTTAATGTATACAGTCTATCTTTAATTTCCCACGTTGGTTTTGTGGGTTGAGCTGTTGTTTTTTGCGCAACAACTGGTTGAGTTGCAACCTCAATTTGTTCTTCTGCTTTTGTAGCTTTTTTAGCCATAATATAATATAATTAAATAATTGATAAAAAGTAATAATTACCCCCGTCAGTACAACGAGGGTAATAATTACAGTAATTTACTTGACTTATGCAGTCTTAGTTAATAATACGAAATTGTTAGCAGCTTGAGTTACTAAACATCTTTCAGATAAGAAATGAACATTCATTTCATCTGCAGCTGTTGTGTAAGTTCCGCCAACAGATCCAGTAATCCAAGACTTCATTCTACGATCGTCAGCTTCAGAAGCTCTATAACGAGTATGTAGGAATGGTCGTTGAATGTTTGAACCTAATTGCTGATCGTAAACAGTTGATACCCCAGCAGGTACAATAACACCTTCCACATCAGCAATAAGTCCACGAGTTGTAGAATCATTTAGATATTTCCAGTCAGTCTTATAAAAGTCATAAGATCCTCTACGGAATCCACTAAACCCTAAGTTAAGAGCCATATCTTCGGAATTTTCAAATACCCCGTAAGATGTACCTCCAGCTCCGTAAGAATTTTGAGCTGCTAACATATTATCAAACTCTAAGGCTTTTTGGCGATCTAAGAAAAGCATGTTTTCTTCAATTGCTCCTTGCTTATCAAGTTCTTGTAAGATAGTATCAAATTCGTCTATTCCGCTTGGTGCAGCATAATTTACATCTGGTGTGCCTCCGGTAGCGTATCCTGTTGTAGAATCAAAATTAGAATTGTTATAAACTAATCCACGACTTTTAACAGCAGCAAACAAACCTTCAGATCCAGTTAATGTTGCTCCTGCGGCATTAGTAATTGGCACTGCAGCAATTTCTGCTTCAATCATACTCATTTCTAAGTAATCGTCAAAACGTAATCTAGCTTCGTGCTCGGACTTTAAATACCATAAGTATCCTCCAGTTCCAGCTTCAGTAGTAACTTCAACCCATCCAATTTGAGCAGTATCTGATCCACTTACAGAATACTTATCTCTTAAGATAATTGGCTTATTAGTAAAAGGTGTGAATGAAGCATCAATAGAAGCTCCACCATCTTGTGATTTTTTTCCATATTCAGATCCATAAACAAAAGACTTAAGAGTTGCTCCAGCTTGTCCAGCGGTAACAATAGCAGCATTTAAAGCAGCTTGTGATCCGTAACATGCTACAGTAACTTCATTAGTCGCTACTGATACAACAAATGCCTTATCAACGGTAATCCCGTCAGCAGTTGATACTACAATAGTCATTCCAGCGCTAATTAAATGTCCTGCAGGAAATACTAAAATAGAAGTAGAAGCAGCTTTTACAGCTACGTCGTCATAAGCAATGTGCAATCTTCCTTGTTCTGACCAAGTTACTGTATCAGAAGCCATAGGCATTTCTGCTCCTACCATACGTAAAAAGCCTGAGATTGTTCTGTTTCCAAAACGCTCTACTTCTTGCTCGTACACTTCTGGTAAGAATTGTTTTGTAAAGTTAAAGTCATTACCTGCGATAGACAGGTAGTTGTCGTTAAATGTCGTCTTATTAGGACGGGGTGTTAAATGTGCGAGAGCTCCTGCGCTCCCAGTAAATGTTCCAGCCATTTTTTTTAATTTTTAAATTTGTTATTTTCTAATTTTTACTTTAAATTGAGAAACATCTTTTCCGTTTACGGCTTTAACCGTCCAGCCATTAGAAGCTGTAACTTGTTCATGAGTCCCTCTCGGAGCCATATCTACATTCTTCGTTCTAGCCATACTCTCTTTCATTGCATCAGCCTTGCCTTGCTCATAAAAGTGTTGCGCAACCATATCCGGGTTATTAGCTGTAAATAACGATTTGTGGTAACCTTTTGCATCTGATATTTCATTTTTGTCATTCAAGAACTTCTTGATAAAATTGTTAATATCGCTTTGGCTACTTTTAACCTCATCTGCGTTTTTCACGTTAAACCTATACTTTTTGTCTCCAACAGAATAATCAAAACCTTTGAAATCCTTATTAAAGACTGTATTTGTTTTATTTAAAAACGCAGACTTTTGCTTTTCAGCTAATTTAGTTGTTTGCTCTTGCTCTTTATTATATCGGTCAAAGAACGAAACCGCTTTTTGTTGTTCTGGATTTAATTTAGATCCAGCTTTAATCTCTTCGTAATATTTGTTTTTTTGTGAGTCTAAATGATTTTTAGCTTTTAAAAGCTCTTCTTTCCAAGCCAGCTTTTTACGCCTAACCTCTCTTTCGTCATCTAGCTCTTCGTCAAAAGTAAAATTGTCTTCCATTAAAAAATCTACGTCATCTTTACTTAAATGTTTTTTTGTCGATGCGTAGTATTCTTTTAATAGTTGCTCTTCATTTAATAATGAATAATCGGTGTTTAGCTTTACGTAATCCTCTAAGTCTCCCCCGGTTTCATTAATAAATTCAACTACTTTTTGTATATTTTCAGGTAAATCAATTCCACTAGTTACTTGTTCTTGAACTGCTTCTTCAATTTCTTCTTGCAATTCCTGTGCTTGTTCTACAACCTCTTCTTCGGTTATTTCTTCTAAAGCTTGAAATTCTTCTGGCTCAGCGGCTTCCACTACAGGCTCTACAGTTGGCTCAGCTTCAGTTTCTACTAAGCCTTCTGGCTTTTCGATTGCACTAGTTAAGTCAAGCTTAAATGTACCGTCTTCGTCTTTTTTGGCTACTGGTCCGGTTTCTTCCGGAGTAACCTCTTCTTGTACCTCAACCACGGGTGCTTCTTGCACTTCCGCTAAAGGCGCTTCTTGTTCTTGTTCTTTCATGATAAGATATTATATAATTAGTACTCTATTATTATTACTTAGGGTCAAAGGAACCTAAGCCAAAACCACCGCCCATTATGTCATTACCTGATGATTCAAAGTTTTGAGGAGGTGTATTATTTTTTCTTTGTTCTATTAATTCGCTTTGCTGAGTAGCTTGTATTTTTGTTCTATCGTCTTTTCTGTCTTCTTTATAGCTTTCCTGAGACTTCTTTACTGCCACTTGGCCTTCTTGCAATTTTAAATTAATTTGAAATTCGTAAGCCATTAGCTCTTTTTTAAGTTGAGCTTCTTGCATAAGCTTTTGTGTGTCAAACTGAGACTTTGCTTGTTCTAGCTGTATTTTGCTTTGGACAATCGCTTGTTCTTTTTGCACTGACAACTGAGCAGCTACTTGTTGACTTTGCTGATTAGCTTGAGCTTGAGCTTGAATATTTTGTTGCTGCATTAATTGATCTCTTTCCTGCTTTTTCTTACGTCTTAACTTTAAAACTTGATTAGCCAATTTAAGATTACGTATATCTCTAACGTCTATCGCGTCTTCTAAGTCAATTGTTTTTTGCGATAAAGCAACTTGAATGTTGTTTTCCAATACAGCTTTCTCCTCTTCATCAGGGGTCAATTCAATAAATATACCAAAGTCATATAAGTGCAATGTAGAAATCTCTTCAAGAGTAGCTACGTTGTGAACACCTATTTTTTGTATAAACGCTTCTCTCGTAGGCGAGTATTCAATTATGTCTGATATTCTTAAAGATATACCCTCAGCTAAATCCGCTGTTAAGTATAACCCACTAGTTAATATGTGTCTTGTAGCTGTATTAGAATTTGCTGCAGCTATCTTTTGGACTCCAACTAATGCTTTAGGATCTGGGGTAGAACCATCTCTTGCTTCATTTAATCCAGTAGTATCCCGGATCATCTGCATGTAATAGTTATACGTTGTAATTAAAGATTGCAACTTAGCTCCCCCTGATCCGCTGGATAATTCCTGAATAGGAACCTTACCTGGATTCATGTCTCCTTCTTGCGTGAATGACCTACCTATAACGGATCCTGTTTGGAAAAACATATTTAATGCTTCCTGCGGATTATAATTCGTGCCGTTGCCTAAGTCAACCTCAGCCAACCCGTCTGCATCAAGATAAACCCCGTCAGGAACAAGTCTTGACATTACTTGTTGTAATTTTAAGTGAGTTAACTGGATCATATCTGCAAAGCCAGTTATTCTGCTTACTAAAGATTCAATTCTTCCTTTGTACATTCTAGGAGCCGTTATACTATAGTTCATTTTAACTTTAGTATAATCGCTTTTAGGGCGCATCATATTTTTAGCAATTTCCCATTTTAAAAGCTTATCAGTCCCAAGGACCAAAACACCTTCATATAAAACCTCTAGAGATCTTGACATTTTACCAAAAACCTCTTCAAGCATTTCTACAGGAGGGTCAAATTGGTCATCTCTCAGTAATATCTTAGATGCTCCACTTGCTGTTTGCTTAACTTTGTAAACCTCATTCATATAGGTTTTATAGTTAAAATAAAGCAATTGCACCGTGTTGGTGTCGGTTTCGTCGTAATTATCAAAGCTTCTATTATATGACCCATTGTTTTGATAAGAAGTTTTTGATATTGCTTCCATTTCGCTTTGCGACAAATTAGGGAATTCTTTTTTAAGCTCGTTTAAATGAACTTGCTTTATTTCACCAACATAATAAATATCGTCAAAATAAGGAGATTCTGTTTTTGAATAAATTAAATTAGCAGGATCTACATATTCTACTTTAACACCTTCAGACTTTGTAAATGTATTTTTTATGGCTCCAATACCTAGAACAGCTAAATCATAATTTACTCTTTTTCTAGTTAACTCATATTTATTACCGTCTAGTATAGTGTTAATAGCTATTTCTTCAGCTATCTCAACATTGTCTTTGTAAGACATTTGCATATGAACCTCTAGCTCTTCTTTAGTCTCAGGTAGTTCCGCTGGATTGTTTTCAAACAAATTCATACCTAGCTCTTTCTCTACGTATTGATTTATTTCTTTTGTTTGCATGTCTCTAATTAAAGAGTCCATATATGCAGTTCTTTTACTTACCCCATACGGATCTTGCGAATACGCTTTAATATCGTATACTCTTTCTGATATGCCATTTACCACTATATCTATAAACTTAGGTATAATAGGTACAGGTTTCCAGTCCAGGTTTAAATAAGATAAATCCCCGTTAATAGATAATTCATCTTTATATTTTTGAATAGGCTGTTCGCCTCTAGCATATAGCCGTAATCTATGAAATGTATTTTGATTACTTTGGAATCTTATGTTCCCATTGTCGGACTTAAACCACTCGTCTTGAATAGCTCTACCTACTTTTAACCCATACTCTGGAGAAACTTTTTCGGCATCACTAGCAACTTGACTAGGAAAAAAACTTTTTACAACTGACTCAGCCATACTTATTTTATTATTTTCGATGTTGAACCGCTATTAGTAAATTTAGCGATTTTTAAATTTATCTTTTGTTTTTGCACTTGCCCAATTGGTCTATACAAATTCTTATTACAAGCCATAGCTGCTAATCCTGAGCTAATTGCTGCATCAAATTTTGTCCTATTGTTAATATCAAATCCAGCCCAATCATTGAGGGTGTCTGTAAAATACATATCTCCATAGTCTCCATTTTCTTTTAATCCTACATATTTATCTATATACGATTCAATTGCCGCCGCGTGAGCTTGCTTAATGTCTTCGCTCGAGTTAGGTATTCCACCTATTTCTTTTTCGGCTACCGACAGCTTGTTCCAAAGTTTATCAGGTCTATTCATTGAATAACCTCTATAGCCTCTTCTTTTGAAATAATACAAAAGCCTAGGTTTATTGTTTTCACACAATAACGGCATTCCGTAAAACACGCAAGCCATTAATACATCTTCAAAAAACATTTCAGCAGTTTGTGGTCTGGCTATGTATTCTAAAAAGAATGAGTTTGGAGGAGCATCTTCCATACTAAACTTGGTTAAACCATGCAAAGCGCCTTTAGACCCATTACCTCCTACAGTTCCTGATATGTCATAACTGTCGCACCCAAAAGCTCCCATGTGTTCATTGCCGGGATATTTAACCCCGTTCTTTGTAATTTGCTTATTTTGCAATGCACCATTCGGAACCCAGCTTATTTTAAATCTTCCTTGCGGATTTGGGCTAAACAAAACCTTAGTGTCTTTAACTCCGTTTTCCCAGCTAAAGCTCCCTGTGGTTATTACAGCTGTATTTCTTAAATCTTCGTTATAATCTATTTGTTCGTATATTTTTGCTAAATTAAATATACTGTTCTTTGTTTCATCTCTAAAAGCGTGCTCCTCCGTGCGTGGAAACTGTCTGTAGAATTCATTTAAAGCATCCTGGTCTCCTTTTAATCCATCTGCCTCATTATCCCAATGCTCTACAATTCCAATGTCTATAACATCTCCGTGGGGGCCTACTACTTTTCCTATAGGTGTGTCAAACACCGGCATTCCATACTCGTCAATAAACCCTTCGTAATTCCACTCCATAGGAATAAATAAAGAATATAACCCAGAGGCTGTTTGTCCGTTTCTATTTCTTTTCGTTACGTTAGAATTAGAATAAAGCTTTTTAAAGTTTGCCCCTCCTTTGTCTAAAGCGTTTGATGTGGATCCCATCATGCACTTGCCAATAACTCTGGATCCTAATCTTAAAGTTGTTTTAGTTACTCTCCAGTTGTTTAATATATTATCTGGTCTTTCCCACTTTCCACTTTCATCGTGTACTAATAGTTTTAATTTTTCTCCATCATAGGAGTTGTCACCAGTATTCTTCCAGTCAATCGTTGTGTCTAATCCTTCAAGAGTTTCCGTGCTTTTTCTGGCTTGGATGGATTTCCTGGTAAGCCTCGAGGCGGGGATCCTATAGGCAAGTTCGGTTTTTGGCCTGTCCATACCGTCTTGGATGGGCTTAAAAAAGAACGGGTAGTTGACGGATATCGGTACGACCTTGTCTGTGAACATTTTTTTAGCATCAGAGCCAGACTTTGACAATATGCCAAACCGTGAATCCGAGGAAATTGTCGCGAGGTTAACAGTTTCAGCTGAGGACATGAACGAAAATCCACTCCTACGGTTTTTAAGATATGACATTCCGTAACATCGTGTGTCGGCTTTACAAGCTTCCCAGAAAATGTAGAATAATCTATTGGCCTCTCGAAAGTCCGGTTGCCCGACGTCAATTTTACTCCACTGCAAGTACATAAAGTGAGTACCAGTAATGTAAGTAGCCAAGCCCTTATTATTGAACCAATGACCTTCGTCTCTTCTTTTAAATTGTTCATCTATATAGGGTTCCCATTTAGTCTGAAAGCTCTCCGGATATTCTCTCCAGTCAAATATACTACTAATTGACTTAAGCTCCTTAGGATACTCCTCTGGCTTCCACTTGTTATTAATTTTACTTAATTTAGCGGGAGTTTTTGGCAATGCTATCTTAAGTCCTTGTATTTCGTATATTTCTCCTATTTGACCGGTTTTACTTATTACAACAATATCGTTTTCTTTGTTGTATCCATATCCCCACTTCTTAGCTTTGTTAAGCCTAGATATAGTAGTTAATTTTACGGGCTCTATTATTTTATATAAACTTTGCTCGTACATTATTTAGATCTTTTTTCCGCAAACCCGCTAAATGACTTTTGAATCATTTCCTCTTTAGGTTTATCGTCAAGCATATCCTGCTCGTCTTTAATTCTATTAAGAATCTCAAAGGCATCAAATATAGCTAGCTTTTTCGTAGCTGCTGCATTTTTTAATCTATCAGCCGTAATATCATCTCCTGAGTCAACAATAGCTTCTTTTGCTACCTTGATTAACTCCTCAACTGCTTTGTGTCCAGCTTGGATTATATTCAACTTCGTTTCTTTTATATCCATATTTAATTGTAATTTGATTAGTAGGCACTCTATATAGTCTTTCTTTTTCAATAAAAAACTCGTACTCCATGCCCTCTGTAAAGGATACTACTATTTCTTTTTCTAAGCTTCCATCAGAATATTTTATAATACCTTTGCCAGGTTTTTCAAAATCTGTTGAAAACATTTTATCTTCTTTTATAGGTTTTACAAAACAAAACCCTTTAGTGGCTTTCCATTCGCCATCTCTTTTATAAGCATAAATTTGGTCAGGTTGAACAAAATACTTATTTTTTTCATAATAGCTTTTGCTATTTTTTTCTTTCCCTCTAACATCATAAAACCTTCTGAATACATTGTGGTGTACAATTACTTCGTCACCTTTAATTACTTCTATGCTTTCCATTAAAGGCGTAGAAATTATTGTGCCTAGCCTACTTACGTAATTATGATTCTGTAATTCAGTGTTTAATAGCAGCTCTTTATTTCCTATTTTACTAGATGATGTAGATCTACCTGTTTTAGGTGATACTATAAAATCAAAAACAGATTTCATTAGTATTCAAGATTATACTCAACGGCTATTGCCATGTTTTTATTAAAATCTTTCCAAAGAATTAGCTCGTTGTTCTTTTTTATATATATAGAGTACTTGTTTTCTTCTTCTATTATATTATCTATAATATGACCACCATACACTTCCTGTCCAACAGAGTAGTGCATGGCATCATTTTTATAGTCTCTACCGATACTAATCTTCCTTACTAAGCTCACTTTCTTTTATATCTCCGGTTTGAATATCTACAGACACTTGTCCATATTCATCCTCTAACTCTTTTTGAACTTTTTCTAATGCAACTTTAGCTTCAGCTGCCGCGTGCTGTAGCTCATGCTTTTGTAATTCTAGCCCTCCAACTTGCAGTTGGATTTGATTTAAACTATTTACAGCATCCTGTAAATTTTTTAATTCTTCTGATGTTAATTTTTTTGACATTTTTAATTATATTTAATTGTTATACATAGTTATATTATTACGCGGTTTACTCAATATTTACCTACTCAGCTGACGACGGTGTAGGGTTTTGCCATGTAAAATATAAATCTTCGTTTACGGGTGTAATCTTAGATGCAATATTTTTAGCTATAGATGCCTGAATTTCGGCTATGTCCAAAGTACTTTCC
>JGI24540J26637_10001398_pt1 | contig 10587 bp, 7 predicted proteins | sample NorSeaMetagenome_FD_26637 | JGI IMG/M metagenome (IMG submission 26637) | reverse complement strand
CGACATGGACGAGTCCGCAATAGAACCCCCCCCCGAACTTTACGACCTTGTCGGCAGGCTCGCACTTCCTCCACGCAGCCTCGAGCCCGTTGGCATCGAGACCGAATCTCTCGCAGGCGTCCATAGCATTGACGGCCCTGTCCTCGGCAAGTACCTTCTCCCAGGACTCCCCGAACTTCTCCTCAAACTTGTCTGCAGGTACAGCGAGCTCGGCAGGCTTCATTATGGTGGCCTTGGAAGCAATCGCGTAGTAGTGCTGGTCGATCAGCTTCTTGGCGTCGATGTCGGTACCGGAGATGGCACCCTCCTGGACAATTTTCAATCCAGCGCCCTCTAGCTTTCCTTTGACAAAAGCCTGCGTCTCGGAAGTGTTCGCGTGGGGTTTGATGAAAACGAAGGCGGAGTTCTTGACAGTAGAGTTGAGGAATTTGAGTGCCTGAGCGCCGGTGATCTCTGTGTTGCCCTCTTCACAAAGCCCTGCGAACTTGGCCTCATCAAAGGCATCACCTAGGAGCTCCTTGGCCTTAGCGGCGCCTATCTTCTCGGGTATTGATGCTGATGCTCCCATTATGTACTGAGATGGAAAGAGGGGTGTATTGGGTGTATATGGAGTGAACAAATAGACCAGGTACCTATCGTGATTGATCCGGAGGAGTTAGAAAGAATAGTTTGTAACTGATAACATGGTCATTTCAAGAGGAGATCTAGATGATGTAAGTATAATGAATGCCTGCACAAACACACATTATTCTCGTTCATCTTTAATTACCTCTTAAATTTGTGGGTGAAATTCTGTCACTTCTCCATCAAAAGCGACGCCATCACGGCCATGGTTCTCTCATATACGACTTTGATAATATTACTTATTGTATGTTTTACCAGTGGTAAGTGGTTGTGTATTCATACGTTTTGTTATTGATTTAGTGCTGCCTGTACCTCTATTATTAACATTGCGCACCCCCGCCTTCCCCCCGCCTTAGCTTTCCACATTCCGTCCTTTTCGAGAGGATCTTTGACTTCGCTCTCTGCTCTTAATCGAGGATCAACGGTGGCTATTGTGACTCCGATGACCGAGAGTGGTGACATAGACCTGGAGACCATGAAGGCGTTGGTACGCTTTCATGTGGAGGAGGGGACTGATGGTTTGTGTGTGCTTGGAACTACCGGGGAGGCCGCAACTATGAACATGGGTGAGTTTAATGTGTTGGGGCGAGGGGGCGACGGCTTGATTTGCTATTTTACCTTGTGAAACAACTACTAACAAGCCTTCCTGCACTTGCTTCACTTTCTCTTCTACTCATCCCTTGTGACCTTTTTTAGCCGAGCGCGAGTCTGTCCTTAAGGCGACTATGGAGGCTAAAGGGTCGAGCCCAATATCTGTGATCGTCGGTACCGGCACTGTAAACCCCAACACCTGTATTGAGTTCTCCAAGCAGGCCCTAGCAGCAGGTGCCGATGCCGCCCTCGTCGTGACTCCTTATTACGTCAAGCCCACTCCCAGGGGTCTCGTTGACCACTTCAAGACCATTGCCGATGCCGTACCGGAACTCCCTATCGTTCTTTACAACGTTCCGAGCAGGACTGGGTGCGACATGTTGCCAGAGACAGTCAAGATGGTCCAGGACGCCTGCGGGAGCATTATCGTTGGAATCAAGGAGGCGACGGGAGATGTAGATAGGTGAGGCGGAGAGAGGATGAGGGGCTCGAGCGCAGGAAGGGTTGTTAGTATTTATAGCCCAGCCCTCCACTCACCTAATACCGCCTCCTTTCTCGTTGCTTCTCTCCTCCTCCCTCCTCCTCCCTCCAGGGTTTCTCCCATTAAGACCCTCTGCGGTTCCGATTTTCTCATGTGGTCCGGGGACGATGAGACTGGGGCGGAGTTCGTCCTAAAGGGTGGTGACGGTGTTATTTCAGTGAGCGCAAACTGCGCCCCCAAGGCCATGAGCCAAATCATGAAGGCCGCTCTTGACGGTGACAAATCAACCGTAGAGACCCTCAACTCCCCCCTCAAGGCCATGCACGACAAGCTCTTTGTCGAGTCCAACCCCATCCCCGTCAAGTATGCCGTTGCCAAGATGGGTTACGGGCACGGCATCAGGTAAGGCAGAGCGAAGGAAGGCTGGAGCGAAGCGACAGCTAAAGCATTACACCGCCTTCCTACATAACTAACGACCCTTACCATGCGCGCTGGCGCCATCCTTCATCGCAGGCCTCCCCTAACACCGCTGCTCCAAGAGTACGAGAGCGTGGTCGATGATGCCCTAAAGGAGGCGGGCGTTTTATGATTCAATAGCCTATAGGATTAAGAAAGTAGAAACGAAGGTTTCGATGAGAACGCTAAAGCTCTTTTTGTTTTTACATGAAATCCCCCCCAACTATGATGTGTAACCTGTGTGCGAACTATGATGTTGAACCCTTAAATGAAATGCAAACCCAACCAAATACCAAGACGAACGCGTACCGACTCTCGTACCGACCCTCGTACTTTCCTCCTCCCCTCCTCAACATTAACTCCCCCATCACCAGGAAAAGATAGGTTGTACGATGATTCGTCTTCTTCTAACGGTTCTTCTATCCTCTCAGGTACGAATAAGTTGACTTGTGCTGCTTCACTACGCAGGAACGGGTTAGAGAAAGGATTAGAACCTTGTGACGCCCCCCATGACTTCGACAGAATGCAAAATACTACACACGACACACGACGCAAATCCAATTACTTACACTTTATCGAGAGTTGGAGCGATGATATTGTCCCATGACTCCCTCCATGTTTCCTTAATTGACTCCTTCATTAAAAAATCGTCTTTTTTCCAAAAAAGTTTTGGCGTCACCTCCCTTTGAGGAGTATTAAAACTTTTTCTGAACACTTTGGGCGAGTATTGGAATTTGAACGCTGTTGAGAGGTGTACATTTGAGAAGATTATTACTATTAGATAGAGAATAAACGTCATTTGAGACAGATTCAATATTTGCCTTCCCAACGTCATAAAATCACCGAATGCAAAAACAAAATATCTCACCTTTCTCCCTCCTTCCTGCACCCCCTCGCCCCTCCTAATAACCCCTCTACGCAACCCCCCTCCCCCACCCCTCTTCGCCTAAATCTATTTAAATCAAAAGTTCGCCTCATGTTTCGTGTCATACATTTGTATATCTTCCTACTCTCTACTCCCTAACCCCTACCAGCCCCCACCCCCCTACCCATCTACCCCTTCCTCCTGAATAAACTACTGTATCACTTAATTCCAACTCTTTTTGTCTCTTTTTGTGTTTCACCAAAATGTCTGTCCTTTTTTTCTTTCCAGCTGTCCTTCCCCCCGCTCCCTCTTTCTTCTTTTGCCGCCATCCCTCCTTTAGGTGGGCATATCGTAACCGAAGAAGTCTTCTAAACTCTCTTCCCTCATGAAGGGTGCGTACCTCATGAGGAGGCCGACTGGGAGACTTCCTGCTCCCAGGGCGACCGACCAGAGCCAGAGTGAGAATTTGATGTGCTTTGTTCGCACCCAGTCGCCTCCAACCTCCACAATGAAGATCTGGAACGCGACGGTGATGAAAATGACAAACATGAACATTTGGTTCCTGGCGAGGTTGTTGAAGATGGCTGGGTTGTTCTTGATTTGCCTGGCGTTGAACTCGTTGAAAATCTGGCACCAAACGAAGACGTTGAACATAAAAGTGTAGTGGGTGTAATCGTAATCGGTCTTGGCACAATTCTCGAGGCAAGTCTTTTTGAAGTCTGTCAGCTCGTCGAAGCCATTTTCCAAGTAGCACTCGCCGTTGTTAGTAGGGCCGCAGTGCCTCGAGAAGTCGCTGCACCTGTCCTTGAAGATCCCACCAACGTTCGCCTTGAAGGTGTCTGGGAAAACGTAGGTCACGTTGCTGCTGCTGAACTTCCAGTTAAGGCAGGAGTCGCCTGCGATGAACTCGCAGTTCTCCCCGTTATCGTCGCAGCCCGCAAACAAGCTGACGCCCCCAAACAGGAGGACCAAAAGGAGGGCGAGCTGGTAGGCACTCTGGAAGCAGATGTTCCTCCACATGGGGATGCTCACAAGAGGCGCGTTCTTCAGGTAGGGTTTCCTCATGAGGAGGTCAGGAGTGGGCTTCTCAGTACCGAGGGCCAAAGCGCCCATCGTGTCCATGATCAAGTTCACCCAAAGCATCATGACGGCGTTGAGAGGAGGAGGGAATCCGGCAACACTGCCGACAAACACCAAAATCAGCGCCACAACGTTGACGGTGAGCTGGAACTGCAAAAATCTCCTGATGTTGTCGTACACGCTCCTGCCCCAAAGAATAGCCCTAACGATACTCGAGAACTTGTCATCGGTAATGACAATATCCGAGGCATTCTGGGCGACCTTGGTTCCTGTGATACCCATACTCAACCCAACGTCCGAGGCCTTCAAGGCTGGCGCGTCGTTGGTTCCGTCTCCGGTAACTCCAACGACCTGCCCGCCCTCGGGGTTGCACTTCTTCCACTCGTCTGCGTATCCGGGAAGGATCTTGTCCTTGTCCGCCTCCCAGGTGAATCCGGGGTGCTCCTTCTCCCAGTCCTCCTTGTTGTTGGGAAGGTTGTGGCCGTTGAGCCTCTTCACCATCAAAAACTTGTCGTTCGGGGAAGACCTGGCCATGACCTGGACCCTCTTGAGAAGGATGTCAGCCTGGGCAGGGGTGAGCTTCCTGTAAGCAGGACCCTCAATGGCACTTACGTTAGGAAGGAGCTTGTTGAGCTCATCCTCGGACATAGTATCGTACCTCTCCTTGGTGAGAGTCTCTCCGTTCTCGGCGGTAAGGATGCCACACTGCCTGGCGATGGCCCTGGCGGTGATGATGTTGTCGCCGGTGACCATCCTAACCATGACTCCGGCTCCCTGAGCAGTGCTCACGGCCTCCTTTACGTCACTCCTCAAGGGATCGATGATACCAATGATGGAGTCGAGCACTAGATTGTCTCCGTCAGGAGGGCTGGTCTTGAAGTCGCTAGGCAACTCGTTGACGTCCTTGTAGTTCTTGTGGGCGACAGCAAGGGTTCTAAGAGCCCTCCCTGCCATGGCCTCGATCATTTCAGTAATTTCCTTGGTCTTGGCGTCGTCGAGCGCGACTGCCTCTCCAGCCTCGTTGGTGTAGTGGGTGCAGTCGGTCAAAAGAACCTCACTGGCTCCCTTGCACAACAACTGGACCTTGCCGGGGTTGCAGATGATGACGGTGGACCTCTTCTTGGTGGAGTTGAAGGGGAACTGCATGTCTCTGGTGTTGCTGAACTGCTCGTCCCTAATGGCCTGGTAGTCAATGCCCCACTTCCTCAAGAGCAGAACCATTGCTCCCTCAGTGGCACTTCCGACAACCTTGGGCCTGTGGTAAGCCTTTCCGTGCTCGTCCGCATCCTGAAGGAAGACGGTGCTGTTGATAGCAGAGTTGGCGGCGTAGTCACCCTTGACGACATCCGAAGGAGTCAAAAGAGCAAATGCGTCCTGATCGTAGTGCTTTCCGACAAAGAAGCCCTCAACGACGGTCATCCTGTTTTCGGTCAAAGTTCCGGTCTTGTCGGTACAGATGTTGGTGGCGTTACCCATGGTCTCGCAAGCCTCAAGCTTCCTGATGAGGTTCCCATCAAGGAGCATCTGCCTTGACGAGTAGGACAAGGAGATGGCCACAGCAAGAGGCAGACCCTCGGGAATGGCGACGACGAGAATGGTCACACCAATTATGAAGGCCTCGATGACGTAGTGGGCAATGTCCTCTCCGTTGTGCCTGAGCCAAATCATGGCAACGAGAGCAAAGAAGGTCAGAACGGCAGCCCCTCCTCCTCCCATTCCAATGAGCTTCACCATGTCCTCGAGCCTCTCCTGCAGGGGAGTGTCAGTTTCCTCCACAACCAGGTTGGCCTTGATCTTTCCCCACTGGGAGTCCTTGCCGATACCGATGCAGATGATCTTGGCATCTCCGCTAGTTCCGGTATCGGTGACAACGGTACTACTAAGGAAAAAAGGGTCGTTCTTGAGGTCCTTCTTAAGGTCGTCGGGCTCTCCGGTGAGGGCACTCTCGTTACACTTGACTCCACCTCCCTCGAACATGATCCCATCGGCAGGGATACCGTCGCCACTCTTGAGAGAGACAACGTCCCCGACGACGAGAAGGTCGGGGCTGACCCTGACGGTCTTTCCGTTCCTAATGACGGAGCACCTCTCCATCGCTTCACTGTTCTTCTCGAGGTTCCTGAACTGGAGCTCCTTCTGATAATCGTTGATCGCAGTCACGTTGGCGACGAGGAACACGGCAAGGAGGATGGCGCAACCCTCAATCCAACCCTTGTCAGGGTCCTCGTAACTTCCAACGACGAGACTAACCACTGCAGCGGCAATGAGGATAATCAAAGTCAAGTCATTAAAGGATTCAATGAAATACTGAAGGAAGGTTGTCATGGGCTTCTCGGGGAAAACGTTGGGGCCGAACTTGCCCCTGAGATTTTCGGCCTGCTCCTCGGTGAGGCCGGTCTTCAGGTTCAGCCCGAGGCGATCGGCAAGACCCTGAGGTCCTCCAAGCTCGTCAAGGGTTCTCTTGTTGTCCTCACGAGCACCCTCAACGTTCATATTGTCAAGGTTCTCTTGGGTAAGGGCAACCTTGGTCCCGGAGGAGGGAATAACCTGTGCCTGCGCGCGAGAAAGAAGGGAAGAAAGACAATAAAAATTAGTCAGGTGGAAGGTCGGAAGAACTGTTGCTGAGAACCCTGCAAAGTCGCCTCTATGGTCCAAGTGGCGCGCTGTTTGCATCTAACAGAGAGGATTTGTCCAGAATAACCCCATACCGAAGGTGCGACCGCATCAAATCCCCGAGGGACAACACTTTTCACCCCCCCCTGGACGTACCATCGCTACGCTGGTCTCTTGGTCTGGCTTTGTGGTGTCTTCTCCGCTCATCAAGGAACAGTTTCTAGGCAGCCTCTATTATTCTGCGAAATTGAATGGGGTTAGACAGCGATTCGACCTCCAAATGACCAGAAAACAAGACAGCAATCCCCCTCAGCAACGGAGGATATGGGAGGCCTGCCCCATGTAAAAGCTCACACACCAACCCGACGACAACATGGGGTCGCGATACCGGAGGTACACACTGAAAGCCCCAAAATAGAGCCACGAATTCGCACCTTCGTAATGAAGACAAAGGAAGAGCCCAGGAAAAATGACGCCTGGGAGTTGGAGTTGGGAGCAAAATTTAGTGACCCTCCCCCAACTGGTTTTGTTTCTTCAATTTTGTCCCCCTTTTCCAACTCTCTCGTCTTCAAAATTGGTCGTTTCTAACCTGAGCCTACGCAATGCAGAGTTCGGCCGAGTATACAATAATGAAAGTGCGCTTTAGTAGTTTCCTAAGGTAAATTGTATCTAGAGTGCCTCATTAGGCTCTATCGCGTGCTTTTTTTCTCTTAAATGCCAAGATGTGCAATATTCAGCTTACTAAAAATTAACCCTACGGCCTTCTTTCATTTCAGGCCCTCATGAGTGGTGACAAAAACTACAAAAGGAACAATATCATTTATATCATCCATCAGCCCATGATTTCTTCCTTTCTCCTTCTTCTTTTCCTCGTCTCGTCGACGCGTGCCTCCGATCCTGCAACTCCGGCCTATTCAGTCCTCTCCCGTGCACTCCCTGAGCACCTGTCAGGATTATTCAACCTCACCATCGTCACTAATGAAGAGGGAAGTTGGTTTTCTCATAAATCAAGTGGTAATGGGGGGACTGTGAATGTTCAAGGGAGTACTCCTGTGGCTCTTGCTGCAGGGGCTATAGACTGGCTCAAGGAGAACGCCCAAGTCTCCATATCCTGGCAGGCAACAGGAGGGGACTCTTTCCCTTCTGTCCCCTTTGTCGCCCCGGCCACCGTCGGCACTTCTAAAGCGTCGCCCTATGATCACGTTTATTACAACAATGTTTGCACTTATGGCTACTCGGGAATGTGGTGGTGGGACTTTGACAGGTAAGAAGGGTTGAGAGCGAAGCGACGCAACACGAGATCTTTCCTTGAGACGATCTGACCCTTTGACCATCATCACGCCCCCAGGTGGGAGCATGAGATCGATAGAATGGCACTCAATGGAGTGACGTCCCCACTCCTCGTTCTCGGCCAAGAATTCGTCTGGAATCAAGTTTGGTCGGAGCTCGGACTCACACAAGATGAGATTGACTCCTGGAATGCCGGCCCGGCTTACCAGGCGTGGTTTTACATGGGTAACCTGCAGTCTTTTGGAGGCCCCATCTCACAGTCCTACATGGAACGCACCAAGGACCTCCAGATCAAGATTCTCGAGCGAGTTCGATCTCTCGGAATGACCCCGATACTTCCATCTTTCGGGGGCTTTGTGCCTGAGGCATTCAGCACTCGCCACCCAGACGCCGATGTCAAGCACACAGACGGAGGCTGGGGAGGAGACTTTGCTCCCGTTGCTTACTTGGATCCCACATCGTCCCACTTCTTGGACATTTCACGGTCCTTCGTCACGAAATACTGCTCCATTTTCACTTGCAATACCGAATCTCCAAACTACTACGCTGCGGATCTGTATAATGAGCTCTCCCCTCCTAGCAACGACCTAGACTATCTATCTTCGGCCTCTAGCGCCGTGTACTCTGCCTTGGAGTCAGTGGATAAGAACGCCATTTGGGTAACGCAGGGTTGGATGTTCTTTAGCGCCGCTGACTTTTGGCAACTTGACGAGATTGAGGCCTTTGTCAAGGGTCCTCCTTCCTCTAAGCTGATCGTCATTGACCTTTTTGCGGAGGTCGACCCTATTTGGGAATCGTCCTCGTCGTTCTTTGACACCCCGTTCATCTTTAGTACCATCTTCAACTTTGGTGGTCGCAGTGGAATCTATGGCATGCCCCAGAACATAACCGACGGCATTACGACCTCGCTTAATGCCCCCAATTCAATGGTCGGTATCGGTGCCGCACCGGAGGCAATCGAGACGAACCCCGTGGACTATGACTTTTTATGGGACCACATCTACAACACCGATCACCACAACGTCACGTCGTTCATACAGAATTACGCAAGCAGGAGGTACAAAACAGACTCTGAGACCGCATCGGAAGCACTTCATTCCGCATGGTCCCTGCTTGAGCGTTCAGCGTACAGCAACAAGGTCGCTACTGAAGGAGCCACAAGTTCTATCTTCATCCTCCGTCCCGTGTTCAATGCTACCCAGGCCGGCTGCTGCGCGGTTTTGGACATCTACTACGACACCAGGGACATGATCGACGCCCTTAGATTCCTCCTTTCTGCTGGGGATGAGTCGGACGAGCTCGCGGAGCAGTCAACCTACCGTTTCGATACCATTAACGTTGCGGTGCAGGCGGTCAGTAACGAGGCGATGAGGGTGTACCACCTCATGAANAAAGCCGATGGAGTCAGAGATAACATGGATTACTTCCTCCAGCTTCTGGACTTGACAGACGAACTCCTTCAAGATCAGCCGGAGAGGATGTTGGGCTTCTGGATCGAGAAGGCACGACTTGCCGCATCGGAGGAAGGAGATGCACAGAAGGACTTCATGGAATGGAACGCTAGGACTATCGTCACCATCTGGGGAGACACCGGCTCCTCCCTCAACGAGTACTCCTACCGGCTGTGGGCGGGACTCCTTTCGACGTTCTACAGGAAGCGTTGGGAACAATTCTTCAACGCGGTGCTCGACCTTGAACAGACCTTCGACCAGGACGTTTTCACCTCATCCATCAAGGAATGGGAATTTGAATGGACCCAACTCACTACGAAAGACGTTACACTGCCGTCGAAGCCTAATGGGAACGGTCTGGAGCTAGCAAAGAAGGCGTACGAGCTTCTCAAGTAATTAACAATGCGGAAAATATCAAAAATGGCTCTTTTCACTTAAGGATGGGAAAGTTTGGAGTTGTTCATTATACATTTGCATTTCCTACCTGAAATAATCCTTATATCGGTAAATTAAGTTGAATTCCCACTCTAAACTAGACCATTTCCCCCTCACGTCGTTCAAATTGATAGAATAGCTTATAGATCTTACATCTGTTCAAATCTAATCATCGGAGCCAGCTCAAAGATGATGCATTTTATTCAAATCATGGCAATCCTCTGCATATCAACACGTGTGCTTGGTAAACATACCGCATGGAGTACCCATAAAACAAGCTTAAATTGTCATTGTATACCGTCTACAAGCTCAAAACTTATGAATTTGAGAGGCGGGAGCGAGGGTGAGGAGGATTTTTCATACTCTCAGCAAGATAATATGGAAAATATGGAAGAATATGACGAACTCGATGATAACATCGATGAAAATAATCAAATTGACGATTATGTCGATGATGGTAGCTTTGGTTCACCACCTTCATCCGCCTCTGCCTCTGGCAGGAGATCTTCTACCACGGCTGCGAAGCCAAGGTCTTCCTCCGCGCAGTTCGTTAAAGGCGCCGAAAAGGGTGCTCTCTACGACGCCTACAACCTCCTTCACACCCTTGCACAGGACTTCCAGAAGGTGAGAAATTGGAGTTAAATGAGCTTCAAAGCTGACGAGTCACTAACACTTCGCTTCGCCCCTCACCCCCCCCCCCC
>JGI24540J26637_10001396_pt1 | contig 10588 bp, 10 predicted proteins | sample NorSeaMetagenome_FD_26637 | JGI IMG/M metagenome (IMG submission 26637) | reverse complement strand
CCAGGAGGAGGTGCAGGAGAATTGGGAGTGGCCTTGAACTGCTGAGTAGCGCCATCGTAATTGCTGGAGGACGAAAGTGAGTGTCCCGAACTCCTAGGATTGCTTGAACGGTCGGCGTCGAACTGCTGCGTTGACCTATCGTAGTTGCTACTTGTGGAGGAGATGTTCTCGTTGGAATTCTCCATTATCTGAGATAGTGGGGCGATCTGTTGCAACGAGGAGCGAAATAAGGATTAGAATAAACAGGAACTATATATTGGCAAACATGATCACACGATGTGCACACATGGGCACACATATCCCTCACCTCCTCCCGTCCCTCGTCCTTTTCCTCTCTCTCCTCTCTCTCCTCTCTCTCTGTTGCTGATAATGATGCAATCTGTGTAGGTGATTCTTCATAATTTGACTTTTGTGATAAATTTTCTTTCCTATCATCACAATTATCTTCATCTAATTGTGATTTTGGTAATCCAATGTCGGAGGGAGACGAGGGAGCAGCACGGTTATCCATTATATCACTCATTATATCACTGTTGCTGTTGTTGTTAGGATTATCTGGTGTATGTTTAGACCATGTTGGTAATGGTGCATCTTCTGTCTCCATATCAGCTTCGTAAACAAAAGACATTATTTACAGATAATTGTTTGGCCTCCTTTCTTCTGTTGGGGCCCCCAATGAAATAAATATTAAAACGCAAAGCCAGACGAGATTCGGATATTAACAAACAGTAAGCGTCATTATATATATAATCGGACGTGCCCGCGAAAGGATGGTACCCGCGAAAGCTCGCCTCTCCTACCAACGCCCGATGAAAGGGAAGGTTGCCCTCTTCTCTGCATCCGCAGGGCTCTCGTACTCTTGCAGATCGGCGCACGATGCCGGTGTGATGCACTCGCACAGTGCCAGTCCGGAAATCTTTCCGAACCTCCCCGCCGGGCACCTGAGGCACTCTAGGATGCTGTTGCTTCCAGTCTCGTTGACGTACTTTCCTACAGGGCACTGGGTGCAGCTCTCCATGTACCTTCCCTTCTCGTCCTCCCTGTACCTCCCCTGCGGGCAGTCAACGCACTGCTCGACCTGCTCGTAGCTGACGTCCCTGAACGTACCAGGTGGGCATATGCTCATGAACCCATAGCTGTACCCTCCAGAACCGTCCGTGCTCGTCTGGGTGCACTTGTACCCAGGCTGGCACCTCTTGAGCGCTATCGTGCACCCGTCCCTGCACTCCAGCCGAGCTGTGTCAGCGAGGTCAGAGTACCCAACTGAAATATGAGCCTTGCTCCTGTACGTGTCGTCGCACCTGTCCATGCAGGTGCTAAGCTGGGCGGTTGAATCAGTCGTCACGTCGACGTTGAAAAAGTAAGTGCACCCGGTCGCGCAGAACTCGGAGTTAGGGTTAGGGTTGGGTGTCTGCAGACGCATGTACTCGAGGAGGGAACCCGAGGCAACCGTCGGCCTAGAGTAACCAGGGGGGAGGGTCACGGTGGCGTTCACAAGGCTCTCCTTAATGCTCGCGTTCCCGCTCATGTCCGCCTGCTTCACCAGCGTGCTGGTCAGGTTATTCTTGGCTGGGGAAGCCACTGTCGTCGCAGCATCCTCGAAGGCAGTGTGGACGACGGTCAGGAACTCGTCCGTTGTGGAAAGGTTGTAGCTACCGGTGAAGTCTACGACGTACTCGGAGGAGTAAGCAATGTCTGTGTACCAACCAGAGGTACCACCCAAGTCTGCTGGGGTGCTGCTGGAGGTAACCTTGAGACTATTGGACAAAAACTGGACGGCGATCTTCTTTAGGCTCCTAAGGACGTAGTTCTTATGGAAAGACGTCAGGGAATGTGCGGTGTTGTCGTAGTTGGGCATCGTAAGCCTCACTGTGGAATTGAACCGAACCACAGCCGCCTCCATGGGGGCCTGAGAGTAAGGATGAGGCCTCGTCAGCTGAATTTCGTTGCCAACAAAGTCTTCAGCGCCGGATGTTCTTGTCGGCCCGAATATACGCATTGTTGGTGGCACACGGCAATCTGCTTTACATTGAGCCTCCGTGGGGGTCGAGGGGTTGGGGAGAAGAAGGAGCAGGAGAGGAAGAAGGTAAGCAAACGGATGGAGCTCCATTGCAGATATAACGCGCGCGGCGAGGGAGGGGGGGGNGGTATAGAACTCGCAACTAACGCAGAAGGCAGTCAAGTTGGGCTAAAAAACGTTGTTCCGCTTAATAATCTCTTGTCTTTCATCAATCAACAGTGAAGAGGTATTGAATTTGGACAAGACGGAATACATTTTACGCCTTTTGTCGACCACATTAGAGGATTGGTCTCAGGAGAACGCAGACCGACGGTAGTTTGACTCCTGGGTGCCCCCCCCTTCACCCCTGTCCCCATCGCTTGTCCCTTGCCTGGATAGATATATTCCCTCCCTGGATCCCAGCCGCCCTGGCTCAACGCCATGTCGGACAATTCCTATGATTTGTCGACCGAGAACATAGCACCCGACAGTGTTGGCTTTGAGATCTCCAACACAGGGGCCCTTTTGAAGCGAAAGGACTTTCTCGAAACTGATGCTGCGGCCCAGTCCCAGTCTCACCGTCATTACTACTACAAGAAGGATGCGGATATCACCAATGTTGTGAACAGCTGCACCCAGCTTTTGAACGCCAAGCCTATAAGCGTTACAGTGAATGGGAGCATGGCGGCGTCTTCCCTGAGCAGCCACGAGATGGACAGCGTGACGAGGGCCCGCATCCTCTTCGTCAGAGGGGTGTCTTACGTCAGGCACCAGCAGTTCACGTCGGGGATCGAGGACCTCACTGAAGTCATCAACTCCAAGGTGGAGTTTGTAGGCGAATCCCTGCCCCTGGAGAACATGGTGGAAGAGGCGAGCATGGTGTCAGCCTTGTACAATAGGGGAGTGGCGTATAGCAAGTTAGACGCCCTCAATGACGCGATACGCGACTTCACTTCCGTCTTGGAGCTAGATCAGGACCACGTTCAGGCTGCGTACTCAAGGGCAGCCTGCTACAATGCCCAAGGCCAGCTAGTCAAGGCCATCGAGGATTACAACTTAGCCCTCATGAAAGACGACAACGGGAAAGCGAAGGGGGGCGCCGAAAACTTCGATTTGAAGAGTCCGGTGCAGCAGAGGAGGAGGGGGAGGTGAGGCGGAGCGAGGAGTGAAGCGAAGGCTGGAGCGAAGCGATAGCAAAAGCATTGTACTGCCTTCTTATATAACGAACAACCTTCCACTCGTCGCTTCACTCATCGCAGCATGGCGGTGGGAGTCGAGGTCTTTGTGAACGGTCTTGAGCAAACCCACCGGAAAGGGACGGGCCAGACTCCGCCCCGACCTTCGACCCCAAACGACGACCGAGTAGGCGGAAACGTGGTAATGGCAGAAGGGACCAAACAACAACCCGCAACTCCAAACTCAGCACCTCGGAGACGACCCTCCAGGATCGCCCCCCCACCTCCGAACCCCCAAATCAACATCTCGAACGGCGCCTCAGCGCAGACGGTAATGCATTCCCCAAAGACTCCGAACCACCCCTCGAACAATCACGGTCCTACAGCGGCAGACATTTTCAGGTACAAGCAGCGAAGGACGGGAGGAGCGTAGCGACGGCCGTATATTGCACAGCTCTAAAACTAACAACCTTCTGCTCGTCGCTTCGCTCATCGCAGGTTACAAAACCTGAGCGTGAACACATCCCGATCGTCGCTGTCTTTCACATCGTCCACTACCACCCCATCGACCAATGCGCAAACTCCCTCGTCTTCGATCGTGCCCCCGGCTACGCCAACCCCAGCCGGTTCTGCTCCCTCTCCTCAGAGCACCAGGAAGACGACCCTCTCCAATGCTGATATTCACCACGGAATGGGTTTCTCCATGAGGAAGGAGGGCAAGTTCAGGGAGGCCATCGAAGAGTACACAAATGCAATCAACCTAGACCCAAACCACTTCAAGGCTTTCTTCAATAGGGGCTTTGCAAGGGACAAGCTCTGTCTCTTCGAGGACGCAATTTCTGACTACTCCCAGGCCCTGAGAGTGGAACCCAACAACGCCTACGCTTTCTACAACAGGGGGATCAGCAGGGACAGGGCCGGCCTCTATGGCGAGGCCATCAAGGACTTTAGCAGGGCCATTGATATCATTCCTGACAACTCTGACTTTTACCATAATAGAGGATTCTGTCACAGGAAGCAGGGGCGCCTGGACATGGCCGTCGAGGACTACAGCATGGCGATGGAGAAGAACCCCAAGCACTTCAAGGCCACCTACAACAAGGCTTGGTGTCTCGACCGTTTAGACCAGCTAGATGAGGCCATAAACTTCTATACGATATGCCTCATGATCCAGCCACATTCGTCCAACGCGATACACAACAGAGGCGCGATCTATGAGAAGCAGGGTAAAATTGTCGAAGGTGAGGCGGAGCGACGAGCTGAAAATGCCATTTCCAGTGACAAAAACAACACGCACTCGCACTTCCGTACTAGGCGCGCCTTCTCAGTAATCGCCCCAATGAATCTTCTCTTAAACAAACCCTTTTCGCGATTCGCTTCGCTCATCGCAGCTGTGGTTGACTTTGAACAGGCTTGCAAGTTCGATCGACACGCTCACTCTTCCCTTCACGCGCTAGCAATGGTCGCGGACAGAGACAAACGGCACGACGTTGCAATGGGTCTCTTTAACGACGCCCTAAAGATCGACCCCAGGAACAGCGTCTATCTGCACAACAGGGGATTTTGCTTCAGAAATATGACCAACTACCGGAGCGCGATCGAAGATTTCAGCGATTGCATCGCGTTCGATGGAAAGAGCTTCTCGGGCTTCACAAACAGGGGTTACTGCTGGAGGAAGCTGGGGCACTTTGAAAAGGCCACCTCTGATTACACCAGCGCCCTGGCCCTAGACCCGACGCACGTAAAAAGCTTGAACAACCGAGCGTACTGTTTTGCAAAGATGGAGAGGTTCCGCGACGCAATCGAAGATTACACCCGAGTTCTGACCCAGGATCCTACCAGCGTCCACGCCCTTCATAACAGGGGGATCAGCTTCGAGAGAATCGGCATGATGGCAGAAGCGGCCCAAGACTTCAAGGTCGTATTGCAACTGGATGCGAGTGCTGACCCCATGCTCCTCGTCAATGTCGAGCGGAAAATTGGCGACTTGGGGGGAAGAGGAAGTGCAGCAGCAAAGCAGAGTGGAACTAGGAGAGCTTCCACAGCAGCGGCACTGAAAAATCTGAGGCGACCATCAACCTTGACGTCGAAATCCTCTAGCTTTGGCGTATGAAAGGGAATCGGGAAGCTATAAATAATGCTACATTCTGATTAAAGAAGAAATATGGATGTTATGATTTTGTACGAAACCTGCTGGGAGACCTTCCGAAGCTATGCTGAAGGATTCGGGGAAGAAAGCCGTTAGGGTAGATAATTCGTCGCGGGTTGTGGAGGAGGAGAATAGATAGGGCTTGACGAGGGCGTCGTAGAGGACGAGGAAGAGTAGGGATAAAAATGCTAAGACGGAGAGACCAACTAAATAGATCATCTAGGTAGTCAGTACGTTCCCATCTTCTTCCGTTAGGGAGAAGAGGACTAAAGAGAGGACAAATATGAGTCTATAGAGGGAAAAGTGGGTGCCCTCCATCCTACCGAACCTAACCTTCATAACGTCAACCCAAGTATATTCGTGTTTGTGCTTGGCAATTGGATTTAAGATGTAGCCAGCATACCATGTCAGAAGGAAGAGAGTCAAAATCCAGAATGTGGGCATCATAGGGTTGCCGCACTGTTGCATGACAGGCTCGCCTATATCAGCTTGAATGATGCATCTTAGAGAGGCAGAACTGATAAAGAGAATTGGATCAAGAGCTTCTAGGACTGACCTGGGCACTTCATCAACACACTGCTTAGCTCTTCTTCGGAAAGCTTGTTATAGGAAGAAACGGTGATGTACAAAGCAGGTGGCAAAATGATAAGGAAGAGCACATCCCATGCCATACAGAATATCCCAAATCCTGCAGTGAACTCGTCTTCCTGACAACGCAATGTCAAGCAAATCGTCAAAGTAAAGCTTCCGCTCAACACCCCACAGATAAGGACAATGATCTTCTCGCTCATATTCCCAATCTTCCTCAACGTTACCTTGTGCTGTTACAACAAGGCAGACACACCTGAACATCCAGAACATGCCCGCAGTCCAAGCCCATCTCTCGTCATCCCCCAAATACTCCACCTAAGCGGCACCGTTACTAATCAACCCCCCCACCATCCCCACCATCCTCCACCTCCTCGAAAACCTGTCAATCATTTCCCCCGGCGTTATCACCGTGATCTTCTTGAGTTTCTCGAGGACCGTATTCACGATGTCCCTCCATTCTTTCAAACCCTTAATCTCGCCGACATGTTCCTTGGGAATTTTCTCCATTTCCTTCATCTCCTCATTGTGATCTGCTGTCTTGGACTTTAATGCTTCTACGTCCTGAATCTACTTGTTGAACTCTCCTCTACCCACACCATCACCTGCGGGTAACGATAAACCTTTCTTTGAAGTTGAAGAAAAACGTTTGGAAGAATGCATCTTTTTTTTTCCATGGGAAACTGGAGAGGGTTGAACTCAAACCTCCCTGATCTGAACTGAAAAATGTGCCCATCTCGAGGTTTTGCTCTCCGGCGCACTTTTTGGCCCTCCCCAAATCACCTCGTCTGGACACTTTCTCAAACGACAATATGAAAGCAAGAACGCAAGTCCAACCGGGCATAAGCGATGCTACGCGTCCTTGTAACACTTTTATTTCGCTGACGAAGTCAAATTTGGCGAGAATTATCCCATCTAAAAGCACCCTCAATCGCATGGAAAAACATCAAGGTTTTGCTGGAACGCAAGACCAGTGCAATTTTTCGGAACAAATATCCAAGTATGGGGTATTCGAGGACAATGTGCGCCCATTGAGCCTTGAAATCCGACCTAAAGCTACTCAGGGAAGTTTCCATAAGCTCTTACTTCTTCCAGGTGCGAAAACTTGCTCCACCCAAAATCAGTTTGGGGGAAGGGTCGTATCTACTGCTCGGAAGATCAAGTTTTCCGATAGCTATGAATACAAATTACCGTTAAAAGGCGTCCTAAGTCTTTGGTTCCCGTCTTCTGACGAAGAACATGCTGCTGCAATGGAGTTGCATCGGAGGGTCCATGAGGATGTGAATGGTGTCGGCAGTCCCATCAACTTTGCGATGAATAATTACAAGTATAAAGAAAGCTACCTGCAATTTGGCGAGAAGGGCAACCACGGGGGTAACGTGAACCACTTGTTGAGGTTCTCCTGGGCCTTCACCGATGATGGTTCTGTTGAAGTCAGGTGAGATCGGAGTAGGAGCGAAGGATGAAAGGCAGGGTCGAAACTATCGTAGCAGTAACAGCAACTTGCGTAACTATGAGCTCATCCTGTATACAGAATAGCGCAACAACTAACAGCCTACTGCCCGTTGCTTCGCTCCTCGCCCCGCTCATCGCAGGTTCGAACCTGCAACGGAGGATGATGAGGGGCTCTCTTTTCCAATGAAGATTGAGGTCAGCATGATCAAGTACGAAATGTACACCCTTCGTGGGACGTACTTGCTGGTAAGTTTGGGGCGTCGCCTAACAAACAAGCAACAAAGGATTCGTCCTTAACAACTTGGTATTTCATGTGTAATTGTATTTCTTACGGTTTGTGGTCACAGAACAATCGGCTAGTCACCTCGAATGGTCCATTCGCATACCCCTTCCAAGTTCCCTCACCCCCACACTATCGCCACCCCCACACTATCACCCTCCCCCCCGCAGGAACGCATCACCTCCAACTCAACCAGAGTCACAATGACCAAAGAAATCATCCTAGACGATACTCCCAACCCCTCCTTCGACCATTCCCCGAGCTCGGAATCTGTGATGTGGACTGCCAAACATGGAATGAAGCGCTTCCGGAGGATGAGCAGGGAATTCGCCGACGAAGACTGTGAGATAGACATGCCAAATGTCGGGGAAGGTCAGGCCAGGCTGGAGCGAAGGCTGGAGCGAAGCGACAGCATATTGCCTTCCAGAAACATTCAGCCGCCCACATAACTAAAAACCTTCCGTTCGTCGCTTCGTTCATCGTAGGGTTAAGTGCCCCAAGGGAGAGCGAGCGGTATGAGTTCAGGATGTGGGACCGAGTCGCCAATGAAGTCGAATACGCAAGCAACCTGCTCGACGCTGCGATGGCCCCTGATCGGAGAGCTTGGCTGTCCGACAAGAGAGGTGAGATTGGACGGAAGGCTGGAGCGAAGCGACAGCTAGTGCTATGCCTAACATCTCTCTCCCTTACTTCGCCTGCAACTTCCTTGCTCGTCGCTTCGTACCTTCCCGCTCGCTCATCTCAGGATCCAAAGGTGTCCAAGTCCTTTGTGAGGGTCAACAGGACTCCGAAAGCCACTTTTCCCTCTGCGTCAGAGTCGACGAGGACATCGAAACGGTCGTGGCCGCTCTGAAAGCTCCAACGTCTTCGACCCTAACGACCAGTGGTCCCGGTTCCCCTGGGTCGTCTGACCCTTCCTCTCCAGAGGTCAGACAAATGCTCTACAACATTCCTGCGTCGTCGTCCCAGCTCGTAAAGTCGTCTAAGCGCATGGCCACCAAGGCGAAGACCCTCAGGTCGATTCTGAGCACGTCGGGTTTCTCCGAGAGTGGCGCCGACGCCCCAGTCGTCTCAGTGGAGAGCACCGTCAGATCATGGTTACGCATCCAGGGCGACGAGAACAAAGATCCAGTTCACGTATGCGCGTTGACGCCCCTCGATTCATCCGCCGATCTGGTCTTCAGAGAAGCGGCTGATAAGAGGGCGGACGTGGAAGGTGAGATTGGTTGGGGAGCGAAGCGACGATCTCAAAGAGTCAACATTAACATCGACAGGCGCATCCACTAGTACTTCCGTTCGAGACGCATCCCCCCCACTAACTAATGCTGTAATCCGCACCCATTATCCCAACCCCCTTTTTTGCGATTCACCTCGCTCGTCACAGACTTTTACACCTTCAAGCACGAGAATGGGAAGGTTGGAGATGGGACCATAAGTGAATATCGAAGCGCACTCCTCAAGAAGAGTTCGAGTAAGATCAGTAGAACGCTGCTGAAGGATATCCGCCGCGGGGAGAGCATTAAGAAGGCCCTCAGCTCTAGCATTAAGATGATGAGCAGTAACTCCGAGGACTATGAGGACATGATAAGGTACCATGATGTTAAAGGGAAGCAAAAGAGTGACGATGAGATTACGGTCTGTATCAAAATCGTCGCTTGCGTCGTCCTGGTCCCAGTATGCAGCAGGTCAACGATGATAGAGGTCATCGGCAAGGTGACCTGCCATGTCAACGAAGGCTCACGAAACGGAATCGCAAATGAGAGGATCGAGACCCTGCAGGCATTTGCAAAGGATAACATGGAAGGTTGGCTCGAGGGCGTGTGCACGAAATTCAGGAGGTCGACGAGGGAGATGGAAATCGAGCAAGCTGAGGAGCTGGCCAAAAGGGGATTCGAAGGCATGGCCGGAGGGATCAGGGTCAGACAGGCTCCTGATGGGACCCGTTGGAGCCCGGTTAAAAGGTAAGTTCGTGGTGGGTAGGAAAGGTAGGAGAAGTTTCTCACCACGTTTTTCTTCGCTGTTCCCCCAATCAGTTGTTCTCCCCTGCTTCATTTCCACTTGAACCGTTCAATCCACCATACGAACTTAAAGGCGTCCGCTCTAATCGATGCGTCCCCTTCCGTCTTATCCTCCTTCATGGCGTTGTCTGATCCCCTTTCCTCCTTCCGTGTGTTTGTGAACGAGGTCGGCAACGGGGACTTCGTGGTTAACGCAGAAGAGGAAACGGGCCGGAGGGAAGAAAGGATCACGTTCGTCGTTAAGGGGGTGTGGGGTCAGAAGGAGGAGACCAGTGTCGTTGAGATGCTTGGGGAGAGGAAGAACATGGGATGGTCACTCGTGTTTAAGGAGAAGGGTAGAGACGGTAAGCGACCGGTGGTGGTTTTGGAAGGGTGTGATAACAGCTAAAGTATAACGAACAAACCTCCAAACGCCCGCTTCGTTCCTCTCAGAGTTCTTCACTGGCTTCACCCTCCTCTCCTCGGCCTTTCTCTCCTTCCACGCCCCCCATATCTCCGACAGTCGTTCTATCTCCCTCCTTTCCTCCCAGATATCGAAAGGAGGGGGAGAGTACAGCACCTCTGAGGCCGGCATGCTTCGCNGGATTGAGGATATGGGCGATAAGGAGGTGCTGTGGTCGGAAGAAAGCAGGTTGAAGGACGACCAGTACGTCAAGGTTAACCAGGGAAAGTGTGGAATGCTCAAGTTCGCGTTTGACGTCGACGGAGGGGTCTGGGACGTCATGGCGTTTGACTTCCTTGACGACCTGAGGGTTCGGAGGAGGGACCTCGGTAGGGAGAAGGTCTCGTCGAACACTGAGATCGTTAACTCGCACTGCAGGGTGACAAGGACCGGAATCGGTTGGAGGGCGTGGAGGGTTAAGGTACTCTGGAGGGTCAGGGAGGGAGGGGTGGGGGAGGTCTTGAGGGAGGGAGGTGGATGGG
>JGI24540J26637_10001395_pt1 | contig 10591 bp, 3 predicted proteins | sample NorSeaMetagenome_FD_26637 | JGI IMG/M metagenome (IMG submission 26637) | reverse complement strand
GGTGGACATGGGACGCGTCATGAGGGAGGCCGTGGACGGGATGGAGAAGGACAAGGGAGAAGGGGGGGGGGCATCGGGGAGGAGGAAGGGGAGGGGAAGGACAAGGGCGTGACGTTGAGGAGGGACATGGAGGGGAACATGAGGAGTAGCATGATGCCTTGGAGGTACTGGGATCAGGATTTTTACGAGGATTACGATGTATGAAGCTTGTTTCTGTTTGTTTGTACGGTTTTATAGATTTCGTTTTAATTAATATCTCACAATCTTCGTCCAGCTTGCTGGTGTTGAACCTTTCGTCTAGCACCATCATTTCGTCCCAACACTTGGGCTCTGGTGGACATTGCGTCGTAGCGTAGTATTTTGTCTCCCCAACCATTGCCGTTTGGCACCCAAGGCCCCCCTCATCACTGGCGCCACTACTTGAAGAGCCCTACCGACCATTAACACTCCAGCGCTCAAAAGAAATCTTCTCCCTGAATTCTTCGTCCTCTTCCACTGTATGCCAGGGTCGAAGACGTAACGGGTTGTGAACTTTCGAGCGATTGGTTGAATGAGACCGTCCGTGACCACGATTTCGCCAAAGAGCATGATCAGTAAATTCCATAGCAGCACGTTCCCCTCAATTTGCCGGTCGCCCGGGTCCCCCCCCGGATTCAGCCGGAAGGAGAAGGCCATCATCGGGCAAATGACGAGCGATGACCCCTCGCTTGCGGACTGCAGGAACAGCGCATTCGCGCAAAATGTTGCCTTTGTTCCTTCGCGGGTTGATTCCTCACCGTCGTCTGAAGCGCTGGCTTCAGTAACGTCCGGCTTAATTTTAACCCCAGCATTTCCACATGCATCTTAAATCTGCTCGTGCGTATCCTGGAGGGGGCTCTTTCTAGCCCTGGTCGGGAAACCTGAATGAGACACTCCTCTCCTTTTCTATTGATGGTCCGGACTTTTTGCCCCTTATGGATTTGGCGTTTGCTTTGAGTTTGGCGTTTGCCGCTAAAACCTTGCTTGGAATCTGGTTGCCTAGATTTACGGCGCTTGGACTGATAGCTGCGCTGGATCCACTATCGTGCATCTTTGTCAGCATTTTGCTTATGGCCACGGCCTGTCTCTTGTTCTCGTCTTCTTTCGCTGCCCCTTTGGTTCCGAAGGAGAAGTTCTTGAAACTCTTTCGTTGTTTCCTTGCTTTCGTCGCGTTGAATTTGATGGGTGGTTGACTCCTAATCATCTGGTGTAGCGCTAGCTTCAACTGCTTGGCGATACAGGGCCAAGTTTCTAGGAGATGACTGATATCAATATCCAAGAGGACAAAGAGCTCGCAGTCGTGAACGGAGTTGTAAACCCTGTACAGCAATTCGTCGTTCGTAAGCTCGTCTTCGATATATATTTCGTGACCGAAGAACCTCCCCTGCTCAATGAAGACGCTGGTGACCTCCTCGTCCTTGTTCTTGTCCATGATTTTCATCCTTGCCGTTCCCCTCAGCAGGAAGTAGATGCCGTCGCTCCCCATGTTGCTGTTCAGAATTGTTTGGGTCGCTGCCACCTTCTGGGGTCTCATTTTTGTAAGCATGTGGCTCATGAAGTCTCTACTCTGCCTCTTGAAGAGAGGGATGTTAGGAATGACCTCCCTGTGGCTCTGCAGTATCATTTCTCTTCGCATCTCCCTCGGTAGTATTGACAATAAATTACCGTCCTCGTTGAAGGGGCTCTTGACCTGCAAATAGAACAGGATTTGTTTCTTGACATTCGTGGAGTAGAACTTTGGGAGATTATGCTCCGAAAGGTAATTCATAGCCATGCTGACCTTAGCGTGCCTCCTCGCCGGGGCCCCATTCACGTTGATTGCCAATGCGCCAACACTTCCGACAATGTAACCGAAAATTGTGGCGCCCAGCACCATGATAACGGTCGCATAGACCTTCTCAACGTCGTTTGTTGGAAGGACATCCCCATAGCCAACAGTTGTCATCGTAGTAAAGGCCCAATAAAGGCTTGTCACGTACAAGGTTGACGGGTCATTTTCGTCGACATCGTTTAGGATAGGGTTGTCCCACCAGCGAGTAGGATCGTCGGTTATCAAGTCAGTCAGGTTGGAGCTGATGTAGTTCCAGAAGCAACCGAAAAGGTGGCCGATAAAAATAAGGGTGGTGACGAGTTGGAGAGCCTTCATGGCAACTGCGCTTAGGGCCAATATCTCGTCCATGCCACTTATCAAATTCTTCAACTTGAACAACCTTGCAAGTTTGCTCAACCTGATCAACCTGAGAACCTTGATCATCTTCAACGACCGCGCAGCGCTGCCGCCATCCTCCCCGTCTTCTGGGAAGAGCGTGCTATTCATCGAGATTGTGTCCGACGTCGTGGAGTCTTTGTTGTCTTGCAGAGCAATAATGATCCTGTCAATTGGAAAGGTGCTCAAGAAGTCGATGAGGAACCAGGAATTAAGGTAGTTCTTGGCTATCTGCCTAGGCTCCGTTACGTAGACAAGTTGGTCGTCAAGGAATGCAACCCTGAAACAGAGGAAAATATCAATGCCAAACATGATGTCCTGGAAAATGTCGACATACTCCTGAACGCTGCCCTTCTCGGGTTCTTGGTTGAACCCGAGGCGGTAAGGCACTATTATGACGCTCCAAATGATGAGAGCTCCAACAAAGAGATCCCAGGATATCTTCCTCCCGTCCTTGGGATTTATGATGTAGCGTAGAGCAAGTTCTGCCGTGCTTTCTTCCACCTCAACCTGTATTATCCTCTTCTTCTTTTTGAACGTCGCTTGCTTGAACAGAGTGAGGGGGGTGTCGAGGCTCATCATGCTACCGTGACTACCTGTCGAATCCTTCCTCCTAACAATGACAGTGCTAGTGCTAGACCGTGTTTTTGGGCCGCTTGAGTATGGTTTTGGGCTGCTTGAGTCTTCGTCGCTTCTCTCGCTTCTACTTTTGTTGAGAGAAGAATTCGCTTCGCGGATGAGCTTGCTATTGGTCATAGGAGGGGAGAGACCACCCGGTGGCGGTGACTTTCTGACTAGGCTAGTGTTGGCACGTGCGCGACTGGGCTTCATTTTTGTCATCTCTGTTCCCTTAGAAAAACTCCTAAGGCGAGGGGGGCTTTTCTCGTCGTCTTTGGGCCCAATCTTAGAGCTGCTGTGAAAGCCAAAGACTCCACTCAAATGTCTCTCTGGAGTCTTATGCTGTTCTTTCGCCATTTTCTTGAGATCGTCGGTGCTAAATTTGTTGATTCCGTTTCGTCCGACATCGACCGTCCTGTAAGTCCTGATCTTGCTCACGTTGAGGTCGCTCTCAATCTCAAAGTGTTCTGTCACTTCTTCTATAGTTCTGAGGCCGGCTTCATAGACTACGAAGGCCTGCGTCGTCCCGATGCCTTCAATCTCCTTCGTTTCGCTAGCAATTGCCTCCTCCATTATCTTCTTGTGGGCCAGGGCGTGCACCCTAACATTTTCTCCGCAAGCTGGATACTCCTCCGATAACTCGGTAAACTCTTCGTTCTCCATCCACAATAAGTCTGTCACTGCAATAGCTCTGTAAGTGCATCGCATAACCATGTCTGTCAACATCGTGTCCATCTCGAAATCGTCTCCCTCCCTGAAAAGGGCGCAAATTGTCATCTTGTCTGTTCCTAGAGGGTAGAGCCCCTGTACTTTGCCCTTTGTTATAAAGTACGCCTCGGCATTGAAGGACCCAGTACAGCCCAAAGTCTGCATGTACTGCAAGCGCATTGGCTTCAGCTTGACCACAAGCTCTGTCACGAAGATAAGGTCGAGGTCCGAGAAAAACTTAATTACTTGGAGCTCCGACTTCCTCAATTCGTAAATCACCTGCGCCTTGAGGGTCGGCGGGACGTCACTCAAGATGCCCTCCTGATTGAAGATAGTCTTGTTTGCAAAGTAGTACTCAAAGTGGTCCTTGACCTGCCTTTTGAGGGCCTTGGTCACTCCCCTTTCCGCCATGAAGGCTGTCAGAGTGTCGAGGCGCCTTTTCCTTAGGGTAGCCTCGGGGTTCAATGTGTCGACAATTATTCCCACCGTCGCAATGATCAAACCAAAGCTCATGGCTCCGACGACCTGTGTCGTAATTCCAAATATTCTCTCGCTAGTGGTTCCGGGTGAAACGTCGCCGTAGCCGACCGCCATCATTGTGGCAATCGTCCAATAGAAGCTGGCGATGTACTGGCTCATAAGGTTCTTCTTTCCGCACATCACCCAGTTGGGTTCGTCTTCTAATAATAAGCCTTCGCAGTTCGATGTCTTTTCTTCGATCTTGGTCATGGGCTCGCAATCGTTGACCCCGAACCATATACAGCTGAGGAGGTGCGCTATGAACATGATCTTACCCAGAACGTTGAGGAGCTTCCTAATTGCAGGGTTGATTAAGTCGTTCATGTCCACCTGTGACGCCTTCTTGCTCAGCTTCAGTAATCTCATGAGCTTCAAAAGCCTCGCTAACCTAAGAATCCTGATAAGCCTAAAGCCGGCAAGCTCATTTCCTGCGCCACCAACCACTCCCCCAAGCATAGCATCAGAGCAATTTACTGCTGCGGCCACAACGTTTGCGCCGGAAGAATTATCCCCCGCGCCCAGTATCAATTCCGCGACCTTGTCCACTGGGACCGTAGATAGCAGGTCGGGCATGAACCAAGTTTTGAGGTATGTTGATCGGATTTTTGGAAGGCTCACAATCAACATCTCTTCATCGTAGTAGGCCGTGAAAAAGCAAAATAGCATGTCAAACGCGAAGCAGATGTCTACACAGTAGTCGAAGTAAAGAATCAAGCCCTCAGCCTCGACCTCAAAACCAATTCTCCAAGGGATCACACACACGCTGTAAACAATTAAGATCCCACAGTACATATCCCAACGTATTTTTGTCTTGTTCTTCGGGTGAATGTACGTCTTCTTGCGCTCTGCTGCCGCCACTTTGGCCCCCTCTCCCTTGTGTCGGATTCTGTCCGCAACGGCGTAGGAAAGTCTCTTCTTAGTTTCCGAATTAGCCCTTTCCCTACCCGATTTTGTAGTGTTGTTATCGCTGTTGCCGTGATTAGAGAATGCATTGGCAGTCTCGTCCATGATGGCCCTCTCCATGCCAGCACGTGGCATTGCTGGGGAATTCATGGAGCCATCCGTCTCGGCTGGGAGGGTATCGAACTCCTCCTCATCCAATTTTTCTGCTAACCGGGTGGGCGTCGGCATTGACGCCGGGGAAGTACCGGAAACCATCTTGTTTGGTTTCTATTTGGTGCCCAGCCTGCACTAAGTGAATTAAATATGGTACAGCGGGAGACTCCTGTTTGCTCAGTGACAGTTGTACTCAATGCTCAACGCCCTTTTCGCGTTGCTGTGAATCCTACCCTCAATTTAAGTGCCCGTTATCCTCCTCGTGCGGTCTAAATCACAAAATAATCAATAGAAAAGTCTATGGTATGCAACAATTTTATTAGGGGCATAACAGCCTCACCCCTCAGCAGCATTGCATTTGATCAAGAGGTTTTCATCGCTGATAAGTGGTTTCATTCGTCTTGAAGGTAGTTAGTCGGTCTTATTGGGCCGTTTGGGTGGTTGGATGTTGGTTGGTTGGACGCTAACTCATATGGTGGAGATTTCTTGGGTGATCAGGTCGGCGAACGGAGATCACCCTTGGCCTATTTTATATCCTCCTTTGGTTCTTTTTTGTCTTGGTTTGCTTCTGATGATCTTCTTGTGCCCATGCGTGCCCTATCTTTCGAAAGTGCTTCCGCTTTCTACTCCTGGCTAACTCTGAGCCTTTCTTCCCCCCCGCTGCTCGTAAGGTGGATTTGGTCTGCACTCACACTAATTGATTTCGACGGCCTTGCAAGGTCCTTTTTTCGCCCAAGATCCGCTTGAGGGGTTGTATCGATTGCGGTTGTAAGGAAACTTCTCTCGCCACCATGCAGGGGGCCTTGGCTGCCACAGCCCACAAGAGGTACAAAGATGAGGAGGATAAGAAGGATAAGAAGGAGATTAAATCCGCTATAGATACGGATGGAGGGGAAGACGGGGGTGATGGCGGCAAATTGGAGGACGAGATCGGAAAATACAACAAATATACGGACCCGGACGCTTGGAATGCCTGCCTTCGGCCATACCTTCTCTTTGCCAACTTGAATGAAAAAATTACGAAAAACAGCCATTTCAACAATTTCATCATCTTCTGCATCGTTCTTGCCGGCTTGCTGGTGGGTGCGCAGACTTACGAGGGAATGGACGACGATCCCGTTGTTCTGGCCCTGGACACCATCATCCTTATATTTTTTAGTTTAGAGTGCATCTTCAAAATATTTGCGGAAGGCCTCGCCATTTGGAGGTTTTGGCTTGGTCCTGAGTGGAAGTGGAACAATTTCGACTTCTTCATTGTCCTGGCTTGCATCCCTGGGCTCCTGGACCTCGGCAAGCAAGTTGTTGTGCTCAGGTTGCTGAGATTGATGAGGTTGGCGAAGGTCTTCAGGAAGATCCCCCAGCTTCAGATGATCGTCATGGGACTCGTTGGAGGAATGAAATCGATCTCGTATATCGTCCTTCTGCTGTTCCTCGTTTTTTACCTTTTTGCCATTTTGGGCATGATGTTGTTTCAGGAGAACGACCCCTTTCACTGGTCCTCCCTGGACAAGGCGCTCATGACACTCTTCAGGGCCGCGACTCTGGAGGACTGGACGGACATAATGTACTTCAACATTTACGGCTGTGATGTTTACAAAGTGGGGGGCGGAATCACCTACTGTGATGTGGCCACTGAGGACTGTAGTCACTTGCTCCCAACCTACAAGGACTCTGAAGGGGAGAATGTCTACATCGCTAACGAGATAGACTGTATCGTCGAAAATTGCACTCGCTATGACAAGGACGAGTACGGGGACGTCATAAGGCACGTTTACAACAAAGGGAACTTCACCATGTACGACTCCTCTGTCCTTTGCCACTCGCCAAGTGTCGGGGGGGGGCTGGCCGCTATTTACTTCATCATGTTCATTGTCATTTCGGCCCTCGTTATGCTTTCGCTCTTCGTCGGAGCTGTGACCATGGCCATGGCGGAAAGTATGGAGGAAATGAAGAGACAGAATGATGAGAAAGACAAGCAGAGGAGGTTAGAAAAGGGCAAGCAGGCGGCGCTTGAGCTGCAGAAGGCTGGAACGTCGACTAGGGGCAGTATGTTAAAGAATATGGATATTGCGGCAAATCTGAAGGAGCAGGAGGAGCAGGAGGCTGTTTTGACAGGTAAGGCAGCAAGAGAGAGGGTCAAAATGAAAGTGCTCCTCATGGCTGCTTGGGACGGGACCGAAGTGGACCCGACGTTGCAGATTGGCCCGGAGTGGACAGGCTGGAAAAAGCACTATGTCAAGGTTGCAGGATTCCTCGAATGGCTCACGGAACACCCAATATTCCAGAACTTTGTCACGTTTGTCATCTTAATAGCCGGTCTTCAGGTCGGCTTCCAGACTTATGAAGAGGAGGACATCAAGTGGAGGTCGGAGTTGGACGCCATAGATCTTGTCATCTCGACCATCTTCACAGTTGAGGTGGCCTTCAAGCTTGTAGCTTGCGAGTTTGAGCCCTGGTTCTTCTTCAACTCGGGCTGGAACAAGTTCGATTTCGCTCTCGTCGTTGGAGGCTACCTCCCTCTTGATTTCGATCTCAAGATGCTTCGCCTCCTTCGTCTCCTTCGAGTGCTCAAGCTTGTCAACAAGCTCCCTCAGCTTCAGGTCATCATAACGGCCTTGATGATGGGAGTAGGCAGTATTGGTTACATCGGTGTGATCCTGTGCATCTTCTTCTATTTCTTCGCCATCATAGGGATGATCTTCTTCGGACAGAATGACCCCTGGCACTTTGGAACCCTTCACATGACCATGCTCACCCTCTTCCGAGCCTCCACCTTGGAGGACTGGACGGACATCATGTACATTAACACGTACGGCTGCAAGATCTTTGGCTACAGCGACGCCATGAACGGAGCTTTGAACGGCCACGGATGCGGAAGCGATGAGGCTCTGAGGTTGGGAAACCAGCCCGACAGCATCATCTACAAAGGATCGCCGGTTGCCGGTTTGTTCTTCCTCATTTTCATCATGATCGGCGCGTTGGTTCTGCTCACGCTCTTCGTTGGAGTTGTCACGACAAGCATGGAGGAGGCCACAGCCGACATGAAGGAAGCTCTCGAGGTTGAGGAAGAGGTACAAAAGGTTGCCCAGGAGGAAGGTATCAACAAGGACCAAGTTGAGATGTACCGAACAGTCTTCGGGATCCTCGATCTTGACGGAGGTGGATCCATTGAGGAGGATGAGCTCAAGATTGGCCTCGAAGCCATTGATAGATGCCCTACCGACAAAGAGCTCCAGACCATGCTTCTCGAAGTCGACGAGAGTGGGGATGGAGAGGTTGACTTCGCTGAGTTCCTGCAATTCATGATGGTTGTAAAGAGGAGGCAGGCAGCTTCAGCCAAAGAAATGACAAAGGTGGCCGAGGGAGATGAAAAGGACAGCGGCAACGATCGCAAGAAGAGCAAGAAAAGTAAAAAGAAGGAGAAGGAGACGAACGAGGACGATGGCGGTGGCGAAGATGCTGGGGCTGACGATTAAAATTAGAAAATGCTTCGCTTCAGTACGAAAATTCTGTTGTTAAAGCCCAAGCCTTTCGCCTCTTTTTCAATTCCTTTTCTCATTTTTGGTTGATGATGAGCCAATCTCCGGATGTCAGTTCATTTCCACTCCTCTTGATCCATGAGATCCCGCTCCATTCCACCACAACGCTTAAGGATGCCGCCAAGGAGCTCCCCATGATTATTGATGAGGAAGGGACCCTCTCGACCTTTGTGAATAAGCTCTCAAAGGAGATAAATAGAGAACTGAGCGATCGAAAGGCGAAGGAACGTATAAATATGCTATTATTCAGGACCATGGGTGAACAAGCGTCTTCAGAAATCAATGATATTTACAAAAATTCTCAAGCAGGTACAGGCAGACCAGACTTGGCCTCAGCTTCCTCTTCATCATCGACCGCGACGACAGCCTCTATGACTGTGTCATCCTCGTCGTCATCTTCTGGAAGTTTACCTCCCAGAAAATCTTCGTTTCGCGTTCCTCTGCCTTCAGAACTGCGACAAAAAGAGTCTGCAGCCTTGAGAGTTTCAAGAGCAAGTGGCGAAGTGAGGCCGAGCCTCCCCCTAGGTGGGCCGGCAGTCCCAAACGCACCATCTGGGTCTCGTTCGTCGGCAATTCCTGCTCCAGGATCACCAGTGTCGTCCGCTCCCTTGAGCGCAAGATCATCAGCAACCTCAAGTCCAACAAAAGCCAAGGGGAGGAGGAAATCGCAGTACTCTCAAGAGGCCCTCGATTCAAGGAAACAGAGCAACTACGACTTCGGGAGCACTTATGTTGTCGGTGATGGCGGGGGGGGGCTGAAGGCAAGGGCCCGAAAAGCAAAGGCGGCAATGAAGAAGAGGAAGGAGCAAAGTACAGAGAAGGCCCAACTGATGAGGGTGTTAAATATGAAGAAGGAGCGAAGAAAACTAGCGTTGGAAAGGTTGAATGAAAGAAGGAAGCGAAGGGATGAAATGGAGGAGAGGCAAAAGAGGAAGGAAAAGGCAAAGATGGAGAAACGGAGAAGGAAGGAAGAGGCCGAGCGGAAGGCGAATGAGGCTGAGGAGGAGGCGAAAGTAGCGGCACAGAAAGCGGAGAGCAAAGCTATAGAAGAGGGGAAATCGAAGCTCGAGGTTATCAAGGCGGCAGCCGAGGCGGCTACAGAGGTTGTCGGCAAGGTCGAGGATCAGGAGAGCGACAGTGGGGAGAGCTTGAGCGATGGTAACAGCGACGATGAAATGGACAAGGAAGAGGATGATGAATTTATGGGAATCGAGCAAGTTGCAGAACAGGAGGAGGAGGAGGAGGAGGAGGAAAGGGTTATGGAAGAAAAAGAAGAAAAGGTCACCACGGTGTCGCAAAGTTCGTCAACAACCACTATCGTGAAAAAGGGCGTGGCGCAACCACCAATCAAGCGCTCGGGTCCTATAGGATTTTATGCTTCTCCCGCGTCAAAGGATATTGTTGTCAAGAAGACCGTGGTGGAGAAGAAAGTTAAAATAGAGAAAAGGGTTGGGAATGTTATCGTCGGCGAAGAAGTCCGCGTTGTAGAGCTGGAAGTACGCGAGGAAGAGGATCCTAATGAGCGGAGAAAGAGCAAAGCCCTCGTCGTGAGAGTCAATAGGATCGTGAAACTGGCCAAGGAGAAGGAAAGGGAAGGAGACGTCGAGGGGGCAATAAGAGATTGGCGGCGTGTCATGAAGGTAGACGAGACAAATATTAGAGGGAAAGAGAAACTGAAAGAATTGTTGAATTACGTAGAGGGGCGACGTGAGAAATGGCAAGTGAGAATCGAAGTAGGAGAAGAGGAAGATGAACTCAAAAAAGAGGGAAATGGGGGTGAGGAAGAAAACGAAGCCGCTGGGGCGCTCACTTTGATGGAGGGCGGGGGCGGTAGCAGGTGGAGAGCAAGTATCGAGGGGGGTTTGGGGGATTTGGTGGAAGGAGTAGATTCTAGTGTAAGAGAGGAAGGGGGGGGGAAGGAGGGGGG
>JGI24540J26637_10001393_pt1 | contig 10598 bp, 2 predicted proteins | sample NorSeaMetagenome_FD_26637 | JGI IMG/M metagenome (IMG submission 26637) | reverse complement strand
ATGCAGACTAGTTCGCCAGTTACTGTCCTTAACTCTGCCACTTTCTCCTGATCCTCCTGATGCATTGCTCCTCGATTCCAGCTCAACCTCTAAGGCGTAAGGGGGTACATCAGGTTCTAATTCTTCAACTTTTCTCTTTCTCGTGCTGATCTCTTTTCTTTTTCTCTTGAGACCTCTCTTAGGAGCTTTAAGAAAAGCTAAGTCATCGTGTTGTCGCAGTCCATGCTGTCGCTCTGCATCAGCTCCTCGTGTAACATATGGGGCACTGCCTCCTTCGCTGCCCTGCGCCCTATCCCAGACACTGCTTGCTGGCTGGACTGACCTATCGCGTTCGCATGGCTCCACCTGCCTGAGTCCCCCACGGCTCCCTTCTCGCAGGCTCGGCAGCACCTCCCTTGCAGACACCCTGTCGTCCCCTGGGGCATAAAGTTCAAGTTGGTCCAAAGGTGGGTAGGTTTCATGTAGTGCCCTCTGAAAGCGCAGTAGTCCACCAGAATCAGATTGTGCAGCTGTAGCATTCCTGTCATGAATGGCCTCTGACACAGGTACCCCTTGGGGTTCTCCAGCACCCACTTCACCTTGAACAGGGACACAAACAGATCTATTATTGCCAAACTGTGTTTCACCAGACTGTCCGATTTGATAGCCTCCATCGCGTACCACGACGACCCTGGAATCGGTGGCTTTGTCAGATCTCCCACGACCCTGTAGCAGCACCCTCGAGCCTGATTGATCGCATTCATCCCTGAGTATGTGTGGCAAGGGGGCGAGATCCACAGCCTCTCCATCACGATGCAGCCCTGCCATCCTGTCGCCCTCCGCACTTCCCTCAGAACGATATCCCAGAGCTCGATCGGCCGCATCTCTGTGTAATCCACGACTAGGTTCTGCATCCATGCCTGATCCTGCAGTGAGTAGACCCATTCTCTCAGATCCAACCCCAGGTAGAACAGCCCATGTGCCTCTGCCGACCTCCTGCACGACTGGGTCGCTGCTCCCANATCCAGGTATACCTTCAGCTTCTTGGTTGNGGCGCGTAATGACCCCTGTTGGCCCAGNGGTCTGAACTGTGGCACGATTCCGAGCTCCCTCGCTGCTAGCTCCACCCAATCCCCTTGCATGGGGTTTCTGCCTACATCGCCCTCCACCCTGCCCTGCATCATCAGAATCCCGATCGCTCCCCACATCGCCTTTTTCCCTCCTTCCCCTCGGAATCCACTCTTCAANCTCTGCCACGCTTCCCGAACCAGAGCTGCTGATATCAATAGCACGCCTTCGTTTTCTGTTCCTCCTCCTTCGACCTCTGACCACCCTTGCTGAGTCTTCTTCTCCTGCAGAATCTTCAGCACTCGTTCTGCCACCCTCATCAAATTCATCCCCCCCTCCGAATTCCCCTGACTGTTGCGCGCCCACCCCGATCTCGCCAGCGTCTGCTCCTCCCAGCCTTTCTCTGGTCCTCGAGAACCTGGCCGCTTCCTGGCTAGGTTGAGCAGCCTGCCTGCGCTCTGCTGTTCTACTATCCAAGCCCACGCGACCTCTGACGGCATCTGGGGTCTCCCGTAGAACATCTTTTGAAGCGTTCTGAGCTGCACCAGGCGGTGCACATTCTTCATCGTCACCTCCCCCGACTCCTGAAGTGTCTCCAGTCTCCCCGACAACATCACGCGCACCAAGGCTTTGTCTTTGTCTGTCAGGAGCGGAGTTCGCCATTTCTCGCGATCCCGTTTGCTCTGGTGTGCTTTCATCTTGCNNTGGTCCACCAGGCGTCGAGGCGTGCACGCTTGGTGATGCNCAACTGTGGGCNAGTACGTAAATAGCAGCGTTTGGCCGTTTCAATCTGCCCGAAACGTTTTCTCGGCCTGAGGGAGGTGCCCCCCCCGATCCATTTTCTCCTCGCTGGCGAGTCGGGACGTCTGAAGCACCCAACTCATTTTCTCGGCCGGTGGGAGCTGAGACCCCTCGGACGTCCTCCCCTTGCTGGTGGTCGGCATCACCAGAGGCATCCGAATCGCCTGAGACACGTTCCAAAGTCCTCGTTGCNCGGGGGNTTTTCTTTTCTGGCATTTTCGTTTTTCGCTTGCTTATAGCCTTGCGTGTGACGCGTAACCGACCGCTGCCTCTCTCTGCCTCTCCATCGTTCTCTCCTTGCCTCTGCGTGTATCGTCTGAAATCATTATTCATCAGCAGCGTGTACTCTGCTGGCATACGCTGTTCCTGTTCATCGTCCTGTCTGCGCTCCCTACGCCTCTTCTTGCATGCGGCACTCATCGCTTCACCCCACACCTCCGACAGCTTGGCCCTCCGTGCCAGCGCAGGTTTTTTCGCGAGCGCCTGGGCCCTCAGAATCGCTTGAGTTCTCCCAACCTGAGGCTCTAGGTAGAGGTACTGCGTCACCCATTTTCTTCGCTTGCTCATCGGCCATGACCCCACCATTCTACCGATGGAGATCAGCTCACCATTCTCTTCCGCATCGAAAATCTCCTCAATCAGAGCATCTGTCTTAATATCCTCTGCAGCCACTGTTGCCTCCTCAGCCCCATGCACAGCAGCAGCGAAAGCTCTCCATATCGTGGCAGATCCTCTCCTTAGTTCTGTGTTCATCCCTTTCACCGATTCGAATGCCCTCCCTCTCGGCACTCCCATTTCCATCAGTGCCTTAACCCAATCGGCGCCTAATGACCCCTTGCGACCCCAGTCCAATGCACGGCCCTCAAGCCCCTCTGCAGCAGTCACAGCATGCCTGACATGCCTCGCCTCTACTGGTAGGTCTGCCATCAGCTCCATCAGCTGCATCGCCTCTGTCCACACAGCTTGCCCTTCCTTCAACAGCACCAGCGCCCCCGCTATCAGCTTGTCAGAATCTGCCACCCCGTACTTGTCTATCACGGCCCATACTCTGTCTGCGAGCTCATTCCTGGCATTGACCACTGACTGGTTCGCCTTGCACTGCCACAGAACATGGAAGTTTGTCTCACCTCCCTCCTCCGATTTGCCACACAGTCTACACTGCACACAGCTCCCACCCTTGCCCCTGTGCGCTGCCGATCCTTCAGTCGCTAAGATCCCAGCCAGAACCTTGATCGCAATCACCGTATCCCCTGCCCCTCCACCCTTGTTCAGCATATCCGACATTAGTCCTGGCAGAAACCAGGACGCCTCCAGGTCTGAGAACTTCTGGCTGCGCAGGTCTCTCAGCTCCGCAGCCTTCGTGCCCTCCAGAACAGCTCCGCTCGACTGTCTCTCCTCCACACGCTTTGCCTGATCTCTGATCGCCATATTCGTGGATACATATTGCATAAGCCTGACCTCCCTCAATTTCCTCAGCAACTGTTTTCGAATATTCCCCTGTATCACCTGGCCATGCCAGAACACCTTATACTCAGGAGCATGATTGAACTTCCACCAGTCCAGTCGCAGATCGCTAGTGCCATATCTCGTGTACTGTTGAGCTGCCACCGCATCACATAACACCGATGCCCTATCGTGCTGATCATACATTGCGACGCACTTCCTATTTTCAGGGTGGCCTGGGTGCCACATCCACTGTACCGATTCGAATCGTTTACACCACGCCGCTGCTTCAGCATGTATATCAGGATCATTCAGTTTCAGCCACTGAAGGGGCCTCTCTGCCATTCTCTCGTCCCTCCACCTGGCCCCTCTCGACGATTTGTCAGCCATGCGAGCAGTGACACCCGAGTTATCCATCGTGAGCTTCACCTTGCCCACCCATCCCAGTCTGCAGGCCGCTATTAGAGCCCCAAGCCCTCCAGCGTGCTCACACCTAGTTGAATCCAGGAGCAGAGGATCCCCATGTACAATGCACCCTCCAGTGACTCGGTCCCCCGACTCACTGCACATCTCCTCCTCTCCTTCAAACCCCCACACTTGATACCCGTACGACCCCCGCGATTCAATGCCAGCTGGGAGGTGAGACCCATCTGAATACAACAGCAACACCATCGCATGCAGCTCCGCGACCTCGAATCTGTTCAAATACTCTGGCCACAGCTCAGCCACCAGCGACTCATCTGACCAGCCTATCATTTCCTCAAGTCCTTCGAACCACCACTCATCACCGCTCTGCTCCTCATCACCCTTAGCTGTGCTCCACTGGTGTGGAAGCATTTCCCCTTCCATCCAACCCAACAGCGTTTCCTCCTGCTCATCAATCATGTATCCATAGTCCTTCTCCCCTTCTCCCCAGTGCAGCTCCATCACCCACACTGGCATGCATCTCCTTGCCTCGACTCTCTTATTGCAGCACCCTTGATGGTCCACCCATATCTGGTCATCCTTGAACTCCTGCCAGCGTCTACCATATACCCCCGTGATCTCGTCCGAGAGCTCATGCCTCCCCATCAGCCTCAGCTCCACTGAGTCTTCCCAAGTCATATCCTGTGCCATGCTCAGAACTCTGCCTAACCTGAACGAAGTCTCAGAATCTCTAATCAGGACATAAGAATCCACCCGAACAGCCTCTCTGAGCCANGGCCCTAGCTGCGTTCCCAGTTTATAGTCCATCAGGACTCTATTCACTGCCGCAATGCACCTATCAGTNGCNTCTCGCTTTGACTCTGCTGTAGCGTCATCGATGTCAGTTAGCATGCCCTCCTCCCAGATCCCTGACAACCAATTCAGCCGTAGCTCACCGCTCCCTGTGAAGAATTCCGATACTCGCCAGACCTCTATGCACCATAAGCCTGCACTCACCACGCCTTTCTCCGACTCGTCCACCTCATCAACTATGCAGAAATCGCCTGACCTCAATGGCATAAGCCCCTTGCCACCTTCAACATATATCCCCACCGATCGCATCCACACTCTCAGATCCCCCACCCAGGTGCCACTTCTGCCACGANGCGCGCAATGACCCCTGTGCAGACAGGGCATGCCCGATCCCTCCCACTTCTGTTCCAGATGTAGCATCGCCAGTGCAGCCTCGTTAACATGTGGCTTGTCACTGCACAGCGCCCTNAGCAGAGACATCAATCTATCAACCATCAGTATACTCCATGTGTCACCGATTCCGAATGCCTGCGCAGCGAGTGTTGGTGTGGACCTCGATAGCCCCAACTTGGACTTGTAAGCAGACCACGCTGGTCGCANTGCTTCNTANAACTGTGGCTCTGTGATTTCACCAAACAATGCCTTGTATATCACCGATGGCTCGAAACTCACCTCCCAGTGCAGCTTCGCAGACGCTCTGTCAACCCCACTGCGAAATATCAAAGCCTCCTGTTCCGCCTTAATCCGAAGCTCTCTCAACAACGGCTTCCAGTATAGAGATGGATTGGTGAGCTCGCCAAGAGTCTTAAGCGATTCGTCAGCCTCAACCACCTTAATATCCACAGGCTCTCCTCCAGGAGTAAGTACTATCTGGATCCGAGGCAGCGAGGCTGCGTGCGCTATCCTCCTGTCTTTGCCTAGCCTTTTCACATGAACCGCACACTTCTTGGGGACCACTCCCGCACCGTGGAACATACAGAACTCTGCCGACTTAGGGTACCACATTACCAGATCCTCAGCTCTCCCCAAGGGCTTCTTATCATCAACAAATCCCCCCCCTTTAAACCACACCCACTTGTACTCAGACACCTGCACTAGAACTCCCATCTCTGCATGCTCCCACCAAGTGTTGATCACATCTTCGAAGGCTACATATCGATCAGGCCCCTCCTCTGAGCCTTGCGCTGCACCAAAGCCACAGCTGCCCAGATTTGTTTTACTGACCACAGGAGAAAACCCATAGGCGAATCTCACCCTGATACGAGATGTCTTAACTATCTTCAGCTCAAACCACAGTAGCTTGTCACAGACCGCCAGTCGAAGCATTCCCATACAGTATCCTGCAGTAACCGACGGTCTACAGTAAGCCTTCTCCTTATCTTCATTGCCACCCCCCACCTCCTCATCGTAGATGTAACAGTGTTCGAACACCGTCATTTGCTGCAACCTGAACTCCATGGTACCGATACCTCTCTGAGCCCCGTACTGAGTCATCGCCACCAGTCGTAGATCTTCCCATGTATCCTTCACCCCACTGTACTGGATGCCGAAAAATGCATTTCTGAACACCGCAATNATCCCNATNGGTCTGACATCCAACAAACGATTNGAACCCTCCACTTTTGGAATCGTCAGCAGAATCTCGTCCAGCCATGTGTCTGAGCACAGCCCTGTCCTGATTACNACATTGATCAGGAACCTCCCCACCTCGAAAACATGATATGTCAAAACAGCCGAGTGTGAGTATCCACCTTCATCATGCCACTCAACTGTCTTAGCGAGAGCCTTGATCAGGTTAGCATTCACATCGTAATAGTCGCATGCTTTGTTGGCAGCCTTCTTGTTCCAGTATTGGATATACGAGCCCTCAGACACTGGCTGCATCACCCCTCTCGCAGCATAGTCAGCCTGTGTCACCCTGCGGTTCAGTACTGTAGAGAACTTCCTGCCATACAACATCAGCACCCATCTGCACTGTGTTGGGACCCCTTCGAAAGCGACCTCCTGAAGCCACCTCTGGAAGTCAGGATCTTCTTCATCAGCCGACAAACCCTCCACCAGCCTCTTCCTCGCAGCCCACCCTTCATCATCATTTCTGAAAAGAGGGTGAGTGTAGACCACCACCCCATTCTCCCATTGCTGAAACCATGAGTCCACCCCCTCTCGAAACCACTGGGAAAAGAAGTCGTGCAGGGCTTGCCCGATCTCACCAGCTGTATCCAGATATCTCGCACTGTCACCATCTCCTACCACCAGCGTGTCACGATCGATCGCCTGTGGCCTCTTCTTCTCAATCCTCGTAATCAACTCCCTTACCTTTCTCTGCTGGTGGCAAGCCTTCACCCAGGCTCTGTTCTTCTGACAGGCAATTCTCTGAGATTCTCTCCACGAGGCATTGTACTGAGCTCTGAGAGAGCGACGCCTCTGCTGGATCCTCTCCTGAAGGTCTGCCCAATCGCGTCTCTTCCACAGGGTCAGGCAAGGCCGACCCATCCATTGCACATCATGTCGCTTCGCCATCTGCAGAGCCTTCTGCACTGCAGCCCCCTTGTTCACCAGCACCAGATGCAGCAAGCGATCGACATCCTGTATCTCCCTGCCGACCTTCTTCTGTGCCTGCGATGCTGGGCCTTTGTTCTTAGTGCGATGCCTCTTCCCATAAATGAAAGGCTTCCCCACAACCCTGCACCTAGCATCTACCATCAGAGACAGCAGCGCTGTCTCAAGGTCTGTGATCGCCCACTGNATCGCGCTGTCTGCTGTGCCAAATGGAATCGCTGACTGCTCTCTGGCTGCGATCATCAACTCCAGCTGCTCTACTTTGTTTGCAATGCCTCTCTCCTCGTACAACTCACAGACCACCCCCTGGTATTGGTACATCTTAACCTTATCGTTCAGGTAGAGATTCGGTGGTCTGCTTTTGAAGGTTAACTTAGGTAGCCTCATTCTGCGAGCCGTCACTCCCAGAAACTTACTGCAGTCGATCTCCATCGCCATCAGTCTGTGATCAGACGCAAGAGGAGCCACCCCTTGCCACACACCCACCTTCACCGTGCCTGAGCACAGTAACACCCTGGATACAAGCATGAAGTCTGGGCACGATTTCGATTGGCCTTCAGTGCGAGTCCAGTACCTGTGCTGCCTGTGTCCCCCTCCATGGACAGCCAGCATCGCATTATCGAGGTGCATCATCTTAGCGAATGTTACTACACCATCGAAGAGAGTATTCGGCACATAGTCATCTTGCCATCGTTCATTAAAGTCGCCCATCATAACATAAGCCGATTCCATCGTTGCCGACGCCACAAAAGGCATCAATGAATCGTGCAGATCTCTGTAGAACTGCGACCTGGGGTCGGCCTCAATACCCTGTTCNGTACGCCTCAGCGCATCCAGCATTCGTTTTTGCCTCCTCCATGTCGCACTGCCTTGAGCAGGGCAGTAGCACGACACCAACACGAGTTGGCGATGCCACCGACGACCTCCAGCAATCACTGTCGCACAAAATCTCCCCCACCCTCTGCTATCGTGCACATATCGCCCTGCGCGACTCCTCCATTGCTCTGTGCAGGCCAACAGCGTGCCTCCCTCCAGGACTTTCCTCATCTGACCTCCCCTGCCACCAGCCATGCCAGGCGCCACAATCCATCTCATGCCTCTTCTGCCCCACCTCTCAGCTCGCATCAAAGTCTTACCAGCAGTGTAGTGTGGGCAGTACTGCCCTTTCGCCAGCCTATCGTTCAGCTCCAACCCATGATCTTGAATCGCAACGAAGTCGGCTCCTCTTGTCGCGAATGCCTTCCACAGGGCATCCTGCTCGTGCGCTTTGGCTCCAGTGGGCATTCTTCTTACATTGCCACTGAACAGAACTATCCCTTGCCCCCTCGTTCTCTGCTCGAAGGCGTGACCAGCCCACTCTGTCTCAGAGGTCAGGAACCCCCCATTGTTAATCGGTGCTCCCAGAGCAGTGTCAGCGAACTGCACTGCAGGATCGAGATCCTGATCAATGCCCGCAGTCTGATCCAACCCATCAGCAGTCCCCTCATCACCTGACTCCTCTGCGCTTGACTCAGATAAGGCATTTGGAACCTCCTCCTCTCTCAACTCACCCTCAGCATCNACAAAGCCTTCCTCCACCTCGGCCTGCGCAACATCATTTGGTATCCTGCCTGGTCTCAGGATGCCATACATGCCCCCTGCCACCAGGAGCTCCCATGGCGTCACCACCCCCTGGCCTGCAGCCTCTGCTACTGGCAGCACCAACAGTGCCATCGCGACACGCTGCCTCAGACCACACCTCAGCCACACTCGCCCACTAAGACCCGAAGAGTAGAACTCTGTAACCCTCGAGCCTGTATTCGGTGCATCAAGCCCACCAAAGCGCCACCACCTTGATCTCACCACAACCATTATCGCAGCCAGCATAATCGTAACCACAATCGTTACTGAAGGCACCAACCATTGACATGTCGCCACTTCATTGTCGTGTCTGCTCGCATCGGCNCCACCCAACATCGCCAGCGCTGCCAACATCCTCAACACTGGCCTCATCACAAAGGTAAAGCATCCACTCGTCCCCGCTCCAGCCACCAGCTCTTCTTCCGCCACATCACTAACATGCGCAGTATCAAATTCTTCACAGAGGCAAATCGGAAAACAAGGCAACTCACCCAGGGGTGTGATGCCAGGCAGCGAAGCAGGCGGGGTTGCGCCCCCTGCTTCCAGCTCCAACCTGCTTCCTACCATACAATCAGTAGCACAGTCTGATATCCCACCACGCGAGGTCATCTGTGCTGAGAACCGTTCTCGGTCGCCCCTGTGCATCGCTCGCCTGCGCCCTGCCCTCCAAAGAGATGGAGTCAGCCCCCTGAGCGAAGCCTTGCTGAGCACCACAACATACTTCGCACTTGCATAACTCTGCTGTGAGGCGCGTAATGACCCCTGTGCAGGGCAGCACTGTCGCTGTCCCTGCTGCTTGGCGCGTAATGACCCCTGGCCTCTGCTGCGTCTGCGACCACTGCGACTCGGTTTCGATCGCCTCCCAATCGCTCGCCTCCACCTCTTAGGTCTCCCCCCACATGTCCCAGGACGACTGCTCGCAGTTCTAGCACTCACCAGTCGAATACAAGGTTCACCCATTGTTGCGCAACCAGGCCCATGAATCATCCGCATCTTGCAACGCATATATCTGAATAAAATCTAATAGCTCAAAAAGATATGAAGCGAGCTGCCTGTCTGGCTCAAACTCGCACAATAAAAACTCAATAAAAACAAAAGAGGATGGTAACCCATCCTCACAGGATCGCCTATCTGGCTCAGATCCAGATCGCATGTGCACACCGAGCTGCCTGTCTGGCTCAAGCCCTGCACAGTATGGCGCACAACAGCATCCCACACTGGTCATTACTGACTGCACACATCGTAACACGCACTTGATGACCATCGCCAGGTGTGACAGAGATATGACGGGTCTCTGTATCGCCGTGCTGGAAGTAAAGTCCAGCCGCTCTCTTGTGATGAACGAAAATCTACTCCTCTGCGATGAGTAAGGATGCGTAGTAGGGGCTGCGGTTGGAAAACAAGAGAAACCATCCAGCAGGAGCCAATAGATACACCCGATGAAGAAGAGGAAATTCAACAGACCCAACGCTGTCTGTTCACTATCACTGCATATACATTCAGAACGCAGTGTGTTACCTGTTACTGTTGTGCCGCCTTCTTTGGTTGATGAGTAGGGACTCGTGGCAGAACATCTGACAAACAAACAGGGAAATGCTGTCGCGGTGTTCCAATAGACCAGTCCGATGAAAAGAAGGGGGCCCCGAAGGGCACACCCCTAGCGAGGAGATTGCAGATTCATCCCTGCCTGAATCGCTGCCATCTGTTGCAGCATCTGTTGCTGCTGTGCGAACTGTTGCATCATTTGATTCTGCTGCAGAGCCTGTGACTGTTCTGAGAATGTCTGTTGCTGAAGATTGACCCTCCCTGCCTGGCGACGCTGCATCTCATCTCCTTGCTCCTGTAGNATCTCTGACTCATCATCTAGTCGCAGCCTACGACCACTAGCTGGGCCGTCCCTATCCATTTGC
>JGI24540J26637_10001392_pt1 | contig 10600 bp, 13 predicted proteins | sample NorSeaMetagenome_FD_26637 | JGI IMG/M metagenome (IMG submission 26637) | reverse complement strand
TACCTACCAATATAACTAACAACCCTCCTACTCGTCGCCTTCGCTCCTTGCCCTGCCCATCGCAGCTCACCCTTGCGTCGACCACGAGCGTGTCCTCAAGTTACTTTGCTACGGTCCACGCAACCTGCAACCCCGAGTTCGCGAGATCGTTCGAGGTTGACCTCGCGCTCCTCCCGGCCGTCGTTGCGTTCAGCGGGAAGGCCGGGAGGTTCGTTAAGTACATAGGCGCCAGCATGGACGCCAAGGATATCGCCATTTGGGTGGACAGGGTGGCGAGGGGAAAGGTGAGGGGGTGGGGAGGAGCGAAGCGAGCTGCCTATGGTTTCTCTATATGATAAGCTAATCCCCCCCTCTCGTCGCTTCGCTCCTCCCCGCACGCTCATCGCAGGTCCCTACCCACACCATCTCCACTCCGATATCCGACTCCTCCTTCAGCGACGATTGCGTTCTTGACATCGCCGAGGACGACTCTATCGACGTTGACGCGATGCTCAGGGAAATGAGGGAAGAGGAGGAGGAGGAGAGGAGGAGATTGGAGGAGGAGGAGAAGGAGGAGGAGGAGAAGAAGGCTAGGGAGGAAGAGGAAGCAAAGGCTAGCAAGAAGAAGAAGAAAAAGAAGAAGAAGAAGAAGAAGGTAAGTTGTAAAGACGGCGAGTCCACGTTGTTGATTGCTCACCACCACCCTTCCACCCTTACAGAAGAAGAAGAAGAAGGCTGACGACGTCCAAGAAGCAGAGAGGGACGACGAGCACATCGAGCTGTAGTGCGGCAGGGTGACGTAAAGGACGTTGACTCAAAATACTTGGTTAAAATGCTTTGGTCTCTTTGCCTGGTTTTTGGATTTGGAGGTTTTTTTAATGATTATTTTTCTAACTATTCATCCCCGTACGTCGCGATCGGCCGTCTTTTGGAAGACAATTGGGACCGATTTCGTGATGATATTATCAGAAATGTCAAGGTGCCTCCTCTGTCAGCGCCAGGTCAAAATAACAGCATTTCATCACGCGAAAAACAATTTTCGAACGAACTCCCAGTCTTCCGCACATCGATGCTACGCCCTAAATGCCGCGATAAGGAATCGAAAACGATGATACCGAAGAAATTCTACAGAAAGAGTTAAAGTTTTCAACCCTTACGACGTCGAACGTCAATTGCGAAAGTCTTACGCTTTTGCCTGACCTTATTCTTTTGTTCCTTCTAAACGAACCTGTTCCACCTTACCTCATTTTGAACCTTCATCTAAACTAACCGTCTCCCCAATGAGCAATTTTCATTGAAAGTAGCTCAACTACTGTCAACATCTATTCCACACGGTTTGAAGGAGACAGAGCTGACAACGGAGCAAACGGTAATGATGTTTATTGGAGAAGCGGTACCATTATCATCCACGATACCTGCCCTTCTCCCTACTCCTCCAAAACCCCGACATAAGGTAAGACAAGGATGATTAGGAGGAGGCTTTTATCGTATATAGAACCCTTCGTTTACCTCGAAACTCACTAATATCTCCCAACCCCTACCTTCCCTCCTTCCTCCTCTCAGGAGATGCTCTGGACACCTACGACCGAGACTCTTCTTCCCCAATGACCATCACAAACCAGTTCTCCTACTCTGGCTACGCTTCCAACTTCGCACCCACCACGTCGCTTACCGCATCGCCCACCGCATCGCCCACCGCATCGCCTACTGCATCGTCAACCTCCGCCCCNNCCCCNCCCNCCCCCNCNCCCNCCNCCGCTCCTACCGCTTCCTCCAAGGCAAAATCTAACAACTCCGACACCAGCAAGATTGCCGGAGCATTTGCTGGAGGGGCGGTTATTGTCACTGTCACTGTGATTGTACGTTCCAAATACACCGCGGCCAAGGCTGCGGAAATGAAGGTTGTCAACGCAACGCCTGCCAACGGAACTCCTGCCAACGGAACTCCTGCCAACGGGGTAAAGAGCGGAGACGAATTTCTCGCTCTCGAGGATATTCAGACGGCGCTCTAAGGGGGGGGGCTGGGTACAGGGTTAGGGGAGGGTCGACGTTAAACCAAGTTGAAATCAGGAAATGTAATCTCATTCATGATGAAAGACTGCTTTGAAGAAACATCGTTGCAAAATGTGAAGAGAACCCCGTTAAGATCTATCGTTTAAGGTACTAAAATGTTTTACATCGTAATCGATCACACTTTATTATCTCATCACACCCTCTCTCCCCCCGAAGGTTTTTCATCCAACCCCCCATCCCCACTGCCCCCTCCAACGTCATAAGATGGAGAGTAGGAGTAAACACTTCTCAGGGCTCGATAGGATTAAGAAAATGATTCAGAGGCAGTCGGAGTCAAAGAAGAAGATGATTGACAAGGTAAAACGACGAAGTAACATCCATGTGGTCAAACTTATCCCCTCGTATAACCCTTCGTTGCCGTTCTAACCTTCAAATTCCCTCCATATATATGTGTATGTCTTCACTCTCCGCTTTGCACCGCAGAAATTATCTCTCGAAGGATGGGGTGTTGAGGAAGGCATGGCCCTTGGGTACTTGCTCCTTGGTGAGTTATGAGTGTATTGCAAAAGAACGGACCGGAACTGGGATTAGTTCTCACGCGCATTCCTTCGCCTCGCTCCCCCCTCCCTCAGACAAAAACTACCATGAACTGGATGAGGAATACTATGATTGTCTCGGGGAAGGTGAGGCGGGACTGTTGTGGAGCGAGGCGACAGCTGGAGCAACCTTCATCGCGTCCTACCTACCTCTCTTCGAAACGTTCCTTGTCGTAGATGCCTGCGCTCACTCTACTCACACCCCCTTGCTCCTCGCGCTCCTTGCAGAATACCTTGCCCTGCAGCCCTTTCAAGACGACTACCCGTCCTTCCACCATGCCCTCAACCACGCAATAAAGTCTGATATAAGGGAATTCAAGTTCTCGTGCCCGTTGCCTTTAAACTCGCTGTCGGACGAGGCGGCCACACAAGTCGGCAAGGTAAGATTGGTGTGGTTAGGATGAGGGACAAGAATGATTGCCGTGATTACGGAGGAGGAGCGTCCTGTTCAAAAGTAGGAGCCCGCTCGGCGTTCTTTCCCAATGCTGCCGTTGGCAACTCGTCTCTCGCCGCCGCTCGCTCCTCGCTCCTTCCCTCGCACCCAGAACTTCTGTTGGGCGCTCCGTGGTAAGAAGCAGGCTGACGCTGGTGTAGGTGAGGCTGAGCGCGGATCAAAGTGATGGCTGGAGCGAAGCGACAGCAAAAGCATTATACTGCCTTCCTGCATAACGACGGCATCTTGGAGCGAAGTGACAGCAATATATATCATCAAAGGTCATCGTTGTATCGTTCAATCGGCAGTCCTCGCTACGCTCCACCTGCCGCACGCTCTTCGCATATAGCGCCTTCCTACATAACTAACAACCCTCAACTCGTCGCTTCGCTCCTCGCCTCATCGCAGAGACGTGGTTCAACAATAACTTGGCCATGAAGAAGCTCCGTGAGACGCATCCCTTCGTGCAGGGGATGATGCTAGTCATAGGGGAGAAGGTGCTGCAGACAAGGGTATGGGGACAATCTCTGAGGCTCTTTGTTGGCTCCAGCTTCTCGTGGATCGACTGAGTAACAGACATCTACATGATCAATGTTTACTTTAGCGAGGGTCGTAACAACTTTGCCCACATGACGATTGCTGCTGTTACAGTTTCGCTCGTGTTCTAGTTGATGCTTGTCACCATCCAGCACCGTAGAAGCAACAGCTGGAGGTGAGATTGGACGAGGAGCGAAGCGACGCCCGGACTTCCATAACGACGCTATGATTCCAACCCGTCTTCCCAACACTCATCGCAGAATACTCTTTAAAGAACTCTTGATCGTTTTGACCTTGAGTAAACCTCCGCGACGCATACCGTGTTTCTTTGAGCTTTTAGCTGAGGCAATTCCCGGGACAATCATTCAGGTGAGAGACCAAGCAAATGGTATCGGGAGATGGCATGTCATATTCATTGCCCTTCGATCATGCAACTCGCTTCACTCACCGCCCCTTACTCGTCCTCGTCGCTTCGCTCATCGCAGATATATGCCATCCTGGTGGCTACCGCAGATGAGAGCGACAACAGGAGCGCGTCCATTATATCTCTTTGCATTTTGGCCCTCTCATCTGGATTCACAAGCGCCGCCATGTCTTACGATCTCGATACTTCGCCCCGAAAACGACGAAACAACCCTGAGTGGTACGGTTACATTCCCAACGAGAGCTTGAAGCGAACGGCTGTCCTCTCCCTTCTCATCCTGAATTCAGGGCAGCTCCTAATTGCGAGGTCGCTCGCCACTTGCATGCTTCTCAACCTTGGCGACAACATTTTCCTCATCATCTATCTCGTGGAACTTTTCTGCTACCTTGGGTACAAATTAATCCGCAAGGACTTCACTTACTGGGTCGCAATCGACGGGGGTTTCGTTGAGGTGAGATTGGAGGAATCTGTCGCTCCTTCCCGCGTTGCTCAATAGCTAACCAAAAAATCTATTTCCCCCGCCCTCGCAACCCCCTCGCAGTACCTTACATCCCTCATCAATCGTGTGGTTATCAAGAACGTCGCCGACTACACCGGAGTCGTTCAGTTCAAGCACCCGCACGAGCTGGGGGACTACTGGACTTTCAACCTTTTTTGCACGTTTTTACTTCTTGCCTTTTCCGCTGTCTTCTACTCCGAGTAGGAGAAGGTTAGCTTGGACGATAGAACATACCCTCCTCACCATCATCACAATTAACATCTGTACCAATCGCAGACTGAAGGGCGGCTTCTTGCTTACAGCGCTTCGACGCTTTCGATGCTCATCATAATACTCAGCTGCATCTGCACCGCCACATTTGTCACTTTCCTAGCCCTAATAGATCGGTCCCATATGCATACGTTCTTCACAGCGTACACTGGAAAACAGCTAGGTGAGACAGGAACGAGGAGCGAAGCGACGAGCTGACAGCGCCACATCAAGACCGCTATATTCCTCACCTATCGTCCCAACCCTTTTCGCGTATCACTTCGCTCATTGCAGTGATAGAACAATTTTGCAACAGCAAAGATGACGCAATCAAAGCAAATGCCGTCTTCACCAACTCAAAGATTAAGTGGAAGTCAATATACCCGGAGGTAAAGCAATGGGTGGACGATAGCTGGGAAACTTGGGAGAACGACATGCCAGAGTGGCTTAATATGGTTGTCCTTCAAAAGATCTCCTTGGACTTGCTACCTGAGGACGCGCAGGTGAATGGGACGCATAACTTGGCCAGTTCGAGCAACGCGAATGCTTCCTCCAGTGTAAATAGGCGGACATCCACGACAGGAAGAATACCGCTCGCGCAATTGATTCAAGATAAGAAGGCTTCTGGAAGGAGGAATTCGCTGGGGGGTTTCATTAGGGATTCCGTTAGGGCCTCGTTCAGCGGTTCAAGCGGACAAAGGTGAGGTTTGAGGAGGAGTGAAGGAAGGCTGGTGGAGCGACAGAATGCTGGTGGAACGAAGGAAGACTGACGGAGCGAAGGCTAGTGGAGCGAAGCGTCAGCAGCGCGTGCAAATGATATGCTAACCCACAAAATACCGTGCTCGTCGCTACCGCTCCTCTCCCCACTTATCCAAGCCCCTCTCAAATCGGAAGGCAAGTCACCAAGCATGGAAGTATGGATCGGATGAGGAAGAAGACGATGAGGAAGAACGGCGATGCTCCCGACTCAGATTCCGAAAATCAATTGTCACAATCCTCAAAAGAAATCATGCTGCCTATCACCAAGCAATAAAGCTTGGAAAAAATACCAGTGTTGCTTCCCCAAGGAATGCTGCCTTCAATCCAAAACAAAGAAACACAAGGAGGCGAGAATGTTTAACAGCGATTCTGCCTCTGCATGTGGGTTTCATTAACAAACAGTAAGACCTTATATTACGTTGTTTCCAAATCGGTCCGTTTGGATTTTTCCCTACGAATACGCGAGGAAAGGAGGGGGGGGATATGTCATGTGTAAGGAATTTATGTGGCTTCGAAAAAGAGTTGGGCTAGTTGAAACCTCGAATACGGAGATTGTTGACTTTGATAGTTAAGTCTCTTTATTTTGGGATAATATAGATGTCGCTATCGTCGGTGCTTTCAAGCTCTTCAAAGGTAACCCCAAGTAAAGGCCGGAATCAAAATAACTCTAGTGCTGTTGGAGACCATGGACAACCTGACCCAACAGCGGGGGGGGGTCAGGTAGCAGATGATATTGAGACTGCTGATATAAAACAAGGAGCAAAAGAAAGCCGGGCAACCAGAAAACCAGTGTCGCAAAGTCATTTATCGCCGAAAATAAACTGAATGAACGAGTAGAAAGTTATGGACTCGCTTTGCTCTCGATTGTCGACATGATGTCTGATATTATCATGGTAACAAAGTACCATGCGGAAGGTAGGCAAAGATTCGCAACGGCCTCGATCATTTGTATCACGCTATGCTTGATGTGGCAGAGTCTCATGGTGTATGGCCAGAACGCTAAAAAGTCAAGGGGAGGGCAGATTCAGGAGCAGCTGATATTGTTTTCGTTGCTGAAACCTGGAGTGGACGCCTGGAGGTGCGCAACATTTGTAGTGTCGAACCGGGAGGAGGATACCACGATTGACCCTAGAACAGAACTCACCGTTGCGAGGTGTATAGAACTGGCTTTTGAGTCAATTCCTGGAACTGTACTCCAACTCGCAGCTCTCGTTCATGCGGAAGAAGTCGATAACGTTGCGTATTTTGCGCTGTTGTCCAGCATTGTGACTGCTGGTTCCATATCCGCTTATATGTCTTGGGACTGGGACATGGACAAGGAGATGAGGGAAGGGGAGTCATCCTTTTACGGTTACATACCAAAAATGAGCCTTGCGCGTAAAGCTTTAATCGCCGCTTCTCTCTTTGTCGGTAGCATTTGCTGTCTTCTCGTAAGATCTCTCATCTGCGTGTGTCTTGCGCAGAAAGGACTGTGTGTCGTTGCTGCTGTACTTTCCAGTGAAATGCTAATTTTTTTCGCCGCGAAGGTGTTCGCTGGAGACTTTATGTACTGGTTACCAATGCACGGGCTTTTAGGTTACATAGCAGCATTTGCTGGCCGTCTTATTACGAAAGTCCTCGTTGATTGGACCTTCTTCGTCCAGGCACGCAACCCTACTGAAGTAGGAGGTACTGGATTTGGTTGGAGTCTGGTGTCCACGGTGGCCATAGGTCTAGCATCGGCTACTACTATGGATGAGATTCAAGGCCCGTTCGAGAAAGCAACGTTAATGAAGATCATGATAGGGGTCTGCATTGGTCTCTTAGTGTCGTTCGCTGTCCTTCTCTGCTCAATCGACCAGAATTACCTTGACACTTTCATTAGCACTAAAACAGGGAGCGTCTACATTCAGGAGAATTTCACGAAGAAAGAAGAAGATGAGAAGAAGTTTACCCTTTTTGAAAACAATGAGCATAAGTGGAAGCCCGTCATCGGGGATGACGTGAAGGCGTGGGTCGGAGAGCACCTCCAACAGTGGATCGACGAAAAACCGGTATGGTTCACGAACTACAGGAAAAGCACCATACCGGACTGGTGTGTTGATGACAAGACGTTGTTGAAGAAGTTAAGGGCCAAGGAGGTTAATGAAATACGGTCAAAGAGGAGATTCTCGTCCTTCATAGGCGCGCAAGGACCGTGATGACGATAGTTAAATAATTTCACAAGCTATGTATCATGAAAAACCCCAAATTTATTTTGTGAACTCGGAATGATTCCCACCCGTCTTTTCTCCCTGTTTTATATAGCGCACTTTGCTGTGCCTATCATCTTTCTCGCGTTGGTGTACCCAAATCACCGTAATACTAAGCATAGTAAGCTTACCAGCCTTGGGTTCACGGGAATGTTAACACAGGAGGAGGAATGGGCAGCTATGATGCTCGGGAGCTACCTTCTTAAGCTCTGCAACCATTCAACGATAGACGAGTCTGTGCAGAAGGCTTACATGCACCTGAAAATGCTCACGTTGGCACTTTGTTTCCAATGCAACAAAACGTTGGGAATGTACCTCATGGCTGGGTGAGTCAGACAAGGAGCGGAGCGATGTTAATGTTGGTGGTGTAATTGAATAATTTTGGTCGTCGCTCACTCTGCTCTTCAACGCCTTTTCAATCTCCACCCCCCTTGCAGGTACTCAATAATGTACCTCTCAATTCAGCCTCCCAAATTCACCGGCGCTTCTCAGATCGAGTACCTGAACCCCGTCTCTATGAAGTCGAGGGTCCGTACCCCCAAGCTCAAAGGGGATCAAAAAATCGTTTGGGTAGTGGCGTTCTGGGCCGACTGGTGCGAAAAGTGCCAGTTCCTCGAGGCCATGCTCGCCTCTCTTTCGTTGAAGTACAGTAAGGATGGCCTCGCCTTCGGTAAAGTTGACGTCGTCAAGTACCCAGAGCTCGCTGAGGAGTTTAGAATAGACACTAGCGGAACCTCCTGGCAGCTTCCCACGATCATCCTCTTTTACAAGGGGGTGGAGGTTAAAAGGCTCCCGCCATTCAAAGCTGACGGCACTGTGGTGAAGACCTCTAGGATGGACGAGAATGGGGTGGTCAAGGTCTTTGAGCTTGACAAACCTGTTGAAGACATGAGCTTCAAGAGAGGCGGAAAGAGGGGGAAGAAGGATTGATGGCGGTAATGTGGAGCTATATTTTGCTAGGTACAACAACAATAATCCACTTGTACGTTATTACACAAATCTCTGGACCTTCTTCTCCTTCTTGGCCCTTAGTACTGCCAACCTCGCCTTGATCTCTAATTTCCTCTCGTCGGCAGAAATGGCAGCGGGCGGGGCGATCGGCTGGCGGTGCCGGCGGTACCAGGAAAAGGAGGAGGTAGAGAACGCAATGTCGTCGTCTGACATGTCACGCAATCTATCCTCAACCTGCGATGAGCGAAGTGAGAGGAAGTAAGGTAGGTAGGTGTGTTTAAGTATAGCTCCTGCTGTCGCTTCGCTTCGCTACAGCTTTCCTTATTACCTCAACTAGCACTGCCTTGGTCTGCTCCAACTTGTAAAGCTTCGAGTCTCCCAGTCTATTTCGAAGGTCGTGGAACTTCTCGTTGTCAAGGACGCGGTAGAGCATCTTAAATACGTGGGCTTTGACAGAGGAGTGGCCTCCAGAGCCACCACAGGAGACGGGGTAGTGAATGGTGGCAAGGTCCACGTACTCCTTGGCAAGGGCTACCTGCCTGTCGAGGACAGCACGAGGAGACAATTCGCCATCGTCCGGCTGAGGAGTGAAAATTGATGGATTCTCCAAGAGTCCCTCCGAGCTCATGACTCCGGCAACGTTCGTCGACGTCACCATCCTGGCGATGTCGGTATGGTATTCTATTCCACCGTTACCAATCACAGGGATGATCAAAGCCTTGTTGATCTCCCGAATTGCGTCCCAGTTGGCAACATTCGTCGCAGTTTTATTCTCCTCTAATGTGCGCCCATGGACTGCTAGCATTGACACGCCCGTATCTTCGATCCTCCTGCAAATGTCAAGGGTCGTTTGGAGGGAGGGCTGGATCCTGACCTTTGCCGTTATCGGGGTCGAAATCGTAGCCGTAAGGGCCGACAGGATCGAGACTGTCTTGTCCGCCTGCCTCCCTAAGAACGCCCCGTAGTTCCCCTTCCTCGCAATCGCCTGAGGACACCCGAGGTTCACGTCAATGGCATCAACACCGCTGTGATGAGTGTAGTGGGGAGCGAAGGGAGGAGCGAGGTGAGGAGCGTTGGGAGGCTTAGTATATCGTATAGAGTAGCATTAGGTAGCTCGCTGCCTTCGCTCGCTGCCTTGGCTCGTCCAATCTTACCTATCCTGAAGGATCCTNGCGGCCTCTACCATGAAACCCACATCGTCACCGGCAATTTGTGCCACAATAGGAATGCCAGAGGGGGAAGATAGGCCCTCCAGGGCGGGGTCAAAGTCAAAGTTGTCATCTCTGAACTTCCTTGCCTCGGCAAAGTTCCGAGCATGCAACATCTGAGTATAAGTTAGGGTAGCACCGTGCTTGATAGCCTGTATCCGGAAGGCAAGATCGCTCTGAGCTACCATTGGTGCCGCAACGAGCTGTGTCTTAGAGTTTATATAGTCGTTGAATCGTAGGTCAGTGGAAGAACTTGCGAAAAGTCGGATTGTAGTGGACCTAGAGGGTCTTCCTGGGGTTAGGAGATAAGACTTAGTGGATTTTATTAAGGTTGCCATTAGTATTAAAAGAAAATACCCGAAGGTCACCATGTAAGGTCAAGGAGCTGATGTTTGTGAGTGGAAAAGAGAGAAAAGGTATGACGGAACAAAAATGTCAACGTGTTTGCTGTTTTTCCTCAAAGAAAAGTTAATTTTATGGCTACGGTGCTCCTCTACAACAAACGACCGCACCACCCAAATCACTGTCTTCCACTACCCAAACCCCGTAACACGAATCCGTTATACACGTAGTGACCACACGTTTACACGTAAGGCTTAGCGTTAGCGAGCGAGCCTACAAGGGTGAAGAGACCAAAGACAGTGATGAAGAGGAGCTGGAAGCGGTCGGCGGAGAGACCACTGCGGAGGGGGAGGGTTGGGGGTGAGATGGGGGTGAGATG
>JGI24540J26637_10001388_pt1 | contig 10608 bp, 6 predicted proteins | sample NorSeaMetagenome_FD_26637 | JGI IMG/M metagenome (IMG submission 26637) | reverse complement strand
GCCCCCCCCCCCACTTCGCTCGCACCCCTCTCATCACTTCACCCCTCGCCCTGCAGCCCGCTGCCCTACGTTCCGAGCGCTCCGGGCTGCTCGAGTCCGCGTCTGTAATGATTCTCCGGGAGATTTTCCGTTCTCACGCGTTCTCACTAGACCTTAAGTCCCTATACTTGCAACCTGTAACTCCAAAGTCATGGAGACCGGGGGACTGGGTGATGTCGGCCAAACTCCTCGCCTCGGCTTCGTTACTTCCGGGCATGTCGAGAGTCGTGGCAGACTCCGGTCGCGCACGCGACCCCGCACAGATATCCCTGGAGACTATCGAGGGGACCAAGCGACTCAATGTCTCAAAGAATGCCATCCTCCACTCCGCCTTTTATCATGTTGAAGACGAAGACAAAGAAGAGGAAAGTTCTTTGCCTCCCTCGTCGGCGTCGCCCCCGCCAGACGACAACTCAGACACACAGAACAAGCTAAGGAAAATTTCTACCCTCGACGTCAAAACGCTCAACTCTGTCACCAAGGACATCACTTCCTCCGTCTCGATTTTGGCCTCGTACTTCGATGCCGACCTCATATCGTCAATAATCTCCGGCCTGCAACTTTCCGCTAGAATATCATCGTCCGCCAACAATGATGTTGCGCTCTCAGCCCTTTGCAAGCTGACTCTTGCTGTTGTCCACCAGCTCTTCCAGAGCCCTCACGCCGAGAAGCCCCCCCCTCCGCCCACCGTCGTTCCCACCGAAGGGAGCCCTTCTCCACCAACGGAAGAGTCACCTCCTCGATTCCCTTCCAACAACCACCCCCTCCCTTCTTCCTCCATTTCCATTCAAGATCTCATCACGCAGGACCTGTCCTCCACATCTTCATCCGGAGAGCTCCCAGATATATCGCGCCGTGAAATACTCCTCTCCTTGATGGCATCCGCACGCATGGACGACGGTTCCCTTGGCGCCTCCTCCAACATTCTCTCGTCTCGTCTCCTTTCTACCCTAGAGCGAAGATCAAACGACCCCAACCCTTCAAACACGCCGGAGCGCGCATTAACATCCCGCGTCCTAGAGGGTCTCCAGCGCAATACCTCTGGACTCACATCCTCTTGGAGGGAGCTTCGCCACTGTCTCAGGTCTGCCTCCTCGAAGAGAGTCTCCGGGGCAACGCTTATGTTGATTCAGAATGGCCTTCTTTTGGACTCCGTTCCATGGGTAAAGAGGTCTTTATCTGCCGGCGCCGACGCCAAGTCCGTGGACGAGGACGGTCATTCTATCGTCTCAATTGCTGTTGCCTTGGGGTGCTCAAACGATATCATCAAGGTGAGAATGGACGAAGAACGAAGGACGGATGGAGCGAAGCGACGGCAAAACACCGCTTAGCTTTATAATTAACAATCTTCTGCCCGTCGCTTCGCTCATCGCAGATTCTCATTGATGCAGGTTCAATCGTCGGACCCAAGGAGCTCGAAGCTGCCGCCAAAACGAATCAATCATCGATGCTCTCCCTCCTTCTTCGCCACTCTGTCTACGACGAGTCAAGCTTCGACGTTTCAAATTGCTCAGAGGAGGTCAAATCAACCTTGGCAGTTTTCCTCTCCCAGCAGGAAGAACTGAAGAAGAAGATGTCGACGACTGCTACCGCGTCGATGGCAGCGCTCCTCGACGCATTCTTCTCTGTCGCCCTGACTCTTCAGCGTAGTGACAAGAGGGAGAAGTGCCTTGTACTTGCCAACACCCTGGTTGGAGACTCACTCTACTATCATTTACTATCTTTGACAGAGGGGAAAACCCCTCTGAGCTCGAACTTGTCCTTAGGTTCTTCTCGGAGAGAGTTCCTTCGCGCGAGAGGTCTTACCGGGGATGTATCATCATCCTCTTCGCCATCGTCCTCTTCTACGATTGCACCTACGCACCCTAATAGCTCGTTACTAGCCATGATCCCAGCCTCCGTTCTCGAGAATATGACCGAATCCACTCTCACTACTTACATGAAGATTGTGGAAGGGCACATGTGGAGGAAGGACGTGCAGGATGTTTGTATTGGCTTGTCACTGGCTTTGGTCCTCCTCGAGCGAGCTCCCTCTCGCTCTTGGCTGTTTGAGCGCTACGGGGTCGTCGAACTTTCCACAAGTCACGTCAACCGCAGCTCACTTCTCTTCAAGAAGGGTAAAAATACCCCCAACCTATCTTCTCTCATCAAGTGCCCCAAGAACCACAACTGCGACTTGCACCTCACCAAGCACTCCAGTTTCAGGTGCGACTTGTGTGGAGAGGGAGTGGAACAGGGCAAACCCATGCACGGCTGTAGGAAGTGCGACTGGGACGCTTGCTCAACTTGTACGGACAAGAGGGAAGGAGGGGCCGCTAAGTGGGGGTTCGTGAAGAATCTCGCGAAGGAAGTCGAAGATAAAATATCCAGGCTTGGCGAAGAGGACAACGACGCAACCGTCGACCACGTCAACTCTTCCACAAAGAACAAGATCGACTCTGATATGTGCGACGAGGCGGATTTCCTGCAGACAATAGGCCGGAAAATCGCCCAGAGGGATCTTAACACTCTCGATGAAATGCTCGGAATGCTAGAAGATCCCGGGAAGCTAACGGTCCACGAGTTCAATCTCTTCCTGCTGCCTTCTTTCCACTCTGCGCTCTCGTCAAATAAGAGCCCTGCAGCTGCAGCGGCGGCAACGAATCTCACCGCTAGGGGTGACTCACCTCGTCGCAAGCCCATGAGGAAGAAGCCAAGGAGAGGCCACAACCCCAGTAAAAAGGGAAAGAGGGTAGAGTTGAATTGCTGTGACAGGAGGACTTTCTTGGACGCCATATTCGACAAGTGCCTCAAGTACGACGACTCAGCCATGACTACAACGACAATGACGAGGTCGACGAGGTCGCAAGAGGAAACGTTAGACACTGTAGATGACGATGAGCAGATGATGTTGGCGGATGAAATCTTAGCTGCGGGCGGGAGAGACTTTCAAGTTGGCGACCGAGTTGCCCTCCGAAAATCTTTTGTCGAGAGCAGGGGCGTTCCAACGGGGCCCATGGGACTCTCAGGAGAGGGCATAGTCGTCGATCTCAATCCCGGGCGCGTTTTCGTGGAGTACCAAGGCCAGTTGTGGCACTACCTCAAGAACTCTCTTCGGCTCATCTCCCGCCAGGGCTTCGAAGAGCTCAAGAAGACACTCAAGAAGAAGAAAGCGAGGAAGGTCCCTGAGCTCGTTAGGGTAATCCAGACGATTCTCTCCCTCGAAGAGTGCGTTGCAGTGGCCCTTAACAAGTCACCAGAGTTCAGCGACCTTCAAAGTCTACTTGTCCCGTTCCAGGTGAAACTGCGAAGGGCCTCAGACCCACCCAGCAAGAAAAGCAAAAAACCAAGAAGAGAAAAAGTGTCGTTCACCGATAAGTTCCCTTCTAAGTCTTGCTCCGACTTGCGGTGCACAGTTCATGTCGAGCCTTTGATGCCAATGGTCGAGTTACAAGCTCACGTCCTACGGACTTGCAGAGTTAAAATTCCTTCGTACATTAAGTTCAGCAGGAAATTGGCTCTTGACAGAGCTATAATAGCAGAAAGACCATTCTCTGCAGACGCACCTTCCAGCAAAAGAAACCCCACACACACACATTTTGTCTCCGATGGCGACGGAGGAGTGTCCTGGGAGGATAGAAAGGTTGCGAGGGTGGTAGCCTACGACGACACCACGGGAACTCATGTGGTCCGCTATGCATCCCATGTCAGGGACACAACGAAGGACTTGGACGATGACGGATACTATACAGTTGGCGACCTCTTGGACTTCAATGGAGGCGAGGCCAGGCTTGTGATGGCCGGGCGAGATTATATGATCCTTTCCAGGGATAACGAGGATGCCTCCGAGGACGTCCAAAATGATGTCGACGACAAAGATGTAATGAACGATGCTTCATCAAGTTCAGACGACGAGTCAAATGCGAGGAAAACGAGACCGAAGACCAAGCGTACCCCGCCTAGAAAGAATTCCGTTAGTGACACAAATTTCCTCCTTCCCATCGGAACGAGAGTCGAGAGCAACATTGCCGGGCAGGATGGGGGAGCCGGTGGATGGGAGGTGTACACAATTGTGGCAGGCACTGTCGTTGAGGAGCATGTTAGGGTTCAGGAAGAGGACGATGTTCTAGCAACCAAGGTTGTAAAAACTTGCAAGTACAGTCTCGTCTCGGAAGACGGTACCTTCTACCTTGATGTCATGGAGAAGAATATGCGGGGCAGAGACCTTTCACTAAGACAAGAAATGCGCGTTCGGGAACATGGCATGAGAGGCGCCGGTGGCGACGGAAGTGATGCTGCGCTGAGGGCCATTCCAATCCCTCTGAGGCAGCCGAGTAGTAGCTCCGTTGGGAAGCCAACGGGAGTTATCAAGAGAGTGTGGTCTGCCTTGACTGATGCTCAGAACATGGGCCCAATGCAGCTTGGTCACGATAGTGATGGCAGCCTGGAAATCGAGGATGATAGGTTTGAGTTGACGATCGAGCCCGAGCTCCCGCCCCAGCTTGGCATCGAGTTCAGCGTTGATGAGTCAATCCCTCCCATGCTCGTGGACAGCTACAACATGACCCTCTTCCATGCCCTTCAAACTCTTAAAAGGGCCAACCCAAAAAATGCCAGCGTAGGGGGTGGTACAACGTACGGTCACCTTAACAGGGCGTGTTCGTTGTTCTACAACGTCGTGGTTTACGAACGCAGGTCACAAGGCAGGAGACGGGACAGTATCGGTACCAGGACAACCACGGAAACAACGAGGGCCGCGTACAAGATGGACATGTCACCAGACAAGAGCACGAAATCCGGAAAGGGCAAGGGGTCAAAAAAAGGGAGGCATAAAGTCGAATTTGAGGATGAATGCACCCAAATCTGCGACAACGACGATAAGATACCCATGAACATTATCCAGAAGACAAGCAAATTATCATTCAGCGAGTGTGAGGGCGTCAACCTGCCCTGTCAGATGTGCTTGGAGGTCTTGTCTACCCTCGCAGAAGTCTCCGCGAAAAGATACTCGGTCAGCGAAACGTTCAACCCTCACATAATGTTCATCTGCAAAGACCTGACCATGAAGCTCCTTAATCAGCTTGAGGATCCGCTTGCTGTAGTTTCCGGCGCTCTCCCCGACTGGTGTATATGCGTACCTTCATTAGCGCCTCGCCTCTTCTCTCACGAGTCGAGGAGGATTCTCTTGGAGAGGGGTACTTTCGGGGTCAGTCGTGCGGTCTTTAGGCAGCAAGAGAACAAGGTCGATGTAGCTGGGTTGCGGTCGAGAATGGAGGCGATTAGACAGCGCGCTATCGCATTGATGCAGGAAGCATTTTCAGCTGAGGCCGAGGATCCCATGGCCCTTCAGCTTCAGGCTGACGAACTGTACACTCTTGAGGAAAGCCTTAAGAGTCAGGTGGCCTCTGCGTTCAAGCGCCAGCGCTGGGCCGAGCACTGGCTTCAGAGCGCCAAAGGTGTCGTGTCCAGAAAGAACCTTCTTGCAGACGCCCAGCAGATTTTGTCGTCGTACGCCATGAACAGCTTGGCGAGGAGGAGGAGATTGGAGATTCAGTTCACGGGGGAAAGTGGATTTGACGCTGCGTCTGGGGAACAGGCGGGTGTAACGAGGGGATTCTATGCCGATGTTGCAGGAGAATTAATGAGCGCCAAAGAAAGCGGAAGCGGAGAGGAAGAAGCTGAAAATGCTGGCAAGGATGAAAACAAGGTTTCGGGAGAAGCTATGACAATCGACCACGAGATCGCAATGTGGATCTCGGATGTCGATCCTTCAGGCACGATGATTATTCCAACTCCTCGGGCGGACGTCAATTCTGTTCCGGGTCTCTTTCCTCTGCCAGTTGCTCCTAGTTCCGCCGAGCACGTCATTGTCTGCCAAACATTCCGAATGCTTGGCCGTCTATTCGCAAGTGCCCTGAGGGACGGCTTTGTCGTACCACTGCCCATTTCACTAGAGTTCATCAACCTGATTCAGAGGTGTAACGACCCTGAAGAGGGTGAGGATGGCGAGGGAGGCGACAACAACCGAATGAGCCTCAGTTCAAGCAGCACCGAGATGGATGACGCTGACGCAGTCGCAGCTGCTGAGGAAGGAGAAGACGACGATTTGATTCTCGGCGTAGAAGATCTTCCGCGTCCTGGCTTCTTTGGGGGACACATTTATGGGCTTCACAAACACATTTGCTCCCAGCTCAAAACCATCGACGAGTCTAGCATGTCCGAGACAAAAAAGAGGGCGGCAAGATCCGAGCTAGCCAACGACAAGAACTTCGCCAGGAAGGCTTTGAACGCCAAGTTTAACTGCAGCTTCAACGACTACGTGGAGGGCAAGGTCTTCATTGATCCTTTCGACGTCTCCCAGAGCGAAGGATTCGAGCTCTGCGTAGGAGGAAAAAACCTGGAGGTGACAATTGACAACGTACAGGAGTACGTCAGACTTTGCAAGAGGTGGATCCTCCACGAGGGTGTCGTATCTCAAGCTCAGAGTTTCAGGGCAGGAATCAACGATTTCTTCCCCTCCGCCTCCCTCTGTCTTCTAACCCCAAACGAGCTCAGGAAGGACATTTGCGGAGAAGACGATGTCAAAGATTGGAATGAGGCGAAGATTCGAAGTATTTTCAAACTAGATGGAGGGAAGGGGGCGGTCGAAGCTATGGTTGCTGTTGCCGCCATCGGAGGGGAAGGCGGAGCTTCTTTGTCAAGGAGGTTCAGCTCAGAAAGCCCCACCTTCAACTTCTTGGTAAAAACCCTCCTTGAGACAAGCGTCATTAAAAGGAGACAATTCCTGACGTTTGTCACGAGCTTGCCCATCATAACACCAGGGTTGATTGAGGTTCAGCCGATAGTTTCGCCATCGGGTGATTTCATGGTCGTCAGCGACAACAACCTTCCAAGGGCTAACACGTGTGCGAGGCGGCTGTACCTGCCGAGGTTCGAGTCCCTCGAGCAGTTCCAAAAAATTTGGAACGCCATCATTGAGAACGAGAGCTCCTTCAAGGGCTTCCATGAGTGGCAGGGATAACAAATTAATAAATACGGGACGGATGTGAGGTGTGTGTGGGGGGTGGAGCAAAAAAATGTTACATTTGCGTTGAAATCAGCCTTGAGTTCATTATGTGTTGTCAGCGTGAAGGAACCAATGCTCGTTGAGAAGTCCATCCTCCCCGATAATCGGCGGCCTCTCGGTCGGTGTTCGTCGTAAGCAGAGCTGGATCGCGTCAACGGCCGCTGGATCAAGGTCATCTGGAATGTGTATTTTGTGGTTGGGGTTTACAATAGCCTGCAGCTTTTGTATCATGTGGAGCTTCGCGAAGGGCGTTGCACCCACGCACATCTGGTAGAGGATACAACCAAGGCTCCAAACGTCGCTCGCCCTTCCGAGCTTCATCTTGGGTCCGCTGGTTCCAGTACCTGAATCTAGAATAGCCTCTGGGCTCATGTAGTTGAGGGTACCAACCTGATTCTCGCGGTATATATTCGTGGTGTCGTCAGTCTGTATCGCCCTAGCGATCCCGAAGTCTATCAGCTTGAGTGCTCCCTTGACGAATAGGAAGTTGGCAGGCTTGAGGTCCCCGTGTATGATTTTAGCCTCGTGAATCGAGTGTACGGCCCCAAGCATCTGCTGCCACGTTAGCCTTATAAAGTTCATGTTCAGGGCGTTCCCCCCGAAGCTCTTTTGTTGCTTTAGGACCTCGTTGAGATCGACGTCTCCCATTTGCATGGCAATCATTATGGTCTTGTTTTCCAAGTTCACCTCGCTGTCGTTGATCTGGATGATGGCGGGGTTACCCTGCAGCGACTTGAGGAGGGCGATCTCGTTCGCGTAGCTGTCGATCGTCTTCTTGTCCATCCCGTTGAGCTTGACCTTCTTGAGAGCAAGGACAGAAAAGTCTGGGGTGAGGACACGGTAAACTTTGCAGCTTCCTCCTCGGCCAATGACACCGAGTTTCGCGTAGGGCTTGCCGTTAATGTGCATCATGTTGCCCTTCTTGACGAGGGGGGTGAAAGTTGACTCGAAATCAGGGTCGGCGGCAGCGACGGAAGGCTGAGCAGAGGATTTCTTGGCGACTTTGGATGTTGGGGATGGGGGAAGGTTCTTGAAAGGGTTGTTCTTGGTGTCATTCTCGTCGTCCTCGTCATCATCATCGGTATCCTCGTTGATCTTCTCCGACGATTTGCGTAGCTGGAGGGTCTTAGTATCGGAATCATTGCTCTCGCTCGATTCGCGGCGGTTGTCGTCTTTAGGAGCCGACGAGCCGTTGGAATCGTCGCTAGGTTCCTCTTCCTCGATCTTGTCCATCTCCAGGGTCTTGTTCTTTCTGTTAGAGCGAGCAGTCAGGGTGGGGGCCTTTGAGTTCTTGGCCGGGGTCTTCTTAGACGGGTCCCAGCTCATCATGTACGCGAGATCGTTCTTGGTAATCTTCGCCACCGCTGCCTTCTTCTTCTTAGACTTCGACGCTTTGTTGGGGGGGGAAAGGGAATCGTCCTCCTCGTTGATGGTCATGGTGGAGTCGATCCTCTTGGCACCGCTCATGCCGGTGGCCTTGAGCCGAGACGAGAGGGACATAGTCGAAAGTGGCGTCGATGTGGTACTGTTGTTGAGCAACGACGAGTTAGGCGTCTTCATCCCTGGGGTGTGCTTCCTGGTGAGAATGTTGGCTGGCGAGGAGCGAGCGGCGGTCAGGATGGAAGTGACAAGCAGAAGTTGTTAGTTATAGTTATAGTGCTATACAGTATACAGTCGTCGCTACGCTCCTCCCGTCCTTCGCTTCATCTCCAATCTCACCAGTCCTCTCCAGATGTCTTGCCATCTCGTCCGTGTCATCGTCCGAGCTCTCCGCCACGACCACCTTATTCTCCTTCTTAACGAGGGGCGAGTTGGCCGCCAGGCGACGTCGGATCGACATGCGTCGCTTTGACCTTGCCGACATGGCAGCCTTGTTCACAAAGGGGGTGCCGCGCTTATAGAGCGGCGTCTGGGCGGCGAGCTTCGCGGTGTCGTCGTTACTTCTACGCGGGGTACCGGAGATTTTCCCGCCCCCGGTGTTGAACTGGACCACGGAGTCCTCCGTGTCGTCGCTTCCATCGATGTGGATTTGCATGGCCAGAGGGGTTTCAGGTTGCGAGTTGGCAAGGGACTCGAGGGAGGGAGAAAGAGACACCGGCGAGGGAGCGAAGGCGGGCGAAGCGGCGGCAGCCTTGATGGCGGGGGGGAGGGAGAGGAGCTGATGGGAGACGTAGCCCGTGTCCTGCAAAGAGCGGGGCGAGGAGCGAAGCGACGAGCAAAAGGTGGTTAGATGTAAAGTTAAGCGGTGTTTTGCTGTCGCTTCGCTCCAGCCGTCCTTCGCTCCTTGCACGACCTCACCTCAATGTCGTTGAGGGCCTTGGATATTTTTGAGAGCTGTCCCGTCGACATGGACGGGGCGACGTCCTGGAAGCTGTCGTCGTTATTGGTTTCCAGGACGTCCTCTAAGATGGTCCTCGCCAGGGCCTCGTTGTTGTCTCCAGCCTCCAGGGAGGCTGAAAATATGTAGTAAGACGAGTCGGCAACACCGAGGTTGTTGTTCTTCATGTAGCGGTAGGTCATTCTGGCGTCCTTCGGGCTCGCGTAGAGCTCCTGGCACCGCGCGTAGGAGAGCCAAATTTCGGCGTAGTGAACGTTGTTGAACGTCTTGGGTAGGGTTGTGGTTGCCCTTCGGTGGAGCTGCGGGGGAGGGGCGAGGACCGAAGGGCAAGGAGCGAAGCGACGAGTGGAAGGCTGTTAGTTATGTAGGAAGGCGGTGCAAAGCTTTAGCTGTCGCTTCGCTCCAGCCGTCGCTCGTCTTGTCTGCCTCTCACCTTGATCAGGTCCTTGCCCGACTTAAGTTTCTTCTCGTCCGCGAGCTTCGCCACGGCCTGCGACGTGAGCACAAGGAGGCTCTGCCATTCCTCCACTTGCTTGCCGTTCCCCTCCTCTGAGGAGGAGCCTTCATTGGCGAGGATTGCCTCCCCTAGCTTGCGCCGAAGGGAGGAGTGGGGGCCGAAGGACATTAGGAAGAACGTGTCGAAGTTCTCACCGAAACGGAGGACGCGTGGGTGGCCGGGTGTCGTTGCAGTCATTGACGTGGAGAGGGAAGTGGAAAGGAGGGAAGTAGAGGTTGGGGTGGGTGGCATGGCGGATGACATTTTCGCCGCTGACTCCTTGACCTTATCCTTGGCCGGCGTATTCGTGGCCTTCCTCCTCCCCCTCAAGTTGTACTTTTTCTTCGTTGTGCTCTTCACTTTGTTCATTTTCACGGGCTCCGGTGTGGGGGGAGGAGGAAGGGGGGAGGCAGCAGCACTGCAAATGAGCGGCGGCGAGGAGCGAAGCGACGAGTGGAAGGTTTTAAATATAGTGGTGGGCGGTATACGGGAGGAGCGCAAAGCTACTGCTCCTGCTGTCGCTTTGCTCCTGCCCTCACCTGGGTGTTGAAACTAAAATAGGAGTTGACGAATTAGGAGTAGGCATCAACATCGACCTCTGAAGGCCTCGTCTGGGGGGATGGGATGGACGGGGGTGAGAAAAAACACAATTAACATGGTTTAAAGGGGGGTGAAAATGGAACAAAACGA
>JGI24540J26637_10001387_pt1 | contig 10608 bp, 6 predicted proteins | sample NorSeaMetagenome_FD_26637 | JGI IMG/M metagenome (IMG submission 26637) | reverse complement strand
CCGAGGCTGCTGCCGCGGCTGCCAACGCGAAGGCCGCCACGGCACAGGCCGAGGCTGCCGCGGCCAAGGCTGAGGCTGAGACTGCGGCTGTGATCAAGCACGGAGACGCTCACGATCCCTCCTCCATCGCGTCTCTCCTGGCGGAAAATCGGGAACTCATCGCCGAGGCTGAGCGTCATGCATCACAGTACGAGGTGCTCGAGGTTGAGACCCAGGAGCTTCGCGCGAGGTGCGAGGCGGCGGAAGAGGCTGCGACGGATGCCCCCCATCTTCGCGCGGAAAACTACGATCTCGCCGTCAAGCACCGCGCCGGCCTGCAGCGTCTACACAGCGAGCTGTCCGCGCGTCGACAACTCGAGGATCGCGTGGAGGACTACGAGCGTGCCACCGCGCGACTCGAGACCACCGTCAGTGAGCTCGAGATTGCGCTGAAAGAGGCCCAGAAGATGTGCGCGGCGGCGAGATCGGCTTCCATCTCCGCCGCATCGGACCATGCCGCCTCCGAGGCTGCGGCTGCGCTGACTCCAGCCAAGGGGGTTGACGGCCAGAGTTTCAACGCGGAGAGCAGCGGTGGCTCATCTACATCCCCCATGTATGAAGGGCAGGCCACCGTCGCGGCGCTCGCCGCCGCCGAAGCTGCGAAGAACACGCTGTCCAAGGCTGTCGAGGCTGCGGAGCGGGCAACGGGTGAGGCTCGCGAGGAGGCTGCGCAGGCGCGGGCGGAGGCTGCCTCTGCAAAGCAGGAAGCCGAGGCGCTCAAGGTGACAGCCGAGCAGCGCCGCGCCGACCTCGCTATGCTCCGGGATGAGTGTCAATCCCTGCGAATGAAGGTGCTCGATATGGAGGAGGATGCGAGGGTATCCCCATCCCCGCGAAAGGGAGGTATGCGTCTGATGAACGGCGACAGCCCGTTCTCCTCGATGAAGGCTTACAGCCGACTCGTTGAGCATGATGCAAAACACGCGATTGATCCCGATGCGACTGCGCTCAGCATCAACGCAGACACTCCGATGAAGTCACCTGCCTCGATTCCCGCTGAAGGCGGCTCGGTGCAGGCTCTCGCGCTCACCCCTCCCTCCTCGGACAACATCGAAGGGGAGAAGACGGCGGCTGCGTCTGTAAAGAAATTGGCTGTGTCCCTCCGCAGCAAGGCGGAGACGCTCCTCACGGCCTCGTCTGGAGCAGACGGCGCGATTGAAGGTTCCCCATCGGTCGCGGGTCTGAACCAGCACGATCATCTGACGCACTCGCTGTCGGATCTCATGCAGACCGACGCGTGGCTTGACCAGGTCATCGCCACCACCGACAGGATCCGGCACGAGAACCACTCCCTTAAGGATGCACTCGCCGAGGCGAGGAAGATGGCCGAGGATGCCTTCGAGGCTGCCGAAGCGGTTCGCGTCGAGGGTGAAGGTGCGAACGATAGGTGCATCGCCGCGGAGGCTCGTGCCATGGCGGCTGAGTCGCGAGCGGATGAGCTCGAGACGGCCACGGTTGAGTCCGAATCGGCGCTTGCGGAGGCGCGCACCCAGCTAGAGGAGGTGAAGGAGGACCTCACCAAGATGTCCACGGCACAGTTCGAGGAACTTCGCAAGAAAAGTGCAGAGCTGGCAGAAGCGCAGGAGGCTCGTCGTGTCGCCGAGGCTGCATCGGCCAGGATAGCCTCCGAGGCGGCGGAAAGCAGTCCCATGTCGCTCGCCATTCGTAAGCCAGCGCCCACCGCCCTCGCCGTCTCACCTGGCACGGCGCAGTTCGGGGAGGCGCTGAGGATGCACACGGTTCGTCTTAAGGACGACGTCATGCGGGCCCAGGCTGAGGTGGCGACACACAAGGAGCACGCCAAGCGCATGCAGCGCGAGATTGCCCTGCTCCAGAGTGACATTCCATCTGTGAGGACGAGGGTGCTTGAGCAGCAGCAGCCGAGGCGGGGATCTTCCTCCGACCAGGGTAAGCTGTCCGTCTCACCAGCGGCCGGTACAAACATCCCTCCGACTCCTCGTCCTCACGCCGATGTCAAGGCCACGACGGCAGCCAACACCGCGGCGAACATCCAGGCGTCGAGCAAGGCGCTTTACTACAAAACCATCGCCAGAAAATGCTTCGACAGAATGAAACAGCAGAAGGAATTTTACGAGCTCCAGCTCACGGGGCTGAGGAAGCAGCTGGAGTTCAAGTCGAACGGGTCGATCAACATGACGAACCTGTCCTTCGCGTCGACCGTCGCAGGGGGACCGAGCCCGAGCCCGGCCCGTGGGAAGCAGCACGGGGTCAGATTCAGCCCGGATGTCGACGACGCCACCTTGTTGCACGATCTCTGAGTACGTCAAAATAGCTCTACGTTTAAGCGGCGTCCTAGGTATTACAATCGAAAGAATATTTCTAAGTTTGCGTGCTTAGAGGAGCGCAGAACCCTTGACAGTCTCGTACGCGAGCATGATGCCCATACCCACCATCGCCGCCCGGCCGTTGAGGAGCTCCTTCTCCTTGGTGAACGGGCCCGCCGCAGGAGCTTCAACATTCGCGGTGTACGAGAAGAGGGAGCCGGCGATGATGAGGGAGAAGGTGAGGAGGACGCCGAAAGGGGAATCGGCGAACTGCTGGCTGATGGTCTCGCCGGTGGAGATCTCGGCGCCAGCGGCGGCGACGAAACCCATCATGGCGGCGCGGCCGTTCATGAGCTCGGGGCCGCTTGCGATGAAGTTGGAGCCCTCAAGGATTTGGAACGGGGAGGCGATGACATTCTGGATGCCGTAAACCTTGTCCGAATCGGCGCCGGCGGCGGCAGCCCAAGAGGGCAGCACACCACTGACGGTCGAGGCCAAGTAGGTGTCACCGGACTCCTTGGCAGCCTCGTACTCGGCCGCAGTGCCGCGCATCGCGGCGCCAGACTTGGAGGTCCAGAACGCGGTCTCGCCCTCGTAGATGTCGTTGGCCGCCTTGACGGAGACGTTGCGGCGGGAGACCTGGGTGCGCGCGTTGACGCGAACGGCGACGGGGGTGCGAGCGACGGTGAAAGCGGACATGTTGATGTGTTGAAGGGTTGCGGAAGGCGCAGGAGGTTGTGTGGTGCTTCCGCGGATGAAGTTGGATTACTTTTTAACGTCAAAAATGACGTGGCCGCACACCAGCGAACCAAAACGCCACCTCACAGGCACAGGTGGATGAAATAGGCTGGACCTCGTAAGTCCGCCACTTCCGACGATGGCGAGCGTCGTCGCGTCCCTCCCGGCGTTCCGGCCCGACACGCGGCGACGGGTGCAGTGCAGGGCATCACAGGATGACGACATACGCGTGAACCCTTCGATTGGTGACGAGCGGCGCGGCGGGAGGCGCGCTCTGCTCGCCGCAACAGGAGCAGCAAGTTTGGGGCTCATCGACCTGAATGGGAAAGGGACGGCTGTTCACAACCCGCAGTGGTCGTGCCGATGCGGGGGATGCGCCCTCGCGATGGCCCCGCTCATCGATGTCGACCCCGGTCTCCGCAGCACGTACGACCTCCCCAGGAGTGACAAGCAGGACTATCTCTTCGCGAAAGGAATGGCACAAGGAATGACGGGCTACGAGATGGCCGTCAAGGAGCGCAAGCAGAGGCTCTTCGCCGATGTGTTCGCGCGATTACCCAAGGGTGCGGAGGCCACGGTGGTGGAAGTCGGACTCGGCACGTTCCCAAACGCGTCGTATTACTTCGAAAGCAAGGGCGGCCCATCGTCCCTGGACCTCGTGGGCGTCGACCCCAACGACAAAATGAAAGCGTTCGCGACGGACAACCTTGCCAAGGCGAGGGTGGCGGGTTCGGAGCTGGATGCCAGCCTCAGGATCGTGCACGGCGTGGCGGAGGCGCTCCCACTGCCGTCAAAGAGTGCAGACGCGGTGATATGCACTCTGACACTGTGCAGCGTGCTGGACCCGGAGCGGGCGGTGGCTGAGATTAAAAGGGTGCTCAAACCCGGTGCCCCGTTCATGTTCATCGAGCACGTGCTGAGCGAGGACGACCCTAACCTGGCGCAGCTGCAGTTACGGTTCAACTCCATGCAGATAGCGATGGCGGACGGATGCCATCTGGACAGGAAAACGCTGGACGTCATCAAAAGCGCTGGCTTTGGGTCGGTGGAGGCTGAGAGGTTTTCGCTGCCAGGCTTTGGGTTGATCTCATCTCAGGTGGCGGGTATTGCCGTGGCATAGATTAGAAGGCCGTTTCCGGACCTGTTGTAGTGTAATTCTAACTAAAATCAAATGCTACTTGGCGCTACCCCTCACAATCCTGAAGAGCACGACGGGAATGTCCTTCACTCCACTTCGTCCCGACGGCAACCTTGCGCGATACGAAGAGTGACTTTGCCAAACCTTCTCGCGGTCGTCGGAGCTCGCATCGTCCTTGGGTTTCGACCGCAACAGTCCAAACACCGAATCTGCCTCGAGTTCTGGGACCAGGATCGAGACGCAACCGCCGGGATTGAGTACCTGTGCCGCTGCTGCAAAAAAATCTTGAATGGACACCTCCCCCGCCATGTCGACGGCGGTGTCGCACACCAGAGCATCAATCTTTGAGCTCGCATCGCCGGAAAAATTGAGCTGCAAACTCTTTCCTTCGTCACCCATCGTCGAAACTTCTAAAACCCTCCATTTCTCTCCGGCTGTCGCTCGCACGGCGGACAGCGCCACCGAGTGCTGCGCGGAAGTCTTGGAAACAACCACACCGACTGTGCCCTTCCCTTCGAGCTTCCGGTCCGCAGTAAGAGCGAGATGAGCCAGGCACCCACCAACAGATGGACCGATGGAGAGTAGTGCATCTTCTGCGATATCAGCAGACCTCGAAGCCTGGCCCTTGGCGGCGGCGAGCACCTCGGGTTTGTCGCCGAGTTTGACGCAAACGTGGAGCTCATCCTGCGGCATCTGAACACGACAGAGTATCTCCAGCTGCCAGCCGTTCAGCTTGGCCACGATGCTCCCGTTTGAAAGCTCCGTCAGTCTAGATGCTAGCTTCCCGCAAAACGCGCTCGCCTTGTCCAGCGCCTTCTTCGACCGGTTCACGTAGAAGGGCACGGGGTCCGGGCTTTCGGTTCGTGTGTGTCGACGCCAGGTAGACAAAGCCGTGGCCAAGGGCTCTTCCGCGAGGGCTGCGAGCGCCGCATCGCCATTCTCTTCCAGCCACGTCACCCACGACTCATTGGTATGTTTCGTCATCTTCGCAACGACGATAGCAACCTCCTCAGCCGCGGACAACCTTGCAAACGCCGATTCCTTCCCATCGTCGGCGGCGAGGACCAACACCACGCGCTTCTCCCCACCCTTGCCGAGAGACACGGTCTCGACCGAAGCGCGATCTTCGCGGAGGCCCGAAATGGATGCGCGCACCTGGTCCCTCAGAGGCACCTCGAATCCACGCGTGGGGCGGAGCATCGCCCACTGCATGCCAGGCGAGGGCGTCAAGACGAGCCCGTTGATTGGCAGTCTGGTCGTAGTCCACCTTGCCCACTTCGACTTCATCAGCCCGGCGATGAGCCCGAGCTCGTGACGGAGCACTCTATCCCCGGTAGAGGTGGACGGCTTGTTTTCATCGCCATCGTCCTCACGGCCGCGTTTCATCGTGCTGTGTGTGCCTCGGGAAGTGCTGACAAGAATGTGCCGTGCCTCACAGAGGGAGTCGCGCGGGGTCCACGATGGCGATCGAGGACATGGTCGAGATCGGGCTCGATGGCAAAGACGATCCACCACAGTCCGAGGCGAGGCCAGAGGGTGACAACACACCTCTCGTGTCTTCCATGTCGGTTGGTGGAGGCATGGTTGCCTTTGAATTCTCATCTGGCGGGGAAAACGGGGTAATCGGGGACGACATGGTGCTGGACGATGACCGCTGGAGGTGGCGGCACACCGTGTCGTATTGGGTATGCGTGTGCTACATCCTCGGTTCCATGCTGTTCGTCGCCGGGAGCGCGTTCTGGTACAAGCATTACGTGTACGAAAGCAGGGAACGAGCGCTGGTGACTTACCCTTTTCTATTCGGGTCGATACTCTTCACACTGGGGGGCTACCTGGGCATGTTCCAGGCGATCAATTTGGGACGGCGAGGGGCGAGCAAGCTGTGGGAGTGGTGTCCGGAGAAGGACGGGTTCCTCGGGTACTGGTTCTACTTCGTCGGCGCGATGGTATTCAACGTGTCGTGCATGGAACCTCTCGAGATGTTTGAGGATTGGCCTTCGTGGATCAAGAGGGAGATGGCGTGGGGTGCCGCGGAGGTGGGGTCCGTGTGCTTCATCGCGGGGGCGTACGTGGAGGTACGCACGACCAATAGTCTGAACGTGATGGAGGCGGTGGAGAGCGGGCGATGGAAGAACCTCCCATTCTGGTTGAGCTGGAACAACCTTTTTGGAGGCTGTCTTTTCTTCACCGCGGCTTCGGCTGGCCGGTTCAATCCGACGTCGCCGGGCTGGGTCTACACCACCTACCTCATCGGGTCCGTGAACTTCTTCGTCGCGTCGAGCATCATGCTGTGGATGTGGAAGGGAGAGCAGTACGGGCTCGGGTTCATTCCGTCGATCAACAGAGTCGTACCGTTGCGACCGGCGGAGTCGGGGAACAAGGGCTATCGACAGGTGAACCTCTGGCACTTTGCGTTCATACAGGTGTACATCACGCTCACCGGCGCGTCGTTCATCGACTTTTGCTTCGCCACGCAGAGGTTCAGCGTGTACGAGCAGTACCACGGTTTCGCGCACTTTCACGAGGCTGTAGCGTCCATCATGGGGGTCTTCCTCGCGGTTGGGCTGCTCTTCATGGCCAGCGTGTTGCATACAACTCCGCGGATACACCCGTTCGACAAACTGCTGTACTGGGTTCAGGTGTACGTGGCGGTCAAGCTAATCCAGATCCTATTCTCAATCGGAGAATATTACACCGTGGCGTTAAGTTCGGACGAGAAGGAGGCGGCGGGTTTGCCCGTCGGGGGCGCGTGTGTTAACTCCACACTCACGTGATAGTCATTTGTGCATCTAGTAGTCTATATTCTATGCCGCTACTCGAAGGCGGGGCGATATGTTCAGAGCTCTCCCGTTCTCTCCCATCGCCTCTCGGCCTCCTGTTCCTCGCGATATTTGGCCAGAAACCCGTGGACGGTTTCGCACGTCAGGAATATGGACGCGTGCAGGGGAAACGCCCTCAGGAGCGCCATCTCGATACCCCGCACAAACACCCCGGGTCCCTCCGCGCGAAGGCTCTTCATCGCGCAGTCCAATAACCCGTTATATGTGCCCGGTGGGAAAGCCTGCATCCGGGATTTGATGACGTCCAGAGGGTACGTGGCCACCCACTGAACGACCCCCGCGCTGCCGCCAGCCAAAACAATGCCCGCCGTCTCGTACCCGGGCCCCGCCGCCTTCTGACTGGCGCGCCGTATGGAGTCATAGGTGAGGAAATACACCGCGCACTGGGGTATTTCTCGAGCCACCGTCGCGCCCGTGCCCGTGAACCAGCCCTTGAGCAGGCCGTGTTCCCTCGCGAGCGTCGCCGCGGTGCGAATCGTGCCCCTGTACTTCTCCGGCACCTTGCCAGTCCCGCAGCTGGACTCCGCAACCTGCTGAACCGTCTTCACCCTCTCCGCGGGGCCTCGCACGAACGAGCTCATTAATCCCGCCGCGGCGCCTCCCGCGAGACCGATGAGGTACGGGTCATGCAGCACCGGCGTTCCAGATGGCCCCAGATCGCCCCTCAAAAAGCGTGTCACTTCCGTGTGGGTCGTGAATGCGACGGCGTTGATGAGGCCGTACGCCACCATCGGCGCGCCGATTCCGCGGTAAAGGGCCATCGGCCCTTCTCGCTGCACGAGCGACGACACCGTGCTCACGGCTGAGACCGGGGGGGCGCTCACCCTCGCTTGCATCCTTATCTTGACGGTGTCTACCGGGTGCACGACGGCGAGGCCAACCATTCCTCCAATCTGAGCTGCAACCGCGTGGGCCCATGCCGGGGCGTTCTCCTTGACGTCCCCGGGCATGTTCTCGGCTCTACACGCGTCGGCTCGAGTCTAAGATCACGCTGGCAATGGACTGAACGCAGTCATGTCGCACGCGAAGAACCTGGCGGCTGGGTGCGGTTCGAACTGGCCCCAAAAGGTGACGACAAGGAATATAAAATTCCTTCAAATGGATCGGAAGAGACGGGTGCGATGAGAGCACGCACACTCTCGCGCCGCGATGCTGACGCTCGCGCGCTTTGCACCGATCGGTGTGGTATCTCGACCGACCCTGGGTGTAAGAAGTCGGCGTTGGGTGTCCAGGGCGTCCATCGCCGATACAAGAGGAGTCACTCGCCCACCAGCGTTTTGTCATGTCCGAACTGGCCGGACCCCGCTCGGTCAGCGCTCGAGGTCCCCACTCACTCCCAACCGCGCTGTTTCGCCCGAGACGGTGACTGCGGCGGTAACTGCTGTCGATGCCTTTGGTGTGAGTGCAGAGCAATGGGAGCTGATTGAGGGGAACCTGTTCGGCGCGTCGCTTCTCCCGTATCTGGTCTTCCTCTACTACCTCGGGATGCCGGAGAGCAAGATGCCGCCGAGGGCGCTGTTCGGGTTCAAGTTCCTCCTCGTGTTCGTGTTTGGGACCATACCCTGCGCGATCTACGCCAAGCTGGTGTACAATGACATACTCGCCAACGTGGACTGGCTCCACGGACCCGCGGAGTCTCTGCTCACCATCACCAATCTTTTCATCGTCGTCGGAATGAGGGAGGGACTGAGAGACCTGAAGGGCGGCGACGGGGGAAAGCGATCGAAGGTGAGCTCGGTGAGCGGCTCACTCCTGGGCTGGAGCGCGGCGGCCACCACGGCCACCCTCGCGGCGGCGGCGGCGGGAGCGGGCGGGGGAATCATAGGCGGGGGAATCGGGAACGTCGCGGAGGCGGCTGAGACGGCGGCTGAGACGGCGGCGTCCGTCGCACCCGCTCTCGGCGCGTTCTTCGCACACGCGGAGCCCGCCAACGCGCTGTCGCTNCCCACCTGGATCATCCACGTCTCCAGTCTGATCGAGTGGCTGGTGGCCATGGGTCTGATATGGGAGTACGCGGACGCGACGGGGAATCAAAAGTACAAGGGTCTGACTTGGGGCATGGTGCCGTGCCACGCGAGCGGCATCGCGGCGTGCACGTTCCACCTGTTCTACAACAGTCCCGCGCTGAACTCCGTGGTGGCCACTCAGGCGGGACTCACGGTGCTGGGAAACACCACAGTCGCCATCGCCGCCTACCGCATCGCGATCGAAGGCGGCGCGGTGAACACGCTGCCCTGGGAGGANGGGTTCGTCGCCCCGTGGAAGAAGGACGACGCCGTCGACGCCACTTCGAACGTGTTTGGGGACGAAGTGCGGTGCCGAAGAGGAGGTGCCGANCATCGAAGACGACGTGGCGACGACGGAGGGTGGATTAGCGGGATGGGAGGACCTCGGCAAGGTNTGGGCGGGGGACTCGGACTTGGTNCTGATGTTGAAGCTCGCGTTTGTGTCCACCGTCGTCTCGGGGGCGGTGAAGTGGGGCTCCCTGGAGGTGGACTTTCCCTTCGAACCCAGCGTGTGGCTGGCGTTCACCCTCATCTTTGGACCGACGGCGCTGAACATGATCAAGTGGCAGCAAATATCTGCGGAGGACAGCGCCGCGCGGTGAGTAGTAAATAGGGCCTGAAAGTTTTAAAGAGCCCTGCTAGTTATCTATTTCCTTTGGTTCGATGCAGAGGAAGCCAACTTCCCGCCGGCCCAGCCGACAGTCGGGACGACGGACGCGGACCTTCCCTTCGGCACCGCGACGTCGCCCTCTCGCTTCAGAAGGGTGCCCCTGAACGACGCGAGTGCCCGCTTCGCGCGCTCCTGGCCCCGCTTCACGTTCTGAGCTATGTCTTCCCTGCACCCTCCGACGACACCCGCGCCGGTGGTGATCAGCCGTCGGGACAACGGAGCGACCAAGGGCTGGGCCGCGCTAGCCACCCGCATCAGTATGGTTCCCGCCTCCACGGCCGTACCCGCTTTCGCCGCCGCCACGCCGATGGTGGCCCCCGTGCTCGCGGCGGAGCTCGCAGTCGCACCCCCCACCCTCGCAGCCACCGAGGCGGCTGCGGCCATCAAAGCCGGGGGGATGCACCTGACACCGACGCCGAATAGGATCGCCGCCGTCGACGCCTGACCCACGCGGTCCCAAATCGGGACGTAGTCCAGGTCCGTCACCGCGAGGATGGGCAGCAGCACCGCCAGCTCCGTGGCCCGCCGCCGACGCTCCTGATCGAGAGCGTTCTCCCCGCTTTCGTCCACGGGGGACAAAATTTTCTTACCCCAAACCTCTCCCCGGATGTACTTGCTGCACACATTCTCCACTCCCGCGCCGTGTTCGCACAGATCGTTGACGTAGTGTCGGCAGTCGTTCTTGTTCACCGAGTACATCGTGTTTCTTCCGCTGTTGAACTCTCGTATCTCATCCAGGGTCAGATCGGTGGACCCGACGAGGTACGTTCCCCCGCCGTCCGGAATCTCGTCGATGGGTTTCTCTCGAACGTGACCCGGGGTGGCGCCGCCCGATCCTCCGTCTCTCTGGCCGCTGGCCACGCCGGTATCGTTCAAGAAGCGGCTCGCGACG
>JGI24540J26637_10001385_pt1 | contig 10626 bp, 12 predicted proteins | sample NorSeaMetagenome_FD_26637 | JGI IMG/M metagenome (IMG submission 26637) | reverse complement strand
GTTAGGGGAGGTTTACTGAGGGGAGGGGGGGGGGTTTGAAGGTCACAAAGGAGGAAACCGCACCTTTCCATTCGTCTTCCCCCGTGAGGGTTTCCCCGTTGCTGCTGAACCTCAGAAAAAGATCGTAGAAAGGGTCAACAAAATCTGTCATAGGGTTTCAAACTTAAAAATGATGAGAATCGACAAAATCGTTTTTCTTCGAGTTTCTTTCGTTATTCGTTATACCTGTATTTAATAGGTAAATGTTTGTCGAATTGGTTCATGCTGCTCTTTATATATGCTTATTCTTCATGTTGACCCTGGCTGACGTTTTTTTGGTACGAGGGGTAAAAAAGAATGGAAAAAATAACTGCATTACCCTGCCAAACCTGACTCCCACGGGTTTGCACTTTTTCATGACTAATTATTGCATAAGTGCCACAAAACTTGCGGTGATGATGGTGTTGTTGGTTCTTGTGTATTTTTTGCATATGCCCAGGCGATAGTGAAAGCTTCTGTACTTAGCAAGTTACTTTGTTCCTCGACACCTTCTAACCCTGCCCCCCTAACCACCCCACTACCCTCCCTCTAGCCACAAACACAGTTCATATGACGATTTCGTATCTTCACTCTTACGCTTGGGGATTGGGAAGGCTTTTGCCTATCCTTGTCCTCCTTCTTTGCATCCTCTTTGGATCCGCAGAGGGTCAAGCAAGTTTCTTCAACAAAGGCCACGCGCGGAAGCTCTCTTCCTTCACAGTCTCTACAATGACTGAGCTCTATAACAAGGTCAGTCGGAATGGTAACGCACGGATGGCCAACGGGGACACGACCATCCTGGCGGAAACAACCTACAGGTGCAGCGACGGGAGTTGTGATGATAATGTTGAAATGCTCAATCCACTTGGGCTTTACGGTGGTATTGAGTGTGCCAGTGATGACACTGAATGTATCATCGATGGAGAGGACACAAGAAGGTGCTTTGACGTTGAAAGTGGCACAGGTGGACAAACGCTGACCTTTCGAGCATTAACTTTCAACGGAAATGCACAAGGTAATAGTGGTGGAGGGATTGCAGTCAGGTCAAATGGTATCGTCAATGTGATTCTCTGTATCTTTACAAGCTGCGCATCGTCAAATAGGGGTGGGGCGATCGACGTTGAGAGCAGTGCAAACGTAAATGTGTACGGCTCAAGCTTTGTCGGCAACAGCGGATCGGGAAATGGTGACGACATTTACAACAGAGGGACCGCTACCATTCACAATACCTGCCCTACCCCCTACTCTTCCAACACCCCAACCCAAGGATCTGCTCTAGATATTGATGGTACAGTAAGTGGATCAGTGTTTTCCTACACGGACTGCGTCGACCCATGCGTGGCCACCTCGACCCCCTCTGACGATGGCTCGGGAGATAAGATTTTCTGCATCAACGGTGGGACGGCCGTACGAGTCTCTGGATCTTGCACTTGCCAATGTCCTACCGGCTATGGTGGCACCGAATGTAATACATGCGCATCTGGGTACTCCGGTGCCAGTTGTTCTGCTGACCCCTGCGTCGCAACGAGCATCTCCACTGATGACGGCTCTGACGGCAACTTCTATTGCATAAACGGTGGTAACGTAGGCGGAAATGCCAGATCCTGCACTTGCACATCCTGCAACACACGTTACGGAGGTGCCAGTTGTGAGACTTGTTCCCCTAGCTATAGCGGTGTTGACTGCGCTACTTTTAATACTTGGAGCGTGAGCGGGACAAGCATTGGACAATGCCGCGTAGCAGGCAAGTGCTTCAGCTCACTTAACTATGGAGACGACGAAAGGTGCACGTTCTTGGCCGGTGAGGCGGGGTCACTTTACGTAAACACTTTTAAAACCGAATCGTGTTGTGACAAGCTTACTGTTGGAAGGACTCAGTACAAAGGGACTAGCGGACCAGTTGGAGTGACTGTTTCGGTGGGAGACGAACTAAACTGGAGTACGGATTCAAGTGCCACTAGCACAGGCATTGAGATCTGCGTCGGTATCTCATGTGTTGCCAGCTCTTCTCCCTCTGACGACGGATCGGACGAAAACTTCTACTGCATCAACGGGGGGGATGTTAGCGGCGTTGTTGGACAGTGCTGGTGTACGTCCTGTAATGCGGGCTTTAGCGGTCCAAACTGTGCAGCCTGTGCTACTGGCTACAGTGGTACTCCTCCCAGCTGCTCTGCTGACGTCTGCGTCGCAACGAGCACCTCAACCGATGACGGCTCTGATGGTAACTTTTTCTGCGTCAACGGGGGAAGCATCGGAGGAATGACAGGATCCTGTACGTGCATCTGTACTGAAGGGTATGGGGGGGCACACTGCACGCCGACTCACAGTGTTGATACCATGTCTAGCCTCTTCAACAAGGTCGACAAAAATGGTAACTCAAAGTTGCCAAACGGGGACACAGTATTCCTGGCAGAAACAACATACAAGTGCAGCGACGGGACTTGTAATAGTGGCTCCACAATGTTGAACATGGACGGAACGAATGGTAGTGTCCAGTGTGTCTCTGATGACGCTACATGCATCTTGGACGGAGAATCAGCAAAAGCCTGCCTCGAAGTTGGGGGAACTGGTGGTCAAAAGCTGACAATTCGAGCTCTCACATTCAAGAATGGGGAACACGGCAGTTGGCACGGTGGTGGGGCATGGGTCTACGACGGAGCTATTATTGATTTCGTTCTCTGTCATTTCAACAGCTGCAGTACAAGCGCAACAGGGGGGGGAATTTTAGTCGAAAGTAATAGTGGTGCTATTAATGTGTACGGTACGCGCTTTACTGGTAATACTGCAGGCAAGACCGGCGGAGATATTGAGGCTGATGGACCCGTCACCGTTCATAGTACCTGCCCTAGTCCCTACACCGCAAACACCCCTACCAGAGGTAAGAAAGGAGAAAAAATTCGTCAAACTCGTGCTGAGCTAATCCCTTCTCTATATCGCAGGTTCCGCTCTAGATGTTGGTCATTCGGCTGGTAGTGGCTCATTTTACTCCTACACCGATTGCGTATCACCAGCCTACAGTTGTCCTGCTGGTTCATCAAATCCATCACGTGGGTTGGAGGTGTCATCGTGCGAACCTTGTAATGCTGGTCGGTATAGTACTTCTGGCTCAAAGTCGTGTATAATTTGCCCATCTGGACGGTACAGCAACAAGGCGGATCAAGCAAACCAATGCACCGCCTGCCCCTCTGGCAAGTACAATTCTGACGCTGGCACAAATGTAGCTCTCCATAATAGCGTGTTTGATTGCATGAACTGTGGATCCGGAGGATATTCGTCTTATGGGTCTTCTAGCTGTAAGAATTGCCCTGCAGGGAAATACAGCGTAGCTTCCACATCTTGTAGCATCTGCGCTGCCGGGAAATATAGTTCCTCTGGCTACTCTTCCTGCACAGACTGTCCTCAAGGGAAGTACAATGACGACAATGGTAATGTTGCCAATCACGATTCCTCATCTGATTGCTCTGACTGTGTCGTTGGCACGTTCAGCGACACTCTTGGTGCTTCCTCCTCCTCAACTTGCACTGATTGCGCAGCGGGATCGTACTCCGAGACTGCGGCCTCGTCTTCTTGCAGGGTATGCGTTGCTGGAAAGTTTGTATCTTCTTCACGTTCCACTGCCTGTAACGTCTGTCCCGCCGGCAAGATTAACGTCGACCCAGCTACCAGTGCTGACCTACATACATCCTGCGACGCCTGTCCCCGAGGCAAGAGGAACAATTTCGATGAGTCTGAAGTATACATGCACAACTCTGCTGACGATTGCACATTATGTTTACCTGGAATGTTTAGTGATGACGCTAACGGAGCGACATCCTGTACAGCGTGTACTACTGGGAAAACCAGTGGAGCAGGGGAACAGCTCTGCTCAGAATGCCCTGCTGGGTATGAGTGTGCCGATGGTGACCGAGTTGCGTGTAGCGAGGGGTTTTTTAGTAGTGATAACAGTGCCTGTCAGGTGAGCCACGATTACTTAGTGCGAAAGAATCCCCCCAAGCTCACAACAATCCCTGCTGTTCACAGGCTTGCCCAAGTGGTTACAAGTGCCCCGGAGCTTCCAATAAAATACCGTGCCCACCAGGCAACGCAAGGAAAGATAGTTCCGAATCAACTGAAACTGAAAAGGCATCGTGCTTTCCATGTCAAGAGGGAAAGTATCAACCGAATGAAGGACAAGAAACTTGCCTACTGTGTCCAGCTGGTAGTTTTTGCCCCACATCTTCGATGGCACCAATTCCTTGTGGAAGCGCTGCCCTTTTTTGTCCTTCAGAGAGTCCTTCAGTTTCTGTCGCAACTTCTGGGTACTACACGACCCCAGATACTGACGATGCTACTTCTGTTAGAGAATCGCAACAACCATGCGAGGCGGGTTTTGCTTGCGTGGGCGGAAAGAAAACCAAGTGCAAGCTTGGCAAGACGTACCAGGAAGATGCTACCAAGTCGTCATGCCTCACGTGTTCTACTTGCCCTTCCGGGACATTCAAGACCTCTGGCTGTACGACCACTTCTAACACAGTCTGCGAGCCCTGTCCAGCCGGTTCTGCCTGCTTGGACGAGACGAAGATAAGTTGTTCCTCTCGTTTAAGATATCAACCTGAGGGCTCAAAATCGTCTTGTCGAACGTGTTCGGCTTGCTCACCTGGATATTATCAGATCTCAGACTGTACGACCATTTCTGACAGAGTCTGCGGGCCTTGCCCTCGAGGCGCTAGTTGTATTAACGGACACCGGACTGGTTGTATAGAGAGACAAACGTTTCAACTTGACCCTGCGAGGCCTTCGTGTCGTACTTGTAAAACCTGCCCACCAGGACATCACGAAACAGCAGGATGCACAACTACCTCAAATACAGAATGTGAAGAATGTTCACCTGGATCTGCTTGTGTCGAGGGAGGTGAGATCGCAAGCGGAGAATCCCCAACTCCACCATAACTACCGCTTAATTCTCATTTATCATCCCCAATTATTCTCATCCCTCATCCTAACCCCATTCTCGATTCGCTTCGATCGTCACAGTTAAGATAGAATGCACAACGAACTCGACTTATCAGCAAAAAGCCGCCAAGACCTCGTGTCTTGCGTGTTCAGCATGCCCTGCTGGGTCTCGCACCATAAAACCCTGCACAAAAACGTCGAACACGGAATGTGGGCCTTGCCCGAGCGGGAGCGCGTCGATGGGAGGGACGGCAACATCCTGCGTCCCTTGCTCGGGCGATGGTGAATATTCAAACTCCGAGGGAGCTAGTGCTTGCTCCATTGCCCCTGCCGGGTCTCGGCCTACTGATGACCGCACAGGTATTCAAAACTGTACCAACCACACCTTCTCGATAGGTGCGAAAGATGCTTGTACTCCTTGTCCAGAAGGTGGATTTTCTGTTCCTGGGTCATCCGCGTGCGAGCATTGCATGACTGGCAAGTATTATGACGAGGTAGCAAACAAGTGTGAGGCGTGCCCTCTCGGGAAATTCTCAACCTCTGGAGCATTCAGTGTAGAAAATTGTCAAGAATGCGAATCTGGCTTCGTGAGCAATAATGTTGATGGCGCTGGATTTTGCACCCCGTGCGAAGCAGGCAAGTTCTCTGAGGATCAAACTATATGTTTGCAATGTCCAGCTGGGAAGATAACAAGCCTTGCTGCCAGCGAGTGTATACTTTGTGAAAAGGGCAAGTTTGCAGAAAGCCCTAACAGCGAGATGTGCCAGTGGTGCCCCGAATATCAAACTTCAGCCCCAGGTAGCGACCACTGTATTTGTGAGCAGACATTCACAAGCACACCGATGTCCGGCCAGATTTGTTCTTGCGCTCCCGGCTACACGTTGTCGAACGGGTTCTGCTCTGTTTGTCCCCCGGGCCAATACAAAGAAGATTTCGGTAACGGTGCGTGCTTGAGCTGCGATCAAACTGCCCTCCAAGGATCGAGGAGCACATGGCACACCATCTTTGACGCGATTAACAAGACCAAGGCGGCTCGAAATCCACCTATCTCTCGTCACAATTGCACGTGTGAAGCCGGATATTATAAAAGCCCCATATTGTCCTCGAATCTTTCTGGGGAATGCATCCGCTGCCCGGATGATGTTGAGTGTAATTCTCGTGGGGTGACGTTAGAAACTCTTCCTCTCAATGATGGGACCTGGCGGTCATCCCCGAATTCAATTAATATCGAGACATGTTACACTGAGTCAGCGTGTCTTCAACCTGATCCTGACGATAATGTTGTTGAAACTTCTGAAATCTCATTTACTGATACTAATTATCAGTGTGCAGAAGGACACGAAGGACCAATATGCAATGTATGCTCCGAAAACTATGTCAAGAGCGTCTCCGGCGAATGTGTCGTGTGTCAACCGGCGTCGAGCAGGGGAGCAGCGGCAATCACGTTTCTTCTCATTTTACTTCCGTTCGTCGTTTTCTTGCTCGTCAAGAGAAGAAGAAGAAAAAAAATGGAAGGAGATGAAAATGAAAATGGGAGTACTCGTCGTGGCGACTCCTCGACGATCAGAGAGCGTCTGAGCGAGATGCGCAACAGCAAAGATGGAGATTACAAAAAATATCGGACAAAATTGAAGATTTTGACAGGTTTCTATCAAGTCACGACGCAGATGGAGACTACTTTAGGTGTACGGTTTCCAGCGAAGTTCGAGAAGTTCTCAAGACTCTGCTCGAGCATAGCGAATCTCTCCTTCCTTCAAATCGCGCGCATTGACTGCGTGGTCGATATAAATTTTTACTCCGTGCTTATGACCATGACCCTGGCGCCCATTGGCGCCGCAATGTTCATAAGTTTGGTTGGCTTTGTGATTTGGAAACTGTCGACACCCCCAAAAAGGAAGGAGGTCTTTGATGACACTATATCGATACTCTTAACGCTGTCATATTTGGTGTTTGCCAGTGTCAGTACGACAGGTGAGATCGAACAATGAGCGAAGTGACAAGGCGACAACGTTAGGGTTGGGAGCGAAGCGCTCACCCCTAATTCCATTCTCTTTTGCAATTCGCTTCTCTCGTCGCAGTGTTCGAAACATTCAATTGCAAGACGTTTGGCGACGACATGACAAAGTATTTGGTACTTGATCAATCAGTTTCATGTGAGACGAACAAACACACGTTTTGGCAGATTTATGCGGGCTTCATGATGTTCGTCTACCCAATAGGTACACCCGCCCTGTACTTGCATCTATTGTGGAAAGATAGGGCTATTTTGAAGGACGAAGTTGATAGGGAGAAGGATGATAACAGGAAACTCCTTGCCAGCGCATTTCTTTGGGACCAATACAATCCCGAGTTTTGGTGGTTTGATGTTTACGATTGCATTAGAAGGCTTAGCCAGACAGGGCTCCTCATCTTCGTATTCAAAGGACAAGCGACGCAAATTGTTTTTGCGATGTTGATCTCAGCCGTCTCTGCTGGAGCTTTTATAAACTGGAAGCCCTTCCTGAAAGACCATGATAACAACCTTGCTATTGCAGTTCAGGGGAGTATCTTCCTGACGCTGTTTTACGCTCTCTTGACAAAGGTTGGCATCGATAAGGATGAACAGTACAATGAGAGCATGTTTGGAGCCCTCCTCGTCTTCATAAACTTGTTGGGTGTCATTCTCGTCTTGCTCGCCGCGTTGAACAAGCCAGCTCGTAAGCTGAAAAGAGCGCTGGCTCGGAAACATGTCCACGACGCACCGATCAAGGGGGTCACGGCGAAACACAAACGGTGGCCGTTGTTCACGGCGTACTTCTTCGACCTCATCAAAAGCACAGAGGAGGAGGCCGGGTGGATGAAAATTGATAAAAAGCATTTCGGGAAGAAGGGGAAGGGGACAACATTTCTTGAGGAGAATAAAGGTGAGATTGAACGAGGAGCGAAGCGACGAGCTGACAACGTTGACGATGGGAACAAAAGCCGTGCGCCATAACTGCCGTAACATTCTCATCTTTCATCCTAACCCTTGTCGATTCGCTTCACTTGTCGCAGCAATTGCGGAGTGGAGATGCAGTACCGGCGATGGACCCGTGGACCAAATTCGCACTATTTTCGAAGTTCGGGCCCCAATGCTCGATATCTATCATTATGTTCGAAAGGAGAGACGTTATAAGATAGTTTTATGTGAGAATGAGGACGGGACTGATGATCTTCATATGGTGACTGAGATGCCCTTTCCTTTGGCAACTCGCGAGTCTATAGTAAGAAGGCAAGGAAGGATAGCACCGGACGGACTGAGTTGCATTGATATTGTTCGAAGTGCTTCGACAACTAGGGGCGTTCGCCTAAGTGCCCTCCGCGTTCTTGCCAAAGTCTCGATAGGCGGTTTCTTCATGGAAAAAATCGGGCCGAGGAAGACCAGGGTTAGTTACATCGTTGGTGTTGATCTTGGGGGGATGTTTGCGTTGGACTGGATGGCCCGGAGGTCGGGCCCGGTGTACGTAAAAAAAATTGTAAATGAAATAAAGACGATTGCCGACACTGATATATTCGTTGGGTTTGAACAGGCAGGACGTCAAAACTCAGAGGTCAACTTTGGGTCATTAAACCCCATGAGAGGTGTAGATGGGGTAGAAAAAAAACGACAACAGAAAAGTGCGATTGAAATGACTGAGATGGGGAAGCAGGATGGGGGAAATTCTAAGCCCCCGCCACTATGGATAAAGCACACTGAAGAAAAGACCGGTTACGACTACTTTGAGAACTTGGAGACTGGGCAAACATCTTGGGAGAAACCTGAAGGTTGGGTAGATGAAGAAGACAAATAATTTGGCGTAACATCGTGTGGTCTTATTATTCTAAGAAAACTTGCTTGCGCGGTAGCGGTGCCCCTTCCTCTAATCCTAGCTTCTTGCAGCAACTTGCATGGACAAGAACCTCGTCCGTTTCCATTCCGTTGTCCTCCTCTACCACGAGCTCCCTCGCATCCTGGCTGAAGTACATGCACTCGTCATCGTCATAGACGTTAACAAACTTCTTGCCGCAGATCATGCACTTGTCTCTCATCTCGTCTGCCTCCACAACATCCTTCTTGTCGTCTTCCTCCGCAGCGTTGTCCCCGCCTTCTCCGTCGTCTTCTCCCGCGGCTGGGTTCAATTCGGAGGCTTCGAGCCAGTTCTGCGAGCAGTTGGATCAAGTTGGGTGAAATTAGACTAGTCTATTCAAAGTAAATCTTTTTGCGCTCGCTTCACTCTCGCCCTTCAGCTTGCCGCTCCGCTCCTCTCCCCGCTCTTACCTCCTCGCCCTGAAACCATCCTAGCGCGTTCATGCAGATGGTTAGCTCGTCGACCTTGGAGAGGGCTTCAAGGTGCTCCTTGAGCAGAACCTGCGAGTTGAAGCGCCTGCCATCCACCTTAGAGTCGAAAGGGAGAGCCCCGTATAGTGTGAAGACCACATTGTCGTTCTGCTTGGTGTTGTGGCCAAGCATCTCGGAAGTGAAATCTGCAGGATCGACGTTGGAGGTTGTGTTGGCAGAGCTGAAAACGTCCTCGTGGGGCTTATTCTTGAAACTTGTTACGAGGGTCTGCAGGTACTTCTTCGTTCCTGCTGCGGCGAGGAGCAAGGGGGCTGCGGTGAGCGAAGCGAAGCGTAAAAAGAGAAAGGGTTGGGACGAGAAAGGTGAGGGATGAGGGTTATAATACGGCAATGAGAGAGGGGGCGTGTCTTGTACGGAGATACCAGCGGTGCCAGCATTGAGGCTGAGAGGTCGTCGCTTCGCTCTTCGCTTCGCTCCTCGCTCTGCCTCACCTCCCTCTCCCTCCCCGTTCCGGACCCTCTCGAGCAGAATGTCCTCGAGTTTCTTCATAATACCACTGGCCTCCAACAAGTTAACATCCTGTGCCTCCGGCCTTTCCCAGAAAGTCTGGGGCTCCACGGCACTTTCTGCTTCGTGCTTGTCCCTCTCCTCCCTAAAGACCGACAAATTGTTATACATATTCTTGACGAGCTCTGGGTCTTTCTTGATCAGGTCTTCGAGGGAGACATCCTCTCCCATCGACGTTAGCATAGCACGTAGATCATCGACGTCAACGGCGGGGATGGAAGAGAGACTGAGGGAGCTGGAGGAGCAGAAGCCTGCGATGAAGGGTGAGGCGAGGAGCGAAGCGACAAGCGAAAGTTTGTTAGTTGTGTAGGAAGGCAGTGTAATACTATTGCTGGCGCTTCGCTCTAGCCTTCGCTCCGGCCCTCACTCTTCGTCCAATCTCACCTTCCATGGTTGCAATGGTTTCACCAGAGAACCTCTCGTTGTCCTTCCAGATACCCAACAGACGCTTCAGCTTTTTCTTGTGAGCCTCAGCTATTTTGATGTACACACTGAGGAACACCCTTGAGATTGTGTCCTCGACAACAGCCATAAACTCCCCTTTGGCATTGTTGAGGATACTGTCAACGAGATACACCAGAGGGAGCTTGCAGGCATTTGCAGTGTCAGCGGAGAGGATGCGGCTGCGATGCGAATTGAGGGGCGAAGTGAGGGGCGAAGAAGAGAGGAGCGAAGTGACGAGAAGGGTTTAGTTGTTGACGATGAGGTGAAGGTTCAAGATAGGCGGTATGACGGCGCGGCGGTATGATATCGCTTCGCTCCAACTTTACAGCTCGACGTCACCGCCAAAACCTTCCCTCTCCCCCCCCCCC
>JGI24540J26637_10001384_pt1 | contig 10627 bp, 10 predicted proteins | sample NorSeaMetagenome_FD_26637 | JGI IMG/M metagenome (IMG submission 26637) | reverse complement strand
ATTTTTCACCATACATTCAAGAACGATTACAAGCACATTCTCGAGCGCACGATATTTTGCATGAGATGGACGTGCTTTTGCATGAAATGTATGAACACATTCACATCAAACACATGTTCACCGCGATCTCAGTGTTGATTCAAAAAACAAGGTTACTGAATTTTTGAAAAAATATATGTTATTATCACATACTCTTATTTTTTCATGGTACGTCGTCTGAGTCGCGCCTCTCCAGTTTATACAAAAAAATTCCAACCCTCTCGAGTATCGACCCCGCCCGTATCATGCTCCGGTCCGAAATGCAAACCTAGTCTAGCATCATTATCGACAATGCCCATCTCCATCATTGTGTATTTCTTTGCCGCGTTCTTGATTGGTGTCGTTTCGTCAATGTTCATGACGAAGAAGGAAACACCCCTTATCGTTACATTGGGCGAAATACTCGTGGCGTTAGCCATATTAGGNTATGGCCACAAAATGTTCACCATCTTAACTCCNGCGTTCATAGACAACCCATCCGCAAATATAATATTCGCGTTCGTCGCGATTAGCGCAAACGGAAAGATCGGAGATAAGGTTAAAAAGGTGGCGCGGATTATTCCTAGCTATTGATACATGCTCACGTTGAATTAAGTTTCGCTACATCCGAACATGTGTTGTATTTTTTTTAAAAAAATAAACACGTTACGTATACACAATCCATATGAATAACATCCAAAAACGTTGGTTTTTGTTTTTTGCCGGATGCGTCCCTTTTCGTGTATTGTTGGTCCATATCTCTCGCAAATACGCAAACGATCCGACGATCATGCATACATTGGCGTTATTTGCCATGATACCGATGATCGGTTTTTTGGTGTTGGGTATCTGTGCGCCTGATACCGGCCTCAGAGCGTTCGGTGCTCCCATTTGGTGGCATTCGTTGCGGTTAATACATGCATGCACCTACCTATGTTTCGCACTTTTAGCATTTTATCAACCACATCTCGCATATCTTCCGTTGCTTCTCGATCTTCTCATCGGTGTGGTGGCGTTCCTAAATCATCATTCAATAGAGAAATACAAATTGAACTAGTATGTTTANCACCCCCTCAACATTTGTAACATTTCGTTATATTTGCATTTCAATGACACTTTTTTGGACCCGGATGTCGAAACTCGTTTTTGGTTAGGTATGGCGATTTCAAATTTACACCCCCGCTTGACCGTTTCCCTAACAAAACTTACGTATTGTGGAAGCATCTCTTTTTTTAACACAAACTCATCAAGTGTGCATTTTTCTAGCAAATCCGGGTCCGGTAATTCGATGTGTCCCATCTGTGTGGGTAAATCCATGTTTAGTTTTTCGTACGCTTGTGCCAACTTTTCTAAAGCGGTGTACTTGTTTGACTTTGAACTTGACCAATTTGGAATCGTTGGGTGTTTTTCAATACGAAAGAACTCGCGTGTATTTCCACTCGTTTTATCATACACTTCTTTGTTGTATGTGACAAATTTTGGCATATACTCCTCAAGAATCTCCTCCGGTAATTCTCGAGCGTTATATTTTCTACTTCGTTTGTCGGTGTTGATATTTTGTTCCGTTTGTGTAGCCCATCGTAAATTGACCAATCGATTGTCCAATGTGTCACGATTGATATGGTCGACGGAATAATTGTCGTCAGGTTTTGCGACATTGTTCAAACGTAGTACATATTCGTGAAGATAATGAAAATCGTGATGATTTGTTTTTACATAATATTTTTTAGATTTGTCTGACTTATGTGGGCACCATGAAATGTCGGTCAATTTATCGACAATGCATGAATCCACGAGTGTTGTAATATCATGTTTTTTATTTTTTATTTTTAAAAAAGTAATGTTGGGATTTTCGGGTGATTTGACAAAAGTGTTGTCGAGTCCATTTTTATGGATGTAATGATAATGATGCATTTCGTGAATATTTTCGTGTTCGAAGTTCATACTTATTTACATATATGAAATTATAATCCTTAAGTGAGTTATTCGGGTGGTTAAGTAAGGTTTTTAATTGCTATAGGCAAGACCTCCCATACCAGACATGATACGGAGAACGTTATTGGACACGGCGTACACAAGGAGTTGACCGTTATCACCCACTTTGTTTTTGAGGCCACCGAGAGAGAGGGTCACGTTGTCGAGACGAGAGAAGTTGCAAGTACCGGAAGGTTGGTTGGATTCGGGGTTAAGCGCGAAGGAGTAAAGGTAGATGTATTTAGAGGGCACGCGAGTGTGATGTTGGTAGGGTTGCACGAGACGGAAGTAGGAGGAATCGCGTTCGGTGAAACGGTCATGGCCATTAAGTTGGAGTTTGGCGGTGTTGAACGCTTCGCCGTCNGGCGTGGACCAAGCGTAATCCGCGTTGTACGTGGAACCGGCACCGAGAGTGCTGTTGGATTTACCGGCGAACTCGAGAGGGTCCGCGTTGTCGCGACGAGCCACCCACACNAGTTCTTTCACGGGGTGATTGAAGTTGAGACGATGGTTGTCGTCTTTGGTGGATTCGGGACCGGTATGTTGGAGTTGTTCGATAAGATATTCGTGTTGGGATTGGGCAAAGCGACGACGTTCGTCGGTATCGAGATATACGTAATCCACGAAAAGACGGGGGTTGCCTTCGAATTTGAAAGCACCGTTGACGGCACCCGACTTGATAAGTTCTGAGGCGGAACGGAACTTGATGTTAAGTTTCACTTCGTGGTATTGGAGCGCGATAAGGGGAAGCGCAAGACCGGGGTTGCGGCAGAAGAAGAATTGGAAGGGAATGTACAATTTGTTGGATTCGGGTGCGTAATCGACACCCGCATCACGGCGACCGATCATCTCCTTGAAACCATTACGTTTCTCTTCCGGGAGTGTCAATTCGGACCAAATTTCTAACCATTCACCGTAATGTTTGTCGATACGTTGACCGCCAATTTCGAGTTCGACATATTCGATGAGAGCATGACCTAAAGAGTTCACGACATTCGCGGTGTCCGCGAATTTAACCTCCAACCACATGTTGGTGACAAGATCACCATTACGAGAGATGGTGCATGTGACGCGATTCCCCAATTCGGGATTACCATTAAAGGTTTGTTCGATGGATTCCATCGCAAAGTTTGTATGGCGACGGAAAAGTACTTTAAAGAAACTGATTTGGGGGTTACCTGTCAAGAACACGTCTTGGGCACCGTACGCTACAAGTTGCATGAGTCCTCCTCCCATTTTAAAATGAGATAAGTATAAAGAGTTTAGTAGTATATGCACAGAAAAAAAATTTATTCTAACGTAAAAAATAAATGTGCGTAGCACCTTCAAAATGAATATGTTCAGACATAGTAAGGAACCGATGAACCTACACTTGAAAAAGTTTAACCCTTCAAAAATGAGAGATAATTCGATAGTTGTTTTCATCGCAAAACGAATGAGTGGGAAGTCAACATGCGTAAAAGACATCATGTATCACAAGAGACATATATCGGCCGGTATCGTTATGTCTGGTACGGAAGAAGGTAACGGTTTTTATAAAGATTTTATACCCGACTTATTCGTGTATCATGAGTATAAATCGGATGTGGTTGAAAAAGTTGTCACGAGACAAAAACAATTGGTAAAGAAGGGAAACGGTGATAGCGTGTTCATGATATGTGATGACTGTATGTATGATAAAAAGTTCTTGAGAGAAAAAATAATGAGACAAATATTTTACAATGGTAGACATTGGAACATATTCTTCATGCTCACGATGCAATATTGTATGGACTTGACACCCGACTTAAGGTCGAACATCGATTATATATTTGTGTTTCGTGAAAATATTTTACAAAATCGTGAAAAAATTTACAAAAACTTTTTTGGTATTTTCCCCACTTTTGATATGTTCAATCAGGTAATGAATGTATGCACAGAGAATTATGAGTGCATTGTGTTAGACAATACGATAAAGAGTAATAAAATAGANGATGTGGTTTTTTGGTACAAAGCTAAAGTCCGCGATGGATGTGATAATTTCCGTGTTGGACATCCTAACATCTGGAAGATGCACAAAACGATGTATGATCCTAAGTACGATGAAAAAGAGCTTGTTGTTTCGAAACCTTCTGACCCGAAAAAACCTCTTTATAAGATTAAGAAAACGAGCTAATCGTCTTCGGTCATTGGTTCTAATGATTCTCTCTTACGTTCTTCAAAGTGTTGTTTGGCCCTAAGTTGTTGTTCTTTATGTCCTTGAATGATGTCATTAAGCATGGTTTCTTGATATTCTTTATCTTGAATTGCATCATCGTTCGGTGGAATGGGTAACCATTTATACATATCTACTAGATATATGTCAAAGGTATTGTCGGCTTGTTGCAACCGTTTAACATGATGTTGTGCATCTTCTTTGGTGCTAAATACGCCCCTTATTTTAAGTGCGCACGCCTTATGTTGTTGTGTAGACGTTGGCGATACAATGGAGATAAGTGCATATTGTTGACTAGGTATTTGGACAAAATCCTCTTCAAGATGGTCCACAACCATCGAGTCCATCGGTTCTTTTCCCTTGAGACTCATAATATGAACATGTAAAGACAATTATCTTTAATATATAAAATATGAACTGTATATGTTTTCAAAATCCTTAACGTTTATGTTTTGTATATGTTCGTGACATCCAATGGGCAGTATGGTGGTCGGTATCAATTCACATGAGAATTGTTTCGCGTCTTCATACGGAGCGACATTGGACCCCTCTTTCCGTAAACAGATTGCATAAAACAAATCTTCTGGACATCCGGTCGGTCGATTATAGCAATCACAAATCAATTTCATCACCGTCTTTCGTCTGATCGATAACCCCCCATTACCCACCAAATTGCCATGATGAGGCCATGGGGCTCCCACATAGTCATATTGGACATATCGTTCGGGTATGGATTGGAACAAGATGGAATCGGTTTGAAAAACTAGAAAAACTTCCGATTCAATCGCGTCATGAAATTTGACATTGTTCGTTAACAAGTTGTTATAATCTTCGATTGAAAGATTAGCGACACCTAGATTGGTGTATCTTATGTTTTCAACCCCTTCAAACATATCTTTTATCCATTCCTCATTATCCGTTCCATGAAAGATGTGTAACCCCCAATCATCGTTTAAAAAACGCAAAATGTTCTTGCAAACATATTCCATGCACGGATGNCGTCTCGGTTCAACGATGACGGCGTAATATTTGGGAGAAGGATGAATATGTCGCACCGGGTATGCGTTNACTATATGTTTTGTTCTTTCAACAAAACGCGTGAAATGTTGCTTCCTCATGTATTATTAATTATAATTTCATTTGTTTAAACGTTTCAATTACATTTTCTTTTAACTCATTCCGCATTTTCGTAAACGAATGTCGATTACGTTCCCCGAATTTTCGTTTCGTATTTTCGTCAAGATTGATCATCATTTGAATTTTGGCTTCCATATCGACTTCACACACATGATATTTTTTTCCCAATGATGTGGTTTGTTCGCTTATTGTTTTAACCAACAAGCCGTTTTCGTGATGATGTATGAGCTCGTTCATTGGACGACCGTCCGTCGAAATGACCGCTGCTTTACAAGCTTTCGCCTCATTGATGTAATGTCCGAAGCCTTCTTGTACGCTACAACATATGTGGACACCGAAACGATTCATGACGTCTTTAAGTTCGTCCTCGTTTATTTTCCGTTGAGTCCATTTGATATTGGGTGCCAATAGTACGAACGGTACGTGCATGTTCAAATAGCCATTTTGCGATTCATTCCCGTAACAAAACAGATGCAAGAGAGGCCACTCGGGATGTTTTAACCATAAATCCACTACGGTTTGTGAGTTTTTGAATCGTGAAACACCCTTAATATGCACAAACTCGTTGATTTTCTTTGTCACGTTCGGGTCGTATCGATCCGTCGATGACCATCCCCAATATAAGATTTCAGATTGCGGGAAACATACGGTTAAGGTTTGTTTTGCGTGTTCCGTTTTTGCGACGATACGATCCATACGTGGAATGTTTTGAACATCTACACGATTCGCAAATTCGATATTAGGAATGAAAATGTTGAAGGTTGCCCAATTGATGAAGGATGGGTGTATGTGTTCCAAAAAGAATTGCACATCCACGTTGTGTTGTGACGATTCCGTTTGGGAGTACAAACCCGATTCGTCGTACGAAACGATCTCACACGTATGGTGCGTGGTCTCTTGAATGATGGTTTTAAGAAGCAAGGCATCGTTTTGTAAACCAATGGATATATGGTGGCAAATACGTATTTTCATTTGTATGAGACACGAATGTAACTTTTAAATCACTTAAAGTGCTTTGTGGTATTCTAATAACCAAGATGGAGTTTCAAATCATTTCATGGGATTCGAGAGATACGGAACGTGAAGACGCCACCATTTCTCACGTGATAACCATGTATGGACGAACGGCACAAGGAAAATCGGTCGTCGCGAGTTGCGTGTACAATCCATCTTTTTACATTGAAGTGCCAGACAGTCAAACAAAATCTCAAAGTTTAATTTCGCTCAACNNGCAAAACTNCAAANGGTCTTTTAACCAATTCAATCCGATCGCCACACAATTTGTTTGGCGGGAACGATTCGTCGGGTTTTCGAACAACCGACAAAGCAAGTTCTTGAAATTGACATTTTCGAGTAAGGCCTCTTGGAAATCTGCGTTTTGGTGGTGTAAAAGAAATCCGAAGTTTAAAAATAAAATATACGAAGCAAATATTGACCCCGTGCTTCGGTTCATACATGAGTGTGATATTGAGTCTACAGGGTGGATCACAATTGAAAATAAGGATTATTATGAAAAAGATTTCAAGGAGACATTTTCGGATATCGAAATTTTCATTAAACACCCAAGTGCAATTCAACGCATCGACATCCATTCCATATCACCTGTGGTCTTGTGTTCGTTCGATATAGAAGTACATAGCGAAGATGGTTCGTTTCCGGACCCATTATCGAGTTCAAACTATTGTCCTATAATTCAAATCGCATGTACCTATGAAAGATATGGAGATGAAAAACCATTTTTGAAGGAACTGTTTACATTGAACACGTGTGATGTGATCGAAGATGTACACATACATGAGTGTAAAAGTGAAAACGAACTCATAAAAAAGTGGGTCAAGGGAATACAAATTCATAATCCTGACATTCTGATCGGTTACAATATATGGAAATTTGACTTGCATTACATAATGCAACGAGCCGCCGTTTTGAATCTGACGTCGTTCATCAATTTGAACCGGGAAAGAGGTGAACCCTCGGTCACCTACGATGCAAAATTCAGCAGCAGCGCATACGGTGACAATGAATATAAGATGGTGACGTCTACTGGTAGAATCCAATTGGATTTGCTCGAGTTGTACAAACGCGAACACAAATTGATTAAATATTCACTCAATTTCGTCGCCGAACATTTTCTGAAAGATAAAAAACTCGATATGCCAATCAAAGAGTTGTTCGCCCGATTCAAAACGGGTTCCTCTCAAGATATGTATGAAATCGGAAAATACTGTGTGAAAGACACGGAGCTCCCTTTGAGACTGATGAGGACACTGAACGATGTTCCAAATTTGATGGAGATGGCGAAGGCTACATATGTACCAATGAATTTTCTGTTAGAAAGAGGACAACAAATCAAAGTGTTTAGTCAAATTACGAAACAAACACGACTTGAAAATATGTTGGTGATTACGCCATGTGACTCGGCAAACAAAGAATCATTCATCGGAGCTACAGTATTGAATGCGGAAAAAGATGCGTATATGGACGAAGTGGTTACCGGGTTAGATTTCGCATCATTGTATCCGACCATCATGAGAGCGCACAATTTATGCTACAGCACCATTGTTCAAAATGAAAAATATGCACATATCGATGGGACCGAATACGAAGATTTTGAATGGACGTCGGATGACAAAACCTTCAAATACAGATTTGCTCAAACGAAGCAAGGTATTCTTCCAAAAATTCTTGAAAATTTAGCGAAAAATCGTAAACAAGCCAAAAAAGATATGGCAAATGCGACAAGTGCATCCTTAAAAAGTGTGTACAACGGAAAACAGTTGGCGTTCAAGGTGAGTATGAACAGTATTTATGGTTTTTGTGCGGCATACATGCTACCTTGTCAACCTATTTCGGCAACCGTCACCACGATAGGTCGCAATATGATTACCCATACAAAAACACTTGTCGAAACATGGTATCCCGGGTCGAGAGTGATATACGGAGACACCGATTCCGTCATGGTCATCTTTGACACCACCACGGATAACAAGTTGAAAGAGTCCTTTGAATTGGGTCAAGAAGCCGCAAAACGAATCTCTGCGACATTCAAATTTCCAATCGAGTTAGAGTTTGAAAAATGTTACTATCCGTACTTGTTGTTCAGCAAGAAACGGTATGCGGGTTTGATGTATACGAATCCTGAAAAACCTGATTATATTGACGCTAAAGGAATTCAGTTAGTACGACGAGATAATCCGGATTTTGTCAAAAACGTTTGTAAAACGGTGTTACACATGATTATGTATGAGCGGAAAGTGTTCGAGGCGATGGAGTATGCACAAGAATGTGGACAACAACTGCTCGACGGCAAGATACCAGTTCAAGACCTCATTCTGAGTAAGTCGCTTCGCAAAGATTACGCTTGCTGTAAAAAAGCGAAAGATGAAGCGGATGAAAAAAGAAATCACCACATTTTTACAAATCATCGATGTGCGATATCTCATGTTAACGTCGCCAGAAAGATTGGAGAACGGAATCCAGGAAGTCAACCTAAATCAGGAGACCGAGTACCTTATGTGTTTATGGACACAAAGATTAAAAAACAGTTACAATGGGAAAAGGCGGAAGACCCGACATATGTGATCGAAAATAATTTGAAACTCGACACCCTCTATTACTTGGAGCATTCGCTCATCAGTCCACTTGCGTCATTGTTTGAATTGTTTACGGATAACCCAAAGAATGAAATATTTGGGGAGATCATAAGCAAACATTTACGCAAAGAGACGGGTCAAAAACAATTATGTGACTTTTGGGAAACAACAAATGGAAACGGTTCTCCACAACCACCGACCGCTTTGAAAAAGAAATCGACCAATCCGAAACAACACGTGACGACTACAACGCAAAAGACATTAAGCTTTTTTATATAATNACTACTGCACATTCACCCAAAACGCGCCCTTCATGATATCCCATTGTTTACGATCCACCACATTTACGGGAAGGGTTGTTGTAAACCGTTCGGCGTTTGGTAATTCTTTTCTGATCCAATAACTTAATACGGATGCACTATCGCCGATATATCGATACGAATGTAAAATTTTCGAAATCGCCAGCAACGAACACGTATGGTAGTTATTTATGTTACGTGAATGCTTAGAAAATGGGACCGTAATTGCTTTTTCATTCGGAATGTACCGATTATAACGAATAACAACAATGTTCGGTTTAACATCGCATGTTTCGAAAAAGGTTTTTAAATACCAAAAATCATTGTAACCATGTGAGATGTGCATAATATCCACATGGTCATACAATAGGTGGTGTTGTATGATGTTTCGTAATTGACTTATATTAGGTGTGTGTAGTTTTTGTACGCCTTCACACGATATCGCGGATACGAATTGGCGATTCGTTATCATGTTTAACAACGGGTTTCGTCGGCTATCGTATGCCGCGTAATCAACAAAATTTACGAACGTCCGTTTCTTCGTGGTTTCATTCGCACGACTTCCCTCGTGGGTACTTATAATTTGGAAGATCCGGTCTAACACTCTNTCTTCGTTGTACGTCGTCTTCATAAATAATGTTATACGATAATATATCATGAATATTCAATCGTGTACGACGAGGAAATTGCGTGATTTGATTGGTGAACATGGTCAACGGTTAAAAACTAGAAAAGAGTGTTTGAATTATTTACAAGACAACGGGTATGTTCCCGACAAGCCCCGTAGAGACACGAAACCATCTTCTTTTGCACGAAGTTCTTCTCACACCACCGACTTTTCGCACACGTCCACCTTTCGGTGCATACAACAACGCGGCGTACACGATAACGAGTTCATTGATGCCTCGCAATCTCACCTATATGCCAAAACGGGGGGCGACGAGTCCAAGTTTTCAAACGTGTACGTGAATGGAGATTTGAACGTACACAATGAACTAAAACTGAAGGGGGTGTATTTGGATGCGTCTTTACAAGAAACCGTCAATCGAGTTCATGATATACGATCGCTAATAGCTTCCAGTCAATCGCAGATAAACGCATTGGTAGATTCGCTCGATGTGTATATGGGTGTCGTAAATCATCAATTTACGTACATCCCTACTCCAAGCGAAGTTACACCCGCCATACAAGTTCTCGAACCAGCAATACAAGAAACCTTCATCCCATATCGCTTTGAACAACATGTCGCGATCGATGATAACATTGTCAATTGGTTCGTTCGTTTTCGTTTTGACGGTCAAGGGAGCGGTTTGTTGATCCCTAAAGATTTGACTGTGGAATTGCCATATCCGGTGTTGACCACTTTATCAGAACAGGAGATTGGACACACGATACCGGTCAGATCCTTTGTA